>Ga0209476_10001517_pt1 | contig 15627 bp, 11 predicted proteins | sample KloWWTrecipitate_FD_187179 | JGI IMG/M metagenome (GOLD analysis project Ga0209476, IMG submission 187179) | Active sludge microbial communities from Klosterneuburg, Austria, studying microevolution and ecology of nitrifiers - Klosterneuburg... | ecosystem: Engineered > WWTP > Aerobic digester... | reverse complement strand
CTTCCTCGGCGCGGACCTGAAGGCGCTACAGGCGGACGACTTCGCCAACCCCGGCCAGCTCTGGGTCGCGCGCGGCGAGGCGCTCTGGTCGGAGGGGGCCAAGCCCTGCGCGGCCTGCCACGGCGAGGCGGCGCGGTCGATGCGCGGCGTGGCCGCGCGCTACCCGCGCTTCGACGCGGGCCTCGGGCGCGTGGTGAACCTCGAGGGCCGCATCGACGCCTGCCGCACCGGCCACCAGGGCCTGCCCGCGCTCGCGCCCGAATCCCCGGAGCGGCTCTCCCTCGCGGCGTTCGTCGCCCGGCAGTCGCGAGGCATGCCGCTCGCCGTGTCCGTCGACGGCCTGGCGCGACCCGTCTTCGAGCGCGGGCGCGACCTCTACCGCACGCGCATCGGGCAGTTGCACCTCGCTTGCACGCACTGCCACGACGAGCGTTGGGGCAAGACGCTTCTCGCCGAGCCCATCAGCCAGGGGCACCCCACGGCGTGGCCCGCCTACCGCGTGGAGTGGCAAACGCTCGGGTCCCTGCAGCGGCGGCTGCGCGCCTGCTTCTTCGGCGTGCGCGCCGCGATGCCGGCCTACGGCGACGGCGACCTCCTCGCGCTGGAGCTCTATCTCGCGTGGCGGGGCGAGGGGCTCGCCCTGGAATCGCCGGGCGTCAGGCGCTGAGCCGCTGCGGCCGGCATCTGCTAGACTGCCGGCCGTGATGCAACTCGATTGCATGAATGGCGGGCGGCCGTGGCGACGCGCGATCGCGCCGCTGGCGCTGGCGTTCGCCGTGCTGGCCGGCCAGCAACTCGCGGCCCTGCACGCCTTCGGGCATGCCCTGGACGAGCTGCAGCGTCATGCGGACGAACTGCCACCGCACGAGGCTCCTTGCCCCAATCACGCCGCGTTCGCCGACCTCTCGTCGTTCGTTCCCGCCGCGGCGGACCTCGCCGCGATTCCCGAAGCCGCCAGCCCCGCTTTCGCCGGGGCGCGCGAGGCGGCCCCGTCCCTCGCGCCGCGCCTCGCGTTCCGCTCCCGCGCTCCTCCCCACGCCCGCGCCTGAACCGCCGTCGTGCCCGGCGCGTCGCGCGCCGGGGTGAATTCCATTCCGACCGGGAGGTCCCATGTCGCAGTCCACCAGGCTCGCGGGCGCCGTTGCGTCCGCCCTTCTCGCATTCCGTCCGGCGCTCGCGCAGGAGCCACAGCCCTCCAACCCCCAGCCGGCCGAGGCCGTCGAGAAGGTCGACTCCGTCGTCGTGACCGCCTCGCCGCTGGGCCGACCCGAGACGGAGCTCGCACAGCCGGCGAGCGTGCTCTCGGGCGACGAGCTGCGCCGCGCGCGTGCCGCCTCCATCGGCGACACGCTTTCCGGGCTGCCCGGCGTGCAGTCGAGCGCCTTCGGCCCCGCCGCGGGGCGCCCCGTCATCCGCGGGCTCGACGGCCCGCGCGTGCGCGTGCTCGAGAACGGCGTCGGCACGCTCGACGTCTCGACCCTCAGCCCGGACCACGCCGTGGCGACCGAGCCGCTCTTCGCGCGCCGCATCGAGGTGCTGCGCGGGCCGGCGAGCCTGCTCTACGGCAGCGGCGCCATCGGCGGCGTGGTGAACGTCGTGACGAGCCTCGTCCCCGACTTCCTGCCGGCCGCGCCGACGGGCGCCGTGGAGCTTCGCGCGGGCAGCGCCGACCGCGAGCGCAGCGCCGCCGCGGAACTCACGGGCGGCGCCGGCACGCTCGCCTGGCACCTCGAGGGTTTCTCGCGCGATGCGCGGGACTACCGGATCCCGGGCCGCACCGACCGCGACGACGGCGAAGGGCCGTCAGGGCGCCTCGCCTCGAGCTTCATCGACGCGCGGGGCGGCGGCGCGGGGCTCTCGTGGGTCGGGGGGCTCGGCCACGCGGGGCTCGGCGTCTCGCGCCTGGAGAGCGATTACGGCATACCGTCCGGCGAGGGCATCTCCATCGCGCTGCGCCAGACGCGCTGGCAGGCCGCCTCGGACCTCGACGCGCCGTGGCCCGGCATCGCGAGCCTGCGCCTTCGCGCGGGCTTCAACGATTACGAGCACCGCGAAATCGAGAGCGGCGGGGAGGTCGGCACCGTGTTCGCCAACCGGGCGGGCGAGGCGCGCCTCGAGCTGGGCCACGCGCCGTGGCGCGACGGCAAGGGCGTGCTCGGGCTGCACGTCACCGACCGCGATTTCTCCGCCGAAGGCGAGGAAGTCGTGGTGCCGCGCACGCGTTCGAAGGGCGCGGCGGTGTTCCTCGTCGAGGAACGCCGTTTCGGCCGCTGGACCCTCGATGCCGGGGCGCGTTGGGAGCGGGAGACGCACCGCCCCGAGGGTGGCGCGCCTTCGCGGCGGTTCGGTGTCGGCACGCTCTCGGCTGGTGCCGTGTGGGAGCCCGCGGCGGGCTGGCGCGCCAGCGCCTCGCTCACCCGGGCGGAGCGCGCGCCCGCCGCAGAGGAGCTGTATTCCGACGGACCGCACGGGGCGACGCAGTCCTACGAGGTGGGCGACCCGGGCCTGCGCAAGGAGGTATCGCGCAACCTGGACGTGACGCTGCGGCGCACCGGGGGCGCGCTTCGGTGGACGCTTACCGCGTTCGCCAGCCGCGTGCGCGACCACATCCACGCGGCCAGCCGCGACGCGGACGGCGACGGCGTGGCCGACCGCGTGGACGACGAGGGCGAGCTCGCGGCCGGTGGCGAGCTGCTGTTCCAGCAGTTCACCCAGGCCGACGCGCGCTTCCACGGCCTCGAGGCGGAGCTGCGCTGGCAGCCGGCCGGCTCGCCATGGTCGATGCGCCTCTTCGGCGACCGGGTCCGCGGTCGGCTCGTGGAAGGCGGCGACCTGCCGCGCATCCCGCCGTCGCGGTTCGGGGCAAGCTTCGAGGCACGGGCGGGCGCCTGGTCGGGCTGGCTCACCGCGACGCGCATCGCCGCGCAGGAGCGCGTGGCCGCCCTCGAGACCCCGACGCCGGGCGCGACGAAGGTCGACGCGGGCGTCGCGTGGTCGTGGCGGGGCGACGCCCGGCGCACGCTGGTCGCGTACCTGCAGGGCACGAACCTGGGCGACCGCGAGATCCGCCCGCACGCCTCCTACCTCAAGGATGTCGCGCCGCTCAGGGGACGGTCCTTCGTCGCCGGCGTTCGCGCGGAGTTCTGAGGCGCACGAGCCTATAATCGAAGGGCAGTCACGAACGAGAGGAAGCAAGCCATGAGAAGGCCCTTGCAGGTTCTGTGCATCACCGGCTGGGTGCTGGTGGCCACCCAGGCGCTCGCCGAGGTGACCGCGACGGAGGCCTGGGTGCGCGGCACCGTGGCCACCCAGAAAGCCACCGGCGCGTTCATGAAGCTCCGGAGCACCGAGGACGCGAAGCTGGTGGGCGCGGCCTCGCCCGCGGCGACCATCGTCGAGGTGCACGAGATGGCCATGAAGAACAACGTGATGTCCATGCGCGCCGTGGACGAGCTGCCGCTGCCCGCCGGCAAGACCGTCGAGCTCAAGCCCGGCGGCTACCACGTGATGCTGATCGACCTCGTGAAGCCCCTCGCCGCCGGCGAGAAGGTGCCCGTCACGCTCACCCTCGTCGGCAAGGACGGGAAGAAGTCCACGCTGGAAGTGAAGGCCGAGGTGCGCGCGGTGGGCGGCGGGCCGATGCGCAAGTAGCCGGGCCGGGCGCGGCCCTCAGGCCGCGGCCTTCGCGGGCACGTGGCTCATGGCGTGCTCCGCGACGGCGGTGATGGTGAGGCTCGGGTTCACGCCCGGGTTGGCGGGCAGCGTCGAGCCGTCGCAGACCAGCAGGTTCTCGTAGCCGAAGGCGCGGTTGCGCGCGTCCACCACGCCGCTCGCGGCGTCGCGCCCGATCACGGCGCCGCCGAGGATGTGCGCCGTCGAGGGGATGTTGGCCACCGCCTCCAGCACCATGCTCTGGGCGAGGCCCCCGGTGCGCTTCGCGAGCCACAGCGCCGCGCGGTTGCCCGCCTCGATGTAGGTGGGGTTGGGGTTGCCTTCGTCCTGCTCCGTCGCCAGCCGGACGCCGCCGAGGAGCCCCCGGCGCGCGCGGAACCGCAGCGCGTTGTCGAGCGACTGCATCACCAGGATGATCAGCGTGCGGCGCGACCAGCCGAAGGGCCAGAGCGAGCGCAGGAAGCCCACGGGCCGGGAAAGGATCGCGCCCAGGAGCCTGAGCGGCCGCGTGAGCCGCGTGCCGTCGCCGACCAGGAGAGTCGTGAGCTGGGACATGAAGTCGCCGTGCCGCCCGTAGGTGACGAACTCGATGTGCGTGTCCGGGTCGGGGTGGATGCTCGCGCTGATCGCCACGTCGTTCCACGGCGCGAGGCGGTCGTCCGGCAGCGTCACCGCGAGGAGCGACTCGCTGTTGGTGCGGACATGGTGCCCGAGGCGGCCGCTCAGCGCGGGCAGGGAGCCGCGCAGCTTGCAGCCGGCGAGCAGGCGGTTGGTGCCGAGCGCGCCGGCGGCGACGACGACGCCCCGCGCGGTGAGGGCGCGGCGGCCCTTCGCGAGCCAGGCGCCCGGCCGCACGGTCTCGACGCGGTAGCCGCCGGATCCGTCGGCCGCGCCCAGGGGCCGGATGTCGGCCACCTCGAGGTCGGGGATCACCTCCACGCCCCGGCGCTCCGCGAGCCACAGGTAGTTCTTCACCAGCGTGTTCTTCGCGCCCACGCGGCAGCCGACCATGCAGGCGCCGCAGCGCTCGCAGCCCGTGCGCGGCGGGCCCTCGCCGCCGAAGAAGGGGTCGGGCGCCGTGACGCCGGGCTCGCCGAAGTACACCGCGCAGGAGGTGCGCACGAAGGTCTCCGGCACGCCCATCGCGCCCGCCATCTCGCGCAGCAGCTTCTGCCCGTCGCTGTCGTGCGGCACGGGTGTCGCGCCCAGCATGCGTTCGGCGGTGTCGTAGTGCGGGGCGAGGGCGGCGGCCCAGTCCTGCCCCCCCGGCCACTGGCTGTGGGTGAAGAAGGCGGGCTTGGCGCGGTAGAGGGTGTTCGCGTAGACGAGGCTGCCGCCGCCCACGCCGGCGCCGCTCGCGATGAAGACGTCGCGGAAGACGGTCATGCGCAGGATGCCGCGCAGGCCCAGCGCCGGGGCCCACAGGAAGCGGCGCAGGTTCCAGGTGCTGCGCGCGAAGTCCTCGTCCCGAAAGCGCCGCCCGCACTCGACCACGGCCACGCGGTAGCCCTTCTCGGCGAGGCGGAGCGCGCTGACGCTGCCGCCGAAGCCCGAGCCGACGACGATCCAGTCGTAGTCCACGGCCGTCAGGCCCCGATGAGCTCCCGCACGTGCGCGGCCACGCTGCGGGAAAGCGCGTGCAGGTGGTAGCCGCCCTCGAGAAGCGAGACCACGCGCCCGCCGCAGTGGCGGTGCGCGGCCCGCACGAGCTCCCGCGTCACCCACGCGTAATCGCTTTCCACCCAGCGCATGTTGGCCATGTCGTCGGCCTGGTGGGCGTCGAAGCCCGCGGAGATGAAGAGGAGCTGCGGCGCGAAGGCGTCCAGCGCGGGCATCCAGTACTCCTGCACGGCGGCGCGCAGGTTCTCGCCCGTGGCACCCGCGGGAAGCCCCACGTTCACCATGTTGAGGCCCTTCGGCTCGTCGCCGAGGAAGGGGTAGAGGCCGCGCTGGAAGGTCGAGCACATGAGCACGCGCGGGTCCGAGGCGAGGATGTCCTCGCTGCCGTTGCCGTGGTGCACGTCGATGTCCACGAGGGCCACGCGCTCCAGCCCGTGGAAGTCGAGCGCGTGGCGGATGCCCACCGCCGCGTTGTTGAAGAAGCAGAAGCCCATCGGCGCATCGCGCGTGGCGTGGTGCCCCGGCGGGCGCACGGCGCAGAAGGCGCTCCTCACCTCGCCCTTGAGGACGAGGTCGGTCGCGAGCACGGCGGCGCCGGCCGCGCGCAGCGCCGCCTTCACCGTGTGCGGGTTCATCGAGGTGTCGGGGTCCACGTGCACGTAGCCCTCGCGCGGGGAGGCGGCGAGGATCTCGGTGACGTGGCGGGCGGTGTGGGCGCGCTCGAGCTGCTCCACGGTGGCCGTGGGAGCGTCGTACGGGATGAGCAGGCCCATCACCCCCTGCGCGAGCAGGTGGTCGGAAATGGCGTCGAGCCGTTCCGGGCATTCCGGGTGGCCTTCGCCCATCTCGTGCAGCAGGCAGTCCCGGTGGGTGATCCAGGCGCAGGGCATGTTCTTATCCACTCCTCCACTTGCCATCCTATCGGCGCGGCGGGCGCGCGCCCTTGCGCGGCGTCAAGGGCGCTGGGAGGGCGCGCCTGGCCGGGGGCGGGGCGCGGCATCGGGAAGATCCATGGTCAGGATTCGTGCGTGTCCCTGCGCCGTCCCACCAGTATGGCAACGAACCCGACGATCATCGCCAAAAGCGCAATTCCAGCAGGCCCGATTGCCGGAACCGGAACAGCTCCTACCGTGAAGCTTGTGGTCGCCAATGGCGGAGAGCTGAACCCACTGTCGTGGAAATGGACTGAGTACACCCCTTGCGGGAGCAAGCCGAGGAAGACATCGAATGTGACGACACAGGGCGGATCGATTCCCGTCCGCACTGGAATGATCCTCACCTCGAACACTCCGCCGGGCTGCGCGAGAGGTGTCGGGGCAGCGAAACTCCCGCAAGTTGCCATCGTGTACGTTATTCGTGCGACCACGTGTTCAGACGCACTCGGCGTCTCGGAAGGAAGCAGGGATATGCTGGCCGTGTTTTGTGCGCCCGCCTTGCCGTTGCACACCGCGACGCACGCCGCAAGTATCAGCATGGTGGCAAATCGTGCACGAATCCGCGCAAGCGGAATCATTCAGCCACCCTTTCCCCCATCACGCGGCCTCCGGCATTCCACCGGTGATGGCACGGATTGCCTCGGCCGCTGTCTCGATAGCACAGGCAAGGCGAGCACCGCCCGGCCGTTCAGTGTCGCGAGCACCGCAACCAGAATGGACAGGATCGCGATCCCCCATTCGCTGATCGTCGGTATTGGGGCGGCTCCGGCCCAGAAGGATGCAGTCGCAAGGACTCCCGCAGTGCCAGGCTCGAAGAGTACGTAATAATTGCCTTCGGAGAACATCCCGAGCGTCACATCGAATGTAACCACGCATGAGGGGACGGGGACCGCCGGTCGGACGGGTGCCACTCTCAGCCTGATCACTCCTCCCGGCTCTCGTGTAACTATTGGAGGAGCGAAGTTGCCGCATTCGGCCATCGCGTACGTGATTCGCGCTATAACCTGATCCGAGGTGTTCGGCGTCGCGGACGGAAGAATCACGATGCTCGCTGTATCTTGTGCAGCGGCCGTGCCACAGGTCACCAGCAGAGCGCCGGCGAACGCAACCGCAGCGGTGAGGGACTTGGTCACTCTGGCGCAAGTGATCACTCTTCTCGTCCCCCTGCCGATGATGAGCCGACCTGCCTGATTTCGGTATCTCGAATGGCGCGGGGGCTACGGCCTGCGGCCGCGAGCACGGCAACCAGGATGGCCAGTATCGCGACACCCCACTCGCTGATCGTTGGGACCGGGATCGACGAAATGGAAACGGTGAAGCTTGCGGCTGCGAGAACCACGTTTGTGATGAACCGTACCGTGTAGTTGCCGGGAGGTAGAACGCCGAGATCTATGTCAAACGTCTGGGTACAATTGAATGGTTGTAGCACTCCAACCACGGTATAGCGTACTTCGAACACACCCCCGGGCAGCGGCGTCACTGCGGGCGTGAACGTATAGCATCCAAACGCTTGAAAATGCGTGATTCGCGCCACGACGCGGTCCGTTGTGGTGGGCGTCGCGGAAGGCAGAACCATGATGCTCGCCGTCTCTTGTGCAGCGGCCGTGCCACAGGTCAACAGCAGAGCACCCGCGAGCGCAAGCACCGCGCCCATCGATCTGATCGAAATCCTGCATGCAATCACTTGCGTCTTCTCCCCTGAATGACGATCATCCCCGCCCCCCCGCGCTCCCGGTCGGCAGGCCCGAGTCGAAAAGTCGGCGGACTTCAAATTCGTCCACCTGCGCCGCTGCCACATTAACACGTGCTTCCAATGCCTCGAAGGTCTGCAATTGATGCAGATCAAGGGTCGGACGCGTACGGCGATAGGGTGGAGCGGCTCATGTGCGAGCACGTCCGGAACCACCGCAAGCGAGAAACGGTAACGCGCGCCTGCGCCGCTGCGCCCACAATGACCCCGGCCACCTCCGGAGGACACCATGCGCGCCCTGACCGCCACCGCCCTCGCCGCGACCCTCGTCGCCTCCGCCGCAACCGCCCAGACGACGCCCACCTACGGCTGCGACACGCCCGAGTCGCGCCGCTACGACTTCTGGGTGGGCGAGTGGGAACTTTCCCACTCCGGCACGAAGAGCGCCAACCGCATCACCAAGGCGCTGGACGGCTGCGTCATCGTCGAGCAGTTCACCGGCGCGCCCGGCACGAAGCTCGACGGCACCAGCGTCTCCACCTACGACCGCGCCACCAGGCGCTGGCGCCAGACCTGGGTCGACAATACCGGCGCGTACCTCGACTTCGTGGGCGGCGCCGACAACGGCGACCCCACCTTCGAGCGCGAGTTCGTCCGCGACGGCAAGGCCATCCGCCAGCGCATGGTCTTCCGCGACGTGAAGCCCGCCAGCCTGAAGTGGCTCTGGCAAAGCTCCCACGACGGCGGCAAGACCTGGTCCACCCAGTGGGAGATCGACTACAAGCGCCTCAAGTGATTGCGTGATCGCGTGATCGTGCGGGTGGTCATGCGCGCGCTGGCACGGAGGCTCACGGGCGGGTTCGGGGCGAGCCCTTCCGCATCCTCGGGCGCGCGACCATCGGGATGGGGCAGCGCAGCGGCCCCATCTCTTGACGGGTAAAAAGTCGGGGGTGGTCGTGGGTTGACCGCCCCCGACTTTTTGGGACCCGTCCGATGGTCATGCCTGCGCGCCCAAGGATGCGGAAGGGCTCGCCCCGAACCTGCCCGGGGTCCATAGCCAGTAAAATCGCGCATTCGACCCCCGACTCCCCTTTCCCCATGACCGTCATCACCGACCGCAAGGCCTTCGACAAGTCCGCGACCCCCCTCCTCGCCACCGACGCGAAGCGCCTGCCCAAGCTCCTCGAGAAGCTCACCCCCGCCCAGCGCCGCTGGGTCGCCTCGAGCGGCTTCGAGGCGAAGCCCCACACGCACTGCACGGTCCCGGGCGCGAAGGGCGAGGTGGAGCTCGTGATCGCGGGCGTGCGCGATGCCGACGACCCGTGGGCGCTCGCGCACCTGCCGCTCAAGCTCCCGGCGGGGCGCTACGCCCTCGGCAAGGGCCCGGTCACGATCGGCGAGGACAAGGCCGCGTTCGGCTGGGCGCTGGGGAGCTACCAGTTCACGCGCTACAAGAAGGCGCGCCGCAAGCCGGCGGACCTGCAGCTCGCCGCCTCCGACAAGGTCGCGCAGGCGCTCGGCGTGGCCGATGCCGTGAAGCTGGTGCGCGATCTCGTCAACACGCCGGCGGAGGACATGGGCCCCGCGGAGCTCTCCGACATCGTGCGCGAGCAGGCGGATCTCCACGGCGCCGAGTTCGACGAGTGGGTGGGCGACGAGCTGCTCGCGCAGAACTTTCCCGCCATCCACGCCGTGGGGCGTGCGGCCGCGCGCCCGCCGCGGCTGCTGGAGCTGAACTGGGGCAACCCGAAGCACCCGCGGCTCGCGATCGTGGGCAAGGGCGTGTGCTTTGACACCGGCGGCCTCGACATCAAGGGCGCCGAGGGCATGCGCCTCATGAAGAAGGACATGGGCGGCGCCGCGCACGCGATCGCGCTCGCGCGCCTCGTGATGCAACGCAAGCTCCCCTACCGCCTGCAGCTCCTCGTGCCGGCGGTGGAAAATTCGATCGCCGGCAACGCCTACCGGCCCGGCGACATCGTGCGCACGCGCAAGGGCCTCACCGTCGAGATCGGCAACACCGACGCCGAGGGCCGCGTGATCCTGTGCGACGCGCTCGCCTACGCGGTGGAGGAGAAGCCCAAGCTGGTGATCGACTTCGCCACGCTCACCGGGGCGGCGCGCGTGGCGCTGGGCCCGGAGCTGCCGGCGTTCTTCGCCAACGACGAGAAGCTCGCGCGGAAGCTCGCCGACGGGGCGGAAGCGGTGGAGGACCCGGTCTGGCGCATGCCGCTGTGGCGCAGCTACCGCCGCCTCTTCGAGAGCGAGGTCGCGGACTTCAACAACTCCGGCAAGGGCGGCTTCGCGGGCGCCATCGTGGGCGCGCTCTTCCTCGACTGGTTCGTGCCGGAGTCGACGCCGTGGGCGCACTTCGACACCTTCGCGTGGAACGACGTCTCGCGCCCGGGCAGGCCGGCGGGCGGGGATGCGATGGGGCTTCGCGCGGCGCTCGCGGCGCTGGAGTAGCCCGCACGGCGCGCAGTCCCGCATGAAGCGCTGGGCCATCGGAGGGGCGATCGTCCTCGCCGTCGCGGCGGGCGGGCTCTGGTGGGCGTGGAACTCCCTCGATTTCGTCGTGAAGGCCGCCATCGAGCACTTCGGGCCGCGCGCGCTCGGCGTGCCGGTCGCGGTGCGCGAGGTGCGGATCTCCACTACGGACGGCCGCGGGACGATCCGCGGGCTCGAGGTCGGCAACCCGCCGGGCTACAGCGCGCCGCGGGCGCTCAGGGCGGGCACCATCACGGCGAGCGTCGACCCGGCCACGCTCGCCGCCGACGTCGTGGTGATCCGCGACATCCTGGTCGATGCCCCGGAGATCGCCTACGAGCTGCGCGGCGGCGGCAACAACCTCGACGCGATCCGCCGCAATGTCGAGCGCTACGTGAAGGAAGCCGGCGGCGAACCCGCCGGGAAGCCCGGGGAGGCCAGGCGCGCGAAGGGCCGGCGCTACCTGATCGGGCGCATCACCATCCGCGAGGCGCGCGTGACCATGACGAACCCGCTGCTCAAGGGCGGCGGCATCTCCTTCAAGCTGGCCGACATCGACCTGCGCGACATCGGCAAGCGCTCCGGCGGCGTCACGGCGGCCGAGGCTTCATCTCTCGTCGCGGGCGCCATCGTCTCGCGCGTGGCGCAGTCCGTCCTCACGAACGTGGACGCGCTGCGCAAGGGCGGCGTGGAGGGCGCGCTCGACGCCCTGCGCGGGTTGATCCGCTGATCCGTCGCACCGGCCCCTTCTTGATCCCCGCGGCCACCTCGTCATCCCCGCGGCTACCTCGTCATCCCCGCGAAGGCGGGGATCCAGCATCACCGTCATTCCCACGGCCACGCCGTCATCCCCGCGGCCACCTCGTCATCCCTGCGGCTACCTCGTCATCCCCGCGTAGGCGGGGATCCAGATGGGCCCCCGCCTACGCGGGGGTGACGAGCGAGTTACGCGGGAGTGACTAGCGAGCTACGCGGGGGTGACTAGCGAGCTACGCGGGGGTGACGCCAAGCGTCCGTCATTCCCGCGCAGGCGGGAATCCACCCTGGGCCCCCGCCTACGCGGGGGTGACGAGCGAGCTACGCGGGGGTGACAAGCGAGCTACGCGGGGGTGACGCCAAGCGTCCGTCATTCCCGCGCAGGCGGGAATCCAGTCTGGATCCCCGCCTTCGCGGGGATGACGATAGGCGCGCGGGGTGATGAGCATGCTGCATCCCCGCCTTCGCGGGGATGACAATCCTTCGCGGGGATGACAATCCTTCGCGGGGATGACAATCCTTCGCGGGGATGACAATACTTCGCGGGGATGACGATCCCGCGGGGCGATGGCGAATGCGGCTAGAAGCGGAACACGACGCCGAGCCACCAGGCGTCGTAGTCGGTCTCGCCGACGGCGCCGGAGCTCGCGGTCTCGAGCTTCTTGCCGAGGTCGGGCAGGCGCTCCCACTCCAGCCGCACCGCGAGGTTCTTCGACACGGCGTACTGCGCGCCCAGCCCGTACTTCACGATGGTCTCGTTGCCGGAGACGCTGCGGAACGTGCCGTCGGTGCCGTCGGCGAAGCTCGTGTCGCCCGAGAGCGTCGTGTCGGTGGTGACGTCGGTGCGGAAGGCGCCGATCTTGGCCTGCAGCGTGAGGCCCGGCGTGGCTTCCCAGCCGGCGAGGAGGTCCACGCCATAGCCTTCCGTCTTGCGGTCGGTGCGCACGCCGCCGCGGCCCGTGAGGCCGAAGGGCACGTCGAAGGTGGTGTCGATGCGCTGCTTGCCGAGGCTGGTCCAGTGGGCCTCGACGGCGAAGAGCGGCGAGAGGCGGTAGCCGGCGAACACCTTGCCCGCCGTGTCCTTGAGGTCCGACGAGGACTGCAGGTTGGGCTCGTTGCCATTGCCGATGGTGGCCTCGCGGTCGCGGACGAGGGAGGAGTCGGCCTTGGACTGGCCCAGCGCCGCGCCCAGGTACCAGGGCGAGGTCTGCGCGGCGGCGGGCAGGGCGAGGAGGGCGGCGAGGAGGAGGGGAATGCGGCGGATCATGGTCGTCTCCGTGAAGGCGTGCGCTTCGTGTGGGTATGCCGTGATTCTACGCCGGCGATTTGCGGGGCGGCGGGCCTTCCCGTACAGTCGCCGGCCATGGCCGTGGAGGCCGCGAGGAGGGGAAGCCCGTGGTGAGCGTGCTCGACCGCATCGTTCCGCAACGCTACTGGGCGTGGGCCGCGTGCGCGCTGCTCGCGGTGGCGAGCCTCGCGGCCGCGCCGCTCTCGCCGCTGTGGTATTGGCCGGCGGCAGCCTTCGCGCTCCTCGCCCTGGTGGGCCTCGTGGACTTCGCGCAACCGCGGCAGGCCATCCGCCGCAACTACCCCGTCATCGCGCACTTCCGCTTCTTCTTCGAGTACATCCGGCCCGAGATCCGCCAGTACTTCATCGAGGCCGACACCGACCACACGCCGTTCTCGCGCGCGCAACGCTCCATCGTCTACCAGCGCGCCAAGGGCGCGGTCGACAAGCGGCCCTTCGGCACGCAGATGGACTTCTACGAGCCGCACTACGAGTGGATCAACCATTCCCTCGCGCCGGTGGAGATCGAAAGCCACGACTTCCGCATCGCGGTCGGCGAGGGGCGCGTGGCGAAGCCCTACTCGGCGAGCGTCTTCAACGTCTCGGCCATGAGCTTCGGGGCGCTCTCGGCCAACGCCGTGCTCGCGTTGAACGAGGGCGCGCGGCGCGGGAACTTCCACCACGACACGGGCGAGGGCTCGATCTCGCGCTACCACCGCGAGCCCGGCGGGGATCTCGTGTGGGAGATCGGCAGCGGCTACTTCGGCTGCCGCGACGACGCCGGCCGCTTCAACGAGGAGCGCTTCGTCGCCAACGCGACTTCCGACCAGGTGCGGATGATCGAGGTGAAGCTCTCGCAGGGCGCCAAGCCCGGGCACGGCGGCGTGCTGCCGGGCGCCAAGGTTACGCCCGAGATCGCCGAGGCGCGGCACGTGCCGGTGGGCGTCGACTGCATCTCGCCCGCGAGCCACTCGGCCTTCTCCTCGCCCATCGAATTGCTGCATTTCGTCGACCGCCTGCGCTCGCTCTCCGGCGGCAAGCCCACGGGCTTCAAGCTCGCCATCGGCCACCCCTGGGAGTGGTTCGGCATCGTGAAGGCGATGCTGGAGACGGGCATCACGCCGGACTTCATCGTCGTGGACGGGGGCGAGGGCGGCACCGGGGCCGCGCCGCTGGAATTCACCGACCACGTGGGCGCGCCGCTTCGCGAGGCGCTCATGCTCGTGCACAACTCGCTGGTGGGCGTGAACCTGCGCGAGCGCGTGCGCGTGGGCGCGAGCGGCAAGATCGTCACCGCCTTCGACATCGCGCGCACGATGGCCATCGGCGCCGACTTCTGCAATTCCGCCCGCGGCTTCATGTTCGCGCTGGGCTGCCTGCAGGCCCAGACCTGCCACACCGGCCACTGCCCCACGGGCGTGACCACCCAGGACCCGCGCCGCATGCGCGCCCTCGTCGTGCCCGACAAGGCCGAGCGCGTCTTCAACTTCCACCAGAACACGATGAAGGCGCTGAAGGAGCTGCTGGGCGCCGCGGGCCTCTCCCACCCCAGCGAGCTGGGCCCCGAGCACGTGATCAAGCGCGTCTCCTCCAACGAGGTGCGCTCGCTCTCGGCGCTGCATCATTGGCTCAAGCCCGGCGAGCTGCTCGATGACGTCCCGGCGAGCCCGGTATACCAGGTGTTCTGGAAGAACGCGCGGGCCGATACGTTCACCGCGCCGCCCAGCGTGCTCACGGTGAGAACGAGCAAGAGCCGGTAAAGGCGGCCCGGCAACGGGCCGCGCCAGGACGGGAGGCAGGGCGAGGGTGAGGTGGGTGTTGCTTTTCGTTTGCGGCCGATTCAAAGGGATGAAGGGGCCACCGCTCCAGCCTATGTCGACGCCGTTCGGGGCTATGAGGCCGACAGCACTCTCACTCGGCCGCAAACGAAAAGAACACCCACCTCACCCTCGCCCTGCCCAGCGCCAGCGCGACGCCTCGATTGAAGGAGCAGGATCATGAATCGACTGCTTGCGGTTCTCCTCGCCGTAGTTGCGCTTTCGGCCTCCGCGGCGTACGAGGGCCCGCTCTTCGACGCGCATCTCCATTACAACGACGACGCAGTGGGCCACTACTCCGTCGGCGCCGTGATGGAGCTCTTCTCGAAGAACGGGGTGAAGGCGATCCTCGCCAACAGCCGGCCGAACGACGGGACGCGGGCGCTTGTCGAGGCGAACCGGAAGGCGCCGCGCCCGGGCTTCGCGGTGGTGCCGTTCATCCGCGTCTACCGCGACCGGGCGGACTACGGGACGTGGCACGCCAACCCCGACATCGCGCAGATGATCGAGGACGAGGCGAAGCGCGGGTATTACCGCGGCGTGGGGGAGTTCCACGTCTTCGGGCGCGAGGCGGCTTCCGACGTGGTGAAGCGCATCGTGGATTTCGCGGTCTCGCGCGACCTCGTGCTGCACGCGCACTGCGACGAGGCGGCGCTCGAGCTCCTCTTCGCCCACAACCCGCAGGCGCGCATCATCTGGGCGCACACGGGGTTCAACACGCCGCTCGCGCGGGTGGAGGAGCTGTTCGCGAAGTACCCGCGGCTGTGGGGCGAGCTGTCCTACCGCTGGGACGTGACCGAGGGCGGCCGGCTCACCCCGGAATGGAAGGCCTTCTTCACGAAGCACGCCGCGCGCTTCCTCGTGGGCTCGGACACCTGGGTGAACCAGCGCTGGCAGTCCTACCCGGAGACCATGGGCGCCTACCGCCGCTGGCTGGCGGAGCTGCCCCCGGAGGCGGCCGAGCGCATCGCCTGGAAGAACGGCGCGGCGCTCTTCGGCTTGAACTGATTTGGGGCACTGCAGTCGTTTTGTGTCGTGGTCTGAGTCGAACTGACGGTGCGTGCGCCATTGGCAGCCCTCGGAATGTTCTTGCGATATGCGCTTGTAGTGACGGCAAATCTCTCTTGAGAGTTGCATACGTGAACGTTTGTGGTTGTATCATCGCGGCGCGATGTAAGTGGTGAGGCGGGTGTTTCGCCATGACTGGCAACTCGTTGATCCGGAACCCACGTTCAAGGGGGGGCGCATGAAACTTCTTCGGGTACTTCTCGTTCTCGCGCTGGGCATGGCAGGATTTGGCGCCAATGGCAGCAATGTCGCCGGGCTCTGGTTCAATTCGTCCGAAAGCGGATGGGGGCTCAA
>Ga0209476_10001516_pt1 | contig 15628 bp, 18 predicted proteins | sample KloWWTrecipitate_FD_187179 | JGI IMG/M metagenome (GOLD analysis project Ga0209476, IMG submission 187179) | Active sludge microbial communities from Klosterneuburg, Austria, studying microevolution and ecology of nitrifiers - Klosterneuburg... | ecosystem: Engineered > WWTP > Aerobic digester... | reverse complement strand
CAGGCCGGGCAGGTTGCGCACGTCATAAAAGGTTTTCATCGCCACGGTGAGCAGTTCGCTCTTGAGCGTGGGAAAGTGCACACCGATGATCTGCCGCATCGTGTCGGCTTCGGGGAACTTGATGAAGTGGAAGAAGCAGCGGCGCAGGAAGGCGTCGGGCAGTTCCTTTTCGTTGTTCGAGGTGATGAACACCAGCGGGCGGTGCTTGGCCTTGATGAGCTCGCGCGTTTCGTAGCAGTAGAACTCCATGCGGTCGATCTCGCGCAGCAGGTCGTTCGGGAATTCGATGTCGGCCTTGTCGATCTCGTCGATCAGGAGCGCCACGGGGCGGTCGGCCGTGAAGGCCTGCCACAGCACGCCCTGCACGATGTAGTTGCGGATGTCCTTGACGCGCTCGCTGCTGCCCTCCAACTGGCTGTCGCGCAGGCGGCTCACGGCGTCGTATTCGTACAGGCCCTGCTGGGCCTTGGTGGTCGATTTGATGTGCCACTGCAGCAGCGGCATGTCCAGCGCCTGGGCCACTTCTTCGGCCAGCATGGTCTTGCCGGTGCCGGGTTCGCCCTTGACCAGCAAGGGGCGCTGCAGCCGGATGGCCGCATTCACGGCCAGCATGAGGTCCTGGGTGGCGACGTAATTCTGGGAGCCTTGGAATTTCATGAAAATAATTGCAAAAACATTGACAAATAGACTTGACAGGCGCTGGCTATAATCACTCGCAGACACCCAAACCTTTGGTTCTTCTTCTACAGGATTGTGCGCGCAAAATGAACAAAACGTTGTCCACGCTATTTGCCATGGCTGTCGCTTGCGGGACGGCTGTTTCCCAGGCGCAGGAGATCCGGGGGGACGTGAAGGCGGGTGAGCAGAAAAATGCCATGTGCATTGGCTGCCACGGCATTGCCGGTTACCAGTCGAGTTTTCCGGAAGTGCACAAGGTGCCGATGATTTCCGGCCAGAGCGAGGCCTATATTTCCAGCGCACTGGGGGCCTACCAGAAGGGCGAGCGCAAGCACCCCACCATGCGTGGCGTCTCCATTTCGCTCAGCGCTCAGGACATTGCGGACCTGTCGGCCTACTACGCCCAGCATGGCAAGGGCGGCGCCGAACTGCCCGCAGCGCCCCGGCGCCAGCCCGATGCCCGGGTGGCCGAGCTGCTGCAGAAAGGGGCCTGCGTCTCGTGCCACGGAGACAACTTTGCCAAACCCATAGACCCCAGCTACCCCAAGCTTGCTGGCCAGCACGCCGACTACCTTTTTGTGGCGCTCAAGTCCTACAAGGCGGAAGGCAGCCAGCATTTTGTGGGCCGCAGCAATGGCGTGATGGCAGGGGTGGCAGGCCAGTTCACCAATGCCGAACTCAAGGCACTGGCGCAGTACATCGGCAAGGTCGAAGGCGACCTGCGTGTGGTGCCGCAGTCGCGCTGGCGTTGAATTCGGGGCAGCCAACGGTGAGGCGGGGTGGCCCTCAGGGGGCTCGCAGCAGAGACGGTGGCTGGATGAATCAGGGCGAGGCCATTTTGCCATCTGACGCCCGTGTTATGGGCGTTGTAAGCTATAAAAAAAGTAGCATTCAATCCTGCGTTGCTCGCCGCTGCACGGCGGCCACATAGGCATCGCCATCGGGCGGTCGGCCCGAGCGCTGGCTGTCCCAGAGCATCTGGCCCAGGCACTCCATGGCGGCGTGGTGCGCGTCGTGCAGTGAGTCCAGGCGTTTGGACAGCAGCTCCACGGCCTGGCGGATGCCGCGCGGCTGGTCGATGCTGCACTGCTCGCTGATCGACAGGTGCATCGATAGGTGCAGGAAGGGGTTGGTGCGGTCGGGCGTTTCGTCGTAGTTGCGCGCCACAGCTGCGTCGGCATCCTGCAGTTCGGCGTGGTATTCGGGGTGTTCGTCGATCCACAGGCTGGCCAGGGTTTCGATGGCCTCCATGGGCTCGCCCGCGCGTGCCTTGGCATGGGCTGCGCAGAAAAATCGGCGGACGTCGGCTTGGCTGGGCTGGAACATGGCGGCAGTGTAGCGGTGCCCACAGTCTCTGAGGTGACCCTGGGGGCTTGGGGCGCGGGCGGGCGTTCCCATAATGGCAGCCGCACCCAGGAGCCCCCCCATGATCCAAGCCTATGTCTGCGATGCCATCCGTACCCCCTTTGGCCGTTATGGCGGCGCGCTGAGCAGTGTGCGCGCCGACGACCTGGCCGCGCTGCCCATCCAGGCGCTGATGGCGCGCAACCCCCGGGTGGACTGGGCAGCGCTGGGCGATGTGCTCTACGGCTGCGCCAACCAGGCCGGGGAGGACAACCGCAACGTGGCCCGCATGGCTGCCTTGCTGGCGGGCCTGCCGCTGGAGGTGCCCGGCGCCACCATCAACCGGCTGTGCGGCTCCGGTCTGGACGCTGTGGGCACGGCGGCACGCGCCATCAAGGCGGGCGAGGCACAGCTGCTGATTGCCGGTGGCGTGGAGAGCATGAGCCGCGCTCCTTTTGTCATGCCCAAGGCGGAGACGGCGTTCGCCCGCAGCCCGGCGGTGTACGACACCACCATCGGCTGGCGCTTCGTCAACCCGCGCATGCAGGAGCGCCATGGCGTGGATTCCATGCCCGAGACCGCCGAGAACGTGGCCGCCGAGTTTCGCATTGAGCGCGAGGCCCAGGACCGCATGGCCCTGGCCAGCCAGTGCAATGCCCTGGCCGCCATCGAGGCCGGGCACCTGGCGCGCGAGATCTGCCCGGTCACGCTGACCTCCAGAAAGGGCGAAACCACCGTGGTGGACACCGACGAGCACCCCCGCGCCACCAGCCTGGAAGCCCTGGCCCGGCTCAAAGGCGTGGTGCGCCCCGATGGCACAGTGACAGCGGGTAACGCCAGTGGCGTGAACGATGGCGCCTGCGCCGTGCTGCTGGCCAACGAGGCCGCCGCCCAACAGCATGGGCTGGTACCCCGCGCCCGCGTGCTGGGCATGGCGGTGGCAGGCGTGCCGCCGCGCACCATGGGCATGGGCCCGGCACCGGCGACACAAAAGCTGCTGGCCCAGACCGGGTTGCGGCTGGAGCAGATCGACGTGATCGAACTCAACGAGGCCTTTGCCGCGCAGGGCCTGGCCGTGCTGCGCCTGCTGGGCCTGGCAGACGACGACGCGCGCGTGAACGCATGGGGCGGCGCCATTGCCCTGGGCCACCCGCTGGGCGCCAGCGGAGCCAGGCTGGTCACCACGGCCATCAACCGCCTGCATGCCACGGGCGGGCGCTACGCGCTGTGCACCATGTGTATTGGCGTGGGTCAGGGGATCGCGCTTGCGCTGGAGCGGGTGTAGGAGCCTGTCGGACTTGGGAATCGTCGGCTGCAAATTGGCCTCAGCGGTCCATTTTTGGCTTCGCCGCTCTTCGAGAACACCGTCTTTTTGCCCCATAGCCCCGCTATGGGGCTGCAAATCCGGCAAAAACTGTCCTCGCTGGGGCCAATTTTGGTGAAACCTTCGGTTTTCGCTTTCGACGCCCCAAGCCCGACAGGCTCCTGGGTCACACCCGCCAGGCGGGCAGTTGCCAGTTGCGCCACACCGCCAGGCCGCGCAGCCCGGCCGTGACCACCACACAGGCCACCAGCGGCACCCAATCGCTGGCGTGCATCTGGCGCAGCGCCACATCGGCCCAGCCGCCTGCAAAGGCGCACAGGGCATAGGGCCGGTGGTCGCGGAAGGCCTGCGGCACTTCATTGCACAGCACGTCGCGCAGCACACCGCCGAACACACCGGTGATCACCCCCATCATCACGCCGATGATGGGCGGCATGCCCACGGCGGTGGCAATGTCCACCCCGACCGCCGCGAACAGGCCCAGGCCGATGGCGTCGGGCAGCAGCATGGCACGCTCCGTGGGCTGAAAGTGGCGGTGGCGCATGAACAGCATGGCACCCAGGCAGAGCGTCAGGATGCCCCAGACGAACCCGGTGTGCCGGATCCAGAAGAAGGGTCGCTGGTCGAGCAGCAGGTCGCGCAGCGTGCCGCCTCCAAACGCTGCCACAAAGGCCACCACACAGACACCCACGGCGTCCATCTGCTTGCGTGCAGCGGCCATGATGCCCGACAGCGCAAACGCAGCGGTGGCGGCAATTTCAAGCAGCAGGCGCAGGGTGTGCAGCCATTCGGGTGGGGGCATGGGCATCGCGGTATAGGTGGGATGGCTGCGATTGTGGCGCAGGGCAGACGGCATGGGGGCTTGCTAAGATGCCTCGCTTGCGTGTTTTCTCCGGACGAATCCCATGGATGTGCAGACTTGGCTGGCTTTTCTGGTGGCTTCGTGCCTCATTGCGGTGTCGCCGGGCTCAGGGGCCGTGCTGTCCATGAGCCATGGGCTCAACTACGGGGTGCGCAAGGCGGGAGCCACCATTCTGGGTCTGCAGCTTGGCCTGTTGCTCATTTTGCTGATTGCGGGCGCAGGGGTGGGGTCGCTGCTGCTGGCGTCGGAGCTGGCCTTCAGCATCGTCAAGGTGCTGGGCGCGTGCTATCTCATCTATGTGGGGTTCAACCAGTGGCGTGCAGGCGATGCCTCGCCGCTGGACGGCGCCCGCGACGAGCAGGCCGGAACCTGGCGCAAGCGCTGCCTGACGGGTTTTCTGACCAATGCCACCAACCCCAAGGGCATCATCTTCATGGTGGCGGTGCTGCCGCAGTTCATGACCGAAACGCGCCCGCTGTGGATGCAGTTGCTGGTGATGGCTGCCACCACCGTGACGGTGGACGTTGTCGTGATGCACGGCTACGCTGCCAGCGCCAGCGCGTTGCGCCGCCTGATGCGCAGCGCCCGTGCAGTGCGCACGCAGAACCGGGTTTTTGGCGGGCTGCTCATGGCCGTGGGTGCCGGGCTGTTTTTCGTCAAGCGCGGGGGGCAGCACTGAAAAGCCCGTGCCCTGCGCGCCTGCCTGCCACGTTGCTGCAAGCGTTTGATGCTATATAAATAATAGCGGCAAATGATACCGGTAAAGCGGTAAAGGCAATTTTGATTGGTTTTTGATGCGTTGAGCGCAAGGAGGTTGTCATGCCGGTACTGGTGGTAGCCAATCCGAAGGGCGGCGTGGGGAAGTCCACGCTGGCCACCCATGTTGCGGGGTACTGGGCGCGCCAGGGGCACCCGGTGGTGTTGGGCGATGTGGACCGCCAGCAGTCGGCCCGGCTGTGGCTGGGCCTGCGCCCGCCACAGGCCCGGCCCATCGCGCCGTGGGATACCGGCGCGGACGACACCATCGGCAAGCCCCCCAAGGGCAGCCATGCCGTGCTGGACACGCCCGCCGGGCTGCACGGCTGGCGCCTGGGCGATGCGCTCAAGCTGGCCGACAAGATCATCGTGCCGCTGCAGCCGAGCATTTTTGACATCTATGCCACGCGCGACTTTCTGGACCAGCTTGCCGCGCACCGCCGCGCCGGGCGCGCGCAGGTCGGCATTGTGGGCATGCGTGTGGACGAGCGCACGCGTGCGGCCGAGCAGTTGCACCATTTTGTCGACAGCCTGGGTCTGCCCGTGCTGGGTTACCTGCGCAACACCCAGAACTACGTGCAACTGGCAGCGCACGGACTGACGCTGTTTGACGTGGCGCCCGGTCGGGTGGCGCGCGATCTGGAGCAGTGGCAAGGCATCACCGCCTGGCTGGACGCCTGATGCCGGTGCTGCCACGCTGTCGCCCGCCAGACATCGCGCCTGTGGACGCGGCGCTACATTGCGGCCATGAAAACCTTTCATTCCTATTCCGAAGTGAGCGCCTGCACGGGCCAGGAAGTCGCAGTGACCGACTGGATCACCATCACGCAGGAGCAGGTCAACCTGTTCGCCCAGGCCACGGGCGACCACCAGTGGATCCATGTGGACCCCGAGCGTGCCAAGGCCGGGCCGTTTGGCGCGCCGATTGCGCACGGCTTCCTCACGCTGTCGTTGATTCCGCGCTTCTTCGAGCTGGCGATCCACATCGAAGGCGCGCGCATGGGGGTGAACTACGGCCTCAACCGGGTGCGCTTCACCTCGCCGGTGCCGGTGGGCAGCCGCGTGCGTGCGCGCATGACGCTGCAGGCCACCGAGGCCCTGGCACCCGACGGTATGCAGATGACGTGGCTCGTTACCGTGGAGCGCGAGGGCAGCGACAAGCCTGCCTGCGTGGCCGAGTCGCTCTCGCGCAGCTACGGTGCGCCTGTATAAGGTACCAACCCCCTGAGCGGCTGCGCCGCTTCCCCCTTCTCTCGCATTGCTGCGCAATGCGGGAAGGGGGACGCCGCCAGCGCCTGGGCATGGAAGTGCTGGCGGCCCTTGCGCGGCCACTGGCCTGGGCCGTGCCCAATGCAGGGTGGGGGGGCTGAACCATGGACCGCCTGCAAGCCATGAAGGTGTTTGCCCGCGTCGTGGACGAGGGCGGCTTTGCGTCCGCAGCGCGGGCGCTGGACATGTCGCCGCCGGTGGTCACCCGCATGGTGGCCGACCTTGAACGCCACCTGGGAACGCGCCTGTTGCAGCGCACCACGCGCAAGGTGGCGCTGACGGACGCCGGGCAGGCCTACCTGCTGCGTGTGCGCTCCATTCTGTTCGAGATCGAGGACGCTGAAGCCAGCGCCGCCGCCAGCACCCGCGACCTGCAGGGCGTCGTGCATGTGCTGGCCCCGCCGGTGCTGGCGACCTATTTTCTGGCGCCATTGGTGGCATCCTGGCGCGCGCGTTACCCCCGGCTGCTGCTGGATGTAGCGACCGACAATTTCGTGTCTGCGCGCGTGGACGAGTTCGATGTCACCTTCATGGTCGTGCCCGAGGACTACGACGGCAACATCGTGGCGCGCACCTTGTTCCAGGGCGAGGCCATCGTGGTGGCTTCACCCGACTACCTGCGTCGCATGGGTCTGCCGCTGCAGCCGCAGGACCTCACGCGCCATGCGTTTCTGCGCGACAGTGCCCAGGCGGTGCGCGCCCAGGCGGGCCGCCGGTTGTGCCTGCAGCCGCTGGACTCCAGCCTGGCAGCGCAAGAGGTGGACATGCCGGTCGCGCTGCAGGCCGAGAGCACCGAGATGCTGTTGCGTGCAGCGCTTGACGGAGTGGGGGTGACCGTGACGGCGCGCCTGCTGGCCCAGCCCTTCCTGGCCACCGGGGCCCTGGTGCACGTTCTGCCGGAATGGATTTACTCGCGATACACGGTCTACGCGGCCCTGCCCACGCGGCGCATGGTTCCGGCGCGCACCCGGGTCTTTCTTGACTTTGTGACCGAGCAGGTGCCCCAGGCGGTAGCGCTGCAGCAGGGGGTGGGCACTAGCTAACGGGGCAGGGCAAAGCTGTTTTGCCGCCAGGCCTCGAACACCGAGACCGCGACGGCGTTGGACAGGTTCAGGCTGCGCTGGCCCGGAACCATGGGCAGGCGCAGGCGTTGCGAGGGCGGGAAGGAGTCGCGCAACGCAGAGGGCAGGCCGCGCGTCTCGGCGCCAAACACCAGCCAGTCACCGGGCAGAAAGCAGGTGTCGTGCACCGTCTGCGCGCCCTGGGTCGTCAGGGCGAACATGCGCGCGGGGTCGGGGTGCTGCGTGCGCACGAATGCCGTCCAGCCAGGGTGGCGCAGCACGCGCGCGTACTCGTGGTAGTCCAGCCCCGCGCGGCGCATCAGCCGGTCTTCCATCGAGAACCCCAGGGGTTCAATCAGATGCAGCGTGCAGCCGGTATTGGCCGCCAGGCGGATGATGTTGCCTGTGTTGGGCGGTATCTCGGGTTCAACCAGAACGATGTGAAACATGGCGCGTATTGTCGGTTCGGTCCGCCTGCGCTGGGAGCCAGCATCGTAAAAATGCGTATCGGTGTTTCGCGGCTAGCCGCACCAGCCGCAGCGGATGAGGCTGCGGTGCCCATGTCAGCGGCCACTGTGGGAGGTCGAGGTGGGCGGCTATTCAGCAGCGGCGTTCGCATTCATTCGGGAGCAGCGGTGCGGGCCACCACCAGGGCCGATACCTGGACTGCTCCGGCTTGCCGCAGGGCCAGGGCTGCGGCCTGCAGGGTGGCGCCAGTGGTCATCACATCGTCCACCAGCAAAATGCGGCGCCCCTGCAGCTGTTGGGCGCGCAGCGGCTCCACGGCCAGTGCGCCCATCAGGTTGCGTAGGCGCTGTGCGCGTCCCAGGCCGCTTTGTGCGGCGGTGTCGTGCAGGCGCAGCAGCAGCGTGGCGTCGGTCTTGCGTGGTGCCAACTGGCGGGCAAGCAACAGCGCCTGATTGAAGCCGCGCTCGCGCAGGCGCTGGCGCGACAGCGGGATCGGCAGCACCAGTTCGGCGGCATCCACGGCAGGTTCGGCCCAGGGTGTGCTGCGCAGCAGTGTGGCCAGGCTGGCAGCCCAGCCCGGGTCGCCGTGGAACTTGAATTCGGCCAGGATGCCTGCCCAGGGGTAGGCATAGTCCACGGCCGCAATGCAGTGGTCCAGGGGAGGCGGGTGGCGCAGGCAGGCACCGCAGTGCGGGCCACCGGCAGGCAGCCGCAGTGCGCAGCCGGTGCAGCGCGGGTGTGGCTGGGCAAAGCGGGCCGCGCAGGCGTCGCACACGCGCCGAGCGGGCCAGGTGCGGCAGACGGCGCATTGGCTGGGCAGGTGTGCCGCCAGCGACCGCAGGGCCGTGGATAACCCAGAAAAGGTGGGGCCGGGCATGATGGTGTCCAATATAGGCGCATTTTTCATTGGCCCTGTGCCCCTTGTCTTTCATGTCTTCCGAGCGCCCCCCCACCATTGATCCGGTTGCCGCTGCCCGCTGGCACAGCGCTGCGCCTGCGCATTCGCCCTGGCTTCACGAGGAGGTGGCGCGCCGCATGGAGCAGCGCCTGCAATGGATCCGTCAGTCCCCGGTGTCGTGGTGCCACTGGGATCCCGTGCGCGGTGGCCTGCAGGCGCATGCCCTGCTGCGGGGGCGCTACCTCCAGGCGGCCTGTCATGTGACGGAGACGGCGCCGCAGCGGCAGTCCGTGGCGGTCAGCGCCCTGTCGTCCGCCTGGTGGAGCGCGGCACGCTGGAAAAGTGGGGCGGTGCATTTTGCGGCGCCCGCCCCGGGCGCGGTACAGATGCTCTGGGCCAACATGGCGCTGCACATGGCCGCCGACCCGCAGGCCCTGCTGGCGCAATGGCACCGGGCGCTGGGGGTGGATGGCTACCTCATGTTCTCGTGCCTCGGGCCCGATACGCTGCGTGAGCTGCGGGGTGTCTACGAGGCACTTGGCTGGCCGGTGCCTGGCCACGCGTTCACCGACATGCATGACTGGGGCGACATGCTTATCGAGGCCGGTTTTGCTGAACCGGTGATGGACATGGAGCGCATCACCCTGACCTTTCCGAGTGCTGCCCGCCTGCTGCAGGAGTTGCGTGAACTGGGGGCCAACCTGCACCCGGCGCGGTTTGCGGGGCTGCGTGGGCGGCGCTGGAAGGCACACCTGGAGCGCGCACTGACCGAACACCTGGCCGATCCGGACCATGGGGGGCAGCTGGCGCTCACTTTTGAAATCATCTACGGCCATGCCTTCAAACCGGCGCCCCGCGTTCCGGTGGCGGGCCAGAGCGCCGTGTCCCTGCAGGACATGCGCGCAATGCTGCGCGGCAGCACCAAAAAACCAGATGCGAATTGATAAAACAAATATGTTTTGTCAATGATGTGTCGCAATTTCAACGTCTGACACCGGAAAAAACACCGGTTTCCCTGATTTAAAACAAGCCGCGCTACAATCCCCTCGAATGCCGTTGGGGGGATTGCAGGGGTGTTGCCAGACGCTGCTGCGTCTGCAGGGGTGTCGCCCCATCTTGGTCTCGCAGGCCCTGCGGTCGTGTAAAGACAGGCATCCGGGGAGTTTTCGCCAGTTCGGATTTTCCGGGCGGCAAGAGCGCCGGCATGGCAAGACGTTTTGATTGATGAGGCTGAATCAAGTGAGAACCATGAAGAGCATTCCCCGAAAGCTGGCCTCTGCGCTGTGGTGGGCCGGTGTCTGGGTGGGTGGTGCGGCCCATGCCGTTTCCGACCTTCCGGGCGGCCCGGCCGTCAACCAGCTCAACCTCCATCCTCCGGTCACCCGCATTGCGCAAGAGCAGCATGGGCTGCACTGGATGATGCTGATCATCTGCACCGTGATCTTTGTCGCTGTGTTCTCGGTGATGTTTTATTCCATCTGGAAGCATCGCCGTTCGCAAGGTGCCAAGGCGGCGCATTTCCACGAGTCCGTCACCGTGGAGGTGGTCTGGACGGTGATTCCCTTCATCATCGTGATCCTCATGGCGCTTCCTGCTACCAAGGTGCTGGTGGCCCAGAAGGACACCACCAACGCCGACCTCACCATCAAGACCACGGGGTACCAGTGGAAGTGGGGTTATGACTACCTCAAGGGCGAGGGGGAGGGCTTGTCGTTCATCTCCACCCTCGACAGCAGCCACCGTGCCATGTCCAACAGCGGCGACGTGACCAACGCGCCGGTGGACTACCTCCTCAAGGTGGACAACCCGCTGGTGGTGCCCGTCGGGCAAAAAATCCGCATCATCACCACCGCCAATGATGTGATCCACGCCTTCATGGTGCCGGCCTTCGGCATCAAGCAGGACGCGATTCCGGGTTTTGTGCGCGACACCTGGTTCCGTGCCGACAAGGTGGGTGACTACTACGGCCAGTGCGCCGAGCTGTGTGGCAAGGAGCATGCCTACATGCCCATCCACGTAAAGGTGCTGTCTGCAGCCGACTACTCTGCCTGGGTGGTCGAGCAGAAGAAAAAAGCCGCAGCCCTGCTGGATGATCCGGCAAAAGTCTGGGAGCTGGCCGACTTGGTGCAGCGTGGCGAAAAGGTTTATGCGGCCAATTGCGCTGCATGCCACCAGGCCAGCGGCAAGGGCGCAGGCTCCATCAAGGCGCTCGATGGCTCGGCCATTGTGAAGGATGCTGACCATGCACGGCAGATCCAGGTGCTGTTGCAAGGCGCAGGCAATGGTGCCATGCCCGCCTGGAAGCAGCTCAGTGACACCGACCTAGCGGCCGTGGTCAGCTACACCAAGAACGCCTGGTCGAACAAGACCGGTCAGCTGGTGCAGCCCTCCGCCGTTGTGGCACAGCGCGGCAAGTGACCAGCGCCCAGAAGCATTGAGGAACCCCCTATGAGCGCAGTTCTCGACCATCCCGCACACGCTGGCGGCCACGCCCACGATGCCCACGCGCACCACCATGGCCCTGCCGGGTGGCGCCGCTGGCTGTTTGCCACCAACCACAAGGACATCGGCACGCTGTACCTGCTGTTCTCGTTCACCATGCTCATGGTGGGCGGGGTGCTGGCGCTGCTGATCCGTGCCGAGCTGTTCCAGCCCGGCCTGCAATTGGTGAACCCCGAGCTGTTCAATCAGCTCACCACCATGCACGGCCTGATCATGGTGTTCGGCGCCATCATGCCGGCCTTCGTGGGCTTTGCGAACTGGATGGTGCCGCTGCAGATCGGTGCCTCCGACATGGCCTTCGCGCGCATGAACAACTTCAGCTTCTGGCTGATGATTCCGGCCGCGCTGCTGCTGGTGGGCTCGTTCTTCATGCCCGGTGGCGCGCCTGCGGCGGGCTGGACGCTGTATGCGCCACTGACACTGCAGATGGGCCCGTCGATGGATGCGGGCATCTTTGCCATGCACATCCTGGGCGCCTCGTCCATCATGGGCTCGATCAACATCATCGTGACCATCCTGAACATGCGCGCCCCCGGCATGACGCTGATGAAGATGCCCATGTTCTGCTGGACCTGGCTCATCACCGCCTACCTGCTGATCGCCGTGATGCCGGTGTTGGCTGGTGCCATCACCATGACGCTGACCGACCGCCATTTCGGCACCAGCTTCTTCAACCCCGCCGGTGGCGGCGACCCGGTGATGTACCAGCACATCTTCTGGTTCTTCGGTCACCCCGAGGTGTACATCATGATCCTGCCGGCCTTCGGCATCATCAGCCAGATCGTCCCGGCCTTCGCGCGCAAGAAGCTGTTCGGCTACGCCTCCATGGTGTATGCCACCTCGTCCATCGCCATCCTGTCGTTCATCGTGTGGGCACACCACATGTTCACCACCGGCATGCCGGTCACAGGCCAGTTGTTTTTCATGTACGCCACCATGCTGATCTCGGTGCCCACGGCGGTCAAGATCTTCAACTGGGTGGCCACCATGTGGCGCGGCTCCATGACTTTCGAGACGCCCATGCTGTTCTCGGTGGGCTTCATCTTTGTGTTCACCATTGGCGGCTTCACGGGCCTGATCCTGGCCATGGCACCCATCGACATCCAGTTGCAGGACACCTACTACGTGGTGGCGCACTTCCACTACGTGCTGGTGGCGGGCTCGTTGTTTGCGTTGTTTGCGGGTGTGTATTACTGGCTGCCCAAGTGGACCGGCGTGATGTATGCGGAGGTGCGCGGCAAGATCCATTTCTGGGCGTCGCTGATCTTCTTCAACATCACCTTCTTCCCCATGCACTTCCTGGGGCTGGCGGGTATGCCGCGCCGCTATGCCGACTACCCGATGCAGTTTGCCGATTTCAACGCCATCGCCTCCATCGGTGCCCTGGGTTTTGGTCTGGCGCAGGTGTATTTCTTCGTGGCCGTGGTCTGGCCGTGCATGCGCGGCCACGGCGAGAAGGCCCCGCAAAAGCCCTGGGATGGTGCCGAGGGTCTGGAATGGGAAGTGCCTTCGCCAGCACCCTTCCATACGTTTGAAACCCCGCCCAAGCTGGACGCCACGGCCACCCGTGTGATCGGCTGAAGGAGGCATGCCATGACAGCAGAACAGAAAAAGGCCAACCTGCGCATGGCGCTGGTGCTGGCATCGCTGGCCGCCGTGTTTTTTGTCGGCTTCGTGGCCAGGATCGTCCTGCTGAGCCACTGAGGGGCCAGCGTCCTTTTGTCCTGGCCCGAAAACACCCACAGGCTCTGAGCAGAACACCATGAACCGATCCCGCGAAAACGCCAGAATGGTGGGCAAACTGGCCGTGATCACGGTCGGCATGTTCGCCTTTGGCTACGCGCTGATACCGATCTACCGGACCATTTGCGAGATGACGGGCATCAATATCCTGGCGCTGTCGGAGCGGCAAGTGCCTGGCAACGGTGCGGCCGGGCGTGACGCAGCCGTGCCACTGAACACTCAGGTGGACAAGAGCCGCACGATCACAGTGGAGTTTGACGCCAACGCACGTGGCCCCTGGCAGTTCAGGCCCGCACAGCGCTCCATCCAGGTGCACCCGGGCGAACTGGCCACGGTGGTGTACGAGTTCCAGAACGTGCAGGACCGGCGCATGGCTGCACAGGCCATTCCCAGCTATGCGCCAAGCCAGGCGGCTGCGCATTTCACCAAGCTCGAGTGCTTCTGCTTCAATCAATACACCCTGGAGCCGGGCGAAAAGCGCGAGTGGCCGGTGGCCTTCGTCATCGACCCGCGCCTGTCCAGGGACGTCACCACCATCACTCTGTCGTACACCTTCTTCGAGGTGGGAGGCAAGACGCCTGCCGCACCGTCGACAGCAGCCGTACAACCGCTCCTGGTGCAGGAGGCGGGCACATGAGCCCAGATGCCGTGAACCCCGAGCCAGCCCTCCGGCGCAAGGGTTCGGTGCTGCGTACCGTCAAGGCGGTGGCGTGGTCCTTCATCGGGCTGCGCAAGGGCAGCGAATACCGGGAAGACCTGGAGAGGGTCAACCCGCTGCACGTCATCGGCGTCGGGCTGGTGGCCATTTTTGCGCTGGTGGTCTTTCTGATTGCACTGGTCAACTGGATCGTCTGACCCCGGTGGCGCATGGAACGTACAACAACGATATTGAGAGCCAGGAGCTGCAAATGAGCACATCAACCCACAGCGCGACCCCTTACTACTACGTTCCGGCGGAGTCGCGTCACCCCATCATGGCGGCGGCCGGGCTGTTCTTTGTGATCCTGGGCGCCAGCCAGTGGATCAATGGGCACGATTGGGGCCAGTATTCCCTGGCGCTGGGCCTTGCATGGTGGCTGTTCGTGCTGTACCAGTGGTTTGGCGACGCTGCGCGCGAGAGCGAAGGCGGCCTGTACAGCCGCAAGATCGACCTGTCCTACCGCTGGAGCATGAGCTGGTTCATCTTTTCGGAGGTCATGTTCTTTGGTGCCTTCTTTACGGCGCTGTGGTGGGCGCGTGCGCATTCTGTGCCCCAGCTTGGCAGCCTGGAAAACAGCCTGCTCTGGCCCGACTTCAAGGCCGTCTGGCCCAGTGTGGTTGCGGGTGCCACGGCCTCGCCCGCCGGTATCGTCGAGCCGTTCAAGACGGTCGGTCCGTTCTGGCTGCCGACGATCAATACCGCGCTCTTGCTCACCTCGGGTGTGACCCTGACCATTGCCCACCACGCCCTGCGCGAGAACCAGCGCAGCAAGACCATCGCCTTCATGTGGGTGACCGTTTTGCTCGGCATCACCTTCCTGTGCGTCCAGGGGTATGAGTACTACCACCTTTATACCGACCTCAACCTCAAGCTCAGTTCCGGCATCTTTGGCTCCACCTTTTTCATGCTTACGGGGTTCCATGGCTTCCACGTGTTCCTGGGCATGGTGATGCTGCTGGTCATCACGCTGCGCCTGCACAAGGGCCATTTCAGTGCCGAGCGGCATTTCGGTTTCGAGGGCGCTGCCTGGTATTGGCACTTCGTTGACGTGGTCTGGCTTGGTTTGTACGTGCTGGTCTACTGGATGTGATGGAGCCATTCGTTGCAAGCAAAAAGGCGCCACGAGGCGCCTTTTTCGCTGGAGCGGCTCCTGACCTGGTGTCAGCGGGCGGCGGGCAGTCCGGTGGGCTGGATGTAGCCCAGTTTCCAGGACAGCAGCAAGCAGACAAACAACACCACCGACAGTCCCACGCGCCACGCCAGCGCCCGGGCCATGCGCTTGCCGGCGGCGGCATCGTCGCGCTGGGTCCGCATCATGAAGAACAATGCGGAGCCCAGACTGGCCACAATGGCCAGAAAACCAATCAGAACCAGGATTTTCATGAAGGGCATTATCCCGTGACCCCGCGTCGCGTGCTTTCGGACTGGCGCTTCTGGCTGGTGACCCTTGCCGCGTTGGGCGGGGCGGCTGTCACCGCCGCATTGGGGCGCTGGCAACTCGACCGAGCGGGGCAAAAGCAGGCCCTGGAGGCGGCGGTGCAGGCGCGGGCTGCTTTGCCAGCACTGGAAACGCCGGCTTTCTTGGGCCAGGCGCGGTCAGCCGGTGCCCTTGACGCTGGTTTGCTGCACCGCAAGGTGCACATCCGCGGGCATTGGCAAGAGCAGCACACCGTGTACCTGGACAACCGGCAAATGCAGGGGCGACAGGGGTTTTTTGTGCTGACGCCCTTGCAGATCGAGGGCAGCACGGTGTCCGTACTGGTGCAGCGTGGCTGGATTGCACGCAACTTCCAGGACCGCACCGCGCTGGTGCCACTGCAAACGCAGCGTGGCCTGGTCGAAATCAACGGGCGCGTGGCAGCGCCTCCGGGCCGCCTTTTGGAGCTCGATGGCACCGACAAGGCGCCGGGGTCTTCCCGCATCCGGCAAAATCTGGACTTGTCCGCATTCCGCGAAGAGACCGGACTGGAGCTGGCCGACCTGTCGGTGTTGCAGACCGATGGTTCGTCGGACGGCCTGCAGC
>Ga0209476_10001514_pt1 | contig 15638 bp, 12 predicted proteins | sample KloWWTrecipitate_FD_187179 | JGI IMG/M metagenome (GOLD analysis project Ga0209476, IMG submission 187179) | Active sludge microbial communities from Klosterneuburg, Austria, studying microevolution and ecology of nitrifiers - Klosterneuburg... | ecosystem: Engineered > WWTP > Aerobic digester... | reverse complement strand
ATCGTCCCGCACCAGCACGCGTGGATCGTCGAGCGGCTCGGCAAGTACGACCAGACCCTCGGACCGGGCCTGAATTTCGTGATCCCGTTCGTCGACCGGGTCGCCTACAAGCATTCGCTGAAGGAGATCCCGCTGGACGTGCCGAGCCAGGTGTGCATCACGAAGGACAACACGCAGCTGACCGTGGACGGCGTGCTGTACTTCCAGGTCACCGACCCGATGCGCGCGTCGTACGGATCGAGCAACTACATTTCGGCGATCACGCAACTGGCGCAGACCACGCTGCGCTCGGTGGTAGGCCGGCTCGAACTGGACAAGACTTTCGAGGAGCGCGATTTCATCAATTCCAGCGTCGTCGCATCGCTCGACGAGGCGGCGCTGAACTGGGGCGTGAAGGTGCTGCGCTACGAGATCAAGGACCTCACGCCGCCCAACGAGATCCTGCGTTCGATGCAGGCGCAGATCACCGCCGAGCGCGAGAAGCGGGCGCGCATCGCCGAGTCGGAAGGCCGCAAGCAGGAGCAGATCAACCTCGCCACCGGCGAGCGGGAATCCTTCATCCAGCGCTCGGAGGGCGAGCGTCAGGCCGAGGTCAACCGCGCGATGGGCGAGGCGGCCGCAATCCAGGCCGTGGCCGATGCCACCGCGCGGGCGATCGAGCGCATCGCCGGGGCGATCCGCCAACCCGGCGGCATCGAGGCGGTCAACCTGCAGGTGGCGGAGAAGTACGTCGACGCGCTGGGCAAGATGGCCAAGGAGAACAACACGATGATCGTGCCGACCAACCTGGCCGACGTGGCGACGCTGGTGGCCACCGCCACCAGCGTCGTGCGGCGCCAGGCCGACCTGCCGGGACCCGCTGCACCCACCGGGTCCGGCCGCGCGCCGGCGTGAAGGCCCGATGAGTCCGGGGATGCCCGCCGCCGACGCGAGAGGGTTCCTGAGCATCCATCCGCCGTTTTCGGAGATGCGCGAAGACGACGTCGACTTCCTGGCGCAGCATCTCGAAGCCGCAAGGTTCGCGCGCGGCGAAGTGCTCCTGGCTCCGGAGCACGGCGTGCCGCAGCACTGCTATATCGTGGAGCAGGGCGCGGTCGAGGCGACACGGCAACTCGGCGGCCGGCGGGGCGACGGCGTGGATCCGACCGTTCTGCTGTCGGCCGGCGAGGCTTTTCCCGTGGGGGCGCTGATGGCCGAACGCCCGGCCAGCTCGACCTATCGCGCGGTCGGTGACGTGAGCTGCTGGCGGCTTCCCAAGGCCCGGTTCGACGAACTCCTGCGCCGCAGCGACATCTTCCTCGATTTCTGCAAGCGCCGCACGGCCGCACTGCTCGAGTTGTCCGCCCAGGCGCTGCAGGCCAGCTACGCGGCCGAGGCCACGCAGTGGCGGACGATCGACGCGCCACTCGAGTCGATGCTGCGGCGGGTTCCGGTCACCTGCACGCCCGACGCGTCGATCCGCCGCGTCTTCGAGCGAATGGAGAGCGAGGGCGTGGGCGCGATGCTCGTCGTCGAGGCCGCGGAGGACGGGCTTCAGTCGGTGGCAGGGATCTTCACGCGCCAGGACGTCATCGGCCGCGTCGTGCTCCCCGGAGTGCGGCTCGATGCGCCGATCGGCGGCGTGATGACCTCGCCGGTGCTGACCCTGCAGGCCGGCGAGGCGGTCGGCGCGGCCATGCTGCTGATGGCCGAGCGGGCGATTCGCCATGTGCCGGTGATGAAGGACGGCCGCCTGGTCGGCGTCGTCACCGAACGCGACCTGTTCGTGCTGCAGCGGCGCAGCCTGCGACAGATCGGCGACTCGATCCGCCATGCACACGGCGTGGGCGAACTGCGGGTGGCGGCCGAGGACATCCGCAAGTGGTCGCAGAGCCTGGTCGCGCAGGGCGTATCGCCCGGTTTCGTCACGCGGCTGATCAGCCGCCTGAACGACCAGCTGTCGAGCCGGCTGATCGACCTGGTTGCCGATCGCCGCGGGATATCGTTGCAGCACGTGTGCTGGCTGGCGCTGGGCAGCGAAGGGCGCGAGGAACAGACCATCGCGACCGACCAGGACAACGGCCTGATCGTCGACGACGCGTCTGCCGGCGACGTGGAGGCCTTGCTGGCGTTCGCGCGCGAGGTCAACGAAGGGCTCGACGCCTGCGGCTATCCGCTGTGCAAGGGCGGCATCATGGCCAGCAATCCGAAGTGGTGCCTGCCGCTGTCGAAGTGGCAGGCGCTGTTCGACGGCTGGATCGATCGCGGCGATCCGCAGAGCCTGCTCAACGCGTCGATCTTCTTCGATTTCCGCCCGCTGGCGGGAGATTCGACCCTGGCCGGCGCGCTGCGCGAGCGGGTTACGCGGCGCGCCGCGGACACGCCGCGATTCCTCAAGCAGATGAGCGACAACGCGCTGCGCAATGGCCCGCCTTCGTCGTGGACCGGTGGCCTGTTCGAGACGCTGTTCACGCGCGAGGAGGCGGTCGTCGACCTCAAGTTGAACGGCACCGCGTCGTTCGTCGACGGTGCCCGGGTGCTTGCGCTGGCCGCGGGCATCCGGGAAACCGGCACGGCCGAGCGGCTCCAGGCGCTGTCGGCCGTGGGCCGGCTCACGGAGGACGACGTTCGCGGCTGGGTCGACTCGTTCCAGTTCCTGCAGGGCCTGCGCCTGCGCGTGCAGCATCGACTCGACGACCGCCCGGCCGACAACCCGAACCTGCTCGACACCCGCGAGTTGTCGGGGATCGACCGGCGCATCCTGAAGGACGCGTTCCGCGAGGCTCGCAAGCTGCAGCAGCGCCTGGCGCTCGACTATCCCGGCTGACGCGAGGCGTCCGGGGGCGCCGACGCCTAGAGCCGGAAGTCGAGTGCCAGCCTGCTTTGCAGCTTTCGCGCCTGCCCGAACGATTTCTTCAGGATGTGGCGGTCCAGCTCGTTGAGCGCGTCCGGGTCGATGCGGTTCGCTCCGGCCGCGCCGGGTTGCATCGAACGCTGGCGCTGAAGGCGAAGGAGCTGGATGAAGCCGAAGCCGTCGACGATCGCTGCGACGTCGTCGCCGCCCATGCGGGCGATCTCGCCGACGCCGCGCAGCCGCTGCACGGTGCCGGTGTGCGCGACACCGTTGGCCAGCGCCAGCACGCGCGCGGCATCGACGAACGGCCGTGTTCCATACAGTTTCAGGTCGAGCGTGCGCGGGAACTCCTTGTTGCGGTCGAACCGGAAGTCGCGCACCAGGCCGAGCGGCGGCCGGCATTCCAGTGCGTTGGCGGCCATCAGCCGCAGGAACAGCGGCGCCTCGCGCACGGCCTGCAGCAGCCAGGTGCGCAACGCGTCGGACAGATCCTCGTCGCCATACAGCGGCCGGAAGTCGAAGAAGATCGACGCGTTCAGCAGGGCCTTCGGCTCCGGCGTTCGCAGCCAGCGCGAGAACTTCGCCCGCCACTCGTTCACGGACAGGCAGCACTCGGCATCGCCAGCCATGATGCCGCCCCGGCATAGCGGAAAGCCGCAGGCGTCCAGCTTGCGGTTCACCGCCTGCGCAAACGGCAACAGGCTGTCGCGCACCGACCGGGCCTGCGCCGCCGACGCCGCGTCGAACACGATGCCGTTGTCCTGGTCGGTCGACAGCGTCTGCTCGTAGCGGCCCTCCGATCCGAGCGCGATCCAGCACCACTTCACGGTCGGCAGCTCGAATTCGTCGTGGGTGAGCTCGATGATCCGGGAGGCCAGCAGGTCGTTCAGCGTGGAGATGAGATGGGTCATCTGCGCCGCGGCCGTGCCCTGCTGCAGCAGCGCGTCGATCGTGAGCCGGATGTCCGCGGCGCACGCTTGCAGGGCCGGGAGGTCCCTGGCCTCGCGGATGTCGCTGGAGAGATTCCTGACACCCGTGCGATGCAGGGCGAACAGGTCTCCCTCGGAGACGATACCGACCAGGCTGCCGTCCGGTTCGACCACCGGCAGGTGGCGCAGGCCGCGGCGGGCCATGACCAGCGCGGCCTGGTAGGCGGTGGTCTGCGGCCTGACCGTGACGACGCCGGCGGTCATGACGCCGGCGATCGGCTGATCGAGGTCGTAGCCCGACAAGGCCACCCGGTGCAGCAGGTCGGTCAGCGTGAAGATCCCGAGGGGCAAGCGGCCCGACGCGTCGGCGACGATCACCGAGCCGATGCGCAAACGGGCCATCGTCCCGATCGCCTCGCGCACCGACGCGTCGAGCCGGACCGTGACCGGCTCGCGCCTGATCAGGCTGTTCACCGGGCTGTGGACAGCCTGCAGATGATGGCCTTCGGCGCGGTCTCGAGCCGGGAGTTCCATCGGCCGCTCCGGTCTCAGTAGGTGACCCTGGCGTAGTAGGTCCGCTCGGCGGCTTCCCGCGCCTCGCGCAACGTGCGGATTCCCTGGTCGGCCAGCAGCGGGATCATCTTCAGGAACACCTCTCCGGTCACGATTGCATCGCCGAGCGCCGTATGCCGGCCGATGACGTTCACGCCGAGGCGCTCGGCGATCGCTTCCAGGCGGTGCGAATCCTGGTTCGGATGGATCACGGCGGAAAGCAGCAGCGTGTCGAGCACCGGCTGCCTGAACACGACTCCCGTGGCGGCTTCCTTCATCTGCAGGAAGCGCATGTCGAACGCGGCGTTGTGCGCGACCAGTACCGTGTCCTCGCAGAAGTCGCTGAACGCCGGCAGCACCTGGTCGATGGTCGGCTGGCCGCGCAGCATCTCGTCGTTGATGCCGTGGATCGGGATCGACTCCGGCCTGATCCTGCGCCTGGGGTCGACCAGTTGATCGATGGTCTCGCTCCTGAGCAGCCGGCCATTGACGATCCGGGTCGCGCCGATCTGGATGATCTCGTCGCCGCCCGACGGATCGAGGCCGGTGGTCTCGGTGTCGAAGACCGTGTAGGACAGCTCGGTGAGCAGCCGGTCGTCGAGTTCGCGATTCTCCTCGCTCGCCCGGAACAGGTCGAAGTCGTAGTACTCGGGCCGGCTCTCGCTGTGCACGAACGTGGTCGGCTCGATCGCATCCGGCGGGACCGCGGCCGGAATCAGCAGCCGGAAGAACGACTGGCCGGCCGCCTCGTCCCGCTGCACCCAGAACTCGCCGCCGTGCCGCTCGATCACGTCGCGCAGCGTCAGGCGAGCGGCTTCGCCGCCGAGACTCATCGGCTCGAACTCCCAGTCGGCCGGCGTCCGCGCGGGATCGAAGGGACCGGGCCAGATCAGGTCGAGATGCGCGAGGCGCCCGGCGCGCAGGAGCCGCAACAGCAGGCCTTGCGCGCCGAACTCCTCCTTCAGGCGCGACGCGAGGTAGGTCAGCCCGAGCAGCAGGCCGTAGCTGTCCACCCTGACCCAGAGGTCTTCGACGACTTCGGCGGTGACGACCGGCAGGCCGAGCCGCTGCTCGATGCGACGCTGGGCCGCCTGCACCAGGTCGGCGCCCAACATCTCCTCCAGCGGCCAGCGAACCTCGAGCACCCCGGAGAACCCGGCAGTCGCGCTGTCCAGACGCTGCGCCATCAGCGTCACTTCGTCGCGGATGATGCCGACGAAGCGGTCGCGCTGTGCGGCCTCCATGTCGCGATACTCGAGCAGGTTCTCGACCGCCGCACGGATGTTCGCCATCGCCGCGCGGCTGCCTTCGGTCAGCGAGTGCAACATCTGGTCGCGCGTACGCTCCACCTCGACACTTCGCGTGATGTTCTCCAGCATCAGCACGTAGCCGCCGACCGTGGGCTCGCGGCTCGGCGTTGCCGTGCCGTCGGGGCCGGCGCCGAAGACCGGTGTCATGTGCACCCGGATCAACTGACCGGCGCGGGTCGTGGTGACGAAGACTGCGGAGGGCCGGGCACTTCCGCGACCCAGCCGGTGCCGGATGTTGTCCAGCGCGTGGGCGATCAGGTGCCGCTCCATCACGGCGAAGACCGAACGGCCCAGACCGATGATCCCGCCGCCTTCGCCGAGCACCTTGAACTGCAGCCGGGCCCGGTTGTTATAGAGCAGGATCCGCCCGTCGAGATTGCAGACGATGACGCTCTGCGTCAGCTCCGACATCAGCGCGGCGAGGCGGTTGCGTTCTTCCTCGAGCGAGGCCCTGGCATGCCGGATCCGTTCCTCGACGTCGCGCTCGAGGGCTTCGCGCTGCTCGGCGAGCGTATTGACAGCCTGTGCCAGCGCCCGGATCTCGGGCGCCCCGGTCTCGGGAAGCCGCAGTGACGGGTTCGAGGTCGCGATGACGAGCGCCTGCTCGCGAAGGCTCAGCGGTCCCTGCACGTACGCCCGGTACAGTGCCTGCACGACGATCCCGAGAAGCGCCCACGAGAGCAGGATGACGAAGATCGCGAGGCCGTACCGGACTTCGAGGGCCGACCGAATGGCCTGTCGCTCGCCTTCCTGCATGTCGGCCCAGAGGACGACGCCGAGCGCGCTGAAGAGCACGGCCAGCAACAGATAGAGCCCGCCCAGCGCAAGCGCGAGTTTCGCCCTGGGGGCCATTCATTCCAGCCCGAGCAACTGCCTGACCTGCGCAACCAGATCCTTGGTCGAGAACGGCTTGGTGACGTAGGCATCCGCACCAAGCGCGAGCCCCTTGGCGACTTCGGTATCGCGGCCCTTGGCGGTGAGCATCAGGACCTTGATGCCGCTCCACTGCGGGTTCGACCGGATCCGCTGGCAGACCTCGAAGCCGTTCATCTTCGGCAGCATGATGTCCAGCAACACGAGATCGGGCCTCGTCTTCTCGATCGCCGCGAGCGTTGCCTCGCCATCGACGGCGGTGGCCACTTCGAAGCCCTCGCGCTTCATCAGGAATTCCAGCGAGACGACGATGTTCGGCTCGTCGTCGGCAATCAGGATTCGTCTGGTCATTCGCTTGTCCTCGCCTCCCGGCGTCCGGCCGATCCAGCGGGAGCCTGGGGAAGTGTAAACGAGAACAGCACCCCTTCGCCGGGCGCGCTCGTCACCCAGAGCCTCCCGCCGAAATGCTCGATGATGCGCCGGCTGATCGGCAGGCCCAGCCCGGTTCCAGGCGGCTTGCCGGTCAACGTGTCGCCGACCTGCCGGAACCTCTCGAAGATGATCGCCTGGTCGGCGGCGCTGATGTCCGGGCCATTGTCGTGCACGTCGACCCGGAGTTGCGCATCGCTCCGGCTCAACGATACGCGCACGCGGCCCGTCGTCGGTGGGCTGAACTTCACCGCGTTCGACAGCAGGTTCAACATCACCTGGATCAGGCGATCGTGGTCCGCGAGGACGGGCGGCAGCCCGGCCGGCAGCTCCAGTGCCAGTTCGATCTGTTTTTCGCCGAACAGCGACGAGGTCGCCGCGACGGATTCCTCGATGATCTCGCGCAGGTCCAGCTCCGCCGACTGCCACTCGGCATTGCCGGACTCGATCTTGGCCATGTCCAGGACCTGGTTGATCAGCCGCGTCAGCCGCTCGGCCTCCTTGACGATGATCGAGAGGAACTTCATGCGCTCGTCCACCGGCAAGTCGGCTTCGTCGAGAAGGATCTCGGAGAACGAGCGGATCGAAGTGAGCGGCGTGCGCAGCTCGTGCGTCACGGTCGAGATGAAGTCGTCCTTCATCCGGTCGAGCTCGGTCAGCCGCTCGTTGGCGGCGCGCAGTTCCGCGGTGGCGGCTTCGAGTTCGCGGGACTTCTGTTCCAGCTCGCGGGAATAGGCGCGCACCTGCGACGCCTCGTCCAGGATGTCCATCACCTCGTCGAGCCCGAGCGGCTCCTCCTTGACCGCCGAGGCCACCATCGCCCGCGCCGAGGCGCCGCCGATCGCGCCGGCCAGCAGCGTCTCGGCGTAGCTGACCAGCTCGGCATCGGCGGCGAGCTCGTCGATCGAGCGCAGGCCGCGCTTGCGCGCGTACGTCGAGAACGCCGCCTGCGCGCGCTCGGGACCGAGGAAGCGGCCGATCAGCGGGACGAGATCGCCGACGTGCGCGCTGCCGCGCCACAGCCGCGGACGCTCGGTGCCGCCGCCGCGCCGGAAGACGTCGACGAACAGCGTCGCGTGGCTGGCTTCGTCGACGCTCGGACGACCGCGCAGCGAGACGCCGACGTACGCACCGATGTTGGCGAGCATGCTCCAGAACAGGCTGTGCGAGATCTCGTCGAGCCCCGACAACCCGAACAACTGCTGGGGCCGCAGCAGCGCCATGCCGAACAGCCCGTCGCGCAGGAACTCCGACGGCAGCCAGTCGGACTTGGCGAAGGAGGGCAACAGCAGCGTGTATGCCCAGACGGCGAAGCCGGCCATCAGGCCGGCCACCGCGCCGTCGCGCGTGCCGCCTTTCCAGTAGATGCCGCCGAAGATCGCGGGCGCGAACTGCGCCACCGCGGCAAACGAGATCAGGCCGATTCCGACCAGTGCATAGGCTTCGCCCGCGGCGCGGAAGTACGTGTAGCCGAGCAGCAGGACGGCCACGATGGCCCAGCGCCGGATCGACAGCAGCAGCCCCGAGAGGTCGTGCCGCTCGTTCAGGCGCAGCCGCCTGAGGCGCAGCAGCACCGGCATCACCAGGTCGTTGCAGATCATCGTCGACAGCGCGATCGCTTCGACGATGACCATGCCGGTGGCGGCCGACAGGCCGCCGATGAAGACCAGCAAGGCCAGCGCCTCCTGGCGCTCCACCATGGGCAGCGTCAGCACGAAGGTGTCGGCGTCGACTGCTCCGTCGGGGAAGTGCAGCAGGCCGCCGAGCGCGATCGGCAGCACGAAGACGTTGATCAGGAACAGGTAGAGCGGGAAAAGCCAGACCGCCCGCTTCAGGTGGCGCTCGTCGACGTTCTCGACCACGGCGATCTGGAACTGCCGCGGCAACAGCATGATCGACAGCATCGACACGATGGTCAGCGACCACCAGGTGCCGTAACCGCTGCCGGTGTCGTCGAAGCGCATCAGGGTCCTGAGGGCAGGAACGGCCTCCGAGCGGGCGAAGATGTCGCCGAAGCCGTCGTAGATGCCGAAGGTGACGAAGATCCCCACCGCGAGGAAGGCCAGCAGCTTGACCACCGATTCGAAGGCGATCGCCGCCACCATGCCCTCGTGCCGTTCAGTCGCGTCGAGGTGCCGCGTGCCGAACAGGATGGTGAACATCGCCAGGATCAGCGCGATGTACAGCGCGCTGTCCTGCAACAGCGGCTGTGCGGCCGCCGTGGCGGGCATCACGATGTCGGGATAGTTCAGCAGGATCGTGAAGCTGTTCGAGATCGCCTTCAGTTGCAGCGAGATGTACGGCACGATGCCGACGACGGCGATCACGGTGACGAGTCCCCCGAGTGCCTGGCTCTTGCCGTAGCGCGACGCGACGAAGTCGGCGATCGAGGTGATGCGGTTGGCCTTGCTGATGCGGATGATCTTCAGCATCACGAACCACCACAGCGCCACCATCAGCGTCGGGCCGAGGTAGATCGGCAGGAAGCCGATGCCGCTGGTGGCCGCGCGCCCCACGCTGCCGTAGAAGGTCCACGTGGTGCAGTAGACCGCCAGCGAGAGTGCGTAAATCGTCGGGTTGGCGATGATCGAGCGGCCCGCGTCGGCGCGCTTGTCGCCGTAGTAGGCAATCGCGAACAGCAGTCCCAGGTAGGCGAACGAGACGCCGACGATGACCCAGCCCTGCAGCACGCTCTAGCAGCCGGACGGAAAGCGGACGGACGCGACGACCATGGCCGCTAGGGCCTCCGGCGCTCGATGACGAGCGCCAGCAGGCCGATCAGCAGGCCCCAGGCAGCGAAAACGTAGGCGTAAAGCAGGGGGATGCCGAAGATCGCCGCGGGCTTGTTGAAGAGCGACAGGACCGGATAGTTGAACAACACGCAGCCCAGCAGGAAGACCGCTACCAGGCGCTGACCGGCGATGTTCGTGCGATTCATGGCGCCTCACCCCCCGTGCGCCAGTATAGCCGTGCGCCAGCGGCTCCGTCAGGCCTTGTTGCCCTGCTTGAGCAGCCGCTGGCGCTCGCGCTGCCACTCGCGTTCGCGCTCGGTCTCGCGCTTGTCGTGCTGCTTCTTGCCCTTGGCCAGGCCGATCTCGAGCTTGACCCTGCCGCGCGTGTAGTGCAGGTCGAGCGGCACCAGCGTGTAGCCGGCGCGTTCGACCTTGCCGATCAGCTTGTCGATCTGCGCCGCGTGAAGCAGAAGCTTGCGCGTTCGGGTGGGATCGGGATTGACGTGCGTCGACGCCTCGGGCAGCGGCGTGATGTGGGCGCCGATCAGGTAGAGCTCGGCGTTGCGCACGATCACGTAGCCTTCCTTCAGCTGCGCGCGTCCCGCACGTATCGCCTTCACTTCCCATCCTTCGAGCGCGATGCCGGCTTCGATGCGCTCCTCGACGAAGTAGTCGTGGGTCGCCTTTTTGTTCTGAACGATGCTCATGTCTAAAATCCGCGACGGGGCGCCGGCAAGGCTGCATTGTGCCCCGGATCGTCCATCCACAACCCGCAAGCTCCTTTCCGGCCCAGCGTGCACGCCGTCCGCAAATCCGTCCTGCTGCCTCACAGCGCCCGGCAGATGTTCGAGCTCGTCGATCGCATCGAGGACTATCCGAAGTTCCTGCCATGGTGCGGCGGCACCGAGGTCGACCGCCGCGACGCCTCCGGCGTGTCGGCAACGATCCTGATCGACTACCGGGGCATCCGGCAGCAGTTCTCGACCCTCAACGTCCACCGGCCGCACGAGGCGATTTCGATGCGGCTGCGCGACGGGCCGTTCGCCCGGCTGGACGGCGAATGGCGCTTCCTCGCGTTGCGCGAAGACGCCTGCAAGGTCGAGTTCGGACTCGAGTACGCGTTCGCGAGGGGCCTGCTCGGACGCGCGCTGGCGCCGGTATTCGACCAGATCGCCCGCTCGTTCATCGACGCCTTCGTGCGGCGCGCGGACCAGCTCCATGGCCGCTGACGACGACGCGTGGCGGCGCACGGTCATTGCGGTCGAGATCGCGTGGGTCGAGACCGACGGCTCGGTCGGCCGGCACGCGCTCGAGCTGCCGGCCGGGGCGTGCGTGCGCGACGCGCTGGCGGCGCTGCGGGGCCACGATCGCTGCGGTGCGCTGCTCGACCGCCTGGCGAGCGGCGATCTGACGACGGCGATCTACGGCGAGCGCTGCGATGCCGCGTCGACCCTGCATCCCGGCGACCGGATCGAGTTGCTCGCAGGGCTGGCGGTCGACCCGAAGCTGGCCCGACGCCTGCGGGCCGGGAAGCGCCGCGGAGGCGCGCGCGGCGCCGGCTGAGTCGCGCGCGGTGCCCGCCGCTCGGCCGCGCGCGGCGCCCGCTCTATACCGCCCGCGCGCCGCGCGTGCGGCTCAGCCGCCCTTGGCGCAGCTGCGGGCGATTTCCTGGCGCGCGCTGTCGATGCGCCGGCTGCGCTCGGCATCGTCCATCGTCTCGCGTTCGCCCTGCGCGTTGAGCACCGCCATGCGCATGCCGCTCTCGAGGGTGCGAAGCGCGGCGCGCGCGTCCTGGCAGGCCCGCGCGGTCCGTGCGAGCCGTTCGCGCTCTTCGCGCTGCTTGTTGTCGGCTTCCTCGCGCTCGGCGGCGCGCTTGCGCGATTCCTGTTCCTTCTCGACCCAGGTGCGGGGCGCGGCGGTGGCGCCCGCAGCGGCGGAACGAGGCTGTAGAGCGGCGGCCGGGGCGGGTGCCGCCGACGAAGACGCCGCCTGCGGCGCGCCCGTCGGCCCCGGCGCGCGCAGGATCTGCGACGCGCGCACGTCCGGCGGCGGGGGAAGGTCGGAGTAGACCATGCGCCCGGACGCATCGCGCCACTGCCAGGTGCCGGCGAGCGCCGGAAGGGCGAACAACAGGCCGGCGACGGCGAGCATGCGGGTCAGCGGGCGGAATGCGGGCATGGCAGGGGGTCCACGGACTTGCGGATCCGGGGATTTTCCGCGCCGTGCCCAGGCGCCGCCGGCACCTGCCGACGGAAGGTGCACGGGCGCGGCCGGACGGACGCACCGGTATAATCGATTTTTGTGCCCGAGGGTCCCATGCGACTGGCGAAAAAGGCGCTGACGTTCGACGACGTCCTGCTGGTTCCTGCCTTCTCCGAAATCCTTCCCCGCGACACTTCCCTGAAAACCCGCCTCACGCGGCGGATCGGCCTGAACATCCCGATGGTGTCCGCGGCGATGGACACGGTCACCGAAGCCCGCCTGGCGATCGCCATCGCCCAGGAAGGCGGCATCGGCATCGTCCACAAGAACCTCGGGCCGACGCAGCAGGCGGCAGAGGTCGCGCGCGTCAAGCGCCACGAGGCCGGCATCGTCGCCGACCCGATCACGATCTCGCCGCAGATGAAGGTGCTCGACGTCATCAACCTGACCCAGCAGCACCGGATCTCCGGGCTGCCGGTCGTCGAGAACGGCAAGGTGGTCGGCATCGTCACCAACCGCGACCTGCGCTTCGAGACCCGGCTCGACGAGCCGGCCAGCCGGATCATGACGCCGCGCGAACGGCTGGTCACGGTGAGGGAAGGGGCCTCGCTCGAGGAAGCGAAGGCGCTGATGCACCGACACAGGCTCGAGCGCGTGCTGGTGGTCAACGACGCCTTCGAGCTGCGCGGGCTCATCACCGTCAAGGACATCCTGAAGGCCACCGAGCACCCGGATGCGTGCAAGGACGAGCAGGGCAAGCTGCGCGTCGGCGCGGCGATCGGCGTGGGCGGCGACTCCGAGGAGCGCGCCGAACTGCTCACGCGGGCCGGCGTCGACGTGATCGTCGTCGACACCGCGCACGGGCACAGCAAAGGCGTCATCGAGCGCGTGCGCTCGATGAAGCGCCAGTATCCGGCGATCGAGATCGTCGCCGGCAACGTCGCCACCGCCGACGCCGCACGCGCACTGGTCGATGCGGGCGCGGACGCCGTCAAGGTCGGCATCGGGCCGGGCTCGATCTGCACGACCCGCATCGTCGCCGGCGTCGGCGTGCCGCAGATCACCGCGATCAGCGACGTGTCCGCTGCGCTCGAAGGCAGCGGCGTGCCGATGATCGCCGACGGCGGCATCCGCTACTCGGGCGACCTCGCCAAGGCGATCGCAGCGGGCGCCGACACGGTCATGCTCGGCTCGATGTTCGCCGGCACCGAGGAGGCACCGGGCGAGGTCATCCTGTACCAGGGCCGTTCGTACAAGACCTATCGCGGCATGGGTTCGCTGGGCGCGATGCAGCAGGGCGCGGCCGACCGCTACTTCCAGGACCCGACCGGCAACATCGACAAGCTGGTGCCCGAGGGCATCGAGGGCCGCGTCGCGTACAAGGGTTCGGTGGTGGCGATCATCTACCAGCTGTGCGGCGGCCTCCGCGCCAGCATGGGCTACTGCGGCTGCCCGACGATCGGCGACATGCGCAGCCGGCCGCAGTTCGTCGAGGTCACCGTCGCCGGCATGCGCGAGTCGCACGTCCACGACGTGCAGATGACCAAGGAAGCGCCGAACTACCGCGCCGAGTGACCGGGCGATGCACGACAGGATCCTGATCCTCGACTTCGGGTCGCAGGTCACGCAGCTGATCGCGCGGCGCGTGCGCGAGGCACACGTCTACTGCGAGATTCACCCGTGCGACGTCGACGAGGCGTTCGTGCGCGAGTTCGCGCCCCGGGGCGTCATCCTGTCGGGCAGCCACATGTCGGCGCACGACGAGTCGACCGACCGCGCCCCGGACGTGGTGTTCGCGCTCGGCGTCCCGGTGCTCGGCATCTGCTACGGCATGCAGACGATGGCGCAGCAGCTCGGCGGGCGGGTCGAGGCCGGCGCCAAGCGCGAGTTCGGCTACGCCGAGGTGCGCGCGCGCGGCCACACGCGGCTGCTCGACGGGGTGGAAGACGCGCGCAACGCCGAGGGTCACGGGCTGCTCAAGGTGTGGATGAGCCACGGCGACAAGGTGGTCGAGATGCCCGCCGGCTTCCGGCTGATGGCCTCTACCGAGTCCTGCCCGATCGCCGGCATGGCCGACGAGGCGCGCGGCTTCTACGCGGTGCAGTTCCATCCCGAGGTCACCCATACGCCGCAGGGCGCGACGATCCTGCAGCGCTTCGTGCTCGACATCTGCGGCTGCCGCCCCGACTGGGTGATGCGCGACCACATCGGCGAGGCGGTCGCGCGGATCCGCGAGCAGGTGGGCGGCGAGGAGGTCATCCTCGGGCTCTCCGGCGGCGTCGACTCGAGCGTGGCCGCGGCGCTGATCCACAGGGCGATCGACGACCAGCTCACCTGCGTATTCGTCGACACCGGGCTGCTGCGGCTCGACGAGGGCGCGCAGGTCGTCGACACCTTCCAGCGCCATATGGGCATGAAGCTGGTGCACGTCGACGCCAGCGAGCGCTTCATGGCGCAGCTGGCCGGCGTCGCCGACCCGGAAGAGAAGCGCCGCATCATCGGCCGCGAGTTCGTCCACGTGTTCCAGGAACAGGCGGCCAGGCTCGCCAATGCGAAGTGGCTCGCCCAGGGCACGATCTACCCCGACGTCATCGAGTCGGCCGGCGGCAAGTCGGGCAAGGCCACCAAGATCAAGTCGCACCACAACGTCGGCGGCCTGCCCGAGACGCTGCACCTGAAGCTGCTCGAGCCGCTGCGCGACCTGTTCAAGGACGAGGTGCGCGAGTTGGGCGTGGCACTCGGATTGCCGCGCGAGATGGTCTACCGGCACCCGTTCCCGGGCCCGGGGCTCGGCGTGCGCATCCTGGGCGAGGTGCGGCGCGAGTACGCCGAGCTGCTGCGCCGCGCCGACGCGATCTTCATCGAAGAGCTGCGAAACACGACGGGGCCCGAAGGGCGCAGCTGGTACGACCTGACCTCGCAGGCCTTCGCGGTGTTCCTGCCGGTGAAGTCGGTCGGCGTGATGGGCGACGGCCGTACCTACGACTACGTGGTCGCGTTGCGCGCGGTGCAGACGCAGGACTTCATGACCGCGCACTGGGCGCACCTGCCGCACGAGCTGCTGGGGAAGGTGTCGAACCGCATCATCAATGAAGTGCGCGGGATCAACCGCGTGGTCTACGACATCTCGGGCAAGCCGCCGGCGACGATCGAGTGGGAATGATTCGGCGTCTTTCAGGGTCTATCGGGGTCTATCGAAAATCTCTGCTAAGTGCTTGTCCTTTATAGAGAACGTCTGTCGAGATCTATCGACATCTATCGGGGGGATGCCTTCCAGTTTGACGGTAAATCTGACGGTAAAAATCTGGCACGGACACCCTCAGAATTTTTTACCGTCAGCGCTTTGCGGTCGTTGACGGTAAAAATATTGTCATAAACACAATACGGATCAACAACTTAGAGCAGTTGTAGCGGCCGAATCAGCATGACGGTAAAATTCCTCCAAGAGGAGGGACTGCCGATGCTGTCCGATGGCACGCTCAGGGGCATCAAGCCCCAGGCCACCACCTACAAGATCGCCGACCGGGACGGGATGTACGTGACCGTCTCCCCCAGGGGCACGATCACTTTCCGTCTCGACTACCGGCTCAACGGCCGGCGGGAGACGCTCACGATCGGCCGCTACGGGTCCAAGGACGGGATCTCACTGCTGATGGCGCGCGAGCGCTGCACGGAAGCGCGCAAGGCAATCGCTGAAGGCCAATCCCCCAGCCAGGAAAAGCAGCGCGAGAAGCGCCGGATGTCCGAGGCCAAGACCTTCGAGGAGTTCACCAAGCGC
>Ga0209476_10001513_pt1 | contig 15647 bp, 11 predicted proteins | sample KloWWTrecipitate_FD_187179 | JGI IMG/M metagenome (GOLD analysis project Ga0209476, IMG submission 187179) | Active sludge microbial communities from Klosterneuburg, Austria, studying microevolution and ecology of nitrifiers - Klosterneuburg... | ecosystem: Engineered > WWTP > Aerobic digester... | reverse complement strand
GCTGGACATTCATTATCATTTTCCAACACAAAAGTTTCAACCGGGTAATTGGCTGCTGCCTGTAATAACATTCTGCCGAGTTGGCCGCCACCGAGGATTCCTATTTTTTGCATGGGGGCAAAGATAAGTCTGACTGTAAAAGTCAGATGTAAAAATTATTCACTTTAAATAGTATATTTTTAGTGATTAAAACGCTGATTAGTATAGTGCATAGTTATAATTCATATGACGAAATAGAGCTTTTATCTCAATTAAAAAAGGGGAGTGAAGGTGCTTTTGAAGAATTGTACAATTTATATAGCACAAGGCTATTTGGCAACCTGTTGAAACTGGTAAAATCAGAAACAGAGGCCAAAGAAATTTTACAGGATGTTTTTATAAAAATATGGGATAACCGTCAACATATAGATACAGAAAAATCATTTCGTTCTTATCTTTTTAAAATCGCTGAGAATAAAGTGTATGATCTTTTTAGGAAAATCTCCAGAGATAAAAAAAGAAAAGAAGCCTTACTATCAATCGCAACTTCGGAGTATGTACATATCGAAGAAACAATTCTAAATAAAGAAAGTACTGCACTACTTAATAAAGCAATTGAATCGTTACCTCCGCAACGTCAACAGATTTTTCGATTGTGCAAATTGGAAGGGAAGAGTTATAAAGAGGTTTCTGAATTATTAGGTATTTCAACTTCAACTATCAGCGATCATATTGTAAAAGCTACTAAATCTATCCGTAGTTATTTTGAAGATAGTGAACATACTCTTTTGAAGTTAATAGTCATTTCCTTTTTGGCGGGTACATAATTTCCTTCTTCACCCATTTTCAAAAAAATATTGCATCGGGGCAGAGGATATTTCTCTGGCGAACGTATTAGCTATGTATTATTCTATGAATTATAATAAAAATATGCAAGACTTATTTCAAAAATACCTTGATAATCAATGTTCTTCGGAGGAAATAAAGGAAGTATTGGCTTATTTCGCTAATGCGAAGAATGAAACTGAATTAAGAAGTTTCATCCTGAATAGTTTGGCTTCAGACAATGAATTTTCTGCCGAAGGCGAAAGTTATTTCAACAAAATTTCTGAGAAAGCTTATCAGCAAATTACAAAGAGAAAATCTAAGATACCGTTGGTTATCCCTTTCTACAGGAAATCTTGGTTTAAAGTTGCTGCGGCGGCTGTTTTATTAATTGGTGCTTTTGCCATTTACAAATTAATTGGTATCAGTAAGCCTGAGCTGCCAATTGCAAAAGTTGAAAATACAAAGCAGGATGTTGCACCCGGAGGTAATAAAGCGATATTAACGCTAGCTGATGGTTCTACTATAATATTAGATACTGCTGCTAATGGAAAGCTTACGCAACAAGGGAATAGCAATATCGTAAAACTTAATAATGGCCAATTGGCTTATAATACATTAAACGAAAAACCAACAGAAATTGTTTATAATACAATTTCAACACCTAGAGGCGGGCAATATCAATTAACATTAGCTGATGGTTCAAAAGTCTGGTTGAATGCTGCTTCATCACTCCGTTTTCCGGCTTCATTTACTGGCAATGAAAGAAAAGTTGAAATAACCGGTGAAGCTTATTTTGAAATAGCAAAAAATGCTTCAATGCCTTTTATCGTTTCAGCTAATGGTTTGAATGTAGAAGTGCTTGGTACACATTTCAATATCAATTCTTATGCAGATGAAGCCGCTATCACAACTACCTTATTGGAAGGTGCAGTAAAAGTATCAAAAGGAAATGCTTTGCAATTACTCTCCCCTGGGCAGCAGGCACAGGTTACTAATAATGGGCCGATAAGGGTAAGTAAAATTATTGATGTGGAGGAAGTGATGGCATGGAAGAATGGTTCATTTGTTTTTAACAGTACTGATATTGAAAACATTATGCGGCAGATAAGCCGCTGGTACGATGTAGATGTAAGTTTTGATGGAAGTATAAGTAAAGAATTATTCAGCGGTATTGTAAGCCGCACAAGTAAACTGTCGCAGGTGTTAAAGATCATGGAAAGGGCAGGAGTGAAATTTAAAATTGAAGGAAAGAGAATAGTGGTGATGTAAATAGAAATTCAGAGTTCTTATTGCTGAACTTGAAAAAACCGGGATCCCGTTGGGCGAGACCCCGGAACTAATTCAGGTCAGCATCAATATACAATCGTTGGAGACTGCTTATTGTTTAACCTAAACAAATCAAAGTTATGAATTTAACTGCTCTTTGTTCCTTTCGTACAATGCGACGGGAGACCACAATCAAAACGCTGAGGATTATGAAACTCACAGCTATTATTTTACTCGCTGTATGCTTGCAAGTAAGTGCTAACGGATTTTCACAGAAAGTAACTCTTTCTATGAAAAATGCACCCTTGCAAAAAGTATTTAAAGAAATTAACCGGCAAACCGGATTCCAGTTTTTTTATAAAGATGTTCTGCTAAAGCAGGTTGGAAAGATTAATATAGAAGTTAAAGATGCAGCTATTGATGAAGTGTTGAAACAATGTTTCAGCAATCTTTCTGTTACGTATGATATTGCTGATAAGACAATTGTTGTAAAAGAGAGGACAGAATTAAATAACATTGTGGCTGAACTACCACCTCCACCTCCATTAAAAATTACAGGAGTTGTGAAAGATGAAAAAGGTGAACCAGTTGCAGGAGCTTCAGTTACCGTTAAGGGTACCAATTCAGGAACTACAACTAATGAAAGTGGATATTTTGAACTGAATAATGTAAATGAAAATGCAACATTAGTTATTACTGCTACTAATATTGAAACTGTAGAAGTAAAGGTTTCCGGTAAGACTTCTTTTGATATTGCTGTAAAAATAAAAGTATCTTCCCTTGACCAGATACAGATTATCGGATATGGTTCTACTACCAAGCGTCTGACTACCGGTGCAATCAGTACCGTTAAAAGTGATCAAATTAATTTACGCCCAGTTGATAATATATTTCAAGCTTTACAAGGCCAGGTATCCGGGCTTGCCATTACCAATCCTGGGTCTGGTGTTGGATCGCCACAACAAATTCTTATTCGTGGTAAAAATTCCATCACTTCTGGTACAGTGCCTTTAATTATTTTAGATGGAGTAATTATTAACCAAAATCTTGGAAATATAAAAGGTAGTGCTTTTTATCAAGATGGCGTTTCAGTACTTAACAGTATAAATCCAAATGATGTCAAAAGCATTGATATATTAAAAGATGCTGATGCTACAGCTATCTATGGATCCAGAGGTACTAATGGGGTAATAATTATAACTACAAAAGGAGCACAAGTTAGCGATACTAGAGTTTCTGCTAACGTCTCAGCTGGTGTTGCCAGAGCAGCAGGAGCTGTCAAACGATTAAATACGGAACAGTATCTTCAATATCGAAAAGATGCTTTTGCAGTGGGGAATGCTACAGACGCTTCGGCAATAAACCCTATTGTACCTAGTAGCTTTAATGCACCCGATTTAACGGTATGGAGTCAAACCGCTTATACAGATTATGCAAAATTTGAGATAGATAATCCTGCATATAGTTATAATGCTGATGTTTCTATGGTAGGTGGTACCAAAGAATTTAATTTTTTAACCTCTATTAGTTACGCTAAAAAATATGACACCTATCTTTTTGATCCTTACCAAGAGCGGTATAATGGTCGTATGAGATTTAATCATACATCTAAAAACGATAAGTTTAAATTAAGCTTAAATACTATTCTTGGAATTGAAAATCAAAAATTCGCACAACTTAACATAGGTGGATCAATACCTAGCTCTAGTACAAATGCCCCTAATTTTGAATTGTATAAAACTGATGGAACGTATAATTACCCTGGAGGAAGTGGGGCTATTAGTGGTGCCTATTATAATCCGCTACCTAACGAGAATATAGATGTATTTTCTAAAACTAAAAATACGCAGCTTTCAGGGGAGATGTCCTATGAGTTTATAAAAGACTTGGTTGGAAAAGTTCAAATTAGTTATAACTCACAAGGCAGCGATTATAAGAATGTATATCCTACAACTGCGATAAATGTTCAAAATACATTTAATCAAGTGCCAGAGGCAAGGTTTTCTACTTCTCTTTTCCAGGCAATTAATTTTGAACCACAACTTACCTATACTAAGCGTATAAATAAAGCAACAATCGCAGCTCTTGTTGGGGGTACATTACTAAAACAAACTGGCAATTCTACTTCTACTACCGTAACAAATCCTGGAGACGATAACTTACTATATAATTTTGGTTCAGGAAACCCTACTGTAACAAGTTCAGGTAGTTCAACTACCAAATTCAACTCTACTTTTGGAAGACTTAGTATGGACTGGGATAAAAAGTATTTAGCTAACTTAACTTATAGGCGGGATGGTTCTTCAAGGTTTGGTCCAGCTAATCGCTTTGGTAATTTCGGTTCAATTGGAGCTGCATGGATTTTTACAAACGAAGCCTGGTTAAAAGATTTTAATGCCTTAAGTTTTGGTAAATTAAGAGCAAGCTATGGTACCACCGGAAACAACAATATTGGAGATAATGGATACTTAGCATTGCTAAATTCCTCAGGATCTGGATATCAGGGTAACCCACAATTAAGTGCGGCAAATGTCGCCAACCCAGATTTACAGTGGGAAAAAACTACAAAGTATGATTTAGGAATAAGCTTAGGCTTTTTAAAAGATCGCATTTTGTTAAATGCTACTTATTTTAATTCACTAACCACTAATTTATTAGTTCAATTACCATTAACAAGCCAAACAGGATTTCCTTCTTATGCCGGTAATTTTGATGGCGAAGTTGAGAACACTGGTTTTGAAATTGATTTAACTACTAATAACCTGGGTCCAAAAAATAGGATGTCTTGGAAAACCACCTTTAACCTAACCCATAATAAAAACCAGTTAAAAAAGTATGATGGTTTAGCACAATCGGCTTACGCCAATTCATTGGCGGTTGGAAGAGCACTTCCATACTCGCTTTCAAGATTTACAGCTATAGAATTTCCGTATCATTTTAGTGGAATAGACCCAGCTAACGGGGTGCCTATCATTGAAGATGTAAATAAGGATGGGGTAGTGAATACAAAAGATTACTTACAAAATAGTGCATGGATAGGTTCGGCAACACCAACTACTTGGGGTGGTATGATTAATAGTTTAAGTTACAAAAACTTTAGCCTAGATGTATTTGTTCAATTCTCAAACGGGATTTTTACCAGATGGAATTACAGTGTTAGTAACATCGGAAGTATTTTCAACCCATCAGAAGATATTATTGGTAATTATTGGATGCAACCAGGAGATGTTTCAACATATCCGAGGTTGGTAACAGGTGTAGCCGCTACTGGAACTGGCACAAAGTATATACAGGCAATTGATAGATATAGAAATAGTGATGCTACTTTGTATAAAGGTTACTATATACGTTTAAAGAATGTACGTTTTAGCTATAACCTGCCATCAAGATTATTGTCTAAAGCAAAAATACTTGGAGCACAGTTTTACATAAGTGGTGAAAACCTTGCGGTTTATACACCAGTAAAATTGTATAAAGATCCTGAGTCTTTATGGAGTCAAAATCCTGGAGTATTGAGAACGATAACCGCAGGATTACAGGTATCATTTTAACTATTAATTTAAACATTTACAAAATGAAAAATATACCACAACTTAAAATATGGACATTGATAGTTGGACTTTTTATGACAACTGTATCATGCAATAAAGAGTTCCTAGAAACCCCATTACCTACCAATGCACTGGCTGCGGAGGGAGCTTTTTCCAGCTTAGGGGCTATAAAGCAATTGAATAACCAGCTGCATACAGATTTTCAAGGAATTGTTGTCAATAATAGCAGATTTGAACCTTATGCAGACAACGGATACAATGCGCTAAACCTTGATAAATACACCATCAATAATCTAACCCCTAGAGATGAGGGACTTATTTCCTGGAAAGGTTTATACAAAGCTATTTTTTCAGCAAACCTTATGCTTGAAGGTTTGCCAACTGCAGACGCTGTAGGTTTAGACGACAATACCCGCAACCAATATATTGGTGCTGCCAGAACGGTACGGGCTTTTGCCTTATATCAATTGGTACGTTTGTATGGCGATGTACCACTTGTTACGACAACTTCTGTAGAAGAAAATAAGTTTAAACCCCGTACACCTAAAGCTGATGTGTATGCTCAAATTGAAACAGATTTGTTAGACGCAATAGCTAAGCTTTCCGCTACTATCACTGTGCCTTATTACATTAATAACAAATATATCCCGCAAGCTATTCTTGCCGATGTATATCTTACTGAAGGGAAATGGACCGAAGCACAAGCTGCTGCCAATGCTGTAATTAGTAGTGGCAAGTATCAATTAGATAACATTGATGATGTGTTCTTACGAACAAGCAAAGCAACTATCATGGCAACAGGATATCTCTCTGCTTCCTCCGCAAACTATGCACAGCCAGGTCCAGATAATTGTCCTTCATGTTCAGCACCAGCAGGGTCTTATGGGGCTTATATTCAGACTTTTTTTGAAGGGGTTATGTTTCCATTAACCGCAGATCTATTAAACAGCTTTGAAACGGGAGATTTAAGAAAAGTTAAATGGGTACTGCTTAATAATTTAGCTAACTATCCTAATAATAATGAACGAATGTTTCCACTAAAATATAAATGGACTAGTTCATCAGGAATTGTACCCCCTGCGGCACAACAAGAGGATAATAAATTTATCCGTTTGGCAGAGATAATTCTAATTCGAGCCGAAACAAGAGCAAGATTAAATGACTTATCTGGTGCAGCTGCCGATTTGAACAGCATTCGTAACAGAGCTGGCCTTCTTAATACCACGGCTATTTCGCAAACAGATATTATTGATGCCATTATAAAGGAACGGCGGATGGAATTTTTCTTTGAAAAAGGAATCCGCTGGTACGATTTGGTACGTACTGGTAAAGCTAACGCTACATTATCGGTAATACCTTACAAAACAGGATGGACAATAGACAAGGTTTTAATGCCTATTCCACAAGATGAAATAGATAAAAGTGCAAATGTGTTAACCCCAAACCCTGGGTATTAATAGCAATTTTTAAAAGGAGACTGTTTAAAAATATTTAGAAACGTCATTCTGAATTTATTTCAGAACCTGAACATGCTGGTAAAAGTATTATTACTGCCAGGAATAGATTCAGAATGATTAAACCCTACTTTTTAGACAGTCTCTTTTTTAATCATCAAACTACGAGCAATAATTGAACTTAAGTTTTAAAGGAACAATCATAAAATGAAAAATCAAATAAGAACAAATTATTTCATTATCTATATTGTATTGTTAATTTCTTTAGTAGGTTGTAATTCAAAAATATATAAGAATAAAAAAGATACCTCTACATCCATAATTGATGCCACTTTAAAGCCATTTTCTATTAAAGGTAATGTATCAAAAGTAAAGGACTCGATTGATAAGATAGTTCTTATATATACTTCAAATGGTGAAATAATAAAAGATACTTGTGATATAAAGAATGGTAAATATTTTTTTAGTGGAAAAATTAGAGATGCCAGATATGCTAGTTTAAAAGCAATTAAGATTAATAATAATACGGATGATAAAAATAAGTATAAGAAAGTAGATGAAAAATGGTTGTTCATTGAACCTGCAAAAATGAAAACATTTAGCGGTGATGTATTTTCAGATTTAACTCTTACAGGCTCACCGGGGTATATAGCTTTTATAGAATGGCAAGAAGCCTTAAGGCCAATTAATGATAGTATGAATAAATTTCTATGGGAGTTTTTAAATGCTAGGAAAGCCTTTGATTTAAGTAAGACGAAAGAAGACAGCTTACTATTAGCGAAGCTTTCCATCAAATCCAGCAATGCTTTGGAGCAGTCTTTTGATTTTAATCTCCAATATGCAAATACTCACAGTCAATCGCCGATTTTAATGTATATACTTAATAATTTCCCACCACCGATGTTCGAAAAAAGTGATACGTATGATGTAGAAAAGGAACGGTTATTTAATCAGGCTTCATTAGCCTTGCAAAATTCTGAACTGGGAGAGCAAATTGGAAATCAAGTTGCTGTTAGATTGGGAAAACAGGGACCAGATTTTTCGTTACCAGACATGAATGGCAATCCTATAAAATTATCATCTACACGGGGTAAATATGTATTACTGGAGTTTTGGGCAAGCTGGTGTAGTCCTTGCAGAGCCGAAAGTCCAAATTTGGTAAAAGCATATAATGAATATAAAAATGATTTTACAGTTTTTTCTGTATCCATAGATGTGCAAAGTGCAAGGCAAAAGTGGTTGGATGCTATAGAAAAAGATGGGACCAACCTTTGGCCACAAGTATTTAATCAGGTAGGAGGGACTTCAGATGCATCTTTATTGTATGGGAAAATAGGAAATATTCCAGCAAATTTTCTACTAGATCGGGAAGGAAAGATTATTGCTAAAGACTTAAGGGGCTTGCAATTAGAAGAAAAATTAAAAGAAGTAATTGAAAATAAGAATTAAATAAAATGGGATGGCTCATAGTAGTGTAAAATTCAATCCATTTAAAAATTATTAAACCTTTTTTTAGACGGACACTTATATAATATCATCAATCAACAAGCAGCTATTAATATATTTTGTATAAATAATTGCATTAAGCACTAAAGGAAATCATAAAATGAAAAATCAAATAAGAACTAAGTATTTTATTATATCTATCGTATTGTTAATTTCTTTAGTAGCATGCAATTCAAAAATATATAAGAACACTACAAGTACATCTACATCCGCAATTGATAACACTTTAAAGCAGTTTTCTATTAAGGGTGATGTGTCAAAAGTAAAGGACCCGATTGATAAGATTGTGATTATGTATAAATCAGAAGGTGAAAATTTTACAGATACTACTGATGTAAAGAATGGTAGCTATAAATTTAGTGGGAAAATTAGAGATGCTAGAACGGCGTACTTAATTGCTATTAATATTAATAAAAATATTGAAAGTAAATATAAATATACTATAGTAGATAGAATCATGTTATTTATAGAGCCTACAAAAATGAAAGCTACTAGCAGCAATTCCTTTTCAAACTTAAACCTTACAGGTTCTCCATCAAATATTGACTACCAAAAATGGATATCAGCTTCAATACCTTCAAAAGCGAACATGGATGAAAAGGCAGGAGTTTGGTTTGCGTTAGGTGACACATGGATGAAAAGTAAAAGCAAGGAAGATAGTTTACGCTTTAAAAACTATACAGGTTCTAGGGACGCCAATATTAAGCATGTAGAGTTTGGTTTGCAATATGCAAGAGAACATATTAATTCTCCTGTTATTATGCAAGTTCTTATTGATATACCTATTAAGTTTGTACAAGGTGCTATGCCGAGAATTGCTGATCAAGTTGATGAAATTTTTAATCAAACTCCATTAACCTTACAAAATACAGAATTAGGTGAGCAATTAGCAAGACAATTGGCAGTTAGATTAGGTAATCAAGCTCGTAACTTTTCTTTACCAGATATGCACGGCAATACTGTAAACTTATCATCTACCTTAGGTCAAGGAAAGTATGTATTGCTAGAATTTTGGGCAAGTTGGTGTGCTCCCTGCAGAGCTGAGAGTCCTCATTTAGTAAAAGCTTTTAGTACGTATAAAAATGATTTTACCATATTTTCAGTATCAAGAGATAGACAAAAGGATGAGCAAAAATGGCTAGATGCTATAGGAAAAGATGGTACAAACCTTTGGCCACAAGTGTTAGATCAAAATAATAAAGCAGCGAATTTGTACGGAGTAGAAAATATTCCAGCCAATTTCTTATTAGATCGAGAAGGGAAGATTATTGCTAAAGACTTAAGGGGCCCGAAACTGGAAGAAAAATTAAAAGAATTAATTGATAGCAAGAATTAATTGAAAAGAGTTGGCTCATTGTAGCATAACAAGAAATTCTTTTAACAAAGATTTGAAGATGCTGAAATCATTATTGTATATCCAATAAATTTTGATTAAGTAGATAAGAATGCAGAAACGCAAATTAGGAATAAATGGCTTAGAAGTTTCAGCAGTTGGACTTGGCTGTTGGGGAATGAGTGCCGGCTACGGTATAGCTCCTAACAAAAAAGAAATGATAGTGTTGATTCGAAAAGCCGTTGAAAATGGCATCACATTTTTCGATACAGCAGAAGAATATGGGCCATTTACCAATGAAGAACTTGTTGGAGAAGCGTTGGCTCCTTTTAAAGGAAAGGTGATTATTGCAACAAAATTTGGGTTTGCTCCATCAAAAACAAATTCTTCAAGATGGAGTGAATTGAATAGTCGTCCAGAACATATCAGAAATGTTGCTGAAGCATCATTAAAAAGACTTAAAGTTGATGCCATAGATTTATTTTATCAGCATAGGGTTGATTTAAATGTTCCCATTGAAGATGTTGCTGGAACAGTGAAAGATTTGATTCAAGAAGGTAAGGTAAAACACTTTGGATTATCAGAAGCAGGAGCAAGTACCATTCGTAAGGCCCATGCAGTTCAACCAGTGACGGCTCTTCAAAGCGAGTATTCCCTTTGGTCAAGACAGCCAGAAAAGGAAATTTTGTCAACTCTTGAAAATCTTGGAATTGGATTTGTTCCTTTTAGTCCTCTTGGTAGAGGCTTTCTGACAGGAGAAATAAATGAAAATACAATATTTGAAAGTGCTGATTTTCGCAACAATCTACCTCGCTTTTCAAAACCCGCAATTAAAGCCAATCAATCCTTTGTTGATTTACTTCGAAGAATTGCAAAAAGAAAAAATGCGACACCAGCACAGATATCATTAGCATGGCTCATGGCGCAAAAACCTTGGATTGTTCCTATTCCAGGAACGACCAAATTAAATCGTCTTGTAGAAAACATTGGGGCTACATCAATTAAACTGAGTCCAGAAGAATTAAGTGAAATTGAAATTTCTGCATTACAAATCAAATTGATTGGGGAACGTTATGCTGAAAGTGATTTAAAAATGACAAATTGTTAATAGAAAGTATAATCAACCACCAATAACGAATAAAAAAATATTAATAGTTGAATGAAGCAAATCTCTTCTAAAATATTATTTTTTACAATTATATGGATGTCTTTTAGCTGTAAAATAGTTAAAACCACTTCTTCAGGCCAAAGCATAGCACCACTAGGTTATACTATCGTTATCCGGATGTTAGAGTGTGGCAATACCCAGGGTAAGGTGATGGAAAAGGTTCATCAATTTTCAAGCCCCGTATATGTAAAGTTTGATACCAATAGCTTTTATTTGAATCAAAAAGAAGAGATACAGGTAAAAATAAAAGCAATATCTGACAATCAGGTCAATGAAATGAGAAATGAACTATATGCCATTTCGGGAGTATTACACATAAACATTTCAAAGAATTAGAAACATGCAGGAATATTTTTTCTTCAGGATAGATGGTAAATATGTGAAAATATATTTTCATGAAATTAATTATATCGAAGGATGCAGGAATTACTTAAAAATCATTTCCGATAAAAAAAAGTATATGGTTTTAATGACCATGAAACGGATTTTGGAGATTCTGCCTAAAAGCGATTTTCAGCGAATTCATAAGTCATACATTGTATCTCTCAACAAAGTCGCAGCGTTTGATAAAGATACAGCCTTGTTATGCGGACAGGAATTACCAATAGGGCATCAGTACAGAAATGTTTTGGAAAATATTTTTATAATAGCAACTGAGCATTCAAACCAGCTTATTAATAAAAAACCATTAATAACTATGAAGTCACTTTCTTACAGAAATCAACAAATAAGTTTAACAGGTATAGGATAAATATTTCTCATATGCAGTTAGTCCTGCCTGCCGACAGGCAGGTTTGATTTAGCCTCTTGTTTTTACAAGAGGCTTTTTAATGAATGATTCTAAAAATGATTTCTTTAACTTTACAAGATGCTTCCCGACTATCCACATAAACTCTTCACAGATCATCGCCAACACTTCAGTTTGCTGATGGAAGCACTGGCTATGGATAGCAATTGATTTTGAATTCGCCTTTTTTTGGGCGAAGTATTGTAACAAATTCTCATTTCTAAATTTCAAAATCATGAATTCAACAACAGCACCCAATACAATTGAAACAACACAAGCAGATTTTCTACCATTACATGGCACTGACTACGTAGAATTTTATGTTGGCAATGCCAAGCAAGCCGCCCATTTTTATAAAACAGCATTTGGCTTTCAATCGTTGGCTTATGCTGGACCAGAAACAGGCATGATGGATAAAGTGAGTTATGTGATTCGTCAGAATAAACTAACATTTGTGTTAACAACACCACTAAGAATCGATAATCCAATCGCAGACCATATCTACAAACATGGAGATGGAGTAAAAGTAATTGCCTTAAAAGTAGATGATGCTAAATCTGCTTATGAAGAAACTACAAAACGAGGTGGCAAGTCATATATGCAACCAGAAGTTTTAAAAGATATAAATGGTGAAGTAGTACTAAGTGGTATTCATACCTATGGCGAAACGGTGCATTTATTTGTAGAGAGAAAAAACTATACAGGTCTTTTCATGCCTGGATTCAGAGAATGGAAATCAAATTACAATCCAGTATCAACCGGGTTGTTATATGTTGATCATTGTGTTGGTAATGTTGGCTGGAACCAGATGAATCCTTGGGTAAAGTTTTATGAAGATGTTATGGGCTTTCGTAATATTTTAAGTTTTGATGATAATGATATTTCTACTGAATATTCTGCCTTGATGAGTAAGGTGATGAGCAATGGAAATGGGTATGTAAAATTTCCTATCAATGAACCAGCTGAAGGAAAAAAGAAAAGCCAGGTAGAAGAGTATTTGGATTTTTATAATGGAGAAGGAGTGCAGCATGTTGCTATTGCCACGGCAGATATTGTGGCTACTGTAACTGAATTACAAAAAAGAGGGATTGAGTTTTTAAATATTCCCGATAGTTATTATGAAACGGTGCTTGACCGTGTAGGAAAAATTGATGAAGATCTTGAACCATTGCAGAAATTAGGAGTCCTGATTGACAGAGATGATGAAGGCTATCTCTTACAAATTTTCAGCAAACCATTAGAAGACAGACCGACTTTATTTTTCGAAATAATACAACGAAAAGGTGCACAGAGTTTTGGAAAAGGAAATTTCAAGGCATTATTTGAAGCATTGGAAAGAGAACAAGATGCTAGAGGGAATTTATAAACATCTGATAAGAACTGTTAATAACCTGAATTACTCCTTTTTCGCTTCTCTCATTTTGGTTATCTTTATCAATAATTTATGAACAGGATGATACTATTATTAATCACCTGCCGTTAATTTTATTGAAGAAATTATGAAGAACCTGATTATCTATTTTTTAAGTGCATGGTTTTCAATTGCAACATTTGCTCAACCTCCCTCCAAAGGCGGAACAAATTCATATTCATTTATTGATTATCAGCGAAACTTCCCTAGACCAAGCGAAGCATTTCAAAAGAAGCAGGATACTTTACAAAAACAATTCGAAGCTAAAAAAATGGAATGGCCTGCAAAGTATATGTATGTCCGTTCATTTAAATATGACAGCCAGTTAGAAGTTTGGGTGAAGAATAATTTGAAAGACAAATTCCAGTTATTTAAAACATATAAAGTTTGTGCTTTAGCAGGAACACTTGGGCCAAAAAGAATGGAAGGTGATTACCAGGTACCAGAAGGTTTTTACTATATCAACGAATTCAATCCTAAAAGCAATTATTATTTATCCCTTGGGCTAAATTATCCAAATGCATCGGATAAAATTCTTAGTGATGCAACAAGACCAGGTAGTGCAATTTATATTCATGGCAGTTGCGTTACAGTTGGTTGTATTCCTATTACAGACCAGCAAATTGATGAACTGTATGTGTTGGCGGCATTTAGTAAAAGCCAAGGTCAGGATTTTATTCCAGTTCATATTTTCCCTATCAGATTTGATAAGGAAAAGAGTGTAAAATACCTTGAGAGTCTTACACTTACTGATAACCGACTGAAAGATTTCGCAGATCGAATGGAGGATGCTTTCGATTACTTTGAAAAATATAAGCAGATACCAGTAGTGTTAATCCGTGAGAATGGCGGCTATATTATTAACGAAGCTCCTCCTAAAAAAAGAAAAGAGATTGTGGAAGAAGCAAAAATTAAAAGGCCCCCAGTTCAGCATCGCACCAGAAAAGTTGGCGAGTTAGTTGAAGCTGTACACCAATGGCCGGAATTTCCCGGCGGAGGTGATGCATTTATGAAATACCTTGATAAAGTAGGCAAAGAGGTTGGAGAATTTTTACCAAAAGGAGTTAAGAAGGCGTATGTGCAAGTTGAATTTATTGTTGATAAAGACGGTGTGCCGGTTAACTTCAAAATTTTAAAAGGGACAAAAGACGCCGAGGAACTTGAAAACGAACTAATAGTTCGTATGGAAGATATGGGCACCTGGAAACCTGCAATGTTACACGGAAAACCCGTTGCAAAGAAAATGATTCAAACAGTGACCGTAGAAAAACCGTAACTTTTATTTCATCAAAACTTGAATAGTGTCAGTTGTTTGTTGACGGAGAATAATAGTTTTCTCCTTAGTTAATTCTTCAAACTTTTCTTTTGTGTAATGTCGTATCGTTAATAGCGACAACTCTTTTGTTACTTCTACATTCAAAAACTCAGAAGCTTGCAGTGCCAGCTTTTCGATTTTCTCCGGCCAGTAATCTAATACACAAGTAAAATTAATTGCACCTATCTGTGTAAGGTTTGGTTTTATATGTAATGCTTCAAACAGTTGATATAAACGTCTTACTTCATGGTCTCCCACAAATGAGAAATCCTTTGTAGTTACTTTCAGCATTACTTGTTTTTCTTTCAACACAATGATTGGCGGAAGGTTTTGTATCGAGTTGTTGTGAATTAGTGTTCCTAGTAGTGTTGGGTCAATAAAGCATTTTACAATCAATGGAATATTTTTGTTTTGTAATGGCTTAATTGTTTTTGGGTGAATAATCTGTGCACCGTAATAGGCCATTTCTATGGTTTCTTTATAATTTAGCTCGGCAATAGGTATTGCATCAGTAAATTGTTTTGGATCGGCATTCATTATACTTTCCACATCTTTCCAAATGGTCACATTTTCTGCATCAAGCATATTCGCAAAAACCGCAGCAGTATAATCACTTCCTTCTCGGCCAAGTGTGGTGCTTTCATTTTCATCTGTTGCGCCAATGAAACCCTGCATCATTACAATCTTGGTTTTTTCGAATGATGGCTTTATGATTTCCTCTACTCTTTGCTTTGTGAAATCCCAATCTATACCAGCATTTCTAAAATCATCATCAGTTCGAATAATATCTCGTACATCAAGCCAGGTATTTTTAATTCCTATTTCGTTTAAATATGCACTGATGATAGTAGTGGATAATAATTCACCGACACAAACAATCTGATCGTAGTAGTAATCATAATCTCTTACAGGCTTATCATGTAGTAGCCATTCAACTTCAGTAAAAAAATCTTTTAACTTTTTTTCGCAAGAAAGATAGTTAGTAACTAAAACGTATTTGGCGGTGGAAAGGTGTTGTTGTTTAATTTGATTGAATAACTGTAAGGCAT
>Ga0209476_10001511_pt1 | contig 15659 bp, 3 predicted proteins | sample KloWWTrecipitate_FD_187179 | JGI IMG/M metagenome (GOLD analysis project Ga0209476, IMG submission 187179) | Active sludge microbial communities from Klosterneuburg, Austria, studying microevolution and ecology of nitrifiers - Klosterneuburg... | ecosystem: Engineered > WWTP > Aerobic digester >... | reverse complement strand
GGGTAAAATTTTTGAGTTAATGCCTTTTGATAATTTATTAATTCTTCAAAAAGTGAAAGGCAGTGTGCTGCAGCAATTACTTGATCTTACAGCTGACAGGGGAGGCTGGCCAATGGCTGGATTAACCATGCAGATAAAAGATAAAAAAGCTGTCAATGTGATGATAGGTGGCAAACCGATAGATCCTGACAGGTTGTATACGATCGCTAATTCAGATTTTATCGCCAATGGAGGCGATAACGCTGACATGCTTCGTCCAATTCCACAAATAACGAATGGCTACCTGATGAGGGATGCTATTTTTGATTATATCAGCAAATTGAAAAGCCAGGGTAAAAATATCACTGCAAATATTGAAAACAGGGTAACCAATGCTCAGTAGAAAAAAGTTCATACGACAGGCTGCAATGTCTGCAGGGGCTATCATGGCTGGTCCGTCATTGCTGGAAGCGGCAACATATTTCAGCCCGTTGAAGTTAACCATTTTGCACACAAACGATACGCACAGTCGTTTAGAGCCATTTCCAATGGATGGAGGCCGCAACCAGGGACTAGGTGGCGTAGCAGGCCGGGCAAGATTAATAAACCAGATCAGGAAGGAGGAAGAACATGTATTATTGCTCGATGCCGGAGATATATTCCAGGGTACACCCTATTTTAATATATATAAAGGTGAACCGGAAATAAGAGCGATGTCAACCTTAGGCTATGATGCCTGTACTATAGGTAACCATGATTTTGATGCGGGGATGGAAAATTTAGCAACACAACTAACCCGTCATGCAAATTTTCCAATGCTGGTGTGCAACTATGATTTTTCAGGAACACCGATGGAATATAAAACACAACCGTACAAGATTTTTAAAAAAGGAAATTTGAAGATAGGTGTGTTTGGGGTTGGTATTGAAGGGAAGGGGTTAATCCCCGATAATTTATTCGGGGCCACCAAGTATCTTGACCCGGTTCAAAAGGCAAATGAAGTGGCATATGAATTGAAGAAGTTTAAATACTGTGATATGATTATTTGTTTATCACATCTCGGTAATCAATATAAAGGAAACGATATGGTCAGTGATGAAGTGCTGGCAAAACAATCAGAAAATATTGACCTGATTATTGGCGGGCATACGCATACTTTTTTAAATGAACCGTTGGTATACAAAAATAAAATGGGCAGTGATGTGGTGGTAAACCAGGTAGGTTTTGCCGGTATTATTTTAGGTAGGCTTGATTTTGAATTTTCCAAATTTTCGGGCAAAAAATTAGCAAAAAGTCACTCAATTTCTGTTTCACAAAAATCAGGGGGATAAAAATTTTTTTTTAGAAAAGAAATGGTGATATTCGCCTCCCTGTCCAACTTTTTTTATTGACAAAGTGCCAAGGTTTTTAGTGGACAAACTCAGGAACAACTATAGTTAACACGACATAAACTGCTTACTGACTGATGGAGAAAAATGCTGATAAAATCTGGACGAATTGTTTAAAGATCATCAAGGATATTGTTGAATGGCAGCATTACAAGACCTGGTTCGAACCTATCAAGCCTGTATCGCTCAAAAATAATGTTCTCGTCATCCAGGTTCCCAGTCAATTTTTTTTCGAATATCTGGAAGAACATTACGTAAATTTATTAGCGAAGACATTAAAAAGAGAATTGGGCAAAGATGCCCATCTTGAATACCGGATAATGGTTGATAGTGGTAACAGCAAGAATAAACCTGTTACCATGGATGTAAGCGGCCAGGGATTTAAAACTTTTTCAAATAACGAAATGGATTTTCCTTTAGTCATAAATAATCCTGTAAAGAATCCGTTCGTTATCCCGGGTCTGAAGAAGATGCAGATCGACCCGCAGTTAAATCATATTTACACATTTGAATCTTTTATTGAAGGGGATTGTAACCGGGTAGCCCGCCGTGCCGGTAAAACAGTGGCTGAAAAGCCAGGCACTAATTCCTTTAATCCATTAGTTATATATGGAGGGGTTGGTTTGGGCAAGACCCACCTGGCCCAGGCAATCGGAAATGAAGTTAAAAGGCTACACCCCAATAAAGTAGTGCTGTATGTAAGTTCTGAAAAGTTCATCAACCAGTTCATGGATCATAGCCGGAATAATGCGATAAACGACTTTATACATTTCTATCAGCTGATTGATGTTTTAATTATTGATGATGTCCAGTTTTTTGCCAAAGCTGAAAAATCGCAGGATGCTTTCTTTGCTATTTTCAATCACCTGCATCAATCGCATAAACAGCTGGTCCTTACTTCTGACAAATCACCCAAAGACCTGGAAGGGGTACAGGAAAGATTGTTAAGCCGGTTCCGATGGGGCTTAAGTGCTGATTTACAGGTGCCGGAATACGATACCCGTATAGAGATCCTGGAGAAAAAAATGAAGAATGACGGGTTGGAAATGCCTAAAGAAGTGGTAAAGTATATTGCATATAATATAAGTAATAACGTAAGAGAGCTGGAGGGTGCCCTGATTTCACTGTTGGCACAATCTTCGCTGAACAGGAGGGAAATTGACCTAGACTTAGCGAAAAAAGTGTTACGGAATTTTGTAAAATCATCCAGCAAGGAAATTACCATCGATACCATTCAGAAAATGGTATGTGAGTACTTTGATGTGCCCTATGATAAGCTTTTGCAGAAAACCCGCAAAAGAGAGATCGTTCAGGCAAGGCAGATCACTATGTACCTGGCAAAGGCATTTACCAAGAACTCGTTGAAGACCATTGGTGAACATTTTGGCGGCCGTGACCATACTACTGTTATCCATTCCTGCCAGACGGTGAAGGACCTGATGGATACAGATGGTGTTTTCAGAGAAAATGTATTGGAACTACAGCAGAAAGTGCAACTGGCTGCTATGTAAAATAACTACAGGACGGTTTCAAGGATATTGAAACAAAAGCACCCGGCCGAAAAGTCGGGTTTTTTATTGCCAGAAAAGAAAAACTGTATTGTGGGGAAAGCAATTAATCTTTATTTTTGCTTCCCCTTGGATAAAATGTGTTGGAGAGGTGCCTGAGTGGCCGAAAGGGCCGGTTTGCTAAACCGTTGTACGGACTTAAATCTGTACCGAGGGTTCGAATCCCTCCCTCTCCGCAAAAGCCCGGTTTCACCAGATTGAAGCCGGGCTTTTTTTATAAACATATCAGTTATAATGCATAAGGAAATTAAATAGCAGCAGCAATTTTTCTTCATATATTTTTTTTATCCCTCGCAATACAATTTTATTGTGATAATTCTTGTAGTATTTAATCGATTTTTCCGGTAAGTGGAGAAAATTTCAACTCATATTTTGATATTTATCAACTTTAAAAACTGATAAATTTTATTAATGCTCAATTTTTGCATTTAAGGATATTAAATGATAAATTTGATTCGCAGTAAATGTTAATTTTTACATCAGACAGGTAATTGCTTTTCTTTCAACTTTCGGCTTTTAGTAGATAACAGACTGCACGATTAGTAGCATGCAATAACTTCAATTGTCCAAGGCATTTGTTGTGTTGTTCTGCACCGATTACCTCCCCACTTAGAATAGTAGTATCTACATTATCCTGAGAAAAAACTCATATTAATCTCCGTGTCCGTTTGAATTTGTGTACCAGGTTGCTGGCACAGCCTTATTTATTTTGTTTTATTACTACAAACCAAACATGCTGAAATGAGAAAGTTCAAAGTATCAACATTTACCCGGTTTTTACTGGTTACTGCTTTTTTAATTACTATGTCTTATTCTGAGAGTAAAGCCCAGTTGGACATAAGTATAGGTACTGGTACAACGGGAAATACTACAACTACTTATCCATGCCCTTTACAGGATTTTTATGAAGGAAGCAGGATGCAATTTCTGTACAGGGCTTCCGAATTAAATGCTGCAGGCATGGCCCCCGGATTAATAAGTTCTATAAAATATAATGTTGTTTCTCTTGGTACTGCCGGTTTAGTTGAAGGCATGGTAATAAGAATTGGGCATACTACTGTTACCACACTCTCTACATCTGCATGGGATCCATTTTCCGGAGTACCTGTTTCCACGGTTTCGACCGACTACCAGCCAGTAAATGGAATTAATACGTTTAATTTCCCTGTTCCCTTTAGCTGGAATGGTTCAGATAATATTTTAATAGAAATATGTAATGGAGAACCCGGGAATGCAACTGGCACATGGTTTACTTCTAATCCGGTAATTCCCTGGACGACAGACCTTACATTTAACGGCTCTCATAATTACAGGGCAGATAATCTTGGAAATCTATGTAGCAGTGCGACAACAACAAATACTGGTACTCAGACTACAAGACCAAACATTACATTCTCATGGACACCTGCTATTGCTTGTTCTGGAACTCCAACTGGAGGTACAGCTGCGGCGAATCCATCTACGGTTTGTTCAGGTCAAAATTTTGATTTAAGTCTTAGTGGCTTTACAATTGCCAGCGGAATAACTTATCAGTGGCAATCATCTGCAGATAATTCAGTATGGTCTGATATTACAGGTGCAACTTCTTCATTTCTTACTACATCCCAAACAGTCACTACATATTATCGCTGCATTATAACCTGTTCAAACAGCGGTCTTTCTGCTAACTCAAGCAGTGTGTTGGTAACTTCTCCAGCATTGGTATCAGGAACTTTTACGATCAATAGCGCTTTGCCAACAAGCGGTACCAACTTCCAGTCTTTTAATGCCGCATATAATTATATATCATGTGGTATAAGCGGGCCGGTAGTATTTAATGTGGATCCAGCCTCGGGTCCATACACAGAACAACTGATAATTAACCCGGTTCCGGGAGCTTCGTCAACGAATACCATTACATTTAATGGTAACGGAAGAGTACTGCAGTTTACTTCCACCAACACTAATGAAAGAGGTGTTATCAAGCTTAACGGGGCAGATCATTTTGTTTTTGACAGCCTTACTATTAATGCTACAGCTACCACAACTACAGAATACGGTTTTGCTGTTCAATTATTGAACAACGCCGATTCCAACATTATAAGAAAATGTATAATTAATGTAACTGATGCACAGACTTCTACTAATCATGTGGGTATCTCCATCAGTGCCAGCGCCACCTCAGCCACCGGTACCGGCAATGCTGAGTGTGACGATAACCTGTTTGAGTTGAACACCATTACCGGTGGTTATTACGGAATTACCAATGTGGGCAGCACTACGGTGGCTAACCAGCGCAATAAGTTTATCCGGAATATCATTAAAGATTATTACCTGTATGGTATTTATACCAGTGGCACTTTCACTTCTTTAATAGAGGGCAATGATTTTAGTCGCCCGGCCCGTGCCAATATTGGTACAGGAACTTCTTATGCTATTTATTTCACTTCACTTAGCACCAGTGCAAGAGTGAATGGAAACTATATTCATGGTTTGCTGGATGTGAACACCGCCAGTACGAATGATGTGTATGGTATTTATTTTACCGGGGTGGATGCTATTGCAGGTCTGGAGAATATCGTAAGCAACAATGCTATCTATGACATAAAAAGTAATGGTACTGTCTATGGTATTTATAATGCCAGTTCAGATAATATATTCTACTATCATAATACTATTTCACTGGATGACGTGGCGAGTACCACTACGGAAGTGACCCGTGGTTTTTATCAGACAACTGCGGCAGCAGGAATAGAATTTAAGAACAATCTCATTACTATTCGCAGGGGAGGCACAGGCCAGATGCATGGTCTGTTTTTTAATACTACCACTTCCACAATTGTTTCGAATAACAACAACGTATTTTTTACTCCGGCAGCTAACGTTTTTTATGGTTCATGGGGAACAACCGGCCAGGCAACTCTGGCCAACTGGCAAACGGCTTCTTCACAGGATGCGAATTCAGCATATATAGATCCTGCCTATACTAACCTTGGTTTGGGTAATCTGAAACCAACGTCTGCCGGAATGAATGACCTGGGTTCAGCAGTTGGTATTACAGCTGATATCCTTGGTGTATCAAGAAATGCCACCACTCCCGATATCGGGGCATGGGAATTTGATGTCGGAGGTTGTACTGCACCTCCAAATGCCGGTGATGCCACTGCAAGTATCAGTGTACCGATTTGTCCCAATGAGCTGGTTGCACTAGGTCTTGTAAATAATACTTTTGGAACCGGCCAAACCTATCAATGGCAAACAGCCACCACACTGGCTGGTCCATGGACCAATATTGGGCCTTCGCAGAATAACCCGGCCTATAGTGTCAACCCAACGGTTACTTTATATTACCGTTGTGCGGTTACCTGTAGCGGATCAACCACTTTCTCTACCCCTGTACAGGTAGTGGTAAATGCATTGTTCCCTGCCGGAACTTATACTATCAATAGTGCTTTGCCAACAGGTGGTACCAACTTCCAGAGTTTCAATGATGCTGTTTTTGCTTTGCGTTGCGGTATTGGTGGTCCCATCGTATTTAATGTTGTAAGCGGATCTGGTCCTTACAATGAACAAGTGATTATCGGGCAGATTCAAGGTTCTTCTGCTATCAACACTGTTACTTTTAACGGGAATGGCGAAACTATCACTAATCTTTCAACGAATACGAATGAAAGAGCTGTCATAAAACTGAACGGAACTGATCATTTTGTATTTGATAGTTTAACGGTGGTGCCGCAGGGCGCTGCTACTACAGAGTATGGTTTTGGATTCCATTTGCTGAATAGTGCTGATTCCAACATTATCCGCAATTGCGATATTAACATGAGCACCACTACTACGTCTACCAATTTTGCGGGTATAGTCTCCAGTGTGGGTACAACTGCTACAACAACCGGAACTAATCTGTCGGATTATAACCTGTTTGAAAATAACGAGATCACCGGTGGTTATTATGGTATCACTTCAGTGGGAAGTACCACTTCGGCTGTTGGTAATAATGCGATGGTCAGAAATACCATTAAAGATTTTTATGCCTACGGTATTTATTTATCGGGCAATTTTAATGCACTGGTTGAGAAGAACAATATATTCCGGCCTGCCAGGACCGCTTCTACTACCACTTATGGTATCTATGTCACTTCGCTGAATACAGGGGTTAAATTATCCAAGAACAGGATACACAACCTGTTTGATGGCGCACCTACTGCTACGAGTACTTCTTATGGTATTTATTTTACCGGCGTAGATGCAATTGCGGGCCTGGAGAATATTGTCAGCAATAATGCGATCTATAATATGAATGGTAATGGCGCCCAGTATGGTATCTACAACACCAGTTCAGATAATGTATTCTATTATTATAATACAGTGAACCTGGATGATGCCACCGCCACTACCACCAGTGATGCTTATTGCTTCTACCAGACAACAGAAGCGGCAGGTATTGATCTGAAGAATAACCTATTTAGTATGACAAGAGGCGGTAATGGCGATAAATTCTGTATGTATTTTGCCACGGCCGCTACTACATTTACATCTGATTATAATGGCGTATTCAGGAATGCAGTTAATTCACATGTTGGCTATAATGGTTCTAACCAGACAACATTGGCCAACTGGCAGGCTGCTACTACGCAAGATGGCAATTCTGTATCGGCTAATCCATATTATACGGATGCCGCTGCCGGAAACTTGGAACCAAGAACACCTGCATTGGATAACGAAGGAACTCCTGTAACCGGAATTACTTCAGATATCCGTGATGCAGTGCGTAGTGCCACCACACCGGATATCGGTGCATGGGAGTTTGCAGTACCAGTTTGTACAGCACCCCCAACAGCCGGTTCAGCAACAGCTGTTCCGAATACCGGTATTTGTTTGGGTACCCCGATTGACCTTGACTTAAATGGCAACTCTATTGGCTCCGGTCAAAGTTACCAATGGCAATTTGCCACAGCTGCTGCTGGGCCGTATACTAACCTGGGTAATCCAAAGCTGTTCCCGGATACAACAATTCTCGCCAGCGGTACTTTCTGGTATCGTTGTGTTGTGACCTGTAGTTCACAGTCGGCTAACTCAACGCCGGTGCAGGTAAATATGAATCCTCCTTTCCCGGCTGGTGTATATACAATCAATAATACCATACCGACCGATTACCCGGGAGGCAGCAATTTCAATTCATTTGTAGAAGCAGTGTCAGTAATGGAGTGTGGTATTTCCGGGCCAGTTACTTTCAATGTAGCAGCGGGTACTTATTCCGAGCAGGTGAGAATGCATCGGATCACCGGCGCTTCTAATACAAGCCGTGTTACTTTCCAGAGTGCTAATGGTAATCCTGCTTCTGTTATTTTAACTTATGATGCGACCAATGCAGCAGCTAATTATGTATTACAGTTAGACAGCGCCAGTTATATTACTTACCGGAACATGACGATCACTGCAATCAATGCCACGAACGGAAGGGCAGTGGATATAGCCAATTTAGCATCTAATGATAGTTTGGTAAATAATATCATTAATGCACCAACTGCTACCGGTACTGGTACAACAGTGGTGGGTATTCATGCGGCTAATCTTGCCGGTGGTGATCATACGATCAAAGGCAATACAGTGAATGGTGGTGTGACAGGTATCTATTTTGGTTCTACCACTACTTCGCCAAGTGCTTACAACTTTATAGATAGTAATACGGTGACTGGGTCATATTATTATGGTATTTATAATTCAAATACACGGTTTACCTCTGTAAGCAAGAATACCGTTACAGTAGCTGCTCCAAGAAATACCACTACTTATGGTATTTACCTGACCAGTGCTGATTCAGCTTACCAGGTAAATAATAATAAGGTTGATATCAACGGGACCACTTCAACTACATATGGTATTTATCTTACGGGATGTGGTGCCACCGGTCATACCGGAAGTGTGTCAGGTAATAAAATAACAGGACTTACAGGTATAACCGGAACATTGTATGGATTATACCAGACTTCTTCAATTGGTAACTATACAAAGAATAACGTTATTAATATCAACACCAGTGCTACGACAGCTTACGGTCTGTATTCTACAGGTGGCAATGGTATCAAATATTATAATAATTCTGTGCAGAATGCATCTCCTGCTGCGGGTACTACAAATATCGCAGCATATATAAGTCATACTACTTCATCTGCCGGAGTAGGAGATATTAGAAACAATATCTTCTCGCATACTGCCAATGGAATAGCGGCTAATTATTTGAATGTAGCAAATATTTATACCGACTTTAATATGTTCTATACAGCTGGTGCAACATTGATCAGGCAGAACACAGTAAACTATGCTACGTTACAGGATTGGAAGAACGGCCAGAACTGGGATTATAATTCTATTGTATACACTCCTGCCTTTGCTGCGGGTAATGAATTACAACCTGATGTTACTAACCCTGATGTATGGGCTATGCATGGCCGTGGTGTTCAGATAACTGATAATGCAACAGATATTAATGGTAATATAAGACCTACAACTTTGACGGCAGGTGTTCCTGATATGGGAGCTTATGAGTTCCTGCCAACTGTACAGCCGCCTGTATTGCCTGCCACACCTGCTGCTCCTGCTGCAGGTACCACGCAGGTATTTATGTTTGGTACAGATACAGTGCAAAAAATAACATGGGCGCCTGCATCTACTGTTCCAACAACTGTGGATGTGAGAAGATACTCAGGTATCATTCCTCCGGGTTTGGCACCTGGTCAGCAATCCATGTATTATTATACTGATGTTGATATCACCGGAAGTGCACCAACCAATTTCACAAATCAGCAATTCTATATAGATCCATGGATGAGGGATATACCATCAGAACCAACTGTAAAATTGGGCCGCACTAATACAGCAGGCACCTGGTTGGTTGCATCCGGAAGTGTGGTAGATGACCTGGGTAATGTGATCACAGAAAGCAATCTCAGTTTCCTTGATAAATTTACCGGCATGACAGATGGCGTAGCACCTCCACCAGCCGTACCTCCTGTGTTTACACTGGATACTTCTAACAGGGGCAAACGATTCTGGGTGGGTTATGGCCACCACTATGGATTCAGCAGCAACTCACAGGACATGGCACTTTACCTGAGTGCAGAAGATTCAGCCAACGTTACCGTGAAAGTAAACGGAACGAACTGGGTACGTACTTATGCTATCCCTGCGAATACAGTAAGAGTGAGTGACTTTATGCCAACATCAGGACTGGTGGATGCAAGATTAACAGATGAAGGACTCTTCAATAAAGGTATCAGTATTGAAAGTGATGTGCCTATTGTTGCGTATGCTCATATCAGTGACGGAGCCAATTCCGGCGCCGGTATGTTGTTGCCAACCGGTGTATATGGTTATGAATACAGATCACTGAACTCCCGACAGTACTATCCAACTGGTGGTGCAGGTTCTTACTCCTGGATGTTTGCGATTGCAGATCATGATAGTACATTGGTTGAAATAACTCCGTCTGTTACAACGAAAGGTGGTCGCCCAGCCGGTGTACCGTTCCAGGTATACCTGAAGAGAGGGGAAGTGTATAACGTAATGGGTACTCAAGCCACCGGTGGACAGGGAACTGATCTTTCCGGTTCAACAATCAAATCAATTCCGAATGCCAGTGGTAAATGTTACCCTATAGCAGTTTTCTCCGGCAGCAGCCGTACTGCTATCTGTAATACAACCAATGGTGATAATATGATACAACAGGTATTCCCGGCCAGCGCATGGGGAACCAAGTACCTGACTTTTGCCACCGCCAATTCTGCTTCCAATACCAATTACAATTCCAATGGCTGGAGAGTGATGGTAAAAGATCCGGCTACAGTGGTAAGGAGAAATGGTGTGATACTTGACCCTGCTACTTTGGTAGTGCCAGGTAATTATTATGAGTTCTTCGTTGGAAATAATACCGGTGCTAATACAGCCAGCTTTATAGAGGCTGACCAACCGGTTATGGTAGCACAGTATATGCTGTCTACCAGTGGAACAGGTTGTTCAGGTGTACCTGCACCAACTGGTAATGGTGATCCTGAAATGATCTATATCAGCCCGATAGAACAGGGTATCAAAAAAGCAAGGTTCTATAACACCAACAATAATTCGATCACTTCCAATTATGTGAATGTTATATTACCGACAGCTGCATTGCCAAGTTTGCAGATAGATGGCAGCACTACATTTACAGATGTGTTTGCGCATCCTAACCTGGCAGGTTATACTTGTGTAAGACAAAACTTTGCCGGAGCAGCAGCTCAGCATTATATTACCTGTGACTCTGCATTTACTGCAATTACATATGGATTGGGTAGCGTGGAGAGCTATGGTTATAATGCCGGTACACTGGTGAAAAATCTCAGCGCAGTTCCTTCGTTCAATAATGTGTTTAATACAAGTGGTACTAACACTTATACCTGTAAGGGAACACCATTCCGCCTGAGCCTGCAGATCTCTGTAAAACCAACACAACTGGTATGGCAGCTGAGCCAGGTGAATAATGTAACGCCAAATGTCAATGTAACACAGGTGAACCCTGTGCCTACTGACTCAGTAACGGTGAACGGTAAGAAGTTCTATATCTATACACTGGCCCAGCAGTATACTTTCAGCCAGGTAGGTACTTATAATGTACCAATCACCGTGTTCCATCCAAGTATTGAAGGTTGCGGTGGTTCAGTAGAGATCGCATTACCTGTAACTGTAATTGCAGCACCAGTTTCCAATTTCACTACCAATTTTAGCGGTTGTGTAGGTGATGCAGTACAATTCAATGCTACAACAACAACGAGCAATGGTGTACCGACCAATCAATGGACATGGGCATTTGGTGACGGTAACAATGGTGCCGGTCAGAACCCGGTTCATACCTATGCAACAGCAGGAACATACAATGTATCACTGAGAGGTATTGCTGATGACGGTTGTATCGGCGATACAACCAAACCGGTTGTGGTGAATCCAAAACCAACTGGTGCCATCACGCAGGATACGGTGTATGTATGTAATAACGCCAGCGCCACCTTTACGGTACAAAACCCTGTAACGGGTGATACCTACAATTGGTATAGCGCCGCAACCGGGGGTTCATTACTGGGAACAGGATCAACTTTTGTTTTGAATAATGTTACCGGTTTTGTGAATGTATACCTCGAAGTGATAAGACTGGGTTGCGCCAGTGCTACCCGTGACAGGGCCACTGCTGCTATATTGCCAACATTACCGGCACCTGTTGTAACTGTAGATTCTGTAAGCACCAATACAATAGTATTCAGATGGACAGCCGTTACAGGTGCTGCCAGCTACCAGGTATCTACTAATGCCGGTGGTACATGGTCAACACCATCATCTGGTCCGCAGGGGTTGACGCATACGATAACAGGTCTGCCTTTGGGAACTTCTGTTACTCTCCTGGTGAGGGCACTGGGTGGTTGTTTACCGGCGGTCTCACAGCCTGCTACAGGACAAACAGTAACAGACCAGGTATATATTCCGAACAGCTTTACTCCAAATAATGACGGGCTGAATGATGTGCTGCGGGTGTATAGTAATGTGATCCGCAGTATGAAGTTTGTAGTGTTCAACCAGTGGGGTGAGAAGATTTTTGAATCAAACAGCCAGTCGGTGGCATGGGATGGTACACATAAAGGAAAACCACAACCATCAGGAGTATATATCTATGTATGTGATATTGTCCTGAACACTGGTGAAAGGATACAGCGCAAAGGATCGATCAACCTGGTGAGATAAAATACAAGATCAACGTACCGTATTAAATGAAAAGGAAAACACAAATACTATTCTTCACTGCCAGCCTGTTATTGACAGGCTGGTTAGAAGGGTATTGTCAAAACATTACAAATAAAGGCAGAGATTTTTGGGTTGGTTATGGACATCATCAGTTCATGGAGCCTGGTCAATCCAATGGACAGGATATGATTTTGTATTTCAGTGCGGAGCAGGCTGCTAATGTAGTAGTAACAGTACAAGGCAGAACAGCAGTACAAACATTAAATTATGCGGTACCTGCAAATACAGTTATATCATCTGCAGTAATGCCGAAAGCCGGACCAAATGATTGTCGTTTATACGATGTTCCTCCAACTTTCGGTGGAAATGGAGGAGAGGGATTATTTGGCATGTCTATTCATATCGTGAGTGATGTGCCTATTGTTGCCTATGCACATATTTTTGGGAGTGTGTCTTCAGGGGCTACAATGCTGATGCCTGTTGAATCATGGGGTTATTCTTATATGTCAATAAATAGCCAGCAAATAGATGCAGGCGGTCCTGGTTTTTCCTGGGTTTATGCAATTGCTCAACATGATAACACAGTAATTCAAGTTACTCCATCTGTTACAACCAGATTAGGTAAACCTGCCGGTGTACCTTTTAATATTACACTCCAAAGAGGGCAGATATATCAATTTATTGGTCAGTCAGATGCAGGTGGTAATGGAAACCAGTTTACTGGCTCTACAGTAAAATCGATTGCAAATGCTGCCGGTGATTGTTATCCAATTGCCGTTTTTTCCGGGAGCAGCAGAACAAAGGGAGAACAAGTGCCATGTGGGTCAAGCTCAGGCAGGGATAATGATATGCAACAATGCTTTCCAACCCAGGCTTGGGGTAAAAGATATCTAACTGCGCCATTTTCAACTTCTTCCGGGCCTTCAACAGCTGTAATATTGAATGCCAGCACATTTCAAACAAGTGTCTACAAAGTTGCAGTAAAAGATCCAACAACAGTAGTTAGAAGAAACGGAATTATTCTAACTGGTCTTATTAATAACAGTTATTATCAGTTTTCAAGTAATACAGCTGATTATATTGAATCTGATAAACCCATAATGGTTGCACAATTTATGTCAGGAGCAGCAGGATGCAACTCCGGAACATGGGGCGATCCTGAAATGGTTTTTTTAAGTCCTGTCGAACAAGCAATAAAAAGGGTTGGTTTTTACAGAAACACAAGACAATCAATTTATGCAAATTATGTAACAGTAATTATTCCAACGGCTGGTGTATCATCACTTAGAATCGATGGGTCGGCTACATTTAATCATACATATACTCATCCGAATTTACCGGGATATTCAATTGTTGTAAAAGGATGGCAGGCAGCACAGGCTCAATGCCAGATGTATAGCGATTCTGCTTTTACAGCAATCACTTATGGTTTAGGAAGTGCTGAAAGTTATGCATACAATGCCGGTACCTATCTAAATAATCTGAATGCAATTAGTCACACACAAAATACACCTGATCCGACTGTTCCTCAACACCCTTATACTTGTGTCGGGACACCAATTAAACTTTCTGTGTTAATGGCTTATCAGCCAACCCGGTTAGATTGGTTTTTAAGTCAGCTTGGCGCCAATATTATTCCTAATACAGACATTATTGATAATGCCCCGGTTTCCTCCGGTACAGTTGTAGTAAACGGAATTACTTATTATAAGTATACTTTACCCGGTACTTATATTTTCAATGCCGCTGATACATTTGATTTGCCTGTAAATGGTTATCACCCAAGTATCGAAAATTGTTATAACAGAGAGAATCTTACTATATCATTTATTGTGAAGCCTAAACCACTGGCTGACTTTACGTTTAGTCATACCGGGTGTACATTGGATCCTGTTAACTTTTCTGGTGTGGCTTCCACCAGTAACGGTTATACTATTCGTGATTACAACTGGACATTTCCTGGTCCTGCTACTGCTACAGGGCAAAACGTAATCAGGATATTACCACCAGGTATACATGACATCAATCTTTCCGTTGTTTCCAATGAAGGTTGTGCCAGTGATACCATGAAACGTATTACGATTTATGATAAACCACCGGGTGATTTTATGGTAACTCCTGCTAATTTATGCGAAGGCAGCCAGTTTACTATTACCGATACATCATCCGCAGCAATAGCTGTAAATGAATGGTACTGGGATTTTGGTAATGGTGTTACGCAGGTTGTTACAAATGGTCCATCTGTAACTTACACTTATCCCGCATTTGGTACTTATACAATTAAACATGTGGCCCGTTCCAGCGCCAGTTGTGTAAGTGATACGGTGAGCAGGGTAGTGACCGTTTATGCCAAACCTGCAGTCTCGTTTACCAATGATGCAGCCGGTTGTTTGTCTCCGGCAGGATTGGTACAGTTTACCGGTACTGCTACAACCCCTGACGGGCAAACTATAAGTACCTATGCCTGGAACTTTGGTGATCCAAATACAACACCCGGCAATCCGAACACTTCGGTACTGCAAAACCCGACACATAATTACCAGCAGGGAACCTATACGATCAATTTCAGTGCGACAACTGCTAATGGCTGTACAGAGAATACAACACAAACATTCACCTTTAATTTAAAACCTGCTCTCACTTATCCATTGCTGAATGCAGTTTGTGAAAATGCGCCAGCCTATTCTATTGCGAATGCGACTGTTACAAATGGTGTAACAGGTACAGGTATTTACGAGGGGCCGGGTACTACTGCTGCAGGTCTGTTCACACCAGCAGCCGCCGGCTATGGCACACATACTATCTGGTACAAGCTTACTTCCGGTGCCGGTTGTATTGATTCTGTTTCACAAACCATACTGGTGCATGCAAGACCGAGAACAAACTTTACAATCCCGGCCAGTGGTTGTCTACCAGCTAACGGACAGGTACAGTTTACCAACAGCAGTACTATTCCTGATGCACAAACTATGACATGGTT
>Ga0209476_10001507_pt1 | contig 15673 bp, 10 predicted proteins | sample KloWWTrecipitate_FD_187179 | JGI IMG/M metagenome (GOLD analysis project Ga0209476, IMG submission 187179) | Active sludge microbial communities from Klosterneuburg, Austria, studying microevolution and ecology of nitrifiers - Klosterneuburg... | ecosystem: Engineered > WWTP > Aerobic digester... | reverse complement strand
CGCGTGCGGGCGCTCGATGACCTTGCCGCGCGCCTGGGAGACCGGTTCGAGACGCGCGTCACCATCGCCCTGGGCAAGTCCAAGGGCAAGCTCACGGTCGAGTTCGCCTCGGTCGCCGACCTCAACCGCATCCTGGCGACGCTGTCCCCGGAGGACCCGGGCGTGCTGCGCTGACGACGCTCAGGGCTTCCCTGGTGCGCGGCGCGTCTCAGCGCGTGTCGGGCGAGGCGGAGGCGACGTCGTCGGTGTCCCGGTGCCCACCGGTGCCGAAGATCTGCACCAGCTCGGCCTCCTCGGTCACCACGCCGGCGAGGCGACGCACGCCCTCGCGGATGCGATCGGGCGTGGGGTAGCAGAACGACAGCCGCATGTGGTCCGAGCCCTGGCCGTCGGCGTAGAAGGCCGTGCCGGACACGTACGCGACGAGTGCGGTGATGGCGCGCGGCAGCATGGCCTGGGCATCGAGCCCGTCCGGCAGCTTGACCCACGTGTAGAAGCCGCCGGCCGGGACGGTCCAGGACGCCTCCGGCAGATGCTCGGCCAGTGCGCCGACCATGGCGTCGCGCCGCTCGCGGTACATCTCACGGAACGCCTTGATCTGGCCCAGCCAGTCGTGGTTGGCCAGGTACGTGGAGATGGCCAGCTGCGAGGCGTTGGACGGGCAGAGGATCGCGGACTCGCTGGCGAGCACCAGCTTCTCGCGGATCGAGTGCGGCGCCACGGCCCAGCCCACCCGGTAGCCCGGGGCGAAGGTCTTCGAGAACGAGCCGAGGTAGACCACGCCGTCGTCGTCCATGGACCGCATGGCCGGCAGGGGCTCACCCTCGAAGCCGAGCAGGCCGTAGGGGTTGTCCTCCAGGACGAGCACGCCGTAGCGCCGGGCGATCTCCAGCACGCGAGGGCGGCGCTCGAGCGACAGCGTCACACCCGCCGGGTTGTGGAAGTTGGGCACGGTGTACAGGAGCTTGACCCGGCGGCCGCGTGCGGCCAGGTGCGCGAGCGTCTCCTCGAGCGCCTCCGGGACCAGACCGTGCTCGTCGAGCGGGACGTGCACCACCTCGGCCTGGTACGAGCGGAACACCCCCAGAGCGCCCACGTAGCTGGGCGCCTCGGCGACGATGATGTCGCCCGGGTCGATGAACAGGCGAGTCACAAGGTCGAGGGCTTGTTGTGATCCGGTGGTGACGACCACGTCGTCCGGGTGGGCCGTGATGCCCTCGAGCTTCATGATCTCGACGATCTGCTCGCGCAGCGTCTGGTCGCCCTGACCCGAGCCGTACTGCAGCGCCGTCGTGCCACGCGTCAGGACGAGGTCGTGCGCCGACTGCGCGAGGGCCTCGAGCGGCAGGCCCTCGAGGTACGGCATCCCCCCGGCGAGCGAGACCACCTCGGGCCGGTTGGCGACAGCGAACAGCGCGCGGATCTCCGAGGCGCGCATGCCGTGCGTGCGCTCGGCGTAGGAGTCGATCCACGGGTCGAGGCGGGTCCCGGCGACGGGCTGGACGATGCGGGCGGCGCTGCCGGGGGCAGGAGTCACCTGCCCGATCGGCTCGCCGTGGTCGGGAGTCATGCCCCAGAGTCTGCCACGCAGGTGCACCGGGGCCCGTGCGTGGCCCGCCGGACGGACGGCGGCCCCGGTCCCCGAGGCTGGGGTCCGGGGCCGCGGGACGGCGCGCAGGGGTCAGGACAGCACGGACTCGATCTCGTTGACGAGGGCCGGCTTGGGGCGGGCGCCGACCACCTGCTTGACCAGCTCACCGCCCACGTAGATGTTGATGGTGGGGATGGAGGTGATCCCGTAGGCCGCCGTGACCTGAGGGTTCTCGTCCGTGTTGAGCTTGGCGATCGTCAGCCGGCCGGCGTAGGTGCCGGACAGCTCCTCGAGGATCGGGGCCACGGCGCGGCACGGGCCGCACCAGGGGGCCCAGAAGTCGACGAGCACGGGGACCGGCGAGTCGAGGACGGCGGCCTTGAACGTCGCGTCGGTGACGGGGATGGTGCTCACGGGGTCTCCTTGAGGGTCTCGGGCAGGGTAGCCGGAGCCACCGACACGGGGTCGACGATGCCGGCGAGGTAGTGCTGGGCGTCCAGGGCGGCCGCGCAGCCGGTGCCGGCCGCGGTGATCGCCTGACGGTAGGTGTGGTCCACGAGGTCGCCGCACGCGAAGACGCCCTCGAGGTTCGTGCCGGTGCCACGGGCGTCGTCCGCCCCCACGAGCACGTAGCCCTCGTCGTCCAGCGCCACCTGGCCGACCAGCAGCTCGTTGCGCGGCACGTGGCCGATCGCCACGAACACGCCGGTGGCTGCGACGTCGCGCTCGGCGCCCGTCACGGTGTCGCGCAGACGCACGCCGGAGACCTTCTCCGCCCCGTGGATCGCGACCACCTGGGAGTTCCAGGCGAACCGGATCTTGGGGTCGGCCGCGGCACGGTCGGCCATGATCTTCGAGGCGCGCAGCTCGTCGCGGCGGTGCACGAGGGTCACGGAGGCCGCGAAGCGCGTGAGGAACGTCGCCTCCTCGACGGCGGAGTCGCCGCCGCCCACGACGACGACGTCCTGGCCGCGGAAGAAGAACCCGTCGCACGTCGCGCACCACGAGACGCCGTGCCCGGAGAGCGTCTTCTCCTCGGGCAGGCCGAGCTGGCGGTACGCCGAGCCCGTCGCGAGGATGACCGCGCGGGCGTGGTAGGTCTCCCCGTTCCCGGTCACCACGGTCTTGACGGGACCGGCGAGGGAGGCCTGGACGACGTCGTCGTACACGATCTCCGCACCGAAGCGCTCGGCCTGCTTGCGCATGTTCTCCATGAGGTCCGGCCCCATGATCCCGTCGACGAACCCCGGGAAGTTCTCCACCTCGGTGGTGTTCATCAGCGCGCCGCCGGCGGTGACGGCCCCGGCCACGACCACGGGTGCCAGCCCGGCGCGGGCGGCGTAGACGGCGGCGGTGTAGCCCGCCGGTCCGGACCCGATGATGATCAGGTCTCGCGGGGTCTCGGTCACGTGCGGTCCTTCGGTCGGGGCGGGGTGCATGACGGGAACCGATCCTAGGCCGGTTCTGTTCCGTCCGAGGGTGCCGGGCCGTCCGCGACGGAGCTGGTCAGGACAGGCGGACCTCGGCGAGCTCCACGCGGTTGGCGCCGTCTGCCGTCTGCGGCAGCGCGGTGAACCACAGGACGATGCTCGTCGCGGTGGTGGGTGCGCTGAGGGTGAGCACGGTCTCGGCGGTCAGGGGTCCCGATGCCAGGACCTCGCCCTCGGTAGGGGTGGCGGGGTCCGTGGCGCGCACCTCGACCATCCCGCCGGTGCCGTTGACCAGCAGGGTCACCGTGGTGACCGTCGCGGGCGCCGCGAGGGTCACGGCGTAGCCGATCCCGGGCTTCATGCCGTACGTGGGCGAGGCGTAGGTGCGCGAGAACCAGAACGTCGCAGGGTCGCCGTCGACGCCGGCCGGCACGGCCTCGGGGTGCTCGTTGTTGTCACCGCCGGGTGGGGGGTCGATCATCAGCGCCCCGGCGATGACGGGTGCCACCGCGGCGGCGCCGTCCGCCGGCGCTGCAGGGACCCCGGGCTCCGCGGACGCGCTCGCTGCGTCCGACACGTCACCGAAGCCGTCGTTGCCGCCGATGGGCGGCGCGGGTGCGGTCAGCGCCTGCCACGCGAGCACCAGGCCCACGACGACGGCGATGACGACCAGGCCGAGCACCACGGGCGTCGGGTCGAACCGGCGCCGGGTGAGCGCGTCGGTCGAGCGGCCGATGAGCGTGTCGAAGTCCCGGTGGTCCGCCTCCGGGTGGCCACCGTGCGGGTGCCGAGCGGGCGTGAGCCCGGCGTGCGGGGGTCCGGCGTGAGGGGGTCCGGCGTGCGGGGGTCCGGCGGACGGGGGTCCGGCGGACGCCTGCGCCGTGGGGACGACCGCGGCGGCGCCTACGGCGGCGGTGCCGACCGCGGCGTCGCGAGGGTCGGGGCGGCGGTTGGCCGGCGGGATCGCCGGCGGTGGGGTGCCGGGTCGAGCCGCAGGGCCGGGGGTCTGGGCCATCGAGGACCGGACCGACGTGCGCTGGACGCTCGGGGCGTCGTCCTCGGGGGCGATCGGCAACGCGGGCGCCTCGTCTGGCGGTGTCGCCGCGTCGTCCGTGGCGTCGTCGAGGACGGCCTCCACGGGCAGGTCGACCGCGGTGGTCTGCGCGTCGGCGTCCGTGGTCCCGTCGGCCGGGACGTCGGGCGAGGCCGGGTCCTCGACCAGGTCGACCCCGTCGTCGACAACAGGCTCGACGACAGGCTCGACGACAGACGCCGGAACCGCTGCCACCGGCGCAGGTGCAGCCACCACGGCCTTGGCCGCAGCTGCGGCGACCATGGCCGCGGCGCTGGCCGCCTCGGATCGCGCATCGGCGCCGGCGAACACCTCGGCCGCGGCGAGCGCGCCCCAGGGCTCGAGCTCGCGCACCAGCTCGGCGGGGCTGTGCGGGCCGTCGTCGTGCGGGCCGAGCGTCACGGCGCACAGCGTGTCGAGGTCGTTCGGGACGCGGGGTGCGACCTCCGCGGGTGCGAGCAGGTCCCCGGTGACGAGCGGGACCGTCGTGCCCGTGGTGGTGACCCCGGCGGGGGCGGGCCAGCGGCCGGTGAGGAGCAGGTAGAGCAGCGCGACGAGCCCCACGGTGTCGGCCCTCGTCGTGGACCGTGCGTCGCCCAGCCCATGGCCGGCGAGCTCGCCGTCGAGCGCGAGGCCGGAGACGAGCACGGCGCCCTCGGCAGTGACGTGGACGGCGCACGGTCGCAGCGCGAGGTGGTGCACGCCGCGGCGCCGGGCGACCTCCAGGGCGACGGCGGCCTCGCCGATGATCGCGCGGGCCTGGTCGGCCGGCATCGGTCCCCCCGCGGTGAGCGACGCGAGGTCCCGCCCGACGACGCGCTCGGTGACGACGTACGGCACGCCGTCGTGGTCCCCGACGTCGAGGACGCGCAGCAGGCGCGGATCGCTGACCAGGGCTGCCCGGCGCGCGGCGTCCTGGGCCTGACGGATCCGCCCATCGCGCAGCACGAGGGCGCGCACGGGGCGGTCGAGGATCTGGTCGCGCGCGTCCCAGGACGCCACGCCCGGCAGGTCGGTGGTCGTCGGCTCGTCGAGGCGGTACCGGCCGGCGAGCAGGGTGCCGCGTCCCACGACCACGTCCACCTCGTCACCTCCGTGCCAGCTGCGCCCCTGATCGGCCCGGCTCCGGTCTCCCATGCTACGGGTCAGCGCCGACGCAGGCGCCGGAGGACGGGGGCCAGGAGGTCCGTCAGCTCGCGGACCCGCAGCACCCGCAGCAGCCCGACGTACACCGCCAGCATCGCGAGCCCGACGACGACGCACGTGAGCACCGCGTCCGGCCAGCCGAGGCGCGACGGGTCCCCGAAGAGCCTGCTCAGGGGCCAGCCGACGGCTGCGCTGACACCCGCCGCGAGCCCGCTGCGCACCAGGACGCCGATCGCTGCGGCGCCCGTGCCACCGAGGCGGCGGCGCACCTGCAGGCCGCCCCACACGGCACCCAGCGTGTAGGACGCCGCGATCGACGCCCCGGCCCCGGCCACCCACCAGCCCACCGGGAGGACCGTCGAGCCGGTCCATGTGCCCGCCGCGACGACGCCCGCCATCGCGACCTGGATCCAGAACAGGGTCCTGGCGTCCTCGTAGGCGTAGTAGACCCGTTGCCACATCGACCACGCGCCGAGCGCCGTCAGGCCGGACACCAGGGCGACGATCACCGGGGCGAGCGACCCGGCCTCGGCGGCGGTGGTGGTCGGCAGCACCACGCGGACCAGCGGCAGCGCGAGCACGGCGAGCACGGCCGTGGCGAAGACGGTGAAGACGCCGATGGTCCGCACCCCGGAGGACACGTCCGCGCGCAGGCGGCGCACGTCGCCCGCCGCGGCGTGCGCCGAGAGCCGCGTGAACAGGACGGTGAGCAGCGAGACCGTCACGAGCGAGTGCGGCAGCATGAAGATGACGAACGCCTGGTTGTAGGCGTAGTTGCCGGCGACGTCTGGCGCGTAGCCGCTCACCTGGGCCGCGCCCGTGGCGACCTGGGAGACCACGAGCACCCCGACCTGCCCGACGGCGAGTGCGCCGAAGGTCCACCCGGCCACCCGGCCGGCCGTCCCCAGCCCCGTGCCGCGCCAGTCCCACCGGGGGCGGAAGCGGAACCCGCTACGGTGCAGCGGGATGACGAGCACCAGGGCCTGGGCGACGATGCCGAGGGTCGAGACCCCGGCGAGCAGGGCGATCCGGCCGGCGTCCCACGCGGCGATGTCGTCGAGCGGCCCACCCACGACGAACCGTCCGAAGATGGCGATGAACACCGCGAAGCCGGCGATCGAGACGAGGTTGTTGACCACCGGCGCCCACATGTACGGGCCGAAGCTCCCGCGCGCGTTGAGCACCTGGCCGAGCAGCGTGTAGAGCCCGTAGAAGAACACCTGGGGCAGGCACCAGTAGGCGAACACCGTGGCCAGGGCGATGAACTCGGGGTCCTCGCCGGAGGCGGCGAGCCTGACGACGACGGGCGCCGCCACCGTGAGGACGACGGTGATCCCCGCGAGCAGCACGATCGACAGGGTCAGCAGGCGGTCGACGTACTCCTGGCCGCGGTCCGAGCGGTAGGCCCGCACCACCTGGGGTACCAGCACGGCGTTGAGCACACCGCCGGCGACGAGCATGTAGAGCATGTTCGGCAGGGTGTTCGCGACGGCGAACGCGTTGGCTGCTGCCGCGTTGAGGCCCACCGCCGCCACGAGGAAGGACCCGCGCACGACGCCCAGCACGCGCGAGACCGCCGTGCCGCTGGCCATGAGCACCGCGGCCCGGCCCACGGCGGCCCGCCCGACGCCGGAGACCTCGTCGCCGCTCGCGCCGGGACCGGCGTCGTCAGCGCTCACGTCGGGGACTCCTCGGCGGGGTGGGCCGCGGCGCGCGCGTCGTCGTGCTCCGCGAGCGGCTGCTCCGGGGACAGGTCGTCCGGGCCCGGGTCGGCCCGCGGTGTGCCGCGCCGTCCTCGACCGCGGCGGATGGTCCGGACCAGGCCGACGACGACGCCCACCGCGAGCAGCGCACCGAGCACCGCGGTGCCGATGCCCTCCCAGTCGGCGCGCACCCGGACGACGAACACCGCGCTGTCGTCGATGAGCGTCCCGGCCGCGGTGCGCAGCTCGACCGCGACCTCGACGTCGGCGCTCTGGATCGCGTGCACCGGCACGCTCGCCGTGACCTCGCCGCCGGCCGGCACGGTGACGGTGACGGCCTCGTCCGCGACGAGCTGCGGGCCGCCCGGCCGCAGGCGCACCTGGACGACGACGTCCTGGTCGAGGGTGTTGGTCACCCGGACGGGCAGCGCCCCCGAGGTGGCGATGAGGTTGACGTCGCTGCCGCGCTGGACGGCGACGGCCGAGCGCAGCGCGTCGGTGGCGGCGACGGACGCGGTGATCGCGGCGGTGCGGCCCGCGGTGTCGCTTCGCCAGGCCAGGGCGGTCGGCGCGAGCAGCTCGGCCTCGGGGTCGCCGACGAGCGGGGTGGGGTCGGCGGCGATCGAGGCGATGTCCGCGCGCTCCTCGAGCGTCCTGACCACGGTCGCGATCTCCGCCGTCGAGACCTCCGCCGGGTCGACCTCCCGGTCCGGCAGCGAGCCGCGGTCCACCGCCGGGTCCTCGGCGTCGACGAGGTCGGACACGGGTGCCGTGGCCACCCACGGCACCGCGGACAACGCGGCGAGCTGCGCCGCGGCGACGTCGGGGTCCGGGGCCCAGTCACGCGGCACCGTGAGCAGCAGGTGGCGCCCGTCGCTCGGCCGCTCGCGCGTGATGACGGCGAGCTCCGCGAGCAGGTCGGCCGCGGCGACGGCTCCCGTGAGCTGCGGGTCGGTGCCCGCGTCGTCGGTCGCGCCCGTGGCGTCGGTTCCCGTGGCGTCGGTTCCCGTGGCGTCGGCCGGTCCGACCCGTCCGGTGGCCAGCCCCGTCGAGAGGCGCTCGTCCGCGACGAGCAGGGGGACGTCACCGGCCCCCGTGCTCGCGGTGGTCCGGCCCGTGGGCGTGTAGGTGAGGATCGCGGGCGGCGCCAGTGCGCCGGGGCCGACCACGAGGGCCAGCCCGTCCCGCCCCACGGCGCTCGCGGTGGCGAGGTCGGGCAGCGTGTCGCCGGGCCAGCGCAGCACCGTGTCGCTGAGGAGGCCGGCGGCCGCGGCGACCTCCGTGGAGCGCTCGACCGCGGTGTCGAGCAGCGCGCCGGCGGCTGCATGGGCGAGCGCCGAGACGTCGGCGTCGCCGTACGGCAGCAGCTGGACGTCGTCCGGCGCGGCCGACAGCAGGGCGGACCGCCAGCGTGCGAGCCCGCTGTCCACGCCGCTCGTGACGCCGTCGCCGACCTCGGCCGCGGGCGTCGTGGCGCCCACCAGCCACGGGTCGAGCGCCCAGGTGACCTCCTGGCCGGACGTGGCGTGCAGCACGCGGTCCAGCCGGCCCCCGGTCGCGGTGAGCGAGGTCAGCTCCGCACCGGCGGACGCGTCCGGCGCCGGCCCGACCACCGGCACGAGCACGGTGACCGTCGTGGGCACCACCTCCTGCGGCGGCAGCCAGACGAGGAACGTGCGCACCAGTCCCAGCCGGAGCCGGGCCGGGTCCGCGGCATCGACCACCTCGACCGCCAGGCCGCGCGCCCCCCAGGACGTCGCCGTGGAGCGCAGGCCGATCGCCGCCGCGGGGACCACCCCGGTGACGTCGGCGCTCGCGCCGGGGGCGAGCGGCCCCGGCACGTCGACCTCGAGCACGCTCGTGCCCGCTCCTGCCGTGGTCGGTGCGTCGCGCCAGCGGTCGAGCGAGGTGCGGCTGATGAACGCCGAGCGGGCCAGCCGCACGATGACGCGCGGCTGCGTCAGGGCGGCGGCGCCGACGTTGGTGACCCGCAGGGAGACCGTGAGGTCCTGGCCGGGCGCGAGCGCCTGCGGCGTGACCTGCTCGACGGCGATCTGCACGGGCAGCCCGTCGGTGACGTCGGGCCCGGCGGCGGTGACGGCCGAGCCGGCGTCGGTCCGGAGTGCGTCGCCCGGGGCGGCGCCCGCGGCGACGACCGGCACGAGCGCCCAGCCGAGCGACACCACGAGCACCAGCAGGGCGCGCCGCGCGGCCGGGCCACGGCCCGGATGGCTGCGCGCCCGTCGGACGCCTCCGGGGCGGTGGCTCATGCCTCGCCGGCGAGCACCGCGCAGGCGGCGACGGCGAGCCGGCGCTCGTTCGGGTACGCCAGCCGCTCGTGCAGGTCGGTGACGGGGACCCACGCGACGTCCTCGGCCTCGCCGTCCGGGTCGCCGGCCACGCTCAGCTCGCCGCCGACGGCCTGGAGGAGGAAGTGGTGGACCACCTTGTGCACGCGGCGGTCGTCCCCGGTGAACCAGTAGTCGATGGTGCCGAGCCGGCGCAGCACGAGCCCCTGGATGCCGGTCTCCTCGGCGATCTCGCGGACCGCGGCCTCCTCGGGGGTCTCGATGCCCTCGAGGTGGCCCTTCGGCAGGCACCACTCGAGGCGCCCGGCCCGGTTGCGCCGCGCGATGACGGCCGCGTGTGCCGGTCCGTCCCCGGGGCTGACGACGAGACCCCCGGCAGAGGTCTCCTCGACCACCGGCAGGCTGTGCACCGTGGGGCGCCGCACGTGGGGGTCGATCCGCAGCGCGTGCCCGCCCGGCGGCGAGGGCACCGGGCCCGGACCGGGGAGTGGAGCGGCGCTGGGCATGCCGCCCACTGTAACGACCGCCACCTGCGCACCAGCGCGACCACGGCCCGGCGGGCCGCCACCGCGCGCGACGGGCGCCCGGCGCCCGCCGTCTGGCACCCTGGTGTCCCGTGTCCACCACCACCCCTCCTGACCCGCAGACCGCCGCGGCCCTGGCGACGCTCCAGCGCCGTGCGTTGAGCGTGCTGGCCGGCCTCGCGCCCGCGGCACTCGAGCTCGGTGAGGCGTTCGCCGCCGCCGGGCACGAGCTGGCGCTCGTCGGCGGGCCGGTGCGCGACGCGTTCCTCGGCCGCACCAGCCAGGACCTCGACTTCGCCACCTCGGCCACGCCGGACGAGTCGGAGGCGATCCTCGCGGCATGGGGCGACGCCCACTGGGACATCGGGCGCGAGTTCGGCACCATCGGCGCACGGCGGTTCGCCCACGGCGGCACCGCGGACGTCGTCGTCGAGGTGACGACCTACCGGACGGACGAGTACGAGGCGGGCTCGCGCAAGCCGGCCGTGGTCTACGGCGACACGCTCGAGGGGGACCTGTCGCGGCGCGACTTCACCGTGAACGCGATGGCCGTGCGGCTGCCGTCGCTGACCTTCGTCGACCCCTTCGGCGGCCTGGCCGACCTTGCGGCCGGTCTGCTGCGCACGCCGGTGAGCGCCGACCAGTCGTTCGACGACGACCCGCTGCGGATGATGCGCGCGGCTCGGTTCGTCGCGCAGCTGGGCGTGCGGCTCGACGACGACGTCCGGTACGCGATCGGAGCGATGGCGGCGCGCATCGAGATCGTCTCGGCCGAGCGTGTGCGCGACGAGCTGGCCAAGATGCTGCTGGCCCCCGACCCGCGGCCCGGCCTGGCGGTGCTGGTCGAGACGGGCCTGGCCGACCACGTGCTGCCGGAGCTGCCGGCCCTGCGCCTGGAGATCGACGAGCATCACCGGCACAAGGACGTCTACCAGCACTCGCTCACGGTGCTGGCCCAGGCGATCGAGCTGGAGACCGGCACCCACGAGCGGCCCACTGGCCCCGTGCCCGGCCCGGACCTCGTGCTGCGCCTGGCCGCGCTGCTGCACGACATCGGCAAGCCGGCGACCCGCCGCTTCGAGGCCGGTGGGACGGTGAGCTTCCACCACCACGAGCTCGTGGGCGCCAAGCTCGTCCGCAAGCGGCTCACCGCGCTGCGCTTCGACAAGGACACGGTGCGGGCCGTCGCGCGCCTGACCGAGCTGCACCTGCGGTTCCACGGCTACGGCGAGCAGGTGTGGACGGACTCGGCCGTGCGCCGCTACGTCACGGACGCAGGCCCGCTGCTCGAGCGCCTGCACCGGCTGACGCGCTCGGACTCCACCACGCGCAACCGCCGCAAGGCCGACCGCCTCTCCTTCGCCTACGACGACCTCGAGCGTCGGATCGCCGAGCTGCGTGAGCACGAGGAGCTCGCGGCCATCCGGCCCGACCTCGACGGGCAGCAGATCATGGCGATCCTCGGCATCGCGCCCGGCCCGCAGGTGGGCGCCGCGTACCGGCACCTGCTCGAGCTGCGGATGGAGCACGGCCCGCAGGAGCCCGCCGTCGTCGAGCAGGCGCTGCGCGACTGGGCCGCGGTCAACCTGCCGTCGGAGCCGTAGGACCTGCCGGTCCCGCGGCCCCCGCCGGCCAGACGAGCTCGACGGGCTCGGCCGGCACCAGCCGGTAGGCGACCGCACCGAGCGCGTAGGCCGCCGCGAGGCCGAGCACCACCGGCCGCGACCAGCCGGCGTCGGGCAGCACGGTCGCCGCGATGGCCGCAGCTCCCACGAACGCGGCGTTGTAGAGCACGTCGTAGAGCGCGAACGCGCGGCCGCGGTACGCGTCGTGCGTGTCCCGCTGGACGATCGTGTCGACGGCGATCTTCGAGCCCTGCACGCTGAGCCCCAGGAGTGCCGCCGCCGTGGCGACCACCGGGAACGACGGCGTCGTGGCGAGGACCAGCTGGCTCACGGCCCCGAGCCCCAGGCACAGCGCGATCCAGCGCGCGGGGCTGACCCGCTCGTGCGCCAGCGGGGTGAGCACCATGGCGAGGCCGTTGCCGACGAACGAGATCCCGGTGAGCAGGCCGAACGTCGCCAGGCCCGCGTCGGCGTCGGCCGGGTCGCTCAGCAGGTTGCGCGAGATGAGGATGAGCGCGATGAAGTTGGCGCCGTAGAGCAGGCGGTGCAGCGCCATGACCCCGAGCGCCGCGCCCGGGGTGCGCCGCGCGACGAGGTAGCGGGCGCCGTCCGCCAGCTCGCGGACCGTCGCGCTCGCGGCGGAGCGCAGCTCGGCGCCGATCGACCCTGCGGCCGTGCGGCCGTCCGGCCCCAGCTGGTCGCGACCCAGCCGCAGCGCCAGCGCCGACGCTGCGCCGAAGAGCGCCGCAGCACCGGTGAGCACGACGCCGTCGTGCACCGCGCCGGCAGGGACCACCCTGCCGGCCAGGAACCCCAGCCCTGCGCCGACGACGGCGGCGACCGCGCCGAGGGTCGGGGTGATGGCGTTGGCCAGGAGCAGCTGGTCGCGCGGGACGACGTGCGGCAGGCCGGCGGACAGCGCGGAGAGGAGGAAGCGGTTGACGCCGAGCGTCACGAGGGCGAGCACGTAGACGGCCGGGCCCACCCCGACGGTCACCATGAGCACCGCGAGGGTCAGCGCGAGCAGCACCCGCAGGGCGTTGCCGAGCAGCAGCACCTGGCGGCGGCGCCACCGGTCCAGCAGCGGGCCGGCGAAGGGGCCGACCACCGTGAACGGGAGCAGCAGGACGGCGAACGCGGCGGCGACGTCGGCCGCCGTGGCCATCCGCTCCGGGGAGAAGAAGAAGAGGGTCGCCAGGCCCGCCTGGAACATCCCGTCACCGGCCTGGGACACCAGGCGCACCGCGAAGAGCTTGCGGAAGTCGCGGTGGACGGCCACCACCCGCAGGTCTGCCAGCACGCTCACCGCTGCAGGCTAGTCGCTGCCCGCGGGCGTCCCGGCCCGTCCGTCCCGGTCCGGCGGTGCCGCGCGGGACGACGATGGGGTCATGCCCAGCCCGCAGCACGGCACCGACGACGCTGCCGGACGGGTCGCCGCGCCCTCGCCCGGCGCGCTGCCTGCCGACCCCTCGACGCTCGAGGCCGACGACGTCGCGCGACGCCTCGACGTCGACCCGGTCGCGGGCCTGACCACCGCGGAGGCCGCGCGACGCCTGGCGGCCGGCGGTCCCAACGCGCTGCGGTCCGCACCGGAGGTGCCGCTGTGGCGCCGGCTGCTCGTCCAGGTGCGCGACCCGCTCGTCGTGCTGCTGCTCGTCGCCGTCGCGGTGTCGGTCGCGGCCTGGGCCGTCGAGGGCGGCGGTGGCGCGCCCGTGGACGCGATCGTCATCCTCGCGATCGTCGTCATGAACGCGGTGCTCGGGTACGTCCAGGAGCGGCGTGCGCAGGACGCGGTCGCCTCGCTGGCGGCCATGAGCGCCGCGAGCGCCTCGGTGGTCCGCGACGGCCGGCTGCAGGTGGTCGCGGCGCGCGACGTCGTCGTCGGTGACCTGCTGGCGCTCGCGGAGGGGGACACGGTCGCGGCGGACGCCCGGCTCGTCGTCGCCGCGGCGCTGTCCGTCGCGGAGGCGACCCTCACCGGCGAGAGCGAGCCCTCGGCCAAGCGACCCGCTGCCCTGGCCGCGCCGGCTCCGCTCGGCGACCGCCGCTCGATGGTCTTCGCCGGGACGGCCGTCGTGCGCGGGACGGGTCGCGCGGTGGTCACGGCGACCGGGATGGCGTCGCAGACGGGCAGGATCGCCGCGCTGCTGGACCGGACGGTGGCCGAGCAGACCCCGCTGCAGCGCGAGATCGCGCGCGTGGGGCGGGTGCTCGGGCTCGCCGTGCTCGTGGTGGCCGTGGTGGTGGTCGGGACGGTGCTGCTCACCTCGCACGTGCGCACGCTCGACGACGCGGTCACCGTGCTGCTGCTGGGCGTCTCGCTCGCCGTCGCCGCGGTGCCGGAGGGTCTGCCGGCCATCCTCTCGGTGGTGCTCGCGCTCGGCGTGCAGCGGATGGCGAGGCGGCACGCGATCGTCACGTCGCTGTCCTCGGTCGAGACGCTGGGCTCGGCATCGGTGGTCTGCACGGACAAGACCGGGACGCTGACCCAGAACGCGATGACGGTGCAGCGCGTCGTCACCGCCTCGGGCGAGGTGCGCCTCGAGGGGGTCGGCTACGTGCCCGAGGGTGCCGTGCTCACCGACGACCGGCCCGTCGAGGCGCAGGACCCGCTGTGGTGGGAGCTCGCCGTGGTGCTCGGCGGCGGGAGCCTCGCCAACGATGCGCAGCTGCGATGGGCCGACGACGGGGCCGCGGGCGGCGGCTGGACGGTCGTGGGGGACCCGACCGAGGCCGCGTTCCTCGTCGCGGAGCGCAAGCTCGGCACGAACGCGGACCGGCACCGCCGGTTCCGTCGGGTCGCCGAGGTCCCCTTCACCTCCGACCGCAAGCTCATGTCGGTGCTCGCAGCGGACGACGAGGCGGACGGGGCGCTCGTGGTGGTGACCAAGGGCGCGCCCGACGTGCTGCTGGACCTGTGCACCCACGTGCTCGTCGGGCGGGACGTCGTGCCCCTCGACGCTGCGCGCCGCGAGAATGTTCTCGCGACGGTCGTCGGGCTGTCCGACGAGGCCCTGCGGACGCTGGCGGTGGCCTACCGGCGGACGGCCGCGGCCGAGGTCCCCACCTCGCTCGAGGCGCGCGACGTCGAGCACGACCTCGTGCTGGCCGGGGTCGTCGGGATGATCGACCCGCCCCGACCCGAGGTGCGCGACGCGGTCGCCGCGGCGCAGCGGGCCGGGATCCGGGTGGTGATGATCACGGGCGACCACCCGCGGACGGCCCGCCGGATCGCCCTCGACCTCGGGATCGCCGCCGAGGGCGCCCAGGTGCTCAGCGGCCAGGACCTCGACGCGCTCGACGACGCCGGCCTGCGCGACGCCGTCGGGCGCACGGCCGTGTACGCGCGCGTCGCCCCGGAGCACAAGCTGCGGATCGTCGACGCGCTGCAGGCACGCGGCGAGGTGGTCGCGATGACCGGGGACGGGGTCAACGACGCACCGGCGCTGAAGTCGGCGGACATCGGCGTGGCGATGGGCATCACCGGCACGGAGGTCACCCGCCAGGCGGCGTCGATGATCCTGGCGGACGACAACTTCGCGACCATCGTCGCGGCCGTCGCCGAGGGCCGGGGGATCTTCGCCAACATCCGCAAGTTCCTGCGCTACCTGCTGGGCTCGAACATGGGCGAGGTGCTCACCGTCTTCGCCGGGGTGGTGCTGGCCGGGTTCCTGGGGCTGACGGGGCACGGGGAGGCCGTCGTCGTGCCCCTGCTCGCGGTGCAGATCCTGTGGGTCAACCTGCTCACCGACACGGGGCCGGCACTCGCGATGGGCGTGGACCCGCAGCCGGACGACGTCATGGGCCGGCCGCCGCGGCGGGCCGGGGACCGCGTCATCGACGGGCCGATGTGGGCGGGGGTGCTCGTCACCGGCGTGGCCATGGCGGTCGCGGTGCTCGTGACGATCGACCTGTTCCTGCCGGGCGGGCTGGTCGAGGGGACCTCGGACGTCACCACCGCGCGCACGGCCGGCTTCACGGTGCTGGTGCTGGCGCAGCTGGTCAACGCGCTCGCGGCACGATCCGAGACGGCCTCGGCGCGCGTGGGGCTGCTGGCCAACGGGTGGCTCTGGGCCGCCATCGCCCTGTCGCTGGTGCTGCAGGTGGCCGTGGTGCACGTGCCGGTGCTGCAGGTGGCCTTCGGCACGGCGCCGTTGGGTGTCGCCGACTGGCTGGTCTGCGCGGCGATGGCATCGAGCGTGCTGGTGGTGTCGGAGGTGCGCAAGGCGGTCGGTCGGGCACGGACGTCGAGGCAGCGCTGAGTCGACCGCAT
>Ga0209476_10001502_pt1 | contig 15680 bp, 33 predicted proteins | sample KloWWTrecipitate_FD_187179 | JGI IMG/M metagenome (GOLD analysis project Ga0209476, IMG submission 187179) | Active sludge microbial communities from Klosterneuburg, Austria, studying microevolution and ecology of nitrifiers - Klosterneuburg... | ecosystem: Engineered > WWTP > Aerobic digester... | reverse complement strand
GTCCATGCCGCCTTACCAGCCATCTACCACCACCGCACCATCTGCATTTTGGAGCGCGACGGTCGGAGTCGAACCGCCCTCTCCCGCATGGATAGCGGGCGCATCGGCCACGATGCTTGTCGCGCGTTTAGGGTATGGCTGCGCCAACAGCGCGATCTGCGTTCGCATTGCCGAATCAAGCGGCAATGCGTATTTGTGTTTGCCGGGAACGCTGACCGGTTGACATTGGTCGTGCCGCCAGACTGAGCGCGTCCGGCCATACACAAGTTTATGGCCGGACGCGCTCACCATACGACCATGCCACTGTTTACCGTCAGGAGCGATATATTCTACTGACGGCTTAGACTGCCCTAAATAAAGCCACCCAGATGCCTGATATACGCCTCCATGATGTGAATGCGACGGGTCTGCATAAGAAACGATCAGCCGCAACCCGGGCGAACCCTGACGCAGCAACTTGAGCGCAAACCTGATAACACGCGATACTGGCGCATCGTGGGCGGCCAGTGCAATACGAGTCAGTTCTGCTACCTCGGTCGAGCCCAGCCCATATGTTTTGCCAATGTTGTTGTTCGCTCCGCGAGAGAAGAGCACGCAACCGATGAATCGCTCGTCCTCCCACACGCCAATACGCACAAGCGGTGGCGTCGGCAGCGACTGTGAGTAGTGCCAGTGTTGAACCGCATATTTCGCCGCCGCGTGGCTGCACCAGTCAAGGCGTAAAGACATGGCCACACTCCGGGCAGGTGCATTGCGCTTTCTGGTCAAGCCGACACTGTTCATCGGCTCCAACCGGCTGGAAGTGCGGCACGACGCTCAGTAAATCATCCAGTTCGTCTGCGCTCCAGAACTGCGACAGGTCGATGTCCGCGCCGATCTCGGCCAGTACGTCGGTGTCCCACTCCAGCGAGACCTGCCCCACGCGGTTATCGGCAATGCCCAGCTCGACGGCGGCCCTATCCCGGCTCAGATCCAGGTCGGTTCGCCTCACGGCCACCAGCTCGGTCCCGTCCGTTTCGACCACGCGCACCGGCAAGCCCAGCTCGGCGGCCACCTCGGCGGTTTTGTTCCCGGCGATGAGAACGCCATTCCGGTCGACCAGGACCGACCGTCCGGCGCCGTACGCGCGCATCGACCGCTCGAGCATGCCGCGCCCGCGCTCGGTGCCGCGGTTGGCGTTGCGTGGATCGGGTCGGATGTCTGCCATTACTCCTCCGCTATGCGCGAGACCGCTAGATACTCTGCCTCTATCGTGGCGCATCCTGCGCCGCCCGTCTAGCCCTGGCGTACCAGGCTTCATCGGCCAACGACCGCGCCAGCACGTCGTGCGGGTCGGCGGCACTGTCCAGGATGACGCACAGCCAGTCGGCGCCGTGCGTCATCAGCCAGACGCGGGCGCGCGCGGCGTGCACATCGCAGCCGCGCGCGTCACGAATCGCCGAGAAGAGCACGGCCGCCGCCAGGCGGGCGAACGGTGGCGCGTCCGCCGCCCGCTGTATCGCGGCCATGCCGATCAGGTAGCCTGGCGGCTCGTCGGTCACCCGGCGGAGCCTCGAGGTCGATCGAGGATCCACGCCGCCAGCGTGCGGTCGCGGCGCGCGGCGTCGAGCACCATCTGCCGGCCGCGCACGCGAACCGCGGCCGGGATCGTCGGGTCGAACGTCCACAGCCAAGCGTCCATGTGCCGCCGGCGCTGCTCGGCTTCCCGTTCGGCGCGCCGGCTCATCCATCCCAGCATCTACCCCCCGATCGCGTGTAACGCCGCCTCGTACTGCGCGGCAACGTCGTCTGCCAGGCGGCCATTGATCTGAACGACGACGTCACCGACCTCGAAGACGTGGCTGAAGAACATCGCGCTCTGCTTGCCCAGATCTCGGTAGTACGTCGCCAGGCGCTCGCGGTCGGCGGCGTCCGGCACAACGATGATCCGCCCGCCCATGTCCTCACCCAGCGACGGGATCAGGAAGCGCACGCCCTGGCCGACATAGGGCGCTGCGCCGTAGTCCTCACGGGTGAGTGGGCGCGGACTCTCAGCCTCCAGGCCGGCCGCGACGAAGGCGGCGATCACGTCATCCGGCGTCGCGCTCGACGACTCCGGCACGGGCGGGACCGTCGCCGTCGGATCTTCCTGGGCAGCGGTTGCAGGCGCGGGCGTATCAGCGACGACGGCCGGCGAGGTCGCGACCGCGACAGTGACCGCGGTCGGCAGCGTCATGGGTGACGTAGTCGCGTCATCGCTGTCACCACCGCAGGCGATCAGCGCCACCGCCAGGAGCGCTCCGACCAGGATCTGTCGCATCATCTCTCCCTCTCGATCATCGCAGACTGTATGTGATGGCAGAGATGATACGCGATCATCCCCGCGTGCTCCCTATCCGTCGCCTCGTAGACGCGCTCGCAGTCGGCGATGTCGGCACAGCCGGGCGGCCATCCTGCCCAGCGCACCGTGCCGGACTCGTGATCGACGGCCATCACGACCCATGTCTCGCCGGTCGGCCGATGATAGACGTGATCTCCCGCGCGGATCGGTCTCTCGCTCATCTCAGTCCGTCCTCTCTCTGTGCGATGTATCGGCGGGTCGCCTCGAATTTCCGGAGCACCGCCATCGCCGCGTCAAGCGCCTCGTGGATCGCCTCGGTCACGTCGTGGTGGCCGGCGTCCTCGGCGCGGTCGAGGCGGGTGCCGATCGTCCAGATCAGACGGTTGCACGCCCTCCGATGCTCGGCTGCCTGCTCATCAGTCATCAGCGACACTCCGTCCTGCGTCGATGTCCCGGATCAGCGCCACGAGCCGCGACTGGATGCGCTTGAGTGTCGTGATGTCCTCGACCTCAGCCGCCTCGACCGCGACGTGTGCGATGCTGGACAGCAGCACCCATGTGATGTCGTTGCGGATCGCGAGCGTCTCACGGCTCCTGTCAGTCGTCATCCTCGCGCCTTCCGTCTCATCCGCTGATGCACGACGCGGGTGTACCGGGCGTCGGCGCGCATCGCCATCCGGTAGCACCGCTCATAGATCCACCACCAGACGGCCATGCGTATCCGGCTCACGGCTGCTCATCTCCGGGATCGCAGTCGGTCAGGGACGGCTGCTCGGACATGACGACCGTCCGGCAGTAGATGCACTGCCGCATCTGCACGGATCGGCCACCGAGGGCTAGGCTGGCGACAGGGGACCACGCCCCCCAGTCGTGCGGGTTGTCGGCCGGCCGGCCGCGCAGCGCGCCGATGGCCGCGCAGACCCGCTCATCCGTCTCGACCGACGGCTCCCTCGCGGCGGCTTCCAGCGCGTCCAGCAGCTTCTTCGTCATGTGATCTAGTTTCGCAATCCTGACCGTGAGCTCAGATACCGCGACCGTCGCCTCGTCTGGCCAAGGGCCCTGCGGGGCGGCATGACTCATGCTCATCATCGGCGGTACGTCATCGGCGACCAGCTGCGCGCCCGGAGACCGACGCTCCGCCATCCTCAGTAGCTCCACGAGATCGGCCACGCCGATCCACGGCCATTCCTCGTACTCATCAATCGCGCTCATCGCCTTGCATCACTCCCCTCGATATGCCGCCGATATACCGCGTCCTCCAGCGCTCGCGCCCACCGCCAGTGCGTCCGGCGGTACAGCGGTTCGGTCACCAGCCCAGCCAGCGCCCACAGTCCTGCCCTCATGCTGCCTCGATCCTCAGCCCGGCTACCGTCGGGTTCATACTGCGATATATCCGCTCGATCTCTGCCCGATCGCCCCGCGCAATGGCCGTATGCCACCCGTCGTTCTCCACGACCAGGACGTACTGGGACGTCCTGGTCGTCTCAGCCCAACCACCCGCCACGCGCCGGAATCTGCGCACTGGCAGTTTGCGAGCTATCATCACGGGCCGGCCAGTGCGTCGTCGATCGTCCCGTCAAACAAATGCACGGGACGCCAGACAACGACCCGGTGCCGCGAGAAGCAGATGCCGGGATCGAGCGCCGCGAGCCACTCCGACTGCTCGGGGGCCAGCCGCCCGATCGTCGCCTTCAGCTCGGCGAAGATCACCAGCCCGGCGCGCGCCATCACGAGATCAGGGAACCCCTTCCCACCGATCATCGCGTCCCCCCGGCCCTCCTTCGCCGCTAGCCGGTACAGACGGTCGTTGATGTGCATGACGTGCCAGCCGGCATGGCTCGCCCTCGCGATCACGTTCGCCATCAGCTCCGCTTCGCTCATGTGTCGTGCAACCGCGCTCTGGAGCGTCGTCATGACTCACTGCTCCTGCCCAGCTCGGCACGATAGGCGCGCCGAGCCAGCGCTGTCGCGTGAATCGCCCGGTGGTACGCCACCGTCGCGATCGCCAGCGCCCACTCCGCCCGCAACAGGTCCCGGCGCAGGGCGGCGATCGCCGCCCTGCGCTCTGCCGATCGGCCGGGACAGCCGGTCACGATAGCCTCGACTGGCGCACGATCCGGAGTGCATGCACCGTATCGCGGAACTCCGCGGCGGCGGCGATCACGTTCGCCGGCTCCACGCCAAGCTCGACCGCCGCCTCGGGATAGGCGCGGATCGTGTCGCGCGCGGTCGCCGTGGCGATTGCGATAGCCCGCAACCCGGCCAGCCGGACGAACACCGGCTCGCTGACGATCGCGCTGTTTACGGCTTCCTGCGCCGCTGTCAACCCGACGCCCATCCGCGCGACCAGATCGGCGTCGGCCGCCATAACACGTGCGGTGCGCTCAAGCACGCGTCGCACGTCGTCCACCATGTCCTGCGCAGTGAAGATGACCAGCGCCCCGTACTCCGCGTCGGCGATCATCGGTCACCGCGGATCGGCAGAGAGACCTGCGCGAAGGCCTGCGCCACCTGGCGGGCGTCCGCGGTGTGCAGACCGAAGGCCTCGATCTCGCGGCGGAAACCGGCCCAATCGTGCGGCAGGACGATCGCCGCCGGCGGTTCATCCTCGTCGTCGGCCTCTTTCAGCCCGACGTGCAGCAGCTCGTGGAACAGCACCGCCTCGATCCCGCGGTCGGAGCGGATCGCCAGATTGTCGGCGGCCAGCCAGATCACGATGTCCACCGGCTCGTTATCGACGTAGCCGGACAGATATCTCGACATACCGGTGAGCTTGGTCGTCTTGCCCAGCACCTCCTTGCCGGCGGCTGTGCCGCCCTTCTTGCGCCAGAGGTAGACCGGCTGGATGACGTTGAGCGCTGCCAGATCCTCCGGGTACTGTGCGAGCAACTTCGCCGCGCCGCGCGCCAGGTCGGGCGCCGGACGGAACTCGGCGTCGCCGAAGGCGTAGGACGACGGCGGCATGTAGAGCCGCGTGATCGGCTCCGGCACGACCTCATCGACCGTGGCATCGTGAGAGGTTGTCACTACCAGATTCATGAAAGACGTCTCCTCACTAGATGGTAAAGCCCTATCAGCGGGTACGGTGCAACTGGCCGTGATGCTCCGGGCAGAGCCAGCGGACGTCCAGCGGGAGTCCGTAGTCCTCGTGGTGTGCGTGGGCGTCGCCGCGGCCGCAGACCTCGCACGGCTCGCGCGGGATGATCCCGACGCGGGCCGCGTAACGCGCCCGGTCCCGCGCGGCGCGCTTCCCGTTCGCTTTGGCGCGGGCGTTGCGGCGCTTGAGCACATCCCGCCCATCCGTAGTTCGCGACCGAGCAACCTGGTAGGCGCGCTTGCAGTCCTTGCATTCGGCCCGCAACCGGTCGGCCGTCGTCGTGTGGCAGTAGAACTCGTCGAACGGCAGCAGCCGCCCGCAGTCTCGACAGCGCTTCAACCCGGCCGAAGAGCTCGCACTGCCAGAAACCGCCTGTGCAAGAGCAATCATTTCGTCGTTCCTTCCTCGCCGCCCCGGACCCAGCGCATGGTCCGGTAGCAGCACTCCGGCCAGCCGGTCCGCAGATACCAGGCGATGTCGTCAGGTGTGATCGTCCGCTCGGCGCCGCACGTCCCGCACACCAGCCGGCCGCCGTCGCCGTCCGGACAGAGGTCCACGGCGATCCGCTCGTGCAGCCGCGCGGCACGGCGCGCCAGCTTCGCCAGGTTGACCGGCGGCGTCACCGCGCACCGCCGAAGAGCACGCGCTGGCCGGCGGTGCGCTGGCGCTGGCGGCGTGTCTCGGCAGCCGCCCGGACGTGATCGTCCATGTCCTCCAGCAGGTGACAGCGCTGGCAGAGCGCGGCCCGATTCGATTCGCGGACGTCCATCTTGTCGTGTTTGTCGCCGGGACGCCCGTCGAGGTGCGGCACGCCGAGGCGCGCGATCGTCAGGATGACCAGCGTCGGCGGCGTCCCGTCGTCGTCGCGCAGCTCGCCCATCTCCGCGGTGCGCCACGCCGCCGGGTCGGTCGGATCGTCGCGGACGATGACCCGCCGGTCAGGCGCGCCGCAGCGTTCGCAACAGTGATCAGCACGGTCCAGAATGCGCTCGCGGACGTCCTTCCAGTTAGCCGGGTAACGGCTCCAGTCCACCGGCATCAGATCAGCCCTCCGATCGTCGCGATCACGTCCGCCCAGCCGCTTGCCGCCGTCAGCAGCAACACCGCCAGGCACGCGACCCAGAACCAGTCGCGCGCTAGAACGGGCATTCGTCGTCCTCCGGCTCGTCCTCCGCTGGCCGATAGAGCCAGCAGCGCATGTGGTACCGCCTCCCGGCGCCGTCGCGCTGCATCAGCCCCGGCACGATCGGCTGCCCGCAGCCGGCGCAGACATGCCAGCCCGCGATCGCCTCGCCGATCGTCCGATCGCCGATCGTTTTCTCGTTCATGTCGTCCTCCTGCCAGACGCGCCAGAATGCCCTGCGACGCGGCCAGACCTCGTGAATGGCCAGGGAGCCATGCGCGGCCGGAACGCGACGTGGCGGCTATCGTGCGCGTCGCTAGAGCCATCGTCGCTATCGTGCCCCGCGCTGCAGCGCGAGCGGCGACGGCAGGCCCGCCAGCCGCTGGTTGAACGCGCCGACAGCGTTGACCATCCGCCGCCGTTCGGCCGCGTAGAGCGACAGGAACTCCCGACGCGCCTGCTGGACGGTGAAATCGTCGGCGGCAGTCGCAATCAGGTACAACCCGCCGACCTGCCGGACGACCGACAGGTGAGGCTCTGGCAGTGTTGTCCCGTCGCTCGGCTGCCCGGGGATAAATCGTCGCACCGCCGCCATGACGCGCGCCCACGCCGCCTCCGGCGGTTCCGGCAACCACCCAGACGCTGTTAGCAGATCGTCGGCACGCTGCCGGATCTCCGCCGGCACCGGATAGAACGTGCAGTCACGCAGGCACTGTGTCACCGCCGCTGCCCAAACATCGTCCGACAAGTCGGCGAGCGCGTCATAGTAGACCGCCGCGGTGGTGGCAGCTGGCGCCGAGCGCGGCCACATCGCTGCCATGCGCGACATCCCCGCCGCGAACGAATCACCGGTCATCGGCTGGCCCCCCGTTCCTGCGCGCGGATCGCATCCGCAACCTGATTGATCCCCGAGAAGTCCGGCGCCGTCGACGACCCGCGCGCGCCTGGCGGTGGCAAGCGCGTGGATTGCGTCCGGGAGAACCAGTTGGTCATCGACGTGCGCCACGACTTCCACGGCCCGGACTTGCCGGCGCGTTTGTCCGCCCAGTAGTCACGGAACCGCAGAGCGTCGGCAACGAGCGCATCATCATCCGGCGATGACGGGAGCGCGGATATCACGTCGCGCAGGTGCCCGACGATCTCGCCGTCGCCGATATTCGCCGCGCCCGGAACCGCGCGCACCATCGCGGCTACCCGGCATTCCGCGTGTGTCATCTCCGCCACGCTCACGCGCGCGCCCTGCTGTGTGTAGCTTCTATGATGGTTCACTAATGGATAGGGTGCAGATTTACGTACCCCTTCAGTACGTAAATCTGCACCCCCCCGGTGCAGAATCTGCACCTCAGCCCCCGCAGATTCTGCACCCCCCGCAGATCCCGCACCGGCCCCCGGCGTGACCGTGTAGAGGTTCACCCCGGACGGCCCGGCGCCGCGCTCGACGCGCAGTTCCCCCGCAGCGTCCAGCCGTCGGATGATGTCCTGGATCGCCCGGACGCTCAGTCGGCAGTCTCGCGCCAGCGTCCCGATAGCCGGCCAGGCGCCGGAGCCATCCGCTTTCGCGTAGTTCGCGATTGCGAGCATCACTAACAGCCCTGTCCCGCGTGCCTGCGAGTCATCCCACACCCGCGCCATAGCCTGCACGCTCATTCCTGTTCGCCGTATCGACGTGACATCTAGTCGCATCCCGTCTATAGCCGCGCGCGCGTCAACTATCCGCGCGCCCGGCTTACGATCACGCCTCAGCGTTGGCTATCCGCGCGCCGGCGCTGGCTCGGTCTCCAGGTGTGTGATGAAGTCGGATGCCTGGGACGTCGAGAGCGCGCTGCGGCTCTCGACGCCATACCGTTCCACCATCCGTGTCTTGATCTCATCGTCCGGCCAGCCGGCGGCCCGCCCAACCGCGATGATCGCGCGGACCTGTCGATCAGTCGCCGTCTGAATCGCCGGAGCCGTGCGCGGCGCCATCGGCGCATCTACTACGCGGCCGTCATCTGCGCCATAGTCCAGCTCCGTGCCGGCGAACTGTGTCCCAAAACCGAGCGCCCCGAGCGCCCGACCGATCGCCTTCGTCTCCGCCTTCTCGAGTGCGTCCCCGAACTCGGAGCGACCGCACGCGCCATACGCGGTCGCGCAGCCGCCCGTCGTCAATGTCACCTCAGCACGGACAACCAGCTCGTCCGCCGTCGGCGGTGTGACTAGCTCGGTCGTGATGCGCGCGTCCGGGTCGCGATCGCGCAGCCACAACAGCCGGTACTTCACCTCGAGGTATTCCTTGCCCTTCAGCTTGGTCAGGTCGCGCGTCGGATCGTACGTCATGTCTCGTGTGCTCCTTCAGCATCCGCACTCAGGCGGCGATCGTGGCGATCAGCACCGCTATCATCGTGGCCATGTACAACGTCGCGCCGACCGCGGCGCAATCCCGCAAGATGTCCTGGAGCCCTAGAATGCCCGGGGACGTCACCGCGTCGGCAGATGGCGTACGGATAGCCACTTGCCCTCTATCGTAGCGTACGGGCGAGTGTGCGCAGCCCTGCGCCACGTCTGCACGCTCTACCAGCGCCGGATGGACTGCGAAGGGCGGAGTATCCGGCGCAAGCAACCCGAGCGCCTCGGCGCCGGTGCGGTTGCGATACAGCAGAGACCGGACGATATCGACGCCGCCCGCGCCGGTCGTGAACTCCACCATTTCGTATTCGGTCTCCGTCAGAAGACCGCTGTAGGCGATGCCACGTGTCAGTCGAGGCTGCACGATCGGCGCCGGGTTCTGTTTCGGACGCCGGCGCGAAAATTCGCGAGTCATGTCGTCAACGAGCCGCCGCCGCTCATCCGGAGATAGCCCGTGGATATCGTCGCGCATCCTATCTGTCATGCTAGCCCGCCCTCCACTGCGCATGCCGGATGTACGTATCGACCGGCCTCTATCTCTAACGTCGTCCCGGCGCGTATCGCTTCGTGGCAGCGCGTGCAGATCGGTTCGAAGCAGACCGGGTTGCCGTGCGCGATAGCCTGAAGCGCAGCCGATGCCAGGCTATCGCCAGTGAAGACGTTCGTGCTCCCATCGCGGTATGTCACTTTGTAGTCCTGGTAGATCGTCATGATCGCGCCGCCTCTCGTGACATCGCGCCGATGGTCTGATTGTCTAGCGCGGCGCTGATCGCGCGCTGGTCGCGGGACTGCTGCGCTGACAACAGCTCCAGCAGCTCGCGCTGGCGCTGCCAGTAGTCGTCATCCGTCAACATTTCCGCGCCCGCCCAGCGGAACCCGGTTACCCACTCGCCCGGCGTCTGCTGATCGAGCATGGCATCCCACGATAGCGCGTCATAGCCGACGTGCGTCCGGACGCCGTCGAAGTACATAGTCCGGGCGACGCCAGCTGGCGCACCGGTTCGGTCTGCGATCGCGCGCGCCGCGCGATCGGCATCCTCCCACTCTGCGTATTGCCGGTACTCGTGTGCATAATCACTCATGGTAGGCTTCCCCTGTTTCACGCTAAACGACTCGTCGCGACGCCGGGCGCTCTCATCGCCCGCGTCGTGCTGTCCGCCGATCACTGACCGGCCCCGGTTGCATCCCCCCGATCACCCCCTCCCAGGAACGCCGCCAGCTGCGCCGGCGTGTAGCGGACGATCTGCCCGGCCCGTGCCGGGACCAGCGTCCCGGATCTCTCCCATCGCCGCAGCTGCTCAGCCGATACACGCAGCCACGCGGCCGCGTCGTCCCGCGAGAGTGGGCGATCCGGCAGCCAGGCGGGCACGAGCGCAGCCACCTCGGCGACGACTGCTGCCGCCACGCGCCGGATGTCGTCGTCGGACAGATCCAGCTGCACCCGCACCGGCAGCCCCGCAAGTGCCGTCATGACGACGCCTCGTCACTCTCGACCGACTCCTCGTCACGGATCAGCCGGTCCACCGCCTCGCGGATCAGCGCCGACCGGCTCGACCGGCCCCGCCGGCGCGCCAACCGCGCCAGCGCCGCCAGCTGATCCGCGTCGAGCCGGACGTTGATCGGCGGCGCCGTCTGCCGCTCGTCCTGTGTCACGCTCATCGCGCCCTCCATACGGTCATCCTCAATAGATGGCCTGTCGATAGTGTAACACCATCTAGTGTCGCGCGCAACTACGGGGTAGCACATTCGGCCGCTAGTATGAGAGCCGATAGATGATGCGCCACTAGTGATGGAGCCATGACATGGACCGCAGCCGCCGCCCTCCCCAGCCGACGATGCTGGGCGACCTGATCCGCCGCCGGAGACTTGAGCTCGAACTGACTCAGGTCCAGCTCGAGGACCGGACCGGGATCCCGCAGACTTATATCTCGCAGATCGAGCGCGGCACGGTCGCCGCGCCCGGCCGCGACAAGCTCGAGACGAATCGCGGTGAGCATGCCCGGAACCGCCAGCGCCCGGCATTGCTACGCGGGCTGATCTTCTGCGCAGTCTGCGGTCACCGAATGTGGGTGGACGCGTATCACCAGCGGCTCTACTATCGCTGCCCGTCCAAGACCGTCACGGGGACACGATGCGGTAGCGTGATCGTGCAGGCAAAACTGGTCGAGGACGCCGCGTGGTCGCATGTTCGCGACCGCATCCTCGATCCTGGACTCATCGAGCGCGACCTTGCCGCTACCGGCGCTGATGTCTCCGACACCCTCGCCGAGGAGTCACAAGCGATCAGCCGGCGGCTGTCGCAAATCGTCCGTGGGCAGGAGCGGCTACTGGCTCGCTATAGTGATGCTGAGACTATCCCGTGGGAACTGGTCGAGCGCGAGATCAATCGCGCCGAGGATGAGAAGACATCGCTCCGCGCCCAACTCGCCGATCTCGAAGCCCGGCGTAGCACTCGTGACGCGTCGCAACGACAACAACTCACCATCGCGGACTGGTGTACCCGCGTGGCGAGGAACCTCGACTCCCTGACATTCGACGAACGTCGGCAGGTGCTAGAGATCCTCGCCCTACGTGTCATGGCCAATGGCGCCAACTACACCTTCACCCTCGACCCGCAGGTGTTCTAACCACAATGTGGTCACATTGTGGTCATACATCCAGCAACGGGCACATGTGTGCCACCAAAGGACGACGCCGCCGGAGTAACCCGGCGGCGTCGTCACTACGCGTGTGTGGCGGGGGAGGGATTCGAACCCTCGACCTTCGGGTTATGAGCCCGACGCGCTGCCGCTGCGCCACCCCGGCATGCGGTGAGTGTATCACCGGTGGACAACGAGTTTTGAGATTGCCCACCCAAACCCCTTGACACTAGGGGTGTACCTGCTATACTAGGTGTGTACCGATAGAGTGGTACACGAGACACGACAGAGAGGACCAGTCAGATGACACAGCGGATCGGGACCCCAGCGACGCAGACGACGATGACCGCCCGCTACGCTGGCACATGCGGCCGCTGCGGCGCTGAGCTGGCTGTCGGCGACACGATCGCCTACGCCGGCGAGACACGCACCGCCTACTGCCCGGAGTGTGGCGCGGCCGATCTGGTCGAGCAGCAGGCGCGCTTCGATGCGCTGCCGGCGATCACTGGCGATGACCGCCTCTGGCTCTATGCCGTCGAGGCGCGCGCCGACATCATCCAGGAGATCGACCTCCGGATCGCCGAGCGACTCCCGCGGCTGGCGAAGCAGGTCGAGCTCGGACGCGAGCCAGAGGCCGAAGAGCATCGTCGGACGATCGCCTACCTGGAGCGTGGACGCGCCGCCCTGCTGGCTCAGACGGATGCTGGCTGGTGGGCACAGGCCAAGACCCTGGGATCCAGCAAAGCGATGCGTGACCTGATCGGCACCATCCGCGACCCGAAGTAGCGCCGCAACTGAGGCCGGCCAGCTGGCCGGCCTCACGATCCACCTGAGAGGATGACCACGATGCCACTGACCATCACCCGCACCGTCGACGACCTCACTGTCACTGTCCGCGCGACCGACACGATGCGCGTCGGCCACCACGAGGAGCCGGGCGTCATCGTCACCGTCTACGATCCCATCCTGACCATGAATGCGCTTTACGATACGGACTATCTGCCGCTCGTCACCCAGCGTCACCCGGCGCCCGGCCGCGAGCGCTTCGAGCCGGAGACGATCAATCAGATCGGTCGCCCCGGCGCGTACCGCTTCGTCTGGCGCGACGACTGGGAGGGCGACTGGCTCGATGCGCGCATCGCGGAGGCGGTCGCTGAGGCGCAGACGATCATCGCCGGCCGTGGCCCAGCCCTGCATGACAACGTCATCGTCCAGGCGGTCGCCGACGCGCTGCATCGCACCTATGCGTCGATCGGCATCGAGCCGACACCCGAGCAGATCGAGCTGGCCACCGAGCGCGCGCTGATCGTGCTGGCCGAGGATGACGACGACCGTCCCAGCGCCGCCGACCGCGCCCGCCTGGCCGAGATCGACGCCCGACCCGACGAGGACATCATCGGCCTGCTCGATAGTGCTATCCGGGGAGAGATCCAGCGACCGATTTTCGACGGCCTCCAGATCGACGCGCTGGCGACGATGACGGCCCGACGCATCGAGCGCGCGTCCGGCGCGGAGTACCGGCCCCTCGTCTGGATGCGCACGTCACCCGAGCGCGCGGCTGACCTCCGCGCGCACTGGGGTGGATCGATCAGCCGCGAGACGATGACGACCGGCGGCCATTCCCCGCGTGTCCGCTGGGAGATCACCGGCCAGCCACTGGAGCGCCTGCTCCGCGCCGTCCTGCCCGCGATCCACGCACAGCGCGCCCAGGCCGAGACGCTGCTGGCGCTGCGCACGACCATCGCCGCCGCGCCGCGCACTGGCCGTGGCGTGCCACTCCCCGCCGAGCACGTCGCGCAACTTGACGCGCTGGTCGAGCGGCTGCGCGATCTCAATCAGGCCGGCACGACCGGCCTGATGGTGAACGACTGATGACCCGGAGCAACCACGGTCCACTGACACGAGACGCATCGGCGCTCATCGTCGAGATCGAGCGTGACGGCGTCGCGCCGAGCGTCATCGCCGACCGCTACGCCGTCCCCCGCGACTCGGTGTACTACATGCTCGCCAGCCACGCGCAGCGGTACCAGCAGCAGCACCCCGACCTGCTCGCCCGTCTCCAGACCCATAGCACCCACGATCCCGATTCAGGATGCTGGCAGTGGATCGGCGGCACGTCAGCCGGCTACCCATCGCTCCGCTATCAGGGACGTGGGGAGTCCGCCCGGCGGCTGGCGTGGCAGTGGGCACACGGCGCGCTCCCGCCGCGTATCCGCGTCCACGCGACCTGCGGGCAGCAGCAGTGCGTCACCCCCGAGCACATGAGCCTGCGGCCCCAGGGGACGCCCCGCACGGACGATGCGCGCTTCTGGGCGCGCGTCGATCGCAGCGCCGGCGACGATGGCTGCTGGCGATGGATCGGCCCGACGGTCGGCGCCGGCCTGCCCTCGTGGGTCGAGATCGACGGCCGCGCGATCCCGCCAGCCGAGCGCGCGATGGAGCTCTCGCAGTGCCAGACGCTCCAGTCAGATATCGCGCTGATCCGGCTGTGCGATACGCCGACGTGCGTCAACCCCGCCCACCACCACGCCACGAAACGGATCGGCTATCAGCCACATACGCAGCGTGGCGAGGATCGCCCCAACGCGCGCCTGACATGGGAGATCGTCGCGGACATCCGCGCCCGGCATCAGTCCGGCGAGTCGCAGCGATCGCTGGCCCGTGAGTACCGCGTCTCGTCGGGTAGCGTGTCGATGATCGTCAACCGAAAGATCTGGATACCCTACGCCGAGGCCGTCCTGCGTGAGATCGTCCCCTGCACTGTCGTGGATGGCTGCCTCATCCACGACGCCACCCAGCGGAATGCCTACATCCGTGGCGGACTGCGATCGATCCGCCCCGTCGCCTGGGAGCTGTCCCACGGCGAGCGCCTGCCGCGACACACCAAGGTCTACACGACGTGCGGCCGCGCCGACTGCGTCCTGCCAGACCATCTCACGCTGATCTTCACGCAATCTGGTCTCTAAATGGTGGCAGCCTCGGTCTAGCACCGGGGCTGCCACTGAGAGTGGGAAGGAGCAACCGTCGCCCGTTGACGCTCGCGCGCTGATCGCCACTACGGAGACGACGACCATCGGGCGCTGACGAGGCGGTCAGCCGATCCGCGCCGCCTTCTGTCCCGAGTACACACCCGCCGCCGATAGCCCGGCGATCAGGCCAGCCCAGAGTGCCGCCGGCACATCACGCCCGACCGATAGCGCCCAGAGCGCGGCCAGGGCGATGCCCAGCGCCGCCGCCACGATCCCCGCCCAGCGGTTCGGCAGTCCGGCGCGCTTGCCCAGCTCGACCAGCGCCAGCACCAGCGGCGTCAGTGCCGCGAGTGGACGACGTGTTCCATCCACTGTTCCATCTGGGCATAACATCGGGCTTCTTAGCCCATCAGACAGGGAGATAGAGTAGATGGCGATGATGATGGACTTCATCGCCTAGCCCCACGACGCGCCACCGTAGCCCACAGCGCGACCGGTTCCCGCGTCTGGATGCGAGATATCGTCATCGCTGCCATGCGCCGTGATGGAACACCAGCCGCCGCAGTGATGGAGCGTGTTCCATCCAGTGGTCCATGGGATGTCACCTGCGCTGAGCCGCCACCGCCGCCGTCTCAAGGAGATAGAGAAACACTCCCGGCATCATTGCCGGGAGTGCTGAGTGAAGGAGTCGCGCGTTGACGCCCGTGGGCGCTGATCGCCGCCAGCACGCTCGCGGCCAACCATCGCGCGCTGGCTCCCGCTATCGCCTGAGGATCGCCTTCGTCCCCGGCCAGATACCGGCGGCCATGGCGCCGGCCGCCACGCCTGCGACGACCCCGTCGACGATCGCGCCGGTCTGCGCGCCTGCCACACCACCGCCGACGGCGCCGACCGCGAGCGCGACCACCGGGATCCACCGGCTCGGCGGATCCACTGCCAGGCGGATCGCGTCGACGATGACGCCGACTAGCACGGCCAGCACCGTCGCGAGTGCGATGTTGATCTCCATCGTGTGCCCCTCCATACAGCGGGATGCCGACTAGTGGTGAAACCTCTATCGATCCGCCGATGATGGCCGATCGCGACGCAGCTCGAGCAGCTCCGCGCCGACCAGACCACGCGTGACCGTGCCGTCCGGCTGCAGCTC
>Ga0209476_10001499_pt1 | contig 15704 bp, 14 predicted proteins | sample KloWWTrecipitate_FD_187179 | JGI IMG/M metagenome (GOLD analysis project Ga0209476, IMG submission 187179) | Active sludge microbial communities from Klosterneuburg, Austria, studying microevolution and ecology of nitrifiers - Klosterneuburg... | ecosystem: Engineered > WWTP > Aerobic digester... | reverse complement strand
GGATGAAGCGCGGGTTCGTGGCGAGCGCGCGGGCGATCTCCACGCGGCGGCGCTCGCCGCCGGAGAGCGACACGGCCGGGCTCGCGCGCAGGTGGCCGATGTGCAGGTCGTCCAGCAGGTTCTCGAGGCGCGCTTCCATCTCCTCGGCCTCGACGCCCTGCAGCTCCAGCACCGCCTGGATGTTCTGCGCCACGTTGAGCCGCCGGAAGATGGAGGCCTCCTGCGGCAGGTAGGACAGGCCCAGCCGCGAGCGCCGGTAGATGGGCAGGTGCGTCACGTCCTGCCCGTCGAGCCGCACCGAGCCCTGGTCGATGGGCACGAGCCCCAGGATCATGTAGAAGCAGGTGGTCTTGCCGGCGCCGTTGGGGCCGAGCAGCCCCACGACCTCGCCGCTTTCCACCGTGAGCGAGACGTCGGAGACGACGACCCGCTTGCGGTAGCGCTTCATGAGCGCCTCGGCGCGAAGCACGGAGGGCTTCGGCTCGCTCTGGACGAGGGTGAGGCGTTGCGCGGCGGTCGTCGTCACGGCGTGATGCCGGGGCCCGGTTCGGGCTTGAGGGTGACGGGCGGCTGGGTGGAGGCCGGCGCGGCCTTGCCGTCGGCGCCCTTCTTCTGCGGGATGATCGTCGCCTTCACGCGCGAGCTGGCGGCGGGCGCTGGCGCGCCGGGCGCGGCGCCGGTGACCTCGAAGAACTCCTTGGCGCGGTCGTAGGAGATGTAGTCGCCGGCGAGCTCCCCCTGCGAGCTGCGCAGCCGCGCGCCGTTGAAGAGCCGGAGCTGGTCGTTCCGGTCGTCGAACTCCGCGCGCTGCGCCGAGCCGTCGATCCAGTCGTCGACCTTGTCGCGCTTCTGGCGGAAGGTGACCGGGTCGCCCGTGGCGACGTACTTGCGGTACCCCTCGGCGTCCTCGCGCACGACGATCCTCGCGGAGGTGATGCGCATCGTGCCCTGCGTGACGATCACGTTGCCCTCGTAGACGGCCTCCTTCTTCGCGTCGTCCGCGGACAGGCGGTCCGCGAGCACCTGGATCTCCTTCTCGCGGTCGGATTTCTCGGCGGCCGCGGGCCAGGCGAGCGAGAGCGCGAGAGCGCCGGCGGCAAGGAGCCGCAAGGAGAAAAGGGCGGTGGAAGGCAGTGCGCGCATCAGCGTCGGGGCTTGTAGGTTGCGCGCACCCGGTCGAGCTTGAGCACGCGCGTCTGGTTGTTCAGTTCCAGCCCCGCGGCCTCGACGCGGGCACCGGGGTTCTCCAGCAGCACCGGGCCGGTGGTGCGTGCCACTCCGGTGTCCGGCAGGACCAGCAGGCGCTCGGTGGTGAGACGGGTCTCGTCGTGCTTGCCGTCGGCCTCCCGCACCATCACGACGTTGCCCTCGAACCAGATGCGGTCGCCGCCCTCGAGCATCCTGCCGGTCTCGGAGCGGATCGTCACCCGGGGCTGGCGCGGCTCGAAGGCCTCGAAACCGATGCGCTCGAGGAGGGCGGAATCGTCGTCGGGGTAATGTACCATCTTGCGCGCGACGAGGGTGTAGAGCGTCCGCCCGTCCTCGCCGAACTTGCGCGCGTTGAAGTTCTCGACGATGAGGTCGGGGTCGTGGCGCAGCTTGGCGTCGCCGCGCGCGGGCTGCGGCTGGACGAGCTGGTCCAGCCACCAGGTGACCGCGACGAGCACGCCGAGCAGGCCCAGCGGAAGCCACGACGACGGCCGGACCACGCGCTAGCTCCGCGCCCCGTGGCGCCCCGCCGCGGCATCCAGCGTGCCCTGGGCGCGCATCACGAGCTCGCAGAACTCGCGCACGGCGCCCTCGCCGCCGCGCGCGGCCGTGACGTGGTGCGAGACGGCCTTCACCTCGGGCACCGCGTTGGCCACCGCGATCGCAAGCCCGCAGCGCGCGAGCACCGGGATGTCGGGCAGGTCGTCGCCCACGAACGCGCACTGCGAGGCTTCCAGCCCCAGCTCCCCGCGCAGGCGCTCGAAGTGCGCGAGCTTGTCGTCGACGCCCAGGATCACGTGCGCGATGCCCAGTTCGCGCGCGCGTGCGGCGGCCGCGCCGGAGCTGCGGCCGGAAAGCAGGCCCGTGGCCACGCCGGTCCGCGCGAGCATCTTCAGGCCGTGCCCGTCGAGGATGTGGAAGGCCTTCATCGCCTCGCCCCCGGGCCCGTAGTAGAGCCGCCCGTCCGTCAGCACGCCGTCGACGTCGAAGAGCGCGAGGCGGATCGCGCGGGCGCGGGCGCTCGTGTCCATGGGGGCGGCCTAGATGACGCCGGCCCGCAGCAGGTCGTCCACGTGGATGGCGCCCACCAGCCTGCCGTCGTCGTCGACCACGAGGAGGCGTCCGCTCACGTGGTGCGCCTGCATGACCTGCGCCGCCTCGGCGGCGAGGCGCGACGGGCCGATGGAGCGGGGATTGCGCGTCATCACGTCCGCGACCATCAGGCCGCGGATGTCCTCGTGCCGCTCGAGCGCGCGCCGCAGGTCGCCGTCCGTGAACAGGCCCGCCACGCGGCCCTCGCCATCGACGATGGCCGTCATGCCCAGGCCCTTCTGGCTCATCTCGAGGATGGCCTCCTTGAGCGTGGCGCCCACGCCCACGCGGGGAAGGCGGTCGCCGGTGTGCATCAGGTCGGACACATGCAGCAGCAGCTTCCTGCCCAGCGCGCCGCCCGGGTGGTGCATCGCGTAGTCGCTCTCGCCGAAGCCGCGCTTCTCCAGCAGCGCCACGGCGAGCGCATCGCCCAGCGCGAGGACGGCGGTGGTGCTCGCCGTGGGCGCGAGGTTCATCGGGCACGCCTCCTTCTCCACCGCGGCGTCGAGGTGCACGTCGGCCTCGGTCGCGAGCGTGGAGCGCGGCCGCCCCGTGATGGCGATGATCTTCGCGCCGCGGCGCTTGATGAGGGGCAGGATGCGAAGGATCTCGTCGGACTCGCCCGAGTTGGAGATCGCGATCACCACGTCGCCGGCGGCGATCATCCCGAGGTCGCCGTGGCTCGCCTCGCCAGGATGCATGAAGAAGGCCGGCGTCCCCGTCGAGGCGAGGGTCGAGGCGATCTTGCCGCCGACGTGGCCGCTCTTGCCCATGCCGGTGACGACGACGCGCCCCGTGGAAGCGAAGATCGAGTCGACGGCGGCGAGGAAGGCATCGCCCAGCCGCGACGCGAGCGCAGCCACGGCCGCGGACTCGATCCCGAGCACTTCCCTCGCCAGCTCGAGGATGCGCGCGCCATCGGGCGCGGCGCGGGGATGGTGTAGATTTGTCACGGGGGAAAGTATAAAGGGATTGCCCCACCCCCGCCGCCCGCGCCCACGATGCATGACGCCCTTCCCGTCGCCCTGATCCTGCTCGGCTCCGCCGTGGCGGTCGTGGTCCTTTTCCGGCGGCTGTCGATGCCGGCGATCCTGGGCTACCTCCTCGTCGGCGCGGCCATCGGGCCGGGCGCGCTGGAACTGGTGGCCGCCTCCGAGGACAAGAGCTACCTCGCGGAGTTCGGCGTCGTCTTCCTCATGTTCTCGGTGGGCCTCGAGTTCAGCCTGCCGCAGCTCATGGCCATGCGCCGCACGGTGTTCGGCTTCGGCGGCGCGCAGGTGGCCCTCACCATGGCGCTGGCCGCGGGGGCCGCGCTCCTCGCCGGGCAGTCGTGGACCACGGGCCTCATCGTGGGCGGCGTGCTGGCGATGTCGTCGACGGCGATCATCTCGAAGACGCTCGCCGAGCAGGCGCAGCTGCACACGCCCGCCGGGCGCCAGATCATGGGCGTGCTCCTCTTCCAGGACCTGGCGGTGATCCCGCTCCTCGTGCTCATCCCCGCGCTGGCCCTGCCCGCCGAGGCGCTGGCCGGCGCGATGGCGGTGGCCCTCCTCAAGGCCGCCGTGGTGCTCGCGGTGGTGCTCTTCGTCGGGCAGCGGCTGATGCGGCCGCTCTTCCACATCGTGGCGAAGCAGAAGTCCTCGGAGCTCTTCGTGCTCTTCGTGCTGCTCGTGACGCTCGGCCTCGCGTGGGTCACGGAGCTCGCGGGGCTCTCCCTCGCCCTGGGCGCCTTTCTCGCGGGGATGCTCATTTCGGAGACGGAGTACCGCTACCAGGTCGACGACTACATCAAGCCCTTCCGCGACGTGCTGCTGGGGTTCTTCTTCGTGACGATCGGGATGCTCCTCGACCCGAAGGTGGTGGCCGCGCAGTGGCTGCAGGTGGCCCTCGTGCTGGTGGCGCTGCTCGCGGTCAAGTTCGCCCTCGTCTTCTGGCTCGCGCGGCAGTTCGGCAACGAGAAGCCCACGGCGCTTCGCTGCGCGCTGGCGCTGGCCCCGGCGGGGGAGTTCGGCTTCGTGCTGCTTTCGCTCGCGGGCCGGCAGGGTGCGCTCGACCCGGCGACGCTGCAGGTGGTGCTGGCGGGTGCGCTCCTGTCGATGATCGTGACGCCGCTGCTCATGGCGAACTCCGAGCGGATCGTCCTCTACTTCGTCGCGAGCGAGTGGACGCAGCGCGCGATGGCCCTGCACCAGCTCGCGGTGAAGACGATGGCGACCCAGGGGCACGTGATCGTCTGCGGCTACGGCAGGAGCGGCCAGGCGCTCGCGCGCTTCCTCGAGCGCGAGGGCGTGTCGGTGATCGCGCTGGATGCCGACCCCGAGCGGGTGAGGCAGGCGGCCGCGGCGGGCGATTCGGTCGTCTTCGGCGACGCCGCGCGCCGCGAGGTGCTCGCCGCCGCGGCGCTGTCGCGGGCGATGGCCGTGGTGGTGAGCTTCGCCGACACGGCGAAGGCGCTCACGATCCTCGCCCACGTGCGCGAGATGCGCCCGGAGCTGCCCGTGATCGTGCGCACGTGGGACGACACGGACGTGGGGAAGCTGCGCGAGGCGGGCGCGGCCGAGATCGTGGCCGAGGTGGTCGAGGGCTCGCTAATGCTCGCCACGCAGACCATGATGCTGCTGGGCGTTCCGCTCAACCGCGTGCTGCGGCGGCTCAGGGACGTCCGCGCGGAGCGCTATCACCTCATGAGCGGGTTCTTCCCGGGCGCGACGGACACGGAGGACGAGGCCGAGGCGGCGCAGCCGCGGCTGCGGAGCGTGATGATCGGCCCCAGCGCCGCCTGCGTGGGCATGACGCTCGAGAGCCTCAACCTCGACGCGATGGAGGTGGAGGTCACCGCCGTCCGGCGCCAGGGCGTGCGCGAAACGAACCCCTCCAAGGGCATGCGGCTTCGCGAGAACGACATCGTCGTGCTGCTGGGCTCGCAGGAGGCGCTGGCGAAGGCGGAGATGCGGCTGCTGCAGGGTTGACGCCCGACAGCGAAACGGCCCGCCGAGGCGGGCCGTTCGTGGGTTTCCGTAACGCTGCCGGTCAGAACGTCATGCAGACCGTGTAGCTGGTCGCGTCGTCGATGCTCGCGGTCGCCGTGGAGGCCGAGCCGAGCGCCGCGTTGTCCGCCTGCGCCCGCATGGAGCCGGAGCCCGTGTTGCCGTCGTCCATCTGGATGTCGAGCTGCTTCACGAACTTGCCGAGGATGCCCTTCGAGCAGATCTGGTAGGTGCCGCGCATCGGGTTGGCCGCGTTCGTGGTCGAGTTGTCGATCTGGATCTGCGCATCCTGCGCGCTGCTGATGCCGATGCGGCCGCCGTTGGCATTCTTGGGCACGTACGGGTCGGCGTCCGAGAGGTCGCCCACGGTCGTGGGACCGGAGGCCACGTTGGCGAGGCGCACGTGCTGCCAGAAGAGCGCCGTCTCGTCCGAGCCGGTCGTCGTGCTCCACAGGCCGTTGATGACGCCGTTGCCCTGGGTGCCGGCCGGCGTGGTGGCGAGCGTCGCGCCGGTGACGTGGGTGACCACCTGGGCATCGTCGCCGGGCAGGGCCTTGAACTTGTCCTGGAAGGCGTAGATGTAGGTGGGGATGGTGCGGAAGTCGTTCGCGAGGTTCTTCACGCGCGCGCTGTTGATCAGCTCCTGGCCCTTGAGGATGCCCCCGAGGAGCAGGCCGATGATCACGAGCACGATCGCGATCTCGACGAGCGTGAAGCCGGATTGTTGCGATTTCATGGTGTGAGCTCCTGTACTGGAACGGTTGTCGCTCAGAAGCCGAACAGCGCGGCCAGCTGGCGGGAGTTTTCCGCGATCCGCGCCACCAGGCCGGCGAGCAGGCCGGCACCGAGAAGGAACGCTGCGGCGTCGAGCGGCTGGAAGTTCGGGGTCTTCATGGCGGTCTCCTGAGTCGGCTTGTGCCCCCCGGTCTAAGCAACCGGCGTGCCACATCAATCAGGTTATTGTTTTTAAAGGGATAAATGAATTTTCCGGGGTTTGGGGCCGCCCCCCCTGCCACGGGACTGTCGAGATTCCGGACAGGTGGTGTCCGGGTGTCCACCGATCCGACACCCGGGTGTGCGATCATCGGTCGCCCAGCCGACCCGCGCCCGCCTTGTCCTCCACCGATTTTGCCTCGACCCGCCTTGGGCGCTTCCTGCACAACTCGCGGCGCTGGGTGGTGCTCGCGATGCTGCTCGCGCTGCACGAGGCGCTCATCTCCGACCCGGGCGGGGCCTACCAGCGCATCTGGCTCCTGATCCACTTCGGCCTGTTCCTGCTTTGGCAGCCCTTCTTCGAGGGCGACCGCGAGGTCGAGCGGGTGGCGCTCGCCCTTCTTGCCGCGATCACCGGCACGATCCTCTACTTCCTTCCAGCGTGGCTCATCGGCGCGTGGATCTGCGTGCTGATGGGCATCCTCGGGGGCAAGGTGTTCACCGCGCAGGCCGCGCGGCGCGGGCGCTTCTACCTCGTCGCGTTCTTCTACCTCGCCTCGATGATGCTGCTGTGGACGGTGCCGCGGCTGGTGCTGAGGGAGCCGGTCATTCCGGAGCCCATCGCCGCGTTCGCCACGCTCCTGCTGCCGCTTTCCCTCGTCGCGCTCGTGTTCCTGCCGTTCAACCCGAAGGACGACGACTCGCGGCAGGTGTTCGACTTCTTCTACGCGGTGCTCGTCTTCCAGCTGGTGGTCGTGCTGGTGCTGGGGTCGATCGCGCTGATGCGCTACACCGACGGCGAGTACTTCACTTCCGCGGGCCTCACGGTCATCGGCTTCGGCGCGACGCTCTTCGTGCTGGCCGTCTTCTGGGGGCCGCGCGAGGGGTTCGGCGGCCTTCGCACCTACCTGTCGCGCTACCTCATGTCCGTGGGCATGCCCTTCGAGACCTGGATGCGGCGCGTGGCCGAGCTCGCGGAGCACGAGCAGGACCCGCAGCGCTTCCTCGGGCAGGCGCTCGTGCTGGTCGGGGAACTGCCCTGGATCCGGGGCGGCCGCTGGAAATCCGCGGACGGCGAGGGCGAGTTCGGCGTGGAGTCCGAAAACGTCGTGCGCTTCGGCTTCCACGGGCTGGAGCTCGCCTTCTACACGGAGATCGCGCTCTCCCCCGCGCTCTTCCTGCACATGCGCCTCCTCGCGCAGGTGGTGGGCGAGTTCTACGAGAGCAAGCGCCGCGAGGCGGAGATGCGCCGAAACGCCTACCTCAAGGCCGTCCACGAGACCGGGGCGCGCCTCACCCACGACGTGAAGAACCTGCTCCAGTCGCTCTTCGCGCTCACCTCGGCCGCGCCTGGCGAGGGCGCCCTCGATCCGGCGTATGCGAACCTCCTGCAGCGCCAGCTCCCGCAGCTCACGCGCAGGCTGCAGGCCACGCTGGACCAGTTGCGTTCCCCGCAGGTCGAGACGCGCGATTCGCTGCGCCCGGCGCGATCCTGGTGGGCCGACGCGGGCCGCCGGCACGGCTCGGGAGAAGTGGCGTTCGAGGGCCGGCTGGACGGCGAGGTCACGGTGCCCGCCAACCTCTTCGACGCCTTCCTCGAGAACTGCATCGACAACGCGCGCGGCAAGGGCGGGGCGGATGTCCGCATGAAGGCGACCCTCACGCTCGCGGACGGCCGCGCGGAGCTCGCCTTCGAGAACTCCGGCGACGCCATTCCCGCGGGCATCGCGAAGACGCTCTTCCGCGAGCCGATCCTGGCCCCGGACGGCGAAGGCTTCGGCATCGGGCTGTACCAGGTGGCACGGCTGGCCGCCCAGTCGGGCTATGCGGTCGAGCTCATGCACAACGACCCCGGCCGCGTGTCGTTCCGGCTGTTCCCGGCCTGACCGGGGCCTTCACGGCAGCCTCCCGGCGGCGATGAGCCGCCCCGCCAGCACGTTCACGGGCACCCAGGCGACGAGGTCGTCGAACTCGTTGCCCGGTCCGATGGCGGCGTCCCGCGAAACGAAGACGGCGTCGCCGTCGACGTTGCGGCGCTCGTCCGCGCCGGCGGGCGGCTGGGTCGGCGCATTGGATCCGAGGGAGAGCAGGACGAAGGCCGCGCGGCGCGTGAGCTGGTTCACCGCCGGCCCGCAACCCGATGCGCTGGCGGCCGTGCCCGAGTTGCAGACCACGAGGTAGCCGGAGGCATCGCCCAGCGCAGCGAGCGTCGCCTGCTGCATCCCTCCCGCGCGCGTGAGCGGATTCGCCATGCCGCCGATCACCTTGCCGTCGCCGAACACGGCATAGCGCAGGCGGTTGGCCACGGCGCCCCATCCGTCCCGCGCGAAGCCCTCGTCGTCGAGGGGCGAGAGACCGAGTGCGGCCGCCGGCAGGTAGCCGTCGTGGAAGGCGGCGCAATTTCCGTCGAGCGGGCTTCCCCCGGCAGCGAAGCTCTCCTCTCCGCGGCTCGCCGCCGTGGCGGGGCAGGGCAGCCGGCCGTGCAGCGCCGCGAAGCCGAGCACGGCCTCGCGCGCCTCGTCGAGCAGGCGCCGCGTTTCCTCGTGGCGGCGCATCGAGACCTGCGCGGCGAGCGGCACGGAGAGCCCCATGAGGAGCAGGGTGAGGATCAGCATTACCACCATCACCTCGAGGAGCGTGAAGGCGGCCGCGCGCGGCTTCCCGGGAGGCATGGGCGACCCTAGCGTCCCGTGACCACGGCATCGTTGCGCTCGCGCGAGGCGAGCGTGGCGAGGCGGTTGGCCGTCGCGGTGCCGGGCCCGGGCGGGTAGGAGAGATCGGCCGGGCACTCCGGCGCGGGCGGGTTGGCGTTGAGCCGGCGCAGCTCCGCATTGGGACCCTCCAGCCAGTGGCGCGCATCGGTGTCGGCGAGCGCGGCCCGGGACTGGCGCCAGGAATCGAAGAGCAGCGGCGGCCCGGCCACGAGGACGGCGAAGCGATGCCCGGCGGGCGCGGCCACGCCTGCTTCGCCCGAAACGAGAAGGCACGAGAGCGAGTCGCAATTCGCTGCCGGGCCGGCGGCCGGCCGGCTCGCCGCCGAGACCGAGTAGAAGACGTGGCGCTTCCAGGCGCTCCACCACGTGAATCGCGCGGCGCTCGAGGTGTTCCCGTTCGCGTCGGCGATGTGGCATCCGGGACTCCATCGGGGGTGCATCGCCGCGCCGCTGTCGCGGCCGGCCGCGGAGAACGGCGTATCCGGCACGCGGCCGAAGAGCGTGCCGGACCCGTCGGCCCAGCGCAGCGCCGGATCGGGATCGCGGCTTCGGCAAAGCGGCGCGGCCCACGGCAGGCGCCCGCCGTTGGCCGTTTGCGTCGCATAGCCGCGAAGGCAGGCGGCGACTTCCTCCGCCACGCGGCGCATCACGCGCGGCATCAGGTCGTCATAGGAGACGGGCACGGCGCGGTCGTTGACCCACAGGCTGCCGTCGCGGTCGCGGACCGGGCCGAGGATGAACCCGTCGCGGTTGGCGGCGCGGCCGGCCGCGTCATTGCGGTCGACGAAGCTGGCGTTGTCCTCGTCGGAGTAGGCGGGGCCCGGGGCGCGGTCGAGGTAGTTGAGCGGGTTGCACTTCGGCGTGAGCGTGGGCGGCTCGGTAATGCAGTGGCCGGCGGCATTGCAACGGCCGCCTTCGCAGCTTCGCACCTGGTCCAGCACGGCGTGGCCGGCGCCCGACCAGCGCGAAAGCGGCGGGCCCGGCGCGATGACTACGGCGACGGCGCCACCCTTGCCGGGCTCGTAGGGGCCGGCCATCGTGCCGTCGTGGATCACCGCGCCGGCGGAGTCGCGCACGGTGATCGTGCCGATGGCCGACTCGGGGCCCATGTCGAGGCAGGCGGGGCTCGCCTGGCAGTTGAGCAGGCCCTTGTGCTTGCTCGAGACGGCGTACCAGAGGCGCTCCCCGAACGCATCGCGCAGGTCGGGTAGCCCCAGTGTCTTCCACGGCAGCCGCCCGAGGCGCTGCCACTGGCCCGTTTCGCCCGTGAGCGACCCGCAGGTCGGCTCGGCCCAGCCGTCGTCGTCGAGGTCGGGGCAGGGAAGGTAGCCCGGGCCGACGACCTCGTCCTGGGGACGCGCGGCGGCGTGGGCGATGAGGGCCTCGCGGGCCGTCGCGAGCGCCTGGTCGCTCACGGCGGCGCGCCGCGGCCCGGTGGCGCTGCGGGCGACGGCGGCCGTGAGGGAGGCCACCATGACGATGGCGAGGAGGGCGGCGATGGCGGCGAGGGCGGCGCCTCGTTCGCGGGGCGGAAGGGGCATGGCGAGCCTCCGGGCAACGGATGCGTTGCCGGAGTTCTACCTGCCGTCCAGGAGCGGGTCGCGCGTGAAATCGTGGGGGATTCGGCGGGAAAAGGCTTGACGGCGGCGCGCGGGGGCGCGTGCGGTCAGGGGCAGGCGGCGGTGGTGAATCCGACGTCGCTACCGGTGGTGGTCCCGGCTGGGCTCACGGCGCGCACGCGGAAGTGGTAGCGCGAGCCGCATGAGAGGCCGGAGACGGTTGCGGAAACCGAGGTGCTTCCCGCCGTCGCGCCAACGGTGCCGGGCGTGGCGGCGACGCTCGATACGTAGCAGTTGGAGGATCCCGCATCGAAGGTCACCGCCGAGTCCGCCCCGTTTGCGTCTACCGTCGCGTGAAGAACCACGCTCGTCTGGGTGATGGCCGACGCCGACCCCGTCGTGGCGACCGGCATCGGAAAGGCGCACGCGCCGGTGGTGAACATGGCGTCGTTGCCCGTCGTGGTGCCGCCGGCGCTGACTGCCTTCGTGCGGAAGTAGTAGCTGGTGTTGCATGCGAGGCCCGAGAGCGAGGCGGTGACGGCCGTCTTGCCTGCGCCGGCCGACAGGCTTCCCGGCGAGGCCGCGGTGTTCGACGGATACGCGCAGGTTGTCCCGTGGTCGAAGGAAACGGTCGTCGCGGCACCGTTGTCGCTTGCGTGACCCGTTACCGTCGCCGTCGTGGCCGTGATGGCTTCCGCCGCTCCGGAAGCGGCGCTCGGTGGCCGTGCAGGGCAACCCAGGGCCCCCGCGAGACCCACGGTGCAGCTCGCGGTGGCCTCCGTGCACGCCTTCACCTCGGCCACGGTGAAGGTGGTCTGGCCGCCGTCCCCCGTGCGCGGGATCGGCCGGATGTCCACGCGGTCGAAGACGCCGGGCGAGACGAGGCTGAACAGGCAGCGTGCGGGCTGGATCGGCTCGACCCAGCTCGTGACCGTCGTGGTCTGCAGCAGGTCGCCACCTCTCCAGAACGTCACTTCCGCTCGTTCCTCCAGCCGAATCGGGACGAGGTCGACGACGCGAAAACGGTTGAGGGCGATGTCCATCTTGTGGAACTCGCTTCCGCTGCCCAGCAGGAAGAACAGGCGCTCGCCGAGCGCGGAGTTGAGGTCGCCCGCGGACGAGCCGCCGCCGATCACGCCGATGCCCGTGATGCTGTCCTCGGTCCGGATGCCGATGTTCCTCATCGCGAAGGAGGAGTCGGTTCCCAAGATGAGGAATCCGCCCATGCCGAGGAAGGCCTGGTTGGTGTTTTCGCCCGAACGCCCCGGCGCGGCCGCGGACACGTTCGGCAGGGAGAACACGGCGGAGAGCGGGATGTTGAGCTCGGCCCAGGATCGGCTGGCGAGCTTGGCCTTCGCCACGAGATCCGCCGCGGTCATGTAGGACACGACGTCATCGAAGTGGGCGGGGTCGGAGGCGGGCGTTGCCGGGTCGCTGCGCGGCAGGATCCAGGCGGTGCCGGTCGCCTGCGTGTTCGTGTACTCGCGCCCGGCGTTGGCGGGCAGCACTGTCCTGCCCGCTGCGCCCTCGGCCTGGAACGCGCCGTTCCCCGTCCTTCCATGGCTAACCAGCACGAACGCATTGCCGTTTCGCGTCGTCCCCGTGTCCTCGACGACAAGCATGTTTCCCCGCGCCCCGAGGAACTGCATCGGAATGTTGGGCGGGGGTGCCCCCGTCTTGCAGAGCCCCCCGGGGTCGAGCGTCATGTCGAGCGGGAATCCCAGCGAGGTGTTGCAGTTGGTCATGTTCACGCCGCGGTCCTGCGTGAACCCGACAGGACCGGAGAACACCCGGTAGGAGATCTTGCGACCCCAGCCGTCGAGCGCGTGGTCGCGACGGAGCGCGAGCGCGGCCCAGGGCACGACTCCGTCGGGCGAGTTGCAGGTGGCGGTCGGCCCCGGAGGGTCCTCGAGGCCCGTGTCCGCCGCTCCCGAGGCGGGGCAAGGCAGTCGCTGGTTCTGCGAGGCGAACGCAACGAGCGCGTCCGATACCCGTCGCAGGTTCGCCTCGGTGGCGGCGCGCTGGTCGAGGAACTCCTCGACGGTCACGAAGCGGCGACCGAGCACGAGCGCCACGGCCACCACGATGAGGATCACCACGATCGCTGCGGCTGCCAGGCCTTGCTCGGAGCTTCGGCGCATCGAGAAGCCCTAGTGAGCGCGCGGGCCGAGCTGCGCCTTGGTCGCGACGGTCAGGATGGAAGGGCGGAGCACGAAGTCGTCGAAGTGGTTCGCGTCTGCGTTGTAGGACGGGAAGTCGTCGACTAACGCCGAGGCGTCGGTCATCGCCGCCGAAGTCGCGTGAGCGAAGGCGACATTGGCGTGATTGTTCGCAGCCTCCAGCGTGCCCGAGGGCGTGCTGCCAGACTGGAGAACGCCGGAGTTGCCGTAACCACCCACGCCGTTCTCGCCATGGCTGATCACCACATAGGCGGCACCAGTCGAGGGATCCGCGGCGGAGTTCATCACGAGCGTAATTGTTGCGTTGTTGGTTCTTACCTTGAGACCCTTCGTCCGTGTCACGTCGCTTGGGTGCGAGCATCCAGCTGGCCAGACTCCCGAGGGGCACGGCGAGGCGCATGCGCCCAGAGTCCCGCCAGTCACTGCCGCGCCTGGATCACACGCTGTGTAGTCCATTGCGCCATTCAGCGTCAGCTCGGGCGCAACGCGAAAAGTGAGGCGGTTCCCCCAGCCATCCGTGGCGTCCTGCTCCGCAAGTCCCAGTGTCCGCCATGGCACAACGCCGTGCGTCTGCACGTTCGCCGCGCCGCCGATCTGGCAAGCGCCGGTGAGCGAATTCCTCGCTTCGTCGCCGGCACCGGCCGCGGTGCTCGCGATGCGACCGTCGGCAGGGCAAGGCAGCCGGCGGTTCTGTGAGGCGAAGAGCGCGAGCGCCGTCTCCACGCCTGTCAGGCGCTGGCGCGTGGCTTCGCGACGTTGCTGCCCGATCATGGCGGTGGCGATCCCCGCGATCATCGCGAGCAGGAGCGAGAGCACGACGATGACGACCGCGATCTCGATCAGCGTGAATCCGCGATGCCGCGCGGAATGCGGGGAAGCGTCGGGCCTGCGCATGAGGCTCAGTCGTCGTCCGCCTTGGAACCCGGCGGAGCGGGCTTCCGCGGGGGCACGGCCGGCGCTGGCGGCGCGCCCGCGGCGTTCGACTTCGGTGCCTCGGGAGGCGGCGCGGCAGGAGGCTCCGCAGGCGCCGGTGGCGGCAGCGGAACCGGCTCGTACCGCTCCACGATCCGCGGGTCCAGCACGCCCTGCACGCGCGGATCGCGTGCCGGGTACGGGCGCTTGTCGATGAACACCGTGCTCTTGCCGTCGCTGCGCTTCACGAACCCCGTGACGACGGGGTCGGGCAGCGGGATGGACTCGACGGCCTTGCCGGGCACGTCGCCGCGGCGCAGCTTGTCGAGCGCCTCGCGTTCCGCGGGGGAGTGGAACAGCGTGCCCAGCTGCTGGGCATCGGCGCCCATCGCAGCCGCCAGGAGAAGAATCGCCAGGCTAGCCCGCACGGTTGCCTCGCTTGTCCTTGAGGGAGACCCAATCCAGCGTGCAATCGGCCTCGACCCTGGGCGCCGTGGCGGAGATCGCGCCCGTCTCGACGCGGCGCAGAGCGCAGCGGTTGATCGGGTTGAATCCGCGCGACGGCATCGCGAGATCCTCCAGGAAGGCGAGCGCGTCGCCCTCGTGCAGCGCCTGCGCGCGGATCTTCACGCGGCTGCCGAGGATGTCTATCGCGTTGAACGTGCGCCCCCCCGCCAGCGGCAGGGTGCGTTGCGGCTGGATCTCGTAGTCGAGGCTGATGAGCCGGTGCCGGGCCTTGAGCCGGTCGAGGCGCTCCACCAGGTCGATGCGGCTTTCCTCGTTCAGGATGCCGCGCTTCACGAGGTCCTCGAAGAGCGCGGACGAGGCCGCGAGGTCGTCGCGCTCGCGCCTTGCCGCCGCCACGCGAGCCTGCGCCTCGGCGAGCTGGCGCTTGGAAACCATGCCGTCGCGATTCTCCTTCTGCAGGTAGGCGTGGCTGCCCCAGGCGATGGCCACGGCCGAGGCGACCGCGATGCCGAGGATCGCCCAGGCGGGCAGGAGGCGCTGGAAGCCTTCCTTGGAGAACAGGATGCTCACGACGCCACCTCGGTCGCCCGCGAGACCTTGATGGAGAAGCGCGCCTGGCTGGTCGGCGGCGGCTTGTCCGCGAGCCGGCCCTGGATCGCGAACTTCGGGGCGAGGTCGAGGGGGCTGTCCACCACGCTTGCCCGGAAGCCCGGGATGGCGCCGATCTCCTCCGCCAGTCGCTCGACCTGCGCCAGCGCGCCGCGGAAGTCCATCCCCTCGACGGTCACCATTCCCTCGAGCAGCGCGACCGCGTGGCGTCCCGAGGAGAAGGGCCCTTCCTGCGGCTGGCCGGGCGGGCGCGGCTGCGTCCCCGGGACCTCGGGCCCCTTGGCGAGCGTCCGCAGAGGCGGCGATTCGCGCGGAAGGCTCGGCACGAGGGCGGGCGTGGCCTTCTCGTCGTCCGTCGCCTCCCACGCGACCTGGGTGAGGCGCATGGCCGGGTAGCGGTCCAGCACGGCCGACAGCGGCACGAGGAGCGACGCCACCGTGGGGTACGCGCGCAGGCTCGAGGAGTAGAACGCCACCGTGTCGCGCATCGTCTGCCCGCCGGTGCCCTGGGCGGGCATCGAGCGCACGAGATCGTCCAGCTCGCGTTGCGCGGCCTGGATGCCCCGGGACGTCTGCAGGTCCACCTCGCGGCCCTGGAGCGCGAAGGTGAGGTTCCAGCCTCCGAAGGCGAGGCCGGCCGCAAGGATGGCGCCCGCGGCGGCTCCGATGCCGATGCGGGCGTTCCTCAGCACCGCGAATCGCCGCTGCTCCGGCGTGGCGAAGTGGTTCGCGCCGGGCTTGCGCAGGAACATGTGCGCGAGCAATTCCTCCGCGCTGGAGGAAAGCGGTGGCGGCTTGAGCCCGAGCTTCGCGGCCACCTGCTCGATGTCGAGCAGCCGGTACTGGATCTGGTCGTAGTCCCGCAGCACCGGCTCGACTGCCGCGCGATCCTTGGCGTGGACCAGGACGCAGACCTCGAGGCGGTCGGCCTGCCCGAAGTTGCGCAGGCTGTCGAGGTACTGCCAGGTGCGCCCCACCTCGTCCGCCACCATGTCGCCCAGCGTCTGGCCCTCCTCGAGGTCCACGGGCGTGAGGCGGCTG
>Ga0209476_10001497_pt1 | contig 15714 bp, 10 predicted proteins | sample KloWWTrecipitate_FD_187179 | JGI IMG/M metagenome (GOLD analysis project Ga0209476, IMG submission 187179) | Active sludge microbial communities from Klosterneuburg, Austria, studying microevolution and ecology of nitrifiers - Klosterneuburg... | ecosystem: Engineered > WWTP > Aerobic digester... | reverse complement strand
ATTCACGGGCATCAGAAACCGGCACTCGCGCAGTTGATCGATTGGCATTCGGCCTCGGGCAACCTCGGACGGAATCGGCCTGACCCGTACCTGCTGTCCGCTATTCACCCAGATCATCGCGGGGAAGAAAGTGTAGACACAGTCGTTGCGCGGCACGACTTGCGGCAACTCCGCCGCCATCGCGACGACACGCGCCCACGTCTCCGTTCCTGCAACCGCAAGCTCATCCGAGTCGGCGAGGAAGTAGGCTGGTGAGCGGCGGTAGCGCTCCAGATCCGGGTCTATCGACAGGCCGGCCCGATGCACAACGTGCCACCAGGCAGGGAAGCAGGCCACGAGCCAGAACATGGCGAATAGCGCAGGCCACTGGCGGCTTGGCCCCCCGCGGTCAGCGCTCGCCTTCGCCAACAGCGTTGCACCATGCCATGCCTGAAGCAGGAGTACCGGCATGAGCGCCAACATCAAGCGCGTTGCTTCCGCCGGATAGGGCCAGATCAGGACCAGGCCGGCGTAGGCCAACGTGTACCAGGCATCGAGCGAATTGCTGCGTAGGCGAGTCGGCAGCGCGAGCACGGCAAGGAGCACGACCAGGGTGGCGCCGGCCCATGCCAGCGGACCGGGTATGGGATCGAATACGGAGGCCAGCCCCCGCAGCAGGTTGAGGGGTTGAGACAGGAGGCCGAGCCATCCGCCAAACGAATCGAGCACGCGTTGCGCGCTCATTGAAGCGACATAGGACTCCTCGATCGGCAGCAGGCTGCGATAGCCGAGCCATGCACTGGCGGGAAGAGCCGCGATCACCGCGTACAGCAGTCCTTGCCGCCGCGGCACATCGTCGCGCCGGACCAGCCAGATGATGAATGCCGCCACCAGCGCGACGCCGGCCATGCGGGCCAGGGGAATCAAGCCGACCAGTGCCGCGAGCACAATCAGCGACGACCCCGGCCGCGGTTTACGTGCGGCGAGGATGAGAGCCGGCATCAGCAGCATCTGCATGAATGGCTCGGATACCGGATTTATCAACTGCAACATCGATGTCGCAGCGGCGGTGCCGACCAGCACCAGCACTGCGGATGCCCACGTCGGTCGGATCTCGGTGAGGTACCAGGCCGCGGTCGCCACTGCAGCCAGTATGGCGAAGGCACCACTGAGCAGCAGCGCCGGATGGAGATTGAGCGGCGATGCGTCGACGGTGGCCAGCGCGAGGGGAAACAGCGGCGGAAACCGCGACTGGCCGAAGAAGGCCACTGCGTATTGCGGAACCACGTCGCGGAAGTGTCGCGAGTAATACTCGCTCAAGACCAGGTAGTCGATCGAGTCCGAGAATGTTCCCAACGCTGGCAGCACCTTTAGCACCCACCATAGCCAAGGCAGTAGCACGGCGACCGGCAGCAGGGAGATGGCGAGCACGTGCGCGACGGGCACCGTGCGTGGCGCTGCGGCCTCGGTCATGGTGCAACACCCTGCGGGTCAAGGTCGTTCCACACGAATAGATAGGCTGCTGGCACGAGGTTGCCACGAAATTCGAAGGTCGAATGTAGCACCGGGCGCAGCCGACCTCGCAGACCTTCCAGCGGAAAAAGTGCGGGCACGTCGTACTGCAATACATGCAGGTTGGCCACCAGCAGGAACCGGCAATCGCGCAGGCTGTCAGGCGGGACGCGGCCGTCGATGACCTCGCGAGGGATGATCCTCACCTGGACGGCCCGTCTGCTGTACACCCAGGCCATCGCAGGATAAAGGGTGTAGACGCAGTCACCAGGCGGCACTACTGCCGGCAGTTCTTCCGATAGCGCTATGACGCGCGCCAGGATCTCGGCCCCAAACTGCGCTTGGTCGTCCGTTTCCGCCCCGAAGTACGCCATCGACCGGCGCTGTGGCTCAAGCTCCGGGTCCATCACGACCTGTGCCCGGTGCCACGTATGCCACCATCCGGAGAAGCAGGCGAACAAGGCCATGGCTGCAACCAAGAATCCGGCGGGGCGGAGCGCACCGTAGACATGGCCCTGCGGGCGCCAAGTGTCGAACGCGGTGCTGGCTTGCAGCAGCAGTATCGGCAGTAGCACGAGGAGCAGTCGCGTAGCCTCGGCCGGGTAAGGCCAAACCAGCACCAGTCCGATGTAGATCGGTGTAAACCAGGCATCGAGGTCATTGCGGCGCAGGCGTTGCCGGAGACTCACGGCCGCGAGGGCCAGCAACAGAAAAGCAATCAGGTGTTGCAACAAGCGAGGGAACGGCGTGAAGGCCGCTGCCAGTGCCTCGACCAGTGCGAGGGGTTGCCTGAGCAGCCCGGACCATCCGCCAAACGCTTGCAGCACGCGCTGCATATTCAGCGCTTCCAGATACGACTCCTCGATCGGCAGCAGACTTCGGTATGCAATCCAGGCCGTGCCGGGAAACGCCGCGACCAGGAACAGCAGTACGCGCCGCCACGGCGCTATCTCGCGTTCCCGGATCAGCCACGCGCCGAAGGTCAGGACCAACGCGCCGCCCGCCAAGCGGGCGATCGGCGCGAGTCCGACGATGCAGGCCAACGCCGTCAGCGCGGCAGGAGTCCTCGCCCGATGCGAAGTTCGCAGCAGGACCGCTCCGATCAGTAGCACCAGCAGCGGCTCCGACACTGGTGTCATGAGCATGTAGAGCCAAGCTGGACACGCGAACGCCGCCAGTCCGAGTATCGCGGAGCGAGTCACTCCCAGGCCCTGGCGCAGGTACCACGCCACGAACAGCGCTGAGCCCAGCACGGCCAGTACCTGCGTCAACAGGAGGCCTCCCACTGGACTGGATGGCGATGCGCCGACCACTGCAAGGGCGAGCGGAAACAACGGGGGAAATCGCGAATGGCCAAAGTAGTCGGCTGCCTGGACTGGTGCATCGCCGCCCAGTGCGCCGCGGAAAAACTCGCTGAGGATCAGGTATTCGACCGAGTCGGTGAAATGCCCGAGCGCTGGCGGATGCCAGAGCACCCACGCGCACCATGCCGTGAGGATAAGTCCAACACCGGACCACGCCGATGCCCATCGCCATTGGTACGAGGCGACGCCCGGGTCAAGCTGTGTCCCAGGGTGGCGCGGACCGGGACCGGTTCGAGCCGGACTGCTCACGAATCGACGAATGCCTGGAATTTGGTGATGGCACTCGCCAGCGCGAGGTCGCCTGGACCCGCGTCGCGCCGCAGGCGATCGAGCACCTCGCGGCACGCCGCCTTGTCGCCGATGCTGGCATTCAGTTGGAACAAGAGTACACCGACACCGGAGTTGTAGGCACTGTCGCGCCATGCCTGCTGCGCCGCCGCGATCGCTTGAGGCCATTGAGATTCCGCGGCGAGCAGGCGCGCCTGGTAGTAACGCACGCGCCAGACCCCATGATCCGTGGCCTCTGCTGAGGTGCCAGAGAGCACGCCGGCGAGGGCATCCGCCAGCGACTGGCGGTCCAGACCCGGACAATCCCCCGGTTCCGCGCGGCTCGCTACCAGGTCGATCGCCTTCATGGCCGGCAGGCTCAGGCGTCCAGGGGCGACTTGTCCGATGCGCGCCACCAATTCGCCCGGCACCGGCGTGCCGGTGACGCAATAAGCGAGCACCCGCCATGCGGCGGGCGCCAATGGGTCGGAAGGCTGCAGGTGCTCTGCGAGATCGATATGGCCAAGAGCGCCGGCAAGGTCGCCGGCTTCCATTGCACGCGCCGCGAGGATTGCTTGCAGGCGTGGAGAGTTTGGTCGCGTCTCGGCGAGCTGCCGATACAGCGCGGCTTCATCCGACCACAGCGACGCGCGTGCAGTGGTCGCGAACGCATATGCGATCAGCAGGCAGGCAATCAGTCCCCGCCCAGCAAGGGCGAACGCCGGTGTACGCTGGGGAACCAGGCGTCGTAGCAGGCTGCTCAGGATACCTGTCGTCGCCAGCAGCACGCCCAGCGCCGGCAGGTAGTTGCGATGGTCGAAGCGGATCTCAAGTGGCCATAGCGTCGACTCCATGGCGTGGCCCGCAAGGAAGAGCAGGATCCCGGCCGACAACGCCGGCTGCCGTCCGGCCCTGCTCAGCGCGGCCCACAGCACGGCGATCCACGCCAGGATCGCGGCGAGCGTCGTCGGTGGATCGAATAGCGACCGCGACAATGGATAGTCGTCTTGCACGACGCCCAGTGTCGCGCCCACCGGGAGCAGGATGCTGCGCACGTAGTCCCAAAGCACGCGCGGCTGGGTCAGCACGCGCTCGGTCAGAGTGAAGTCGCGACTCGCGTAGCCTGCAGTGACCAGGTCCGGATTCCAGGCGAGCCATATGATCGCAAGCAATGCCGGCACGCCGACGAACGCAAGGTGGAAAATCTTGATTGCTGCTGATCGTCGTTGCACGAAGCCGAAGCAGCCGACCTCCAGGGCGAGCGCAAACAGCGGCGCGAGCAGTCCGTTTTCCTTCGAAAGTACCGCAAGCGCCGCGCACGCCGGGAATACCAGGAAGATCAGAATCAAGCCGTGGCGCTGCCCTGCTTGCAGTCGCTCGCGGCCGGAGAGATAGGCCACAAGTGCCAGCAAGGTGAATAGCGCGCTGAGTATTGCCATGCGCTGCACGACGTAAAGCACCGTGCTGACATGGATCGGCAACAGGACCCAGGTTACCGCGACAGCGGGAGCGACCCAGCGGCTGACGGCCTGCAGCGCAACGTCACGGGCCATCACTCGCGCAACGAGGCGCCAGGCCAGCAGTCCGCACAAGGCGTGCAGCGCGATGTTGACCAGGCGGAAGGGCGCTACTGCCAAGCCGGTCACAAGCGCGTTGGCGGCAAAGCTCGCCATGGCGACTGGTCGACCCAGAAAGCCGGAGCGGTTGCTGAAAACCGTGTACGACCAGGTCACATCACCCGCGACGAGCCGTTGGACTGGCGCCAGATTCTCAAGGTCGTCAAGTTGGAAGTTGCCTGGCACACCAGGCAGGAATGCGAGTGCGGCAATGACGATTAGCGTTGCCGCAAGACCCGCTTGACGTCCGTTCGCGCCCACGCCGTATACCTGTCCGGACCATCCAGCCCGGACCCTACCATGCAGGCTTGCCTAGCGGCAGCGGGCCGGACGGAACTTGGTCACCACCGATCCCTGGTTGCACTCCCAACGCACCGTGCCATCGGTGAACGTCGGCACCATCACCAGCGTGTTGTTCGATTCCAGCTCGGGGATGCGGCCGCCGCCGTTGTTGTAGGTGATGAGGATTGTTCCGTCCGTTCCGACCGTGACCGAATTCACGTAGGTGCTAGAAATCGTGTCGGCCATGCCGGCCGAAGGATTGGTCGTGGGAAAGGAGCCGGTGCTCAGGCGCGTCTCGGACACCTGGCCCTTGGCCCCGGTTACCACGTTCAGGCCCTCGCTGACCCGTGCGCGCACGGTGTAGTCGCTGTAAGCGGGAATCGCGATCGCGAGCAGGATCCCGAGGATCGCGATCACGATCATCAGTTCGATCAGGGTGAATCCAGCAGGGCGACGCATGGTGACCCCCAGTTGCGGTGCCGGATCGGTTTGGCTACTGCGACGATTCGGATACTCGCCGCTCCTGAACGGGAGATGCACGAGGCGTGCCAAAAAAAAGCCCCGACCGAGGCCGGGGCTTGGCAACGCTGTGTGACTCGAACCGCTTACGGACGGCAACGGGCCGGACGGAACTTCGACACCACCGAACCGGTATTGCACTCCCAGCGCACGGTGCCGTTCGTGAACGTCGGGATCAGAATGATCGAATTGGCAGCCTGCAGCTCGGGAATCTTGCCGGCGGCCGCGTTGTAGACGATCAGGATCGTCCCCGAGGCGCCGACAGTCACGCCCGTTACGTACGTGGACGTGATCGTCGTGCTGACGCCCGCGGTCGCGTTGGTGGTCGGGAAGGTACCGGTCGACAGACGGGTCTCGGACACGCCGGTCTTGGTCGCGGTGGCGACGTTCAGACCTTCCGAAACACGGGCGCGAACGGTGTAGTCGCTGTACGCCGGGATGGCGATGGCGAGCAGGATGCCCAGGATCGCGATGACGATCATGAGCTCGATCAAGGTGAAGCCTTTCATGTTCTTCATGGGTGAAATCCCCTCAGTTAGCTAACTACGGAAAATTCGGACGGGTTGCACGGGACCTTTCGTGTAGCGGGTCGGCGAAGCTGGATCCAGGGCCTCGTCGGCCAGATCCCGCAACCGCCCGGATAGGCTATAGCATCATCCGTGCCAGCCACATTTCGGGCACGCGCAAAGTGTGCACTGCGTCACACTTTGCCACCCATCGGCGCCGGGCGGCATGCGATTGGGCGATGGCGACCCCGGATGCACGACATCTGGTGAATCCGGGTTGGGCGGAAGGGCACCCGCAGCGGTCCTGGGTCGCGCCCGAGGGGCGGGCCAGCGGCCCAACGAGGCTCTGGGCCGCCGGATATTGCCCCATCGGGTCACATTGTGACGTCGAAGGGCAGTCTTGCCGGCGTCGCCGGCTATTCGATCCCCAGCTTCTTGAGCTTGTAACGCAGCGCCCGGAAGGTGATCCCGAGGTTCTTGGCCGCCGCGGTCTTGTTATAGCGGGTCTCCTGCAGCGCCTTGAGCAGGGCCTCGCGCTCGAGGGTGTCGATGTAGTCGTCGAGCGAGGCGCCGGCCGCGACCTTGGGGTCGGCGATGCCGGCTGGCAACGCCCCGCCGGCCGCGGCCCGCGGCGTGAGGCGCATGTCCTCGGGCTCGATGGTGCTGTTCTCGCACAGCGCCACCGCGCGCTCGAGGATGTTCTCCAGTTCGCGCACGTTGCCCGGGAAGTCGTAGGTCTTGAGTGCCTCGATCGAGCGCGCCGAGAGCTGCGGCTTCTCCACGCCCCAGTCGGGCGCGATGCGGTCGAGGAAGCGCCCGGCCAGGAGCGGGATGTCCTCGCGCCGCTCGCGCAGCGGCGGCACCCGGACCTCGATCACGTTGATGCGGTAGAAGAGGTCCTGGCGGAACGCGCCCTGCTCGACCAGCCGGGCCAGGTTCTTGTGCGTGGCCGAGAGCACGCGCACGTCGACCGGGATTTCCTGGCGCGCGCCGATCGGGCGCACGGCCTTCTCCTGGATCACGCGCAGCAGCTTGACCTGCATGTGCATCGGCAGGTCGGCCACCTCGTCCAGGAACAGGGTGCCGCCGTTGGCGGCCTGGAACAGCCCGTCCTTGTCGGCGGCCGCGCCGGTGAAGCTGCCCTTCTTGTGGCCGAAGAACTCGCTCTCCATCAACTCGCCCGGGATCGCGCCGCAATTGACCGGCACGAAGGCACCGCTGGCGCGCGGGCCCAGTTCGTGGATCTGGCGCGCGACGAGCTCCTTGCCCGAGCCGGACTCGCCGGTGATGTACACCGGCGCCTGGCTGCGCGCGACCTTGGCCACGGTCTGGCGCACTTCCTCGATCGCGGCGGAGTTGCCCAGCAGCGGCGAGGGCCCGGTCGCCACCGGTGCCGGCTCGGCCTTGCGTTCCTCCGCCAGCTTGAGCGCCGATTGCACCAGGCGGCGCAACACGGTGAGGTCGACCGGCTTGGACACGAAATCGAAGGCCCCGGCCTTGAGCGCGCCCACCGCGATGTCCACGCTGCCGTACGCCGTGATGATCGCGATCGGCACCTTGGGGTAGTTCTTCGCCACGTGCTCGACCAGGTCCATGCCGGTGCCATCGGGCATGCGGAAGTCGGTCAGGCAGATCGCGTATTCCTGCTCCGCCAGGCGCCGCTTGGCCTCGGTGACATTGCCGGCCGTATCGACCAGCAGGCCCAGACGGGTCAGGGTCAGGGTCAGCAGTTCGCGGATGTCGGGTTCGTCATCGACGACCAGGGCAGCTTGGCGGGACATGGGGTCGCGGTCGTCGGATCGCTAGGCGGGGGACGGCGGGAACGGATCCCGGCACAACCCCGGATCGTACCGGATCACCCGGCCGGCCGGGGAGCCGAAGCTCAACCCGCGGATGCGGCGCGCGGCCGCCCCGCGGCGCTGGCCGGGCTCACCGCCGCGGCCAGGGTGATGCGGAAGCAGGCGCCGCCGCCAGCGACTGGCACGTACTCGAGGGTGCCCTGGTTGGCTTCGGTCAGCTGCTTGGCGATGTACAGGCCCAGGCCGGTCCCGTGTTCATGGGTGGTGTAGAACGGGTCGAAGATCTGGTCGGCCACGCGCTGCGGGATGCCGGGACCGCGGTCGACGATCTCCAGCACCGGCGGGCCATTCTCGTTGAGGCGCCGCGCCACCACCGCGACCCGCGCGGCCTGGTCCGGCAGGCGGCCATAGCGGCGCGCGTTCTGGACCAGGTTCCAGGCTACCTGCTGCAACTGGCCGGGATCGGCCAGCACCTGCACGCTGCGCGGCGCCAGCACGGCGCGCAACTCGTCGGCCTCGATCGGGTTGGTCGACTTGTAGTCCTCGACGAAGTTGTTGGCCCACGACACCAGGTCGAAGGGCTCCGGGCGCGAGCGCTCGCGCCGCGACAATTGCAGGATGTTCTCGACGATCGCGTTCACGCGCTGGCACTGCTGGCGCACGATGTCGATCAGGCGCTTGTCGGTCTCCGGGATCTGCTCCGACTCCGACAGCAGCTGCGAGGAATAGCTGATGGCGGCGAGCGGGTTGCGGATCTCGTGCGCGACGCTGGCCGACAGCCGGCCCAGCGACATCAGGGTCAGCTGCTCGGCCTGGCGCGACAGCAGCGAGGTGTCGTCGAGGAAGATGATGACGTTGTCGTTGTCGTCGGCGCCCAGGCGCGCGAAGCGCGGAATCACCTCGGGCAGGCCGTCGGCCAGCGCCACCGGGACGGTGTCGGCCTTGCCGAAGGTGCGCCAGTGGTAAAGGCGCCGCGACAGTTCCGGCGCAGCCTCGCCCAGTTCGCGCTGGGCCGGGGAGGGGTTGCCCATCAGGTGCCAGGCGGCTTCGTTGTGCTGGTGGATGCGATTGGAGGCATCCACGACCAGCACGCCGGTGCGCATGCGCCGGATGATCATGTCGTTGAGCTGGGTGAGGTTGGCGAGGTCGATTTCCTGGCGCTGTACCCGCTCGCGGGTTTCGGAATGCTCGCGCCGCAGCAGCTGGCACAGGATCGCCGCGGCCAGGTAGCTGGCCGCGAACAGCCCGGCCTCGGTCCAGTTGCGGGTGTCGCCCGGCTCGCCGCTGCCGAAGCCGATCGTGATCGCGACCGCCAGGGCCGCCAGCGCCGCGACCGCATAGGCCGTGACGGCCGGCATCAGCAATGCGCCGCAGCTCACGTTGAGCAGCATCAGCAGGGCCACGCCGCTGTCGATCCCGCGCAAGGAGTAGAGCGCCACCGCGAAGGCCAGCACGTCGAGCGCGAGGCCCAGCAGCACGCGCAGGTTGGCCGGGCCCGTGCTGCGGCGCCCGGCCAGGAAGACCATCGCCGAGCACACCAGGTAGACGACCGCGGCTACGCGCGCGGCCCATGGCGCTTCGACCGCGATCACGCGGTCGGCCAGCGGGCTGAACACGAAGCCGACGAAGAGCGTGGCCTCGAACACCCGGTAGAGCTCGAAGAAATAGAGCTCGCGCAGGGTGGTGGCGTCGGGGGCGGTCAGGCGGTCGGCGCCACCGGACGGCCGCAAGGCCGCGAGGCGCGCGACGGCCCCACTGGCGGGTTTGGCGCGCTGCACGCCGCGAGTATAGCCGGTGGCCGCCTGCGGTTGGCCCCTTCCTATCGCTCCGTGCCTTCGCCAGAATAGCGCGCCCTTTCCGCGCCGCCGTCCCGGTGGCCGGTCCCACGGCGCCACGGGCCGCACCACGTGCCCGACGCGCTGCCGCCGCGAGCAGGAATCCCGCATGAACTTCCACGAATACCAGGCCAAGGAACTGTTCGCGCAGTTCGGCATTCCGGTGCCCAGGGGCATCGCCGTGTCGACGCCGGCCAAGGCGGCCGAGGCGGCGCGCACGCTCGGCGGCACGCAATGGGTGGTCAAGGCGCAGATCCACGCCGGCGGGCGCGGCAAGGCCGGCGGCGTCAAGCTGGTCAAGTCGCCCGAGGAGGTCGAGGCAGCGGCCGCGAAGATGCTGGGCACGCGCATGGTCACCTACCAGTCGGCCGGCGCAGCCTTGCCCGTCGACCGGGTGCTGGTCAGCGAGGCCAACGACATCGAGCAGGAACTGTACCTGTCGGTGCTGCTCGACCGCGCCAGCAAGAGCGTGGCCTTCATCGCCTCGGCCAGCGGCGGCGTCGACATCGAGCAGGTCGCGCGCGAGCGCCCGCAGGACATCCATACCGTGGTGGTCGACTACGTGCAGGGCCTGATGCCGTACCAGTGCCGCGACGTCGCCTTCGCGATGGGCCTCAACGCGAAGCAGGCAGGCCAGCTCACGAAGATCATGCAGGGCCTCTACCGCTTCTACGTCGAGCGCGACCTTTCGCTGGTCGAGCTCAACCCGCTGGCCATCGTCAAGGGCGGCGACCTGATGGCGCTGGACGGCAAGGTCAATGCCGACGACAACGCGCTGTTCCGCCAGCCGGCGCTGGCGGCGATGCGCGACGTCGCGCAGGAGGACCCGACCGAGGCCGCCGCCGCCGACCACAACCTCAACTACGTGACCATGGATGGCGACATCGCCTGCATGGTCAACGGCGCCGGGCTGGCGATGGCGACCATGGACGTGATCAAGCTGGCGGGCGGCGAGCCGGCCAACTTCCTCGACGTCGGCGGCGGCGCGACCAAGGAGCGCGTGGCCGAGGCCTTCAAGCTGATCCTGTCCTCGGACAAGGTGCGCGCGATCCTGGTCAACATCTTCGGCGGCATCGTGCGCTGCGACATGATCGCCGAGGGCATCATCGCCGCGGTCAAGGAAGTCGGGGTCAAGATCCCGGTGGTGGTGCGGCTCGAGGGCACCAACGTCGAGAAGGGGCGCGAGTTGCTCGCGGGCTCCGGGCTCAAGATCACGCCGGCCACCGATTTGAACGATGCCGCGGCCAAGGCCGTCGCCGCCGCCAAGACCGCCTAGACCTCCATTCGCGTTGTAGGAGCGCGCTCTGCGCGCGATAGGCGCCCCGCTCGAAGCGACGCCCATCGCGCGCAGAGCGCGCTCCTACAAGGCAACACCCGGAATCCGAATCATGAGCGTCCTCGTCAACAAGCACACCAAGGTCATCTGCCAGGGCTTCACCGGCCAGCAGGGCACTTTCCACTCCGAGCAGGCGATCGCCTACGGCACCAGGATGGTCGGCGGCGTCACGCCCGGCAAGGGCGGCACGCAGCACCTCGGATTGCCGGTGTTCGATACCGTGCGGCAAGCCGTCAAGGGCACCGGCGCCGATGCCTCGGTGATCTACGTGCCGCCGCCGTTCGCGGCCGACGCGATCCTCGAGGCGGCCGATGCCGGCATCGGCGTGATCGTGTGCATCACCGAGGGCATCCCGGTGATGGACATGCTCAAGGTGCACAACGCCCTGAAGTCCTATCCCGATACCGTGCTGATCGGACCCAACTGCCCCGGCATCATCACGCCGGGCGAGTGCAAGATCGGGATCATGCCCGGGCACATCCACCAGCCGGGCAAGATCGGCATCGTCAGCCGCTCCGGCACGCTGACCTACGAGGCCGTGTTCCAGACCACCCAGGTCGGCCTCGGCCAGAGCACCGTCATCGGCATCGGCGGCGACCCGCTGCAGGGCATGAACTTCATCGACTGCCTGCGCCGCTTCCAGGACGACGCGCAGACCGAGGGCATCATCATGGTGGGCGAGATCGGCGGTTCGGCGGAAGAAGACGCGGCCGAGTTCATCGCCAGCTACGTGACCAAGCCGGTGGTCGCCTTCATCGCCGGCGCCTCGGCGCCGGCCGGCAAGCGCATGGGCCATGCCGGCGCCATCGTCTCGGGCGGCAAGGGCACCGCCGCCGGCAAGTTCGCCGCGCTGGAGAAATCCGGCGTCACCACGGTGCGTTCGCCAGCCGACCTCGGCAAGGCGCTCGTCGGGCGCATGAAGGGCTGAGCGCCAGGTTCCGCCGTCCGGCCCGGGATGACAAGTCGCAGGGGCCGCGCTAGCTTGGCGCGGCCCTTTTCCGTTGGTGCCGGCCCGTGACGCCGATCCGCATCGCGCTTGCGCAGTTCGACTTCCCGGTCGGCGCCGTGGCCGCCAATGCCGCGCGCATCGCGGCGCTCGCGGCCGAGGCGCGCGACCGCCATGGCGCGCGAATCGTGATGTTTCCCGAACTGGCGCTGTCGGGCTACCTGGCCGAGGACCTGTTCCTGCGCCCGGGCTTCCTCGATGCCTGCGCCCGCGCGCTGGCGGATCTCGCGCGCGGCCTCCACGGGATCGACGCCCTGGTCGGCCATCCGCTGGCCGAGGGCGGGCGCGTCTACAACGCGCTGAGCTGGATCCGCGACGGCAAGGTGCTGGCCTCGTACCGCAAGCAGGCCCTGCCGAACTACATGGTGTTCGACGAGCAGCGCTACTTCGACCCGGGCGACGCCACGCTGGTGGTCGAGTGCGGCGGGGTGCGCTTCGGCGCGCTGATCTGCGAGGACATCTGGGAGGAGGCGCCGGCACGGGCCGCCAAGCGCGCCGGCGCCGAAGCGCTGCTGGTGGTCAATGCCTCGCCCTGGGACCCGCGCAACCGCGCCGAGCGCATGGCGGTGGTGCGCCGGCGCGCGCGCGAGCATGGATTGCCGATCGCCTACGTGAACCTGGTCTGCGGCCAGGACGACCTGGTGTTCGACGGTGGCGCCATGGCGGTGTCGGCGGCGGGCGCCCTGCTGGGCCCGGCACCCTCGTTCGCGGATGCGCTGCACGTGGTCGAGCTCGATCCCGCGCAGGGCAGCTTCCGCGCGGTCGACTTCGAGGCCGCGGACGAGGACGAGGTCGCCACGACCTGGCGCGCGCTGGTGCGCGGCACCGGGGACTACGTGCGCAAGAACGGCTTCCCCGGCGTGCTGCTCGGGCTTTCGGGCGGCGTCGACTCGGCGCTGACGCTGGCGATCGCGGTCGATGCGCTGGGGCCGGCGCAGGTGACCGCGGTGATGATGCCGTCGCGGCATACCTCGCGGCTGAGCGTGGACCTCGCCAGCGAACAGGCCCGCGCGCTCGGCGTCGAGTATCTCGACATCCCGATCGAGCCGCCGTTCGGCGCCTTCCAGGAGGTGCTGGCGCCGGCCTTCGGCGGCCGCGCGCGCGACCTCACCGAGGAGAACATCCAGTCGCGCTGCCGCGGCGTGATCCTGATGGCGCTGTCGAACAAGCTCGGGCGCATGGTCCTGTCGACCGGCAACAAGAGCGAGATGGCGGTCGGCTACGCCACCATCTACGGCGACATGTGCGGTGGTTACGCGCCGCTGAAGGATTGCTACAAGACCACCGTCTACGCCTTGTGCCGCCATCGCAACGCGATCTCGCCGGTGATTCCCGAGGCGGTGATCGCGCGCGCGCCGTCGGCCGAACTGCGCGAGGGCCAGACCGACCAGGATTCGCTGCCGCCCTACGAGCTGCTCGACGCGATCCTGCGCCGCTATGTCGAGGACGACCGCTCGGTGGAGCAGATCGTGGCCGAGGGCTACGACGCCGCGACGGTCGAGCGGGTCGTGCGCATGGTGCTGCGCAACGAGTACAAGCGCCGCCAGTCGGCGCCGGGGCCGCGGGTCACGCGGCGCGCCTTCGGTCGCGATCGCCGCTATCCCATCACCTCGGGCTGGCGGCCCTGAGCGTGGGGCGGTGCCGCTGCAGGAGCGCCTCTCATGCGCGACCACGAGGCACTTCACCCACCATGGACGCCTCAAGGCCTGTCGCGCGCAGAGCGCGCTCCTACAGGGCTGGCTTCGTAGGAGCGCGCCCTGTGCGCGATAGGCCTCCGTCGCGCATGAGATGCGCTCCTACAGAGGCGCTGGCCTGCGGGCTTGCCCCTCAGCCGGCCTTGCTCTCGCCGAAGCCGGGGATGAGCTGCCACCACTTGTTGCCGCGCGCCGGCCAGTCGCCCTGCAGGTAGGGGTGGTCGGGGTAGTTGAGCTGCAGCACGCGGATGGTGTCCTCGGCCAGCTTCTGCTGGCCCAGGCGCTTGTAGCTCTCGGCCATGATCGCCAGCGCCTCGGAGGCCTGCGGCGTCTGCTGGTAGTTCTCGATGATGTACTTGGCGCGGCCCTGCGCCGCGATGTAGGCCTCGCGCCGGAAGTAGTACTGGGCGACGTTGAGCTCGCCCTGGGCGAGGCCGTTGCGCAGGTAGATCATGCGCTGGCGCGCGTCCTCGGCGTAGCGGCTGTCGGGGAAGCGCTTGAGCAGTTCGCCGAAGTCCTGGAACGACTGGCGCGCGAAACCGAGGTCGCGGCGCGTGTTGTCGTTGGCGACGTAGCGCTCGAGCAGCCCGACCTCGCGGTTGAAGTTGATCAGCCCGCGCAGGTAGTACGCGTAGTCGACGTGCTTGTTGGTCGGGTACTGGCGGATGAAGCGGTTGATGGTCGACAGCGCCTCCTCCGGCTCGCCGGCCTTGTACTGCGCATAGGCGGTATCGAGCTCCGCCTGCTCGGTGTACTTGCCGAAGGGGAAGCGCGCGACCAGGCGCCGGTAGTAGCGCACCGAGCGTTCGTAGTTGCCCGCTTCCAGCAGCGCCTTGGCCTCGGCGTAGAGCTGGTCGACCGGGAGGGTCTCGGTCTCGTCGAGGCGGCCGTCCTTGCGGCAGGCGGCGCCAAGCAGCGCGATCGCCAGCACGATGGCCAGGCGCGGGAGGAAAGCGTGGACTCGCATGGGGGGAAGCGGCCGGAAGTCCTAGTATAGGCAGCCATCATAGTGGAAAGGCCGGGGCCGGCTCCATGAACGAATCGGAAACGCCAGCGCAACTCGAGGCCGAGATCCCCCTGGGACTCGCCGGCGCGCGCGTCGACCAGGCCCTGGCCCAGCTGTTCCCGGACTACTCGCGCAGCCGGCTCAGTGCCTGGCTCAAGGCCGGCCGCGTCCTGGTCGATGGCGAAGTGCTGCGCCAGCGCGACCCGGTCCGTGGCGGCGAGCGGGTGACGCTGCGCGTGATCGAGGACACCCAGGTGCACGCCGCGGCCGAGGCGATCGCGCTCGACATCCTGTACGAGGACGCGAGCGTGCTGGTGGTCAACAAGCCCCCGGGCCTGGTGGTGCATCCCGGTGCCGGCAATCCGGCCGGAACCCTGCAGAACGCCTTGCTGCACCACGACCCGAAACTGGCCCGGGTGCCGCGCGCCGGCCTGGTGCACCGGCTCGACAAGGAGACCAGCGGCGCGCTGGTCGTGGCGCGCACGCTGGCGGCGCATACGCGCCTGGTCGCCCAGCTGGCCGAGCGCGACGTGCACCGCCAGTACGAGGCGGTGGTCTACGGCACCATGGTCGCGGGCGGCACCGTCGACGCGCCCATCGGGCGGCATCCGCGCGAACGGCTGCGGATGGCGGTGGTCGAGGGCGGCCGGCCGGCCATCACGCACTATCGCGTGCGCGATCGCTACCGCGCCCATACCCTGCTGCAGGTCAAGCTCGAGACCGGGCGCACGCACCAGATCCGGGTGCACCTCGCGCACATACGCCATCCGCTGGTCGGCGACACGCTCTACGGTGGCGGGCTCAAGCTTCCGCGCGGCGCCACGCCGGCGCTGGCCGAGGCCCTGCGCGCCTTCCGCCGCCAGGCGCTGCATGCCGAGAAGCTCGAGTTCGAGCACCCCTCCGGCCGCAAGCTGGTTTCGGTCGAGGCACCGCGTCCGGCGGACCTGGAACGCCTCCTTGCTGCGCTGGCCGAGGATCGCGCCGCCCACGCCG
>Ga0209476_10001495_pt1 | contig 15720 bp, 12 predicted proteins | sample KloWWTrecipitate_FD_187179 | JGI IMG/M metagenome (GOLD analysis project Ga0209476, IMG submission 187179) | Active sludge microbial communities from Klosterneuburg, Austria, studying microevolution and ecology of nitrifiers - Klosterneuburg... | ecosystem: Engineered > WWTP > Aerobic digester... | reverse complement strand
CGCACCAACGGCAAAGGTGACGATGCTCACCGAACCATAGTGCGCCGCCAGCGAAGCGGCGTCGGCACGACCAAAACGCAGCCGGAACAGCGGAAACACGAAGAGCGGGATCACCGCACCCAAGCCGATCGCCAGCATCGCGTCGCTCCAAAGCGTGGCACTCTCGGCACGGGCAATCTCCACACCGCCCTTCAGACCGATGGCCAGCAGCAGGTAAATGGAGAGGGTTTCAAACACCGCCGCAGGCAGGCGCAAGCCACTCTTGAGCAGCGAAGCGACGGCCCCGAGGGCGAAAAAGAAGGGAACGGCGTCGATCATGTTTAATTTCCTGAAAGATGTATTGATCTGGCCATTCGCACACAGCGCGTGCCAAACCGTGAGCCGAATTTTGCCGCAGCGCACACATTCATAAAATTGATTTATTATTTTCATTTTTATAGAGTTTTATCTATATATAAACTTATGCGTCTGACGCTTCATCAACTCCGCCTGCTGCTCGCCGTCACCCGCGAGGGCAGCGTCTCGCGCGCCGCCCAGCGCCTGCATCTCACCCAACCCACGCTGTCGACGCAGCTGCGCCAGCTCTCCGAGCAGGTCGGGCTGCCGCTTTTCGAACGTGTCGGCCGCCGCCTGCACCTGACGCCGGCGGGCGAAGTTGTGGTGGCAAGCGCAACCCGGCTGGAGCAGGAGCTGGAACTGCTCGACGAGACCCTGGCTGAACTGCGCGGTGACATCGGCGGGCGTCTGCGGCTGGCCGTCGTCAGCACCGCAGAAACCTTCATCCCGCGCCTACTGGGCGACTTTCGGCGCGAACGTCCGGCGGTGGAAGTGTCGTTGGTGGTGCTCAACCGCGATGCCGTGCTGCGTCGCCTGGCTGACAATCTCGACGACCTCTACATCATGAGCCGCCCGCCAGTCACCCCGCCGGTCATCGCCACGCCCTTCCTGGCCAACCCGCTGGTGGTGATCGCCGCTGCCGACCATCCGCTGGCCAGCCGCAGCACGGTGGCGCTGAGTGCGCTGGCCGACGAGGAGTTTGTGTTGCGCGAGCCCGGTTCTGGTACGCGTCAGGCTGCAGAAGCCTTCTTCGCCAGCCACGATCTATCGCTGCGACCACGTCTGGAGCTGGGCAGCAACGAAGCGGTAAGGCAGGCGGTGGCGGGCGGCCTGGGGCTGTCGCTGTTATCGGCGCACGCACTGGCACACGCCGCCGAAGAAGGCATTGCCGTACTGTCGGTCGAAGACACCCCGGTGATCACGCACTGGCAAGTGGTACATCCCAGCGGCAAACGCCTCACTCCTCTGGCGGATGCCTTTCTGCGCTTTCTTCAGGCACGGGCACCGGAGCTGAATCGAGCGGCGCAGGCACGACTGGCAGCGGCTCGGCACTAGCCGCTCCGCCGTCGATGCGGCCCGCGCGCAAACGCGGCAAGGGTGCCTCACCACCCTCAGTCGGCGAACCAGCGCTACTGACATCCGGGTTGGGCAGCGCCGTAGGCATGACCGGCCCATCAGCCGCGCGCCCATCCTCAAGGGGAGGTGCGAGGGGTGATTCGAAAGGCGCTGCATCGCGCGCAGTGCTGTCCGAGTCCCCCGGCAATGCCTCGTCGATCGCCGGCTCCGCCAGCGTCCCGCCAGGCGCCCGCTGCGCGAGCGGAAGCGGCAGATCGTCCACGGTCTGACACGCCATCTCCGCGCCTGCCTCCAGGTGCGGCAGCAGCACCGCTGCCATCGACTTCAGAATCTGTACCGGCAGCGCCGAGGTAAAGCGGTAGGCGGCGGCATCCGCGCCGATGACGTAGGCCGTCAGCGCACCAAAATGGCGCGGGCCGAGATAGAAGACGAAGGTCGCCGTGCGGTTGAGCGCCAGGCCGGCACGGCCACCGATGACGATGCGGTTGTCGCCGGTGCCGGTCTTGCCACCCAGGATCAAATCCGTGCCATCGGCAAGGCGAAAGCTGCCCGCCAGGCGACGTGCGGTGCCACTTTCGACCACGTCGGACAAGGCCCCGCGCAGCGCTGCGGCCACCTCGGGCGCCATCACCTGTTCGCCCGCGTCCGGGCGCACGGCGAAAGCAGTCTCGTACGGCGTGGCGGCTGCAAAGCGCAAGCGGTCGATGCGCCGCGTCGGCAGGCGCACGCCATCATTGACGATGATGCCCATCAGTTCGGCCAGCGCCGCCGGACGGTCACCCGAGCTGCCCAGCGCCGTCGCCAGCGACGGCACGAGATGACCGAAAGGATAGCCCAGCCGTGCCCAGCGCCGATGGATATCGAGAAAGGCTTCGACTTCGAGCACGGTAAAGATGCGTGAATCCTGCGCACTGCGCGAGCGCGTGCGAAACAGCCAGCGGTACACTGCCTGGCGCTGATCAGCGCTTGCAGCAAGGGCGTCGGCCAGGCTGGCTTGCGGATGCTGCACACGATAGCCGACCAGCCACAGCTCCAGCGGATGCACGCGCGCCACATAACCGCGATCGGGCAGATCGAAGGCCTCCGGCGCATTGCGGCTGTAAAGCTGGGCAACGCGCGCATCGGACAGCGTGGCATCCACCAGGCGACGCGCGAGGAAGGCAGCGAGGGCTGCAGGCGGCGCTTCCGGCTCGAGATAGCGGAACACCGCGGACAGGCGCTCGGCACCTGGACGGAGACCGTCGAGCAGGAGGGTGCGCATCTCTTCGGCCGAGCGTCCCTGGTACTTGCGCCAGAAACGACGCAGGAAGGTCTGTCCCTCGCGATCGGCGAAGCGTGCAAGGTACTCGGCGCGGCGCGGGTCCTCGGCGTCTTCCAGCAGTTGCGCGGTGCTGCCCGGCACCTGGTACATGGTGTGGCGCACAATCTCGCGCATCAGACGCACGAACGGCAGGTTGATCGAGGCCTGCAGCGCTTCGCGCAGCGTGGGCTCGCGGCCATCGTCGCTGCGGTTGAAGTTACCAAAGGTGTGCACACCGCCACCGGTGAAGAAGCTCTCGCCCGGGCTGGCGGAGAAACGCCGCTCAAGCGCGGCTTCGAGCATGGTCGGCAGGCTGCGATCGCTGGTCGTCGCAAGGTGGTCGATGGCCCAGCGCGTGATCCGGTCCTGGCGTGCGACCTCCACCCGGCGCAGCGCCGGCACGTCGAGCGCGGCAAGACGGCCGTGCACTTCGGCAACGATCTCGAGGTAGGTCGTCAGCACCCTCAGCTTGGCGGTGGAGCCGAGTTCGAGCTTGCTGCCTTCGTTGATATCGAGCGGCTGGTCGGTGGTATCGGTCTGCACCCGCACGCGGTTGCCACCGGGCGTGCGTTCGACCAGGGTGAAGCTGTAGCGCACCGCCCCCAGCGTCGCCGGGATGAGCATGCGCTCGCCGAGCAGACTCTGGCTGCGGGCGAATTCGACGTCGGACAGGCGGTTCAGGTAAGTGCCAACCGCCTGCTGCAAGTCGCCGTGCAGCGTGGTGTCGACCTCGGCGTCGAGCCGGTCGAGGCTGTACAGCGAAGTGCCGAGCATGCCCGCCAGGCGCGTACGCACGGCGGTCGTGCCCTTGCCGGCGCGGGCTGGCAGCAGCGCGGGGTTGGCGACGGCGTCGCGGAACCGCAGCGGCTGCGACAGCGCGGCGGCGCGCAGCGCCGCGCTGATCGTGCCGGCTCCGGCCAGCAAGCGCAGATGGGCGTCGGTGCTGCGGCTCAGCTCCTCACGGCCGCGCGCCAGATACCAGGACGGACGGCGGTGGGCAATCATCAGCGCCACCACCTGGCGTAGCGCCAAGCCCTGCGCCTTGAGGGTATCGCCCTGCCCGTCAGCCGCTGACAGCAGTTCATTGACGCGCGCAAAATCCGCGCCGAACCAGACCCACAAGCCGTCGCCCAGGCCGTTGACTTCACCATGGCCGGGCGCGGCCGACAGCGGCACCGTGTTGAGGTAGTCCAGCACCAGCTTGCGGCGCAGCGGCAGGGTCTGCTCACCCTCGCGATAGCCGCGCACGCTGGCCGACACCATCTGGCGCAGCTTCTCGCGTGCGTCAAAGGTAATGCCGTCGGGCGAATGGCGGTACTTCTCGATCTGCGTCGCCAGCGTGCTGCCGCCGGGCGCGTCAAGATCGGCATTGAGCATGCGCCCCACCTGCGCCGCTGCCGCGCGCGCGAAACGCAGCCAGTCGACCGCCGGATTCAGTGTCGGCCGGGATTCGTCGAGCAAGTCGCGGTTTTCGATGAACAGCAAGGCTTGCGCCACCACGGCGGGCACGGCAGCGAAGTCCGCGTAGGCGCGATAGGGGTAGCGAAAGTCGTACAGCGGCGCGGCGCGGCAATCACGCACGTCGAGCCCGGCACGCGTCTTCTCCGCATACGGCGGGAAAAACCCCTGGTCGACGTAGTCCAGCAAATCCCGACTGAAGCGCGTCTGCGCGGTCAGCGCAAAGCCACGATCTTCCAGTCGCTCGATGAAGCGCGGCAGTTCTGTGTAGCCCAGGCGCTGATCGAAGGGTCCGTGAGCCGGATAACGCACGGCGTCGCTGCGACCCGCAACGTGCGCATAGCTGAGCTTCGCTGCATGGCGGCTAATCTCACGCGCCTGCAGGCGCGAGGTGTGGAGCTCGTACGCGAGCAGCACACCACCCGCCACCAGCGCCACCAGCGCGCTGACAAGGGCGGCGGCGCCCAGCAGTCGCAAGAGGCGTAGCCAGCGATGGCGCGACGGTGCAGCGGCAGTTCGGGCAGGAGCGGGGGTGTCGGGACTCACGGCGTGGCAGATCGATATTGCATTGCGTCAATTATCCCCATTTCAGTGCGGAAAAATGACGCTGTTACAGCCGCGCAACAGCCCAGTCAGGTTTGAGCAAGCATGCCGGGCATCAGTCGAACAGACGTGTCAAGAAGACGATGCACAGCATGTAGAGCGCAATGAACAGGGTCTCGCTCAACAGCAGCACAACCGGCTTCCAGCCGAGCGCGGCCAGCTTTTCGAAGGAAGTCTTCACCCCCAGCGCCGCAATCGAGATCACCAGGCACCAGCTCGAAATATCCGAACTGATCGCCACCACCGCAGGCGGAACCAGGCCAAAGCTGTTGATGACGACAAGCGCCGCAAATGCCAGCAGGAACAAGGGCAGCAAGGGCGCTTTCTTGCCACCGCCTGCGGCACCCGCGGTCTCGGCGCCGAAGCTGACCGCCAGCACCATGACCACAGGCACCAGCATCGCCACGCGGAACATCTTGGCCAGCGTGGCAGCATCGCCCACCGCGGGCGAGATCATGAAAGCCGCACCCACCACCTGGGCCACATCGTGGATCGAACCACCGAGAAACATTCCCGCCTCGCCCACCGACAACCCGATCGCAGATACCAGCAGTGGATACAGGATCATGGCCGCAGTGGAGAACGTGGCTATACCAATGGCGGTCAGCAAGGTGCAGTGCTCGTTTTCCTTCGTCTGGGGCAAGGTGGCGGAGATCGCCATCGCTGCCGAGATACCGCAGATGCCGACGGCGCCGCCCGACAACAAGCCCAGCATGCGCGACAGACCGAGCAGGCGTGCCATCAGCAAGCCAAAGCCGATCGTCAGCAGCACCGCGCCCACCAGCGCACCCAGCCCTGCCAGGCCAAGATCGGTGACATCGCTGATGGCGATGCGCACGCCAAGCAGGGCGACCCCGAGCTGGACCAGCTTCTTGGCCGACAGCTCGATACCAGGAATGCACTTGTCGTTGTCGGAAAGGAAATGAAATGCGATGCCGATCAGCAAGGCATAGAGAAACTTTGGGCCGCCGTAGTGATCGGCCACAAAGGCCGCCGTGATCGCAATGACGCTGCACAACATGAGTCCGGGCAGCAGCGTACGCATTTCGGCGAAGGGCGGCAGCGCGCGGAGCTTGGTCGGGGCATTCATGGGCAATCCCACCGGTTTGCAATCAAGACGGGAAGGGGCGAGAAGCTCGCCGCAACCGCCCCCCCTGGGTACGTCGGCGGTTTGATATTGACAACACACGACCGGCTTGCAGTTCTCAGTCCGCGAGCGCCTGCATCAGATCCGCCATCAGATCCGCCACGGGTTCGATACCCACCGACAGGCGCAGCAAATCCACCGGGCAGCGGCTGGTCGGCCCCTCGACGCTGGCACGGTGCTCGATCAGGCTCTCGACCGAGCCCAGTGACGTGGCGCGCTTGAACACCCGCACACGCGCTGCGGCCCGGCGGGCAGCCTCCTCGCCCGCCTTCAGCCGGATCGACAACATGCCGCCGAAGCCGCCGCTCATCTGCGTCGCCGCAATCTCGTGGCCCGGATGCGAGGGCAGACCCGGATACAGCACCCGGGAAACCGCCGGATGGTGCTCGAGTGCGGTCGCGAGCTGCAGCGCATTGACGCAGGCCGCACGCACTCGCAGGTGCAGCGTGCGCATGCCACGCAACAACAGCCAGGCCTCGAATGGCCCCAGCACCGCACCGCCCAGGTTGCGCATGCTGCGAACGCGCTGCCACAAGGGCGAATCCTCACGCGTGATCAGTGCGCCGGCAACCACGTCCGAATGCCCATTCAGGTACTTGGTGGCGGAATGCATGACGATGTCGGCGCCCAGTGCCAGGGGCTGGCACAGCACGGGCGTGGCCACGGTGGAGTCCACCAGCGTCATCGCTCCGTGTGCCCGGGCGAGCGCGGTCGCGGCGCGCATGTCGGTGACCTCCCAGGTCGGATTGGCAGGAGATTCCACCCACAGGAGACGGGTGGGCGCGGCGGCGAGCTGACGCTCGAGGTCGGCGAGGTCAGCGTTGTCGTAGAAGGCGAGGTCGATGTGGCCGTGTTCGGCCAGATCCAGCAGCCATTTGCGCAAGCCCCAGTACATCGACAGTGGCGCCACGACCCGATCGCCCGCCTCCAGTGCCTGCAGCACAGCCGTTGCCGCCGCATGGCCGGAGGCAAACAAGAGCGCCTGCGAGCCCCCTTCGAGCTGGCGCAACACCTCTTCCGCCTCGATGTAGGCTGGGCTGCCGTCACGCGCATACATCCGCCCACCCGGATAGCCACCGTCGGCCCCGCGCTCGAAGGTGCTCGCAAGGTGGATGGGCGGGACGATGTCCCGATAGGGTTCGGCGACACGGCCAAGACCATGCACGGTAAGGGTTTCAAGCGAAGACGTAACGGACATGTGGGCGCGGCCCCAGGATCTGAGCGAATGGAGGAGGGATATTAGTCCAGCACGGCCCCGGCAGCGAGCCCGCAGTCCGCTGCCCCCCTGCCCTGCCCCGCCTCGAAGTCATCCGTCGCGATCAGCGACATCTTGCTGGTGATGAAGAGGGTGGCGCGGTTCAGGCGCTTGATCTGTCGGCCGCCAACGACATGTGTTGAGAATCCAGAACGCTACCGCCTGCGGAGCACCGCTGATCGCCATCGGTATCCGCACGGCCTTGCTGCCGGCACTTGCCGGCAGCATCATCGGTCTGAAGCAGGGGCGCATCACATTCGACCTGCCTGGACTCTGGGTCGTCGAACACCCCTTGGCGCCGGGAGGCCTGAAACCGCAGCGCGCTGATCCCGGTCTTGCCCGCAGTGCCCCGACCGTTGCACGGAGACGATTTCGATGAACGCAAGCCGCAGCACACGCTGGGCGGCCAGCCTGCTTTTGTTGCTGGCAGCGCCTGGCGCGCTGTCCGCCACGATCTGGGTGGGGCGTTTCGCCGCTGGGAACGCGGCGCTTCCCGAGCCCTGGCAGGTCCAGCAACTCGACGAGCAGGTCCCCACTACCCGTTACACGCTGCGGGAATGGGAGGGAGTACATGCGGTCGAGGCGCATGCCGAGCGCAGCATGGCGCTCCTCGGTCGTCCGCTTGACGTCGACCTTGCTTCCACCCCTTACCTATGCTGGCTATGGCGTGTTGACGCGCCGGTGACTGAGGCCGACATGAGCCGCAAGTCGGGTGACGACTATGCCGCGCGCGTCTATCTGACCTTCGAGGTCGCACCCGAAGCCCTCGGTTTCGGTACCCGGGCCAAGCTCGCGCTCGCGCGCTCGATCTACGGCGACCAGGTGCCCGATGCCGCACTCAACTATGTCTGGGACAACCGGCACCCCATCGGCACGCTACGCGACAACGCCTACACCGATCGTGCACGCATGCTCGTGCTGCGCTCAGGCGCGCAGGATGCCGGCCGGTGGGTTCTGGAACGGCGCAACATCGCCGACGATTTCAGGCTAGCCTTCGGTGATCTGCCGGCCAGACTCAAGGGCCTTGCGCTCGCCTCCGATACCGACAATACCGGTGGAGTGGCGCATGCGGGCTTCGCGCAATTCCGTTTCGTCACGGATGCAGACGAATGCAGGATGCCGGACGACCTGGCTGCGAACGCGGGCTGACATTGGCGAAGGCGCCTGCTGTCGCTTCAGGTTCATACTTCCATGCGCGCAGCGACATCGCGGCGGCGAGAAAGAAGAGCCGACGGAGAGCGCTACGACCTGCGCAACGTGTTCGACCTGGCCCGCTATCTGCTACCGACGCCGCCCGTGCCACACCGCTTTCGCCGCCGACTGATTGCACTCGGCAGTGGAGACCCCACACGGGCGATCTGCTCGACCCTGATCGCGCAGGCGTTCCAGTCGGTGCGCTACCCTATCCTGCCGCTCGTGACGTGGCAGGCCGTCGGTGACCCACACTGCTCCGACTGCATGAAGGAAACCTTCCATGTACGCGATCACAGCCTCTTCACTCCGCGAGATTTCGATCTGTCACCCTACTTCGAGGTCGTGAAGCCCAGCCTTGGCGATGAATTCGACTATCGCAAGCTGGATTGGGCGTAAGAACAGTAAGCATGGCGCTGGCCCGACGCGGCTGGGGCCTAGTTCGTCGCGGCGGTGATGCGGAATTTGATCACGACATCATTAGCAACGATGTCGAAAGCCTTCCACGCGCCCTCGCCGAGGGCAAAATCCCCGCGCTGGATCGTCAGACTGCCGTTGAATACCCCAAGCCCGCCCTGCGCGGCGAAGGTGGCAGGGACAATAACCTCGCGGGTCGTACCCTTGATCGTCAGCTTGCCGGTGACCGCGTACCTGTCGCCGCCGAGCGCTTTAACGCTGGTGGACTCGAAGCGCGCCGTCGGAAAGTCCCGGGTATTCAACCAGGTCTTGCGTACCACCTCGTCATCGCCCTCCTCAAGGCCGGTGTCGATGCTCGCCAGATCGATCTCGATCGATACGCGGGCACTCGCCAATGCCGCCGGGTCGAAGCTGAGTTGGCTGGCGAACTTGCTGAACGAACCGTCCATCGTCACGCCCATCTGTTGATAGCCGAAACCGATCCGGCTTTTGTCGGGCTGGATCTGGTTGTACTCCACAGCCTGGGCTGTGGCGGCACATACAAGCGTGAATAACAGGGCGGGGACAATGCGCTTCATCGTTCAAGCTCCTTCTGGATAAAGTCGGCCAATCACTCGCCGCGACGCGGCAACATGCGGGTCAGCACCTCATCCTTGTCGACGAAATGATGCTTGAGTGCGGCGCCGACATGGCCCAGCACCAGCACGACAAGACACAGGTTCAGGCTCATGTGCACAGTCTGCAGCAGCTCACCCAGCGCCTTGTCCCTGGCGAGCAGATCCGGAATCGGCAGCACGCCGAACCACACCGTCTGCACACCCTTGGCCGAACTCATCAGCCAGCCACTAAGCGGAATCGCAAACATCAGCACGTACAGCAGATGGTGACCGGCATGCGCGACAAACCGTTCAATGCGGCCCACGTGCCCGGGCAAGGCCGGTGGGCGATGGATGAGGCGCCAGAGCAACCGCAGCGCGACCAGCGCGAACACCGTCACGCCCGTCCACTTGTGCCACGCGTAGACCTGCAGCTTGGCGGGGGACAGCGCCAGATCCGTCATGTAGACGCCCAGCCCCAGCATGCCGAAGATCAATAGGGCGATGCCCCAGTGCAGGGCCTTGGCAGTGGTGGTGTAGTGGGTGCTCATGTGCGGAAGTCCTCCGTGCGGTGGACAACTGAGGCGTCTGAAGGTGCAGTCCTTTACAGCCAAGCATCAAGCAGGCGCAACTGCAAGCCGCGCCGGTTCAGACCGAAATGCGCTGCGCTGGATAAAGGGCCACGCCGACACCTGTCAGAGCTGGCTGAAGGAAGCGCGCGCCGCGGCGAAATAAACCGCTCGAAACGGGCGATGACGAGCGACGGCGATCTCACGGGTCGCCGTCGCTCATGTGTCGTCAGTCAGCGAAAGCCGCGAGCGCCGCACGCAGGGTGGCTTCATCCACGCCCTCGACCAGCGCTGCCACCCGGTCGCCATTGAGCCACAGCGCCTCAGCCTTCATCTCGAAGCTCGCACCCTGCTTAAGTGCCGACACGACGCCACCCGCCTCGCGCGGCGAGGCAAAGCCCTCGCCCTGCAGCAGCAAGCCGCCGTCGGCATCGACCAGCTTGAAGTGGAAGCGGCCGTCGGCCTCACGGTATTGCTTGAACTGGGGCAGCGCGGCTCTGGCCTTTTCCGCCACGACGGGCCCGGCCACCGCAGTCAGATTGCGCAAGCCGACAGCGTGGCGCAGCTCGGCGAGGAAAGGGGTGGCGATCGCGCGCGCCTTGGCGGCGCCCTCATGCAGATGCTTCTCGATCTGCCTCGGCTCGGCAATCAAGGCCTGGTACTTCTCACGCATCGGCGCCACGGCGGCCTCGACCTTGTCGAACAGTGCCTGCTTGGCCTCACCCCAGGCGATACCCTCGTCGAAGGCGCTGCGCATCGCGCGCGTATCCTCGGGGCTGGCAAAGGCCTGGTAGAGCTCGAACAGCGCCGAGCCCTCGGCATTCTTGGGTTCGCCCGGGGCCTTCGAGTCGGTGACGATGGAGAAGATCAGCTTCTTCAGTTCAGCTGGCGGGGCGAACAGCGGAATGGTGTTGTCATAGCTCTTGCTCATCTTGCGACCGTCGAGCCCGGGCAGGGTAGCAACCGACGCATCGACGGCGGCTTCGGGCAACACGAAGTGCTCGCCATAGAGGTGGTTGAAGCTGCCGGCAAAGTCGCGCGCCATCTCGATATGCTGGATCTGGTCGCGCCCGACCGGCACCGAATGCGCCTTGAACATCAGAATGTCGGCTGCCATCAGCACCGGGTACATGTACAGGCCCATGTTGACGCCGGCATCCGGATCGATGCCGTCTGCGGTGTTCTTGTCCACTGCCGCCTTGTAGGCGTGGGCACGGTTGAGCAGGCCCTTGCCGGCGACGCAGGTCAGCAGCCAGGTCAGCTCCGGAATTTCCGGAATGTCGGACTGGCGGTAGAACCACACGCGATCCGTGTCCAGCCCGGCGGCAAGCCAGGTGGCGGCAATTTCCAGGGTCGAGCGCTGCACGCGCAGCGGGTCGGTGGTCTTGATCAGCGCATGGTAGTCGGCCAGGAAGTAGAAGCTCTCCACCCCCGGATGGCGGCTGGCGCCAATCGCCGGGCGGATGGCACCGGCGTAGTTGCCGAGGTGGGGCGTGCCCGAGGTGGTGATCCCGGTAAGGACGCGCTGGACAGTCATGGATCGCTCCGGCAGAAACTGGACAAAGAGCGCGAGTTTAACGGCTTACGGGCACCGGGATAAGGCGTTGGAAACGGAACCTGGCCTCTCCAGTACCCTGCACGGGTCGCGCAACGGGTCCATGATCGGGCCTGGGCCGACGCGCGCGCGGCGGAACAACACGCGCGATGTGCTGACCAACCTGGCTTCGCCTGGCTCAAGCAGCCGCGAAAATGGCTGAGCTGCACCCCCAAAAACGAAAAGGATTGCTATCGCATGCTGGAAAAACTCACCAACCTGGACTGGATCAATGCCTACGCCCTGCCCTGGGGCATCAACCTGCTGTTTGCCATTGGCACCTTCATCGTCGGCCGCTGGATTGCGCGTGGCGTGGTGAGCGTGGTGCGCAAGTTGCTGACGCACGCCAGACTCGATTTGATTTTGGTGAATTTCGTCATTTCCATTCTGCAGGGCGTGCTGTTGCTCGTGGTCATCATCGCCGCCCTCGATCGGCTGGGCGTGGACACCACTTCGCTGGTGGCGCTGATCGGTGCCGCAGGTCTGGCCATCGGCCTGGCGCTGCAGGACTCATTGAAGAACTTCGCCGCCGGCGTGATGCTGATCGTGTTCCGCCCGTTCAAGGCCGGTGACTTCGTCGAGGCCGCTGGCACCTCGGGCGTGGTGGAAAAGATCAGCATCTTCAGCTCCATCTTCCGCACCGTGGATAACCGCGAGATCATCGTGCCCAACGGCGCGATCTACGCCGACGTGATCACCAACTACTCCGCCCGCCCGACGCGTCGCATCGACCTGCTGTTCGGCATCAGCTACGACGACGACATCCGCAAGGTGAAGGCGATCATCGAACAGGTGCTGAAGGACGAACCGCGCCTGCTGGCCGACCCGGCTCCCTTCATCGGTGTGGCCGACCTGGCCGACAGCAGCGTCAATATTCACGTCCGGCCGTGGGTGGCAACCGACGACTACTTTGCGACGATGTGCGATCTGAAGGAAAAGATGAAAATCGCCTTCGACGACAATGGCATCACCATTCCGTACCCGCAGATGGACATGTACCAACACGTCATCCACCGCCCGGCGACAGACAAGACCGTAGCCTGACACCCTTTCCAGCGCCCTCACGCAGCCGCAGCCCTGCCGGCACAGTTGCGGCTGCCGGGGCCGTCGGCTCAATGCCTCAAGACCTTGAGGCTCAAGCCGTTCACTTCGATTCGGCGCGCCGCCACAGCGGGGCCAGCCCGATCAGCCCGAACAGCGGCCCCGGCAGCAGCAACCAGGCCACGCGATCGCCGATCAGTGGCCACAAGCGCGTGCTGAGTTCGATCGACACCATCGTGATCGCAAACCCGACCGCATTCTGAAACGCCAGCGCACTGCCCACGCTCTCGGGCGGACAAGCGCGCGCGGACAGCGCGGAAAAGTGCGGCGAGTCGGCAATCACACTTGCCCCCCAGACCAACATCAGCGCCGCCAGCAATAGCGGCGGCCAGTGGGTCGCCAGCGGATAGACGGCACAGCACAGCGCCGAGGTGGCCAGCGCCAGTGCCGCCACCCGCGCGCTACCGATACGGCGGCTGAGCAACCCGCCCAGCACACAGCCGGCCGCGCCAATCCCGATCACCGCAAACGCCGGCCCGGACGGTGAGCCGGCGTCGGCCCCGCGCGCCGCCGTCACCATCAACGGCACCAGGGTCCAGAACGCATACAGCTCCCACTGATGGCCAAAATAGCCCAGCGCCGAAGCCCGAAAGCGTGGCTCGCGCAGCGCCAGCAAGCCCTCGCCCAGTCTTAGCCGCGGCGCACCCGGCCGCCGCGTCAGATACGGCCCATCGCCCAACGCATGGATCATGCCTGCAGCCACCAGCGCCAGGGCCGAGGACACCAGAATCGTCGCCTGCCAGCCCCAGCCGGCATCCAGCATGCGCACGCCATGCGGCAAGGCCGTGCCCAGCGTCAACATGCCGACCAGCCAGGCCAGCGCCGCGCCCGCCTGTCGGGGCACCCACGTCACCACCAGCTTCATGCCCAGCGGGTAGACGCCAGCCAGCGCCAGCCCGACGGCAAAGCGCCACGCCAGACCGTCCGCAAGGTTATGCGCCAGCAGCGCGAAGCCCGCGTTGGCGATCGCTCCCAACACCGCACAGCAGGCAAAGATGCGGCTGGCGGAAAAGCGATCGGCCAGACCGCTGAGCGAGAAGCCCAGCGTGCCGAGGATGAAGCCGAGCTGCACCGCATTGGTCAGGCGTCCCAGGTCGGCCGGGCGCAGTGCCCACAAGCGCATCAAATCCTCGCCCGCGCTATTGGCCGAGAACCACAGCGAGGTGCCGAAGAGCTGGGCAACAACGATCAGGAAAAGTGGCGGTGGACGCATGGTCGTCGACTGTGCAGGCGGATCAGCGCCGATTCAAGTGCCAGGCATGCCCGCATCAAACGGTGCCGCATGCACTGGACCCGTGAACGCCGCACCACCCCCCGCGCGCGCTCCGTGTGCAGGAAAGCCCCCCGGCACGCGCGACACGACTCACCCCAGCCCACATCCGTCCGCTGGCCGATCGGGATACCATTGCATCTGCGCACCAGACGTGCTGCCGCGCCCGTTTCGCTCGTTTCCGCCCATTTCCGAACCTATCAGAAGCCCATCGTGAGCCTGCCCACCCCCGAACGCCCCCGCGTACCGACAATCACCGTCGGCCTGCGCCCCCACCCTGCAAGCCTCCCCTTCCAGGCCGCGACCGACAGCACGCCGGCCATCGTCTCGCCAGTCGGCATGCTGCTGGCGACGATGTACGCCGCCCCCGATGGCAGCGCAGTGTTCGAGTTCAGGCTTGAGGACAGCCCGCTAGGCAAGCTGCGCATTCCGGCACCGACCGAGCCAGGCCCGGCTGATGCATTGTGGAAGCACACCTGCTTCGAGGTGTTCATCGGCGTCAAGGGCGAACCGGCCTATCGCGAATTCAACTTCTCACCTTCGGGCCAGTGGGCCATCTACGACTTCCGCGCCTGGCGCGAACGCAACGACGACTTCCGCGTGGTGGCAGCGCCACAACTGCGCTTCGAGCAGGACGGCAAGGATGCCTGGCTGGAAGCTCGCGTGCCCGGCACGGCACTGCCCACGGTGCCGGCCGGCACCGAACTCGAGATCGGACTCGCCGCCGTCATCGAGCGTGACGACGGCGAACTGGAATACTGGGCCGTACAGCACAGCGTCGCCCAGCCGGATTTTCACGCCCGCAACACCTTCGTGCTGATGCTCAAGACCTGGGTCGAACCCAGCGACAAGTCCTGATGCCGGCCATCCGTTTCGGTCTCGATCGCCTGCTTGCCGACCCGGCACTGCGCCGCCCGCTGGCCGGCAAGCGCGTCGCCCTGCTCGCCCACCCCGCGTCGGTGACGCGCGACCTGAGGCATTCGCTGGACGCCCTGGCCGCGCTGCCCGAGATCACCTTGTCCGCGGCCTTCGGCCCGCAGCATGGCCTGCGCGGCGACAAGCAGGACAACATGGTCGAGTCGCCCGACTACAACGACCCGCTGCTGGGCATTCCGGTGTTCAGCCTGTATGGCGAAGTCCGCCGCCCGAGCGCAGCGATGATGGACCGCTTCGACGTACTGCTGGTCGACCTGCAGGACCTCGGCTGCCGCATCTACACCTTCATCACCACGCTGCGCTACGTGCTGGAGGAAGCGGCCAGGCACGGCAAGTCGGTATGGGTGCTCGACCGTCCCAATCCGGCTGGCCGCCCGGTCGAAGGCACCCTGCTGCGCCCCGGCTGGGAGAGCTTCGTCGGCGCCGGCCCGCTGCCGATGCGCCACGGCATGACGATGGGCGAGCTGGCGCGCTGGTTCGTTGCCACGCTGGGCCTGGATGTCGATTTCCGCGTGATCGAAATGGAAGGCTGGCAGCCCGAAACGGCACCCGGCTATGGCTGGCCGCTGGGCGAACGCAGCTGGATCAACCCGAGCCCCAATGCCCCCAACCTGTCGATGGCGCGCGCCTACGCCGGCACGGTGATGCTGGAGGGCACGACCCTGTCGGAAGGCCGCGGCACCACCCGCCCGCTGGAGCTGTTCGGCGCGCCCGACCTCGACGCCCGCGCCCTCATCACCACCATGCGAGCCCTGGCGCCCGACTGGCTGCGCGGCTGCGTACTGCGCGAATGCGGGTTCGAGCCCACCTTCCACAAACACGCTGGCCGCTTGTGCACGGGCGTGCAGATCCACGTTGAAGACCCCACGC
>Ga0209476_10001491_pt1 | contig 15742 bp, 9 predicted proteins | sample KloWWTrecipitate_FD_187179 | JGI IMG/M metagenome (GOLD analysis project Ga0209476, IMG submission 187179) | Active sludge microbial communities from Klosterneuburg, Austria, studying microevolution and ecology of nitrifiers - Klosterneuburg... | ecosystem: Engineered > WWTP > Aerobic digester >... | reverse complement strand
TGTAGAACAACATCAGTTGTTAAAACGTTATTACAACAATTTTGTCCTTGCAGGTGCTAAACTTAATGATGCTGATAAAGCTAAGGTGGCTAATATCAATTCACGATTGGCCACTTTGTTTACTCAATTTTCTAAAAATCAATTAGCAGATGAGAATGAAAAATATATAGAAATTAAAAATGAATCCGATTTGGCAGGATTACCTGATGACATAAAATCAGCGTATGCAAAAAATGCAAAAGAGCGTGGTAAATCAACATGGACTGTTGCCAATACACGTTCTGCTGTTGAGCCTTTTTTAACTTTTTCAAACAATCGCGAATTACGTAAACAAGTTTGGACAATGTTTATAAACCGTGGCGACAATGGCGATGCCAACGATAACAACAAGATTATTCCTGAAATTTTAAAATTACGTTATGAAAGAGCAAAGCTGATGGGATTTGCAACATTTGCACATCAGAAACTTTCAGACAAAATGGCTAAAACACCTGAAGCTACTATGAAATTGATGGAATCTGTTTGGCCTGCTGCTATTGCCAGAGTAAAAGAAGAAGTTGCCGACATGCAGGCAATTGCCGATAAAGAAAATGCAGGAATTAAAATTGAGCCATGGGATTATCGCTACTACGCAGAGCAAGTAAGAAAATCAAAATATGATCTCGATCAGAATGAGGTGAAACAATATCTTCAGTTGGAGAAACTTAGAGAAGGAATGTTTTTTGTTGCAGGAGAATTATTCAATCTTTCATTTACTCAGGTTCATGACGTTCCTGTTTTTCATCCTGATGTTACAGTATATAAAGTTGAAGATAAGACAACACATAAGTTAAAGGGGATCTGGTATTTTGATCCCTATGCACGTACAGGTAAACGTTCCGGTGCATGGATGACAGCCTATCGCGAACAGGAAAAACTGAGTGGAAATGTTACAACTATTGTATCCAACAATTGCAATTACATAAAAGGTTCCGGTAATGATCCCGTACTTATTTCATGGGATGATGCCACTACTCTGTTTCATGAATTCGGACATGCATTGCATGGTTTGTGTTCTGATGTTACTTATCCGACAATTTCAGGAACCAATGTGGCCAGAGATTATGTTGAGTTTCCATCACAAGTACTTGAACGTTGGTTGCCAACATCAGAGGTGTTGCAGAAGTATGCAATAAATGCTAAAACCGGACAACCTCTTCCACAAAGTCTGCTCGAAAAACTCAACAAATCTTCAAAATTCAATCAGGGATTTGAAACAACAGAATATCTGTCGAGTGCATTGGTAGATATGAAAATACATCTTGCAGGTGATAAAGTAACTGATCCTGATAAATTTGAAAAAGAAACCTTAGCTGCACTGAATATGCCTTCGGAAATTGTGATGCGTCACCGACTGCCACAATTTGGGCATATTTTTTCAAGTGATGAATATGCAGCGGGCTATTACAGTTATCTATGGTCAGATGTAATCAGCGCTGATGCAACTGAAGCATTTACAGAAGCAGGTAGTTTATATGATAAAAAGACTGCCGAAAAACTTTATCGTAATGTGTTTAGTGTTGGTGCTTCAATTGACGAAAGTATAGGCTATCGTAATTTCAGAGGTCACGACCCTGACGTTAAAGCACTTATGCGCAGCAGAGGCTTTCCTGAAAAATAAGCCTTGGAGGGCTTATTACCATAACTATTTTGATGATTTTCCGTATGATTAAATACTTTTGTTTAGTTTAACCTTACGGGATGTGATCAAAGGCAACTTCAGGTATTTTCTACTTATTCTTTCTTTGGCAATGGTATTTTCCGCCATTGTATTAGAGTGGAATATGCACAAACGTGATCTTGACTTTATCAGGATAACAGTTTTTGCAAAAAAGACTTTACATGAAGAAGAAAACCGGGCAAACAAATATGTTGAATGGCTTGGTAATATGCTTTCGCGCCAAACAAGTTATTCTGCCATTGACGACAGTCTGTTGCTTACTTCGCAAAAACCTGTTAGTGCTTTCTACAGCTTTGTATATCTCAACGACTCATTAATTTATTGGGATAATAATGCTGTAAGTTTCTCATACAATCAAGTTAAAAACGGAATCAACCAACAACTTATTCAACTAAAAAATGGTTGGTATGAATTGTTTCGTTACCAACGAAGAAATATTACCATCATTGGTTTGTTGCCCATACGTGCAGGCTATGATTTTCAAAATAAGTATTTGCGCAATGAGTTTAATCCTGTTTTGGGAATTCCAGAACATGCCCTTCTGTTACCCTCACCGGCAACAGGATCTTATCCGGTAATAAGCTCTGATGGAAATTATTTATTCAGTATAAAATACAATCCGATAATGAGCGATCCGGGTCGCTTGTGGTACATTGCTGCATTGTATTTAGCCGGATTTTTCCTTTTATTAATTTCATTCTATCTCTATGCAAGACAGTGGTTATTAAAAAATCCATTAGTGTCGTTTGTAATAATTAGTCTTTTAGTTTTCATCAAATGGCTCATGCTGACATTCCGTTTTCCTGAATTTCTTTATGGCATGCCGCTATTTAATCCTAAATTTTATGCAACATCATACTTTCTGAATTCATTGGGTGATTTTTTGCTTAGTGCATCTGTTTTTTGTTGTGTCATTCTGTTCGTTTACAATTACCTTCATTTAAGAAGAAGAAAAATAAAAGTTATCAGACAAAGTCCAACATTACTTTCAATTGTTGTAATCGGAAATCTGTTGTTTACTTTCTTGTTTTCTGTTTTTATCAATTATCTTATAAGCGGATTAATTCTTAACTCAAAAATTTCTTTCAACGTAAACAATGTTTTTGAATTAACCTTTTTCAGCCTCATTGGATTTTTAATAATAGGTATTCTGCTTTTTTCGTTTTATGTTTCCTGCGAAGGGACAGTAAAATTTGCTGAGTATAGTGGTTTCTCATTACCTTATAACTTTCTTTTATTTTTAATTACACAAGGACTTTTTCTGGTTGTATTAATTCTGTTTCGAAACACTGATGTTTTTGTGAATTATGGTGTAGCCACATTCTTTCTGACCAATTCGCTCATTCTCTTCATCAGTTACATTCGTTTTACAAGCCGGCAAAATTTTTCATTTGTACGCTACATGTTTGTCATAGCAGGCTTTTCTGTTTATGCTGCATATACCATTTCGAGCTTTAATATGGTGCGCGAAAAAAACAACATGCGTCTGTTAGTTTCAAAGGTTGAAAACAGAGAAGACTTGATTGCAGAATATTTATTTCAGGAAATAGATCAGAAACTAAAGACTGATCCTGTAATTACTTCAAATATTATTCAGGGAAGGTCGCCCTTGTTAGAAGAAAAAATAAAAAAGCGTATCACTCTAAATGCATTTAATCAGGCATATTGGACACGCTACGATATTCAAATCAAAGCTTATGACTCTGCAGGTGTTTCTCTGTTTGCCAATTCCGACACATTGCGCAATGTAACTTTTTATGATAGCATCATCAATACGCAGACACGACCAACCTATAGCCATTCCTTTAATTACCTGAGTTCTAACTCAGGTAAAATTGGATACATCGGAAAAATTACATATCCAAAAAATGCCAGCGGTGAACTTGCTGCTACAATAATTATTCAGCTTGACTCTAAATTTAATCAGGAAGAAGGTGGGTTTCCCGATTTACTTCTTTCAGAAAAAATGCCTGCATCGCGCGATCTTTCAAAATATGCTTATGCAAAATATGAGAATGGCAAACTGATTTTTCAAAGTGGCAAGTTCAACTATTTTCATTCTGCTGCTACATACGACCGTATGTTTGGTTTGGTAAAATCCGATCAGTTTGTATCATTAGGAGGGTTTATTCACTTATTCTATAATCAGGATAAAAATAATCTGATTGTAATTTCATATAAAACACCTCAGGCTATTGAACAGGTGACTTTATTCTCTTATGTGTTTATTTTCTTTTCTGCAACATTCATTTTAATTTACATGATTTGGCTTTTCTTAGCCAACAATTTCAGGTTGCATCTTGATTTCAGAAAACGAATTCAGCTTTCAGTAGTTGGTTTAGTTGTTATTGCTATATTGTTGATTGGCGGTGGTTCTATTTTTTACATTTCGCGTGGTTATTCCGAAGAGCAAAAAGTCAGGATTAAAGAAAAACTTTCAACACTGATGCTTGCTGTTGAATCAGAATTCAATGATAAAAACTTAACAGAGGCAAACTTAACAGAAGAAACTACCTTAAACTTTTCAAGAATTTCGAATACACTTTCAAGCGATTTTAATCTTTATGACAAAAACGGACGATTAATTTATTCCACACAACCAAAGATATTTGATAAAGAAATTATTTCAAGGTTGATGAACAGGAGTGCTTTCGACCAACTTAAAAATTATCAGACTAATGGTTTTATTCATGATGAAAAAATCGGTTTATTGGAATATACTTCAGCCTACGAAACTATTGTGAATAAAGACAATAAAGTAGCAGCTTATATTAACCTCCCATACTTTGCACGGCAGAATGAATTGAAAAAAGAAATCAGTGGTTTCTTGGTTACACTAATCAACATTTATGTACTACTTTTTGGTATCGCCATTGTTATTACATTCATTATTTCAAACCGTCTTGTAAAGCCATTAAACCTTATTCAGCAAAAATTAGCTAGAGTAAAATTAGACAGTAGTAATGAGCTGCTTGAATGGGAAGGTGGAGATGAAATTGGCTCTTTGGTAAATGAATACAATAAGATGGTAAACAAGTTGGCTAAGAGTGCAGATGCATTAGCGCAGTCGGAAAGAGAAACTGCCTGGCGAGAAATGGCAAAGCAGGTTGCCCATGAAATTAAAAATCCACTCACACCAATGAAGCTGAGTATGCAGCATCTTGCACGTGCATGGAAAGAGAAGAACAGCAACTTCGAAAACATTTTTGAAAAAGTTTCCAGAACAATGATTGAGCAGATTGATTCACTATCAAGGATAGCTACAGAGTTTTCAAACTTTGCAAAAATGCCAAAAGGCAATTTTGAAAAAATAGACCTTGTAAAATCTATTCAAAGTAATATTGACCTTTACAGTGAAGTGCGTAATGTGGATTTTGTTTTTAATAAAAGCAACATTGACGATGAAGCTGTTGTTAATGGTGACTGGGAACAAACATTAAGAGCTTTCGGAAATCTTATAAAAAATGCAGTACAAGCTATTCCTGAAAACCAACAAGGATTAATTACAATTCAACTTACAAAAGCGGATAAGCAGTTTTATATTAGTATCACTGACAACGGTAAAGGCATTACCGAAGAGGCAAAGCAAAAAATATTTACGCCAAACTTTACAACTAAAAGTGGAGGCACAGGTTTAGGACTTGCTATGGTAAAAAGTATTGTAGAAAATATGCAGGGAAAAATATCGTTCGAAAGTGAATACGGAAAAGGAACTACTTTTAAAATAGAGCTATTTGAAGCAGATTAAAATTATTGCTTACAAAAACGTTTGATAACAGCAACGTTATTTTTTGAAACGGCCTTAAAAGAATAAATGCCATTCTTTAGATGTGAGACATCTATATTTCCCATTGCAGAGTTAATTATTTCTGAATAAACAACGGCACCTTTTGCGTCCATTACTTCAATAGTAAATGGTATATTTTCAGTCTTGAAATTAATTTTGTCTGTAACAGGATTGGGGTATGAATCAAAATCATTGACGGAAGAAACATTACGTATTCCCGTAAAGTCCTGAAATTTAACAACACCTTGTGTTGCTGTGCCTATCCATATATTGTTCAAAGAATCAATAGTCAAGCATTGAATATTGTTATCAGGCATGGAAGAATTAACAGTGTTGAAGCAAGTATAAACAGTACCTGTTTTTCTGATTATACCACTATCGGCAGTAGCTACCCAAACAGACTGATGATCGTTACTGATTTGTATATCTGAAAGACTATTTGACTGAATGAAAGAACTTCCCATATAATACCAAAACCATCCACCAATATTTCTGTAAACCACTATTCCATTTGCTGGAGTTGCCATCCAGATGTTTCCAACAGAATCTTCGTCAAATCCCAAAATAGTATTATCAGGAATTCCTGAACCATTTGAAATATTCAAGTTTGATTTAATCGTGTCTTCGTGAAGTATAAACAATCCGCCATTAACACTTCCTGCATAAACTTTTCTGTTTTTTGAAGTATGAATAGATGCAATAGTATTTTGAATAATGCTGCTTGCTGCAGAGTAAACTATCCAGTTGGTTCCGTCAAACTTTACAAGTCCGTCCTGATTTCCAATCCACAATGCACCTGCTGAATCAAATGCAAGAGCTCTGATTGAATTTTCGGTAATGGGACTATTGGTATCATCATAAACTGTCCAATTAGTTCCATCAAACTTTGCCACACCTCCACCAAGTGTACCAATCCAGGCATTGTTCAGTGAGTCGAATGCAATAGCACGCACACTATTAGCAGGCAATCCTGATGCGAAGGGAAGATATACTGTCCAATTTACATCATCAAAAACAGCAAGTCCATAATCGGTTCCAATCCATTTTCTTCCTATATGATCAACTTCAATACATCTTACCGAATTTTCAGGTAATGGTGAATTTGCTATTGTATAGTTAGTCAACACTTGTTGTGCATACCCTTGCACAGAAAATAAAATCAGGAAACAAAATATTATTCTTCTCATTCTTTAAAAATAAAAACCCTCCCGTAGGAGGGCATTATTCCGGTTTTAGATATAATTATTGTATTACAACTTTTAATGTTTGTTTTTTACTACCGGTATCAACAGTCAACAAATAAATTCCCTTGTTGAATTTCGACAAGTCTAATTTATGATTGTTTGTACCTATCACATTTGCAATGTTCTTTATTAAAACTGACTTTCCTAAAATATCAGTCATTTTAATTAAAGCTATACCATTAACTTCTGAATTAACTGTCAGGTTAACCATTCCTGTTGAAGTTGGATTTGGCGAAATTTCAATAACTGAAGTACTACTACTCATCTCGCCTAAGCGGCAATTGAATGAAACAAGTACTGCTCTTCTTCCTGCTTGTCCACATGCATTGTATGCATTGACACCAACACTTCCCGTCTTTGTTCCAAAATCAACTGTAATATTAGGAGTTCCCTGACCTGATGTAATTACTGATCCTGATGGAACTATCCATTGATAGTTGGTTGCACCAAATACAGTATTTGTACTATATGACACATTTTGTTGTCCTGCACAAACTGTTGTTGGTCCGGTTAAAGTTGATGGCACTGATGGTGTTTTCTTAATTGCTACACAACGAGGCTTGCTACTCATACATGTGTTGTCGGCTGTCACACATACATTGCCACTCGTAAAGCTGCTGCCTACATAAATTGAAGCAGTCTTAGTTCCCTGACCACTTGCAATATTTACTCCGGCCGGAACCGACCATGTATAACTTGTGGCCCCACTAACAGTTGCACTTGTAAATGTGCCTGCTGCATCACATAATCCAGTAACCGGACCTGTGATAGATGATGGTGTGGCAGGAATATTCAATGACAGCGAAGATGAGCGTGAAGCACTCACACCGCAAGCACCATTTGCAACAACTGATATATTACCACTTGTGAAATTTGATGCAAAGTTTAAATGAATATTATTAGTTCCTTGCCCTGAAATAATAGTCACCCCTGCAGGAACAGTCCATGTATATGAAACGGCATTAGCTACAGGACTTACAGAATAATTTTCATTCACATTCGGGCAAGGCTTTTTATTTCCTGCTATTAAACCAGGTATAGTCGGTGCAGTGCCTGTGTTTGCATTAATGGTAATGGTATTTGTACTAAAGCAACCTCCGGCAACAAAACCCGTAACTGTGTAGGTCATTGTTGTGGATGGTGTTGCAATTACTGTTGAACCTGATGTAGTATTTAAGCCTGTTGATGGGCTCCATGTGTATGTATCTGCTCCTGATGCAGTGAGCGTAGCAGACTGACCATTACATATAGATGTTGTACTTGCTGAAACATTTACGACAGGCTGAGCAATAATATTCACAGTTATTGAAGAAGAAGCAGAACATCCATTATCTGTACCTACAACTGTGTAAGTAATCGTTGATATTGGGTTAGCAACAACGCTAGCACCTGTTGTAGTATTTAATGCTGTTGAAGGCGACCATGTAAAGTTGCTTGCACCACTGGCTGATAAAGTCACAAACTGTCCACTGCAAACATCTACATTTCCACTTGTTTGAATAACAGGATTTGGATTTACATTTACTGTAAAAGTTGCTGTATTTGAGCAGCCGTTTGATGTGCCTGTAACAACATAGATAGTTGTTGCAGCAGGTGTAGCATCTACTGTTGCTCCTGTTGAAGTATTTAATCCTGTTGCAGGACTCCATGAATAAGTTGATGCACCTGTTGCTGTTAATGTTGTTGACTGTCCTTCGCAGATGGTATTGTTTCCACTAACATTAATACTAAGCGAAGGTGTAACTGTAAGTTGTGTAATTACTATACTATCACAACCGGATACATTGATAAAGTTATCGTAGTATGTTCCTGCGGTAGAATAATTATTTCCATTAATAGAGTAAGAGCCTCCCTGACAAATTGTTTGTGGATTCTGAACTGAATCGGCCGAAGGGCCAAAAGGATAATTCCAAACTGCAATATTCGTTGATGTACATCCTAAACTATTTGTAATAGTAACACTCGGGCCTTGCAAGGGTAATGGATTTGCAAGTATCTGTTGATTTATACAAGAAGTTGTTTGACCATTATCCCATAGGTAGGTGTATGGTGCATAGGCTCCGTTTGATGTGTCTGAAGCACAAGCGTTAGCATAGCTGCCTGCACAATGTCCATTTGGATAAGTTAATGTTACTTGTGAATAGGGTGTCGGATTTACAACAATGTTAACCTGAGCAGATGAACTTCCGCAAGCATTGCTTCCTGTTACTGTATATAATCCTGCCTGATTGGGTTGAATATTAAGTATTGTATTTGAAGACTGTGTTGAACTGTAATTATTCGGCCCTGTCCAACTCCAGGAAGTAACATCAGCATTAAATGCTTCAAGTAAAACAAGATCTCCTATACATGCAGGGCTTGATGATGCAGTTGCAGAAATGGTGCCCGGTGCAGGATTTACTGTAACAGTAAATTGTGTTGTATCAGAACAACCATTCATCATTCCAATTACAGTATAAGTTGTTGTTTGAGTTGGCGAAGCTGTAACGCTTGATCCTGTAGTTGCACTTAAACCTGTTGCAGGGCTCCATGCATAAGTTGTTGCACCGTTTGCAGCAAGCGTTGTTGATGTACCTTCACAGATTGTATTGCTTCCTGAAACACTAACGTTTGGATTTGCCACATTCACTGTCACTGAGCCTGAGCCTGCACATCCTGTAGTACTCTCAACTGCAGATACTGTATATGTAGTAGTCTGTGTAGGATTAGCTATCGGATTCTGATTTGTTGAATTAAATCCAGAAGGATTAGATGTCCAGTTATAAGATATTGATGTCGGAACCTGTGAATTGATTTTCAATGTCCAATTTTGAATTGTTCCTACATCTACAGATGCACGGTCAATTACATGCAATTTCCAAACACCGTTAACATTACCCGTTAAGCTGTTGAAGTTTCCTTCTGGAATAAATGTTCCATTATAAGGTGGATTTCCACTGGTAATAGCCATTGGTCCGTTCATTGCAAAAGTTGAATTGGTATAATTATCACCACTACCACCTCTGCGATTACTCAGCACTGCATATTGTCCTGATGGAGCAACTAAACGTAATTCGATGTCACCATCATAAGTATGTGTAATATTTGCATTTACAGACACTACAACACCTGAACTTAATGCAGTTGGATTGATACCACTAACGGTTATTGGTGATTGTACGCCTGTTGAATTATTATCAGGAATCGGATAAGCTGTAGTGTTAGAAAAAGTTTGTACAACAGTAACAGTTCCTGAACTTGTTGCTGAGCCATTGAGTTGCACAGGGTCACCGGCACAAACATTAGCAGAACTTGTAGATGCAGTTACCGGGAAACTATTAACCGTTACTGTAACCGGAGTTGATGCAGTAGCACAGGTTGAAGTATTATTTACTGTACAAGTGTAAGTTCCACCTTGTGAAACAGTGATGCTTTGTGTAGTAGCACCATTGCTCCATAAATAATCGCTTGCACCGCTGCAAGTTAAAGTTACGCTGCCTCCGGCACAAAATGTTGTGGGCCCGTTTGCGGTAATTGTTGGAGCTACCCCACCTTGTTTTGTCAGTGTAAATGGCACTGCCATTACGTTGTTGTTATCATTCTCTTCAAGAAAATAATTGTCAGGATCCTGTTGACATACGATGTAATAGGTACCATTACAAGTACCGGGAGGAATGTTAATCCACATGCCATCAAGACTCTGATTATAGGTATCAAAATAACCTGCTGAAATACCTTGCAATGTTGCTGAACAACCATAACTTCCTCCACCTAAACCATAGTTGCCATAAAATTCTGCAGGTGTATCCAATGTATCGCCATTGTCTGCAATACATAAGCCACTTCCGTTTGATGATGCACAGGCTCCTATATCAAGCAAACAAAAAGCAAGTTTTGCACCATTACCTACAATAGGCCAATTTACAGGATTAGGATCTGCTGTTGGTGTTCTCAAAGTATAAACGCCCCAGTTGTCAACGTGTTGATGACCATGTGATGGGTGATATGTCATTGTTCCTGCAGGACGATCATAATATGACATTGAATTGCCGTTCTTATGATAAATTCTTTGGTTGATGATTATTTTAGGATAGGTAATGTTATCAGGACAAATTGATGGCGCTGTACCAACAAAAGTATCTGTGCCGCAAACAAAAATATTTGACGAGCGTGTTTCCATAGGTCCATGTCCGATGTTTGGTGTAGAAACTGTAATTCTCAGGCGTCCATCATTAACACCGTTGCCTGACTGCGAATATTCTATAACACCGTTGGAACCAAGTATGGTCAATGGTTTTCTTGATGCAGTAATATCAGGTAATAAATCACAGTTAGTGCCACCGCCCAAGCATGAGCATGTTGAGGCGTTAGTTAGTGTACACTGTGCATAAATGGCTTGACTAGCAAACAATAGTACAACCAGTAGTAGGTAAATACGTTTCATATTAGTTTGATTTAAATATTATGGGAGGATTAAAAAGTAGCCCAAATTAAGCATTTTTCTGAAACTTGCAAGTGGTTTTTTTGATTAACAGAAAAAATCTGTAGTCAAAAAGCAGAAAAATATAGGTGAACAGCTATTTTTCGGAAAGCAAGGTAGTGATGATGCGGATAAAGTCATCCTTAGTTTTTTCATGATAGGCACCTGTAGCCGGACCATTAAATCCTGTATAGATTTTTCTAAGAATACCAAACAGGTAGATTTTTTTTCTTCCAGTGCTTTTATAGCACCTAAAAAGGTGCTGCATTTACCTCCACCACCCTCAAATGACAAGTATTTAATGTTGCTTTTGTTCATTATAATATTGCTTGTTTTTTTTAAGAAAAAAAGAAACTGTTAGTGTTTTAAAAGCCACCTTATCATAATTTTCAGGATCATAATCGCCTCTATACAGAAATTTTTTTAAATTCTGTGAATATCGAATCTCCACACAAATATCATTATCTTCACAATTGTGTGGTTCATCAAGAAATGGGTATTTTGGAGAAAACCAAACATCAAGCATGGAATCAATTTCAGCAGCTTTTAAAACACTGGAATCAAAATCTAATGTCAGAATGTTTACAGGAAACTTTGCTTCAAGTAATTTATAGTGTTGCCTGTACTTATTCTCGTAAAATTTATTGCTTGCATAATCTGCGGAGTAGTTATTAATAGCAGTATCCATATCCCGTTGAGCGTAATGTATCCAATATGGCGCCCATTCATAGTAAATATATGCTACAATACGGGTACGGGGGTTATATTCTTAAATTACATTTAAAGGAAATTCGTATTTTTCAGGGCGATGAAAAATTACGAACGCTGGTATTTCTTTAGGACTCATTATAGAATCATAATAAGTAGTTGGTACATTAAAATTCGTTTTGAAGTTGACCCCTTGTGCAAGATAACTGATTTTAGAACCTAACTGTTTTTCGAATTTGTAAGCATCATTAATATATTTAATATTTAAATTAATTACTAAATTATCTTTAGAGAAGAACCATCCGGTTGTATCGGCAAAAATAGGAATATAAGATTCACTTATTGCCTGATTTGAATTAGAATTGCAGGAACTAAAAAAAACGATAAGTGCCGAAATGACAAGGTAGAGTTTGCGCATGGTGTGATTTGTTGTTGTCAATTTATAAATTCCAAACTTTCTAACACACCAATAATTTCTTTATAATTTTTTTCGGTTTTGGCTTTATTTGAATAATAAAAAATGGACTGCAAAAAAAACAAGTCGGATTTGTGAAGACAATAAGCATTAACAACTTGAATATTAAATTCTCCTGATGATTTAAAAAATTTTTGCTTTATTAAAAAATGGTTTTTTTTATCGGATTTGAGCTTAGTTCTTAAAGTATACTTAATTCTTACTTGAAAAGTTGGTGCATGTTCATCTAAACTATCAATCTCTGCTAAACTTTTTACAGGTGAGTTGAATTCAACCCCTACGATTAAAGAGTTGCAATATTTAATAAACTCATCAATCTTAGAGCTGTCTCCATTAAAAGTTGCCGAAAAAAATTCAAACTTATCCCCAAGGATTTCTTTTTCGTATATACTATCCACTATAGAAAATCTTTTGGGAATATAAATTGAAAGGGTGTTTAAAGAGTCCTTAAAAAGTATCCCACTAATATTTTGAGGTTTAGAATCACTTCTGCAATTTGCCAGGAATAAAATTGAAACAAAGAGAAAAAGGTTATTGAACATTATCGTAGATTTTTTTGCAAGCATTTTCTATAACTTTCTCCTGCTTTTCTGCAAGACTATTTAAGTTTCTATATTGACGGTTGATTAACGGGTTTGAGAAATCAAGCAATTCTAGGTCTGTAACATCAATTGAAACGGATAAATTATTCTCAAGAACGGACCTAATTTGTCCTTCTTCGCTTGGATATAGAATGGTATTGTAAAGTTGATTAATAAAATCTTTTATAATAACGCTATTTCCTTCTTTGAAATCATCAGACACCTCGTATTCCTTAACTAAATTTTGCAGACGAATTCCCAAAATACAGTCGCAAAATTCTGTAGCTGATGAACTGATATTGGGAGAAGCTAAAGGATAGTTATCAAAATTGCCTTGGTAGTTAATATTTTTTTGCGGTCTGTAATCGAAGGCATGTAACGGGTAGTTGTTGAGCATACCTCCATCAACATACAGCCCAAGATAATCTTTATTATAATCAGCAGGGAGATTTGAATCGAGGTTAACTTCTGACTCGATTAAGTAAGGCCTAAACATAAAAGGTATGCTCATGGATAAACTAATTGCATCAACAACAGAAAAATCAGGTGTAAAAGCGGCAGAGAAATATTTTGGTTTGCCTAACGAAATATTGGTTCCGGTAACGATAAGATCAACACCAGTCATGTAAAAAAAATCCTGAAAAGTGATATCCTCACCTCTGGATTTTAGCTTTTTCATTTTTAGTGTGGAAAGTTTCGGAAATAAATAATTTTCAATTAAATCGGAAAAATACTTTTTAGAGGCGACACCGCTTAGTAATCCCCTATTATAAATAATACCTAAAAAGTATTTCTTTAAATTTAATGCTCTAGCAGGAGTACCTTCGGTAAGTAATATTTTTCTTACAAAAATTTCATTCTCTGAAACGAAAGGCTTAAATGTCCACTTAAATACGTTGAGGAACTCGGAAAGTACATTGCCTATAATTTTTATAGGCATTGAAAGATTATTATACTCCCTTAATGGCGATTTTTTATTATTTGTTCGATAATTATATAAATCCGGGCTATCAAAAAAACTTTCAAATTGTGTTACGGAAACATCTTTTTGAGCAATGGTAAAATTCCCCAACGATAAACTTACAACTTTGTTTGTTTCTTGCAGAATTTCATAGTGGGACATACCCATCGCAACCATAAAAGCGGTGATTGCACCAGCCGAAGAACCACTAACTCCAAGAATATTTCTTTGTTTGATTGGTTGCGAAATTCTAATAATTGGTGTTTTGTTTTCAGAAGTTACGTTATATGGGGTACCGCCTTCAGGTGGCCCCATTTTTTTATTAATTATTTCTTCTAATGCTTGGATTACACCTAAATAGGCAAGCCCTTTACCGCCACCTCCTTCAAAGCACAAATATTTAATTTGTGAAATTTCTATCATAGCAAGAGTTTTTATGGAAGCAACTCATCCGAAAAATCAGGCAGTCCGGGGCTTGAGCCATCAAGTTTTGTGAGGTAAACAAGATTGGTAGGGGCTTTCTGAATCCAAGGTTCACCTTCTTGATTACCTCCAACAAATTGTCCGTCAAATTCTTTCATTTCGTCAATGATAGATATATAAAGCGGGTCGGTTGGTGAGGGTACGTCTTCACCATTCCAAATTTCACCACCCGAACTTAAGTAATACAAAATTGTGACTCGTCCTAAAAAAAGTTTACAGTTTAATTGATTAATCCTGATATAAGTTTACAATTCATTTTTAGTCCTGAATTGGGTTTACAATAGTAGGAATTTTTCGATAATAATTCTTACATAATTTTTCTGTTTTGATAATTGTTTTTGAATGATGAATACCCGTAGGTGCGAGCGTCCTTTCCGCTCGTGCCATTCATTTTGTTTGCATCTTGCAAACTAGTAAGATTTACTTTGCCGGTGTATGAGCGAAAAATACAAAATATTTCCTGACAAGTTATACTTTGTTACATTAACCACAGTTGGTTAGATTGATGTTTTTACAAGAGCCATTTACTGCGATGAGATAGTTAAGAACTTAAATTACTGCATTGACAATAAAAAACTAAAAGTGTTTGCTTTTTGCATTATGCCATCACACATTCATTTAATTGCAAAAACGAAAGACGATGTGAGTTTAAGCGATGTGTTACGCGACTTTAAGAGTAACACATCAAAGCAAATTATTAAAATGATTGAAGAAAGCCACACGGAAAGCAGGCGCGAATGGTTGCTTTATATGTTTGAGTTTTACGGCAAAAAAATGCGCACAATGTTAAATATCAGTTTTGGCAACAGAATAATCATGCCTTCGATTTATTCAGTAATAAATTTATTGATCAAAAAGTAAATTACATACACAACAATCCTGTAGAAACACGAATAGTTACAGAGCCCCATTTTTATGTGTATAGCAGTGCTAATCAATTTACCGATTTAAAGCTGGTTGAACTATGAAGTCCGATAGCTATCGGACGGCCAGAAGCCACAAGGATAAAAGGCACGAGCGGAAAGGACGCTCGCGCCTACTTAGTAATAGCAGGAAACTACTCGAAATTAAATTTAGAATATTTCGAAAGTTGAAATATTCTAAATTTTGTGATATTTCTTTATAGTCACTTGACATAATATCTTGGAGAATCTGCGAGGATAAAGGGAATAAAAAAGTAACTTAAATTAAGCCTTTTTCCTGAAACTTGCAAGTGGTTTTTTTGATTAACAGAAAAAATCTGTAGTCAAAAAGCAGAAAAATATAGGTGAACAGCTATTTTTCGGAAAGCAAGGTAGTGATGATGCGGATAAAGTCATCCTTA
>Ga0209476_10001490_pt1 | contig 15747 bp, 14 predicted proteins | sample KloWWTrecipitate_FD_187179 | JGI IMG/M metagenome (GOLD analysis project Ga0209476, IMG submission 187179) | Active sludge microbial communities from Klosterneuburg, Austria, studying microevolution and ecology of nitrifiers - Klosterneuburg... | ecosystem: Engineered > WWTP > Aerobic digester... | reverse complement strand
CACGCTGGTGCGCACCGAGCTGCTGGGCGAGTGGCAGCGCACGCTGCCCGCCGGCGCGCCCAATCGTTTCCTCGTCAACGTGCAGACCAGCCAGGTCGAGGCGGTGCGCGACACGCTGCGCGAGGCCGGCGTGGGGCCGGTGCAGCTGGTGCCGATGGTGCGCGGGCGGCTGGTCGCGGTGAACGGGGTCGCGGTGGATTTCGAGGCCTTTGGCGACGGGCGCGCGCGGCGCCTGGCGGAGCGCGAGTTCAACCTGTCGTGGACGGACGAGCTCAAGGCGGACAACCGGTTGGTATCCGGTCGCTGGTGGGGGACGGTCGCGGCTGAAGCCGCTCCTGCAGGGGGATCTGCGGCGTCGGGCGGCGCGCCTGTAGGAGCGGCTTCAGCCGCGACCGCGGACTTGCCCGGCGATCGCGCCCTTGTCGCAAGCACCCTCGCCGCGACGCCCACGGATGCCGAGGTCTCGGTCGAGGAAGGATTGGCGCAGACCCTGGGCTGGAAGCTCGGCGACCGCATCGCCTGGGATATCGCCGGCCAGCGCTACGAGGCCGCGATCACGAGCCTGCGCGAGGTCGAGTGGGAGAGCTTCCAGCCCAATTTCTTCGTGGTGGCGCGGCCGGGATCGCTCGATGGCTACGCCGCGAGCTGGATCGGCGGCGTGCACGTGCCGCCGGGATCGCGCGCGACCGAAACCCTGGTCGCGCGTTTTCCCAACCTCTCGGTGATCGACATCGACGCGGTCCTCGACCAGGTGCGGGCGACCAGCGACCAGGTCGCGACCGCGGTCGAGGCGGTCTTCGGCTTCACCCTCGCGGCCGGCGTGCTGGTGCTGCTCGCCGCGGTGGTGGCCACACGCGACGAGCGCCTGCTCGAGGGCGGGGTGATGCGCGCGCTGGGTGCCAGCCGCGCGCAGTTGCGCCTCGGCCAGCTGGCCGAGTTCGGCGCCATCGGCCTGGTCGCGGGCCTGGTCGCGGCCATCGCCGCCAGCCTGCTGTCGATGGTGATCGCGCGCGAGGTGTTCGACCTCACGCCGCGCTTCGACTGGCGCGTGCCGCTGGCGGGCGCGGCGCTGGGCGTCGTCGCGGTGGTCGCCTTCGGGCTCGCCGCCACCCGGCGCGTGGTCAGCGCGCCGCCGGCCGACACCCTGCGCGCCTTCGGGCCCGGCTAGGACCCCGGCGCGCCGCGGTGGCGCATTCCGCAGTGCCGCAATGACGGCGTCCGGGCGCTGTGCGAGACTTCCAGCCAATCCCCTGACGGAATCGCGATCGTGTTGCGCTGGATCCTGCTGCTGGTGGCGATGGCCGCGTTCGGCATGGCCTTCCGGACCGATTCGCCGGGAATGCTCGCGGGCACGCTGCTGGTCGGATTCATCGCGCTGGTCAGCGGCTTCTTCGGCTTCGTCGCGGCCCGCGTGGGCGGGGTCGCGGAAGGCCAGTCCAGCCGCGAGATCGAATTGCTGATGCGCGCACGCAAGCGCGACGCCCGCCAGGGCGATGACGGCACGGCTGGCGTGATGGCCTCGGGCACCATGGCCGGCGGCCGCCAGCGCGATCCGGATGGCGATGACGGCGGCAATGGCGGCGATGGCGGCGGCGGCGATGGCGGCGGCGGCGATGGCGGCGGCGGCGATGGCGGCGGCGGCGATGGCGGCGGGGGAGGCGGCGACTGAACCGCGGCGTCTCCTGACGGGATTCCAGCACGCGGCGACGTGCAGCATTTCGCGGGCCGATCCTCGGTCCGCATCGATCGGGAGCACACGACTATGTCCCTGCAAAGCCTCATCATCATCCTGCTCATCGGCGCCGTGGCCGGCTGGCTGGCCGGCGTGCTCATGCGCGGCCGCGGATTCGGCATCCTCGGCAACATCGTGGTCGGCATCGTCGGCGCCCTGTGCGCCAGCTGGCTGCTGCCGATGGTCGGCATCGCGATCGGTGGCGGCATCCTCGGCGCGATAATCCACGCCACGATCGGCGCGGTGATCCTGCTGTTCGTGATCGGCCTGATCAAGAAGGCCTGATCCGGGGCCGGCGCGGCGCATGAGCGGGCCGGTGCGAAGGGACTGGCAGGCGGCCCCCGCAAGCGGGGCCGCGCATCCGGCCGAGCAGCTGGCGGACGACGCCGTCCATGTCTGGTGGCTGGGCACGGCGCGGCGCGAGGACGACCTCTCCGCGCGCTGCCTGGTGGCGCGCTATGCCGGGCTGCCGGTCGAGGCGATGCGCTGGCAGCTCGGCGAACACGGCAAGCCGGAGCTGCCCGGCACCGGGCTGGCCTTCAACCTGTCGCACAGCGGCGCCACCACGCTGCTGGCGCTGGCGCGCAACACCGTGGTCGGGGTGGACGTCGAGCACCCGCGGCGCATCGCGCGGCGGCGCGCCCTGCTCGCGCGCTGCTTCACCCCGGCCGAGCGCGCGCGCATCGAAGCCGCACCCGATCCGGACGCCGCGCTGCTGCGGCACTGGGCGGCCAAGGAAGCCGTGGTCAAGGCGATCGGGCGCGGCATCGCCTACGGCTTGCACAACATCGAGTTGGCACCCGCCGATGGCGATGAACTGGTGCTGGCGCGGCTGGAAGGCCCGGCGGGCCCGCACGTGCGCTGGCGCCTGGCCGGCGTGGCGCTGGGCGATGGCGCCTACGGCGCGCTGGCCTGGGACGGTCCCGTGCGCCGCATCGAGTGTTACCGCGGCGACTGAGCACTGCGCGCGCCCGCCGCCGGGCGTGCCGCGGCCGTGCGGCCTGCCCCTGCGCGGGGCGCCCAGGCGGGATGGGGCGCCTTGTCGCGCCCACCGGCACGGCGTAGCGTCGCTGCGACGCACGGCCGCCCCCGGCCGTCTTCATCGGGTGTGAGTGCCGTCGTGACGCCCCCGGTCAATCCGTTCCACGCCACGATCGACCCCGCGCTGGTCGCACGCGCGGCGCGCGGCGAGCCGGCGGCGCTGGCCGGGCTGTACACGCATTACAAGCGCGCGAGCTACACCCTCGCGCTGCGGATGCTGGGCGATCCGGCCGCGGCCGAGGACGTGGTGCACGACGTGTTCGCGCGCCTGATCGTGGCGTTGCGGCGCTTCCGCGGCGAGGCCCCGTTCGGCGCCTGGTTGCGGCGCCTGGTCGCCAACGCCGCGATCGACGAGTTGCGGCGCCGGCGCTGGCTGAGCCTGGAGGAGCCGCCGACGCTGGCCGAACTGCCGGCCGCCGGCGCGCTGCCCGAGCACCAGGCCGAGGCCTGGCAGCTGCTGCGGCGGTTGCCGCCGCGGGCGCGCGCGGTGCTGGTGCTGCACGAGCTGGAGGGCTACACCCATCGCGAGCTGGCCGAACTGTTCGGCCAGAGCGAGAGTTATTCGAAATCGATCCTCGCGCGCGCGCTCCACCGCCTTTCGGCGGCGGTCGCGGACGCGGAATCCGGGAGTGCCGATGAACGCCGATATCCTGCCGCTCCGGGCGCCTGAAGCGTTGCGCCGCCGGCTCGCCGCCGTGCCGGAATTCGATCCGCCGGCGTGGCTGGACGCGCGCGTCCATGCGACGCTGGCGCAAGCGCCGCGGCGTCGCCGTGCCGGCTGGCCCGCAGCCGCGGTGGCCGCGAGTCTCCTGGCCGTCATCGCGCTCGCGTGGCGCGCGCCCGAACCACGCGAGCCCTTGAGCGAGGCCGCCTGGCTCGAGCGCTCGCGCAGCCTCGAATCGGAGCTGTCGCGCCTGCGCCTGGCCAGCGACGCGCCCGGCGGCGCGGTCGGGCTGGAAGCCGAACTCGCGCGCATCGACCGCGCCCTGCAGGCCGCCTACGACCGCGGCGCGACCCCGGCCGAACTCGCGCCGCTGTGGCAGCAGCGCACCGCCACCCTCGATTCCCTGGTCACCACCTGGCGCCGTCGCGACCACGTCGTGCGGATCTGATCCCGATGCATTGCAGTACGCCCGCTTCGAAGGAACCTCGCATGAACAGCCGCACGCCGATCTCCAGCCGCCTGTGCGCGGCCTTCACCCTCGCGTTGGCCATCGCGCCGCTGGCGGGCGCCGACCCGGCCCTGCCCGAGCCGCCCACGCTGGCCACGGTGCCGGCATCGACCGCGGGCATCGAGGCGCGGATGCGCGAGGAGCTGCACGGCATGTTGCGCCGGATGGCCGATGCCGGCGCCTTCGAGGAGACGCGCGCGGAGGACATCGCGTTGAGCCTCAGCCTGCCGGCGGAACGCAGCGTCGATCTCGGCCTGGTGCTCGACACCCGCGCCGATCCGGCGCGCGGCCTCGCGGTGCTCGCGACCGCGCCGGGCGGGGCGGCGCAGCAGCTCGGGCTCGCCGCCGGCGACGTGATCGCCGCGGTCGATGGCCGCTCGCTGGCCGGCGACGGCCCGGCCGCGGCGGCGACGCTGCGCGCCGCGGCCGCGGCGGCGCGCGACGGCGAGGAACTGCGCCTGCGCGTGTTGCGCGACGATCGCACGCTGGAACTCGCGGGCCCGGTGCATGCGCAGTACCTGCCGGCGCTGCGCCTGGAGCTGGGCGAAGGCGCGCTGGTCGCCAGCAACGCGCCGGTGGCGCTGGCGCCCGCGACGGCGGCCGCCGTCGCGACGCAGGCCGCGACCGACACCTGCGGCCGCATCAGCACCTTCCACATCGCGCCGCGCCAGCAACGCCTCTACCGCGCGCGGGTGCTGTCGATCGACGGCAAGCTGCCGGGCACGGCGCGGCAGGAGACCTACCGGGTCGAGCCGGGTCGGCACGTGCTGGAAATCTCCGAGGACATCGATACCCAGGACCTGCCGGATTACTTCTCGCGCCTGCGCCCGCGCTTCGGCCGCCAGGTGCTGGAAGTCGAGGTCGAGGCCGGCATGACCGCGCTGGTCGCGGCGCGACTGCTCGATGACGTCCCGGCCAAGGGGCGCCCCTACTGGGAGCCGACGGTCTGGAAGTCGATCGCCGAGCCCTGCCGCTGAGCCCCGCGGGCGCCGCGCCGGAACCGGCGCGGCACCCGCACGCCCTGCCCGGGACGCGGCCCGCGTCCACACTCCGCGTCGCGCACTTCTGGCACCATCGGGCTTCGATGTGACGGGGCCTGCGCCCCGGGCGAGGCGTCCATGGACTCCGCGGTGCGGCGACGGTGGTTGCGACGCATCGGCGTGCTGGCCGGGCTGCTCGGCCTCTATGCGCTGATCGGCTTCCTGGTGCTGCCGTGGTGGGCGCGCGGCTGGCTCGAGCGCACGCTGGGCGAACAGTACGCGCGGCCGGTCGCGATCGAGCGCCTGGCCTTCAATCCCTTCAGCTTGCGCGCGCGGGCCGAAAATGTCGTGCTGGGCGATGGCCGCGGCGGGCGCCAGTTCGAGGTCACCCGGATCGAGGCCGACTACGAGCTGCGCTCCTTCCTGTCGGATTCGCGCCAGTTGTCGGAGTTGATCCTCGAGCGCCCGCGCCTGACCCTGGTCCGCAGCGCCGCCGGCGCCTTCGACCTGCCGCGCTCGCATGCGCCGCGGCCGCTGGGCCCGCAGCCGCCCTTGCTCCTGCGGGTCGAGCGCATCGCGATCGCGGATGGCGCGATCGACTACACCGACGAAGCCTTCGGCGCGGCGCGCGTGCGCCTCGAGGACCTCGACATCGAGGTCAAGGAACTGAGCACCGTGGTCGAAGCCGCCGACGGCAGTTTCGAGCTGCGCGTGCGCGAGTCCGGCGGCGGCGTGTTCGGTGTGCGCGGGCGGGTCCATCCGGGGCGCGAGAAGGTCGAGGCCGAGCTCACGCTCGAGGGCCTGGGCACGGAGCTGCTGCGGCCCTTCCTCAAGGCCGCGCTGCCGGCGGCGCACGTGGCCGAGGTCGGCGCCAGCCTGCGCGCGCACCTCGCCTACGACAAGCGCGTGCCCGGCGCCGTGCTCAGCGGCATTGCGGTCGAAGTCGCGCCGCTGGCGCTGGCCACGGCGCCCGAGGCTGGACCGTTGCTGCGGCTGGAGCGGATCGCGCTGGGCGGCGGCCGCATCGATCTGGCGGCGCGGCGCTTCGAGGCCGAAACGCTCGCGCTGGCCGGCGGCCAGGCGTCCGGCACGCGCGGCACCGACGGCACCCTCGCGATCGCGGCGCTCTTCGCCCGCGACGCGGTGCCCGGGCCTGCGCCAGCGGCCGTAGCGCCCGCCAGCGCCGACGCACCCGCGCCGCCCACGGACGCAGCAGCCGCGCTGTCCGCCGAGGCCAAGCAACCCGACGCAGCCGCCGCACCGCCCGCTGCGGCCATGGAACCCGGCGCGGCAATAGCCCCCACCGAGGCCGCCGATCCCGCTGCGGTCGCCGAAGCGGCGCCGTGGCAATGGCGCATTGCCCAGGTCGAGGTCAAGGACATCGCGCTGCCCTTGCGCGATGAGTCGGTGCAACCGGCGGCGGCGTGGGATGCGGTCCTGACCCGGCTCGCGCTGGCGCCGGTCGATGGCACGGCCGCAAGCCGCAGCGCGGTCGAACTCGCGCTCGCGATCGGCGAGGGCGGCTCGATCACCGCGCAAGGAGACGTGGCTCTCGCCGAGGGCGCGGCCACGCTCAAGCTCGAAGGCAAGGGCCTGCCCTTGCTGCCCGCGCAGCCTTACCTGGCGCAGGTCGCCAAGCTGGAGTTGCGCGGCGGGTTGCTCGACCTGGCCGGCGACCTGCGGCTCGACCCGGCCGCCACGCCGGCGCTGCGCTACACCGGCACGCTGGCGCTGAACCAGTTCGGCACCGTCGATGCGCGCCGCAAGCGCGACTTCCTCAACTGGAAGTCGCTCGCGGTGGAGGGCCTCGATGCCAGCCTGCAACCCGTGCGGGTGCGCGCCGCGACGATCCGTGCCGATGGCCTCTACGCGCGCGTGATCGTGGCCGCCGACCGCAGCACCAACCTCGGCGACATCCTGGTCGACGGTGGTACAAGCGCCGCCGGTGCCGGCGGCGAGCGCGCGCCACCCGACGTCGCGGTGGAGCGCGTGATCCTCAAGCGCTCGCGACTGCGCTTCGCCGACTTCTCGCTGACGCCGCGCTTCATCACCACGATCGAGGCGCTCGCGGGCACCATCACCGGCCTGGGCTCGAAACCCGGCGCGCGCGCCAAGGTCGACCTCAAGGGCCAGGTCGATGCCTACGCGCCGGCGACCGTGTCCGGCGCGCTCAATCCCTTCCGCGGCGCCGAGGACACCGATCTCACCCTCACCTTCCGCAACGTCGAGCTCAGTTCGCTCACGCCCTACTCGGGCAAGTTCGCCGGCTACGCGATCGATCGCGGCAAGCTCGACCTCGACCTGCGCTACGTGGTCAAGGACGGCAAGCTCGATGGCCAGAACAAGGTCGTGCTCGACCAGCTGACCCTCGGTCGCGCGGTCGACAGCCCCGACAAGGTGAGCCTGCCGCTCAAGCTCGCGATCGCGCTGCTCAAGGACAGCCGCGGCGTGATCGACCTCGACATCCCGGTGTACGGCGACCTCAACGATCCGCAGTTCCGCCTCGGCGGCGTGATCTGGAAGGCGGTGCTGGGCCTGCTGACGAAGATCGTGACCGCGCCCTTCGCGCTGATCGGCGCGATGTTCGGCGGCGGTCCCGACGACGATTCGCTCTCGCGCATCGCCTTCGAGTTCGGGCTCGTGACGTTGCGCGAGGGCGAGGCCGCGAAGTTCGAAAAGCTCATCGACGCGCTGCTCGCGCGCCCGCAGCTCACGCTCTCGATCCGCGGCGTCGCCGACCCGGTCAGCGACGGGCGCGCGCTGGCCGAGGCCGCGCTGCGGGCCGAGATCGCCAGCCGCTGGGCGGCGCAGCGCAAGCCCGATGAGGGCGAGATCCCGCCGCCCGAGGCCGAGCGCGCGATCCTGGTCGCGCTGCACACCGAGCGCATCGGCGCACCGGCGCCGGAGCCTGTCGCCGCGGAGCCGGCTGGGGGCGCGGAAGATGCGACGGCGACGGCGGCGACGGCGGAACTCGAAGCAGCGCGGGCCGACTGGCTCTCGGGCGTGCGCGAGGCGCTGCGCGACAGTTACGAGGTCGACGAGGCGCAGCTCAAGGCACTCGCCGAGGCGCGCGGCGAGGCGGTGCGCGAGGGCCTGCTGGGCAGCGGCAAGGTTCCGCCCGAGCAGGTGTTCCTCAGCCGCAGCGAGCTGAGCTCGGAAACCACCGACAAGGATGGCGTCAACGTGCCGCTGGAACTGGGCGCGCGATGACGACCTCGTGCCCGCAGCCTGCCGCGGCCGTGGACGGCGCGCGCGCATGACCGTCCTGAGCGTCAACCTCAACAAGGTCGCGCTGCTGCGCAACTCGCGCGGCGGTGCGCTGCCGAGCGTGGACGAAGCAGCGCGGGTGGTGCTGGCGGCCGGCGCCGGCGGCATCACGCTGCACCCGCGGCCGGACCAGCGCCACGCGCGGCCGCAGGACATCCTCGGCCTCAAGGCCTGGCTGCCGGTCGAGCTCAACGTCGAGGGCAATCCCTGGGCGGGTCCCACGGCGGCCGGCTATCCCGGGTTCCTCGCCCTGGTCGACGCCGCGCGGCCCGCGCAATGCACGCTGGTGCCCGACGCCGACGGCCAGCTCACCAGCGACCATGGCTTCGATTTCACGCGCGACGCCGCGCGGCTGCGTCCGCTGGTGGCGCAACTCAAGTCCTGGGGCTGCCGGGTGAGCCTGTTCTGCGATCCCGACGCGCCGCAGCTCGAGCGCGCGGCCGAGCTCGGCGCCGACCGCATCGAGATCTACACCGGCCCCTACGCGCACGCGCAGGCCGCGGGCGACGGCGGCGCCGCGCTCGCGGCCTGCGTGCGCACCGTTGAGCGCGCGCAGCGCGCGGGCCTGGGCGTCAACGCCGGGCACGACCTCGACCAGCGGAACCTGGGCCCGTTCCTGCGCGCAGTCCCCGGGGTGCTGGAGGTCTCGATCGGCCACGCGCTGATCAGCGAAGCGCTATACGACGGCCTCGCACCGACCGTGCAGCGCTATCTCGCCGCGATCGCCGCGGCGCGCTGAGTTGCGCGCCCGATACCTCGCCATGGAGGAGGACGGGCTTCAATCGCGACCTGGCTTATCGCGCGCAGAGCGCGCTCCTGCAAGGCCGGCTCTGTAGGAGCGCGCTCTACGCACGATAAGCCACGTCGCATACGCTGCACTTCGTGCCGCGCGCCGGAACCGGCACGCGGATGGCGACAGGCGCAGGCACCCAGGATGGCAACAACCAAGAAAAACGCCGCCGGGGTTGCCCGCGGCGGCGTTCGTGGAAAGCAATGGCGACTGGCGGCTCAGCTGCCCGGCATGTTCTTGAAGCCGATCTTGGTCATGCCGACGTTCTTGGCCGTGGCCAGGATCTCGGCCACCACTTCGTAGCGGGTGGTCATCTCGGCGTCGATCTGCAGTTCCGGCTGCGGATCCTTGCCGGCCTCCAGGCGCAGCTGCGGGCCGAGCGCGGCGCGGATCATCGGCTGGTCGTTCCAGTACAGCTCGCCGGTGGCGCGGATGCGCAGGGCGATCGGCGGCGGCGGGTCGATCTGGGTCGGCGGCGCGGTGGTCTTCTGCGGCAGGTCGATCTGGACCTGGTGGGCGAGGATCGGCGCGGTGATCATGAAGATGATGAGCAGCACCAGCATCACGTCGACCAGCGGCGTGACGTTGATGTCGGCCATCGGGCCGGCCTGTTTCTGGGTGAATGCCATGCGCTTGCTCCGCCGCCCTCAGCTGCCTTGCGGCGTGGTGATCAGGCCGACCTTCTTCATGCCGGCGTTCTTGGCCGAGGCCATCAGCGTGGCCACTTCCTTGTACTCGGTATCGAGGTCCGCCCGGATCTGCAGCGTCGGCTGCGGCGTGCGCCGGGCCTGGATGCGCAGCTGGGTGTCGATGGCCGAGCGCACGATCGGCTCGTCGTTCCAGTAGGTCTCGCCGGTCGACTTGAGCGCCAGCGTGATCGTGCCCGGCGGCTCCTCGTTCGGCTTGGCCACCGCGATCGGCAGGTCGACCTGGATCTTGTGGGCCATCAGGGGCGCCGTGATCATGAAGATGATGAGCAGCACCAGCATCACGTCGACCAGCGGCGTGACGTTGATTTCGGCCATCACGCCGCCCTGTTCGCCGCTGGGACCCGACATGGACATGGCTGCGACTCCGTCGGCCGGTGCTTACTTGCGCGCCTTGGGCGCGGCGCCCTCGACCCGCGCGCCGGTGGCGAAGAAGTCGTGCAGGTCGTGCGCGAACTCGTCGAAGCGGGCGTTGATCTTGCGGTTGCTGCGCACGAAGAAGTTGTACGCGAGCACCGCCGGGATGGCGACGAACAGGCCCAGCGCGGTCATGATCAGCGCCTCGCCGACCGGGCCGGCGACCACGTCGATCGAGGCCTGGCCGGACGCGCCGATGCGGATCAGGGCGTGGTAGATGCCCCACACCGTGCCGAGCAGGCCGACGAAGGGCGCCGAGGAACCGACCGTGGCCAGCAGCGTCAGGCCGGTCTCCAGGCGCGAGCTCTCGCGGGTCACGGCCTGGCGCAGCGCGCGATCGATGAACTCCGAGCGGTTGAGCGCCTCGACCAGGCGCGAACCCTCGTTGCGCTGGTGGTGCGCGGCAGCCGAGGCGCAGTCGAGCGCGATCTTGGAGAACGGCTCGCTCTTGGTCTGGTCTTCCATGAAGCGCACCGCGTCGGCGGCCGACGGGGTATCCCAGAAGGTGCGGATCACGCGCTCCATCTTGCCGGTGATCGACAGGTTCCGGATCGCGTTGACCACGATGTAGAACCAGCTGCCGAGCGACATCACCACCAGGGTGATCAGCACGGTCCAGCCGACGAAGTCGAGGTTGCCCAGCAGGTGGTCGAAGCCCATCTGCTGCAGCGCCGCGGCATCGGAGTCGACCGCGCCCGGCGCCATGCCGGCGTCGGCCGCCGGATCGGCCGGGGTCGCCATCGGGGCGGGGGTGGCGGCGAAGGTATCGGGTGCGGGAGCTGCCGTGGCAGCCGGATCGCTCGCCGGTGCAGCAGTGCTGGCCGGATCCACGGGCTGGGAAGTCGCGTCTTGCTGCATGGCATTACCCTTCAGTGAGCTTGAATGAAATCGGGACCAAGACCCAGCCCTCGACGGGGCGACCGTTCTTGACCTCGGGGTTGAACTTCCAACGCTTCACCGCCTGCATCGCGGCCTGGTCCAGTTCGCGGTGGCGGCTGGACCGGTCGATCGAAATCTTGAGCGGCGAACCGTCGACGCCCACCAGCACGCGCAACATCACTTCGCCCTCGAGCCGGCGCCGCACCGCGGCGGGCGGGTACTTGGGCTGGTAAAGCTTGCGGTAACTCGGGTCTTCCGTGGCACCGGTGTCGGACACCGGCGGCGAAGGCGGCGCGGGCGGCGCGGGCGGCGGCGCCGGCTCGGACATCGCCAGCGGCTCGTCGAACACCACCGGCGGCTCGGGCTCGGGCGGCGGCGGGGCCGGATCCGGGCGCTTCTCGACCTTCTTGATGATTTTCGGCGGCTCGGGCGGCGGCGGCGGCGGCGGCGGCGGCGGCGGCGGCGGCTCGAGGAAGACCACGTCGATGACGGTCTCTTCTTCCTTGTCCTGCGCTTCCGGCGCCATCACCGGCGCGAGCATGAACATGAACACGCCGACGTGGACCACCATCGCGGTCGACAACGCCGTGATCTTGCGCCAGCTGAGGCCGTCTTCGACTAGATAGGGGTCGTTCGTCATGTCGGATCCAACGTGGCAGCATCCCTGCCGGACGGCCGGCGCGCAGAAGCGCGGCACCAGCGCGGCAAAGCTCCCTCGCGCAGGAAATCAGTATAGCGGCGGGGCCGCGACGGTACATCACCCCTTGACGCCGTGACAAGCACGTTGCGCCCGCGCTGCCGCCCGGTCGGGCCGGCCGACCGGATCCGCAATCCCGGCAACGCGCCTTGTCCCATTGGACTGGCTCAGCGCTTGACGTTCTTGAGCCAGGACTCGGCCATGGCCTTGGTCTTGGGGAAGGCCGCCGCCTTCTGGTACGCGGCGATCGCCGCGGCCTCGTTGCCGGTCTCGTACTCGGCGTTGCCGAGCAGGATCCAGGCCTCGCCTTCGCGCTTGAGGCCGCCCTTGGCGAGCGCGGCCCGGATCGCGGTCTTGCCCTCGGCGTACTGGTCCTGCTCCTGGATCAGGATATGCCCGCGCTGGAACTCCATCTCCCCGTCCTGGGCGAAGGGCACGGCCTTGGTGTAGGCGTCGACGGCCTTGGGCCAGTCCTCGGACAGGGAGTAGGCATCGCCGAGGCCGCGGTAGGTATCGAGGTCGGGCTTGAGCGCGCCGGAGGCGAGCCCGGCGGTGATGACCTCGGCGGCCTTGGCCGGCTGCTCGAGGTAGTTGTACATCTGGTAGAGCTGCTTGAGGTCCTTGCCTTCGCTGAGCAGGCCCTTCTGGTACGCGCCCTCGAGCACCGCCAGCGCCTTGTCGTTCTGTTCCATCTCGTTGTAGATCGAGGCCAGCGTCAGGGTCACGTCCTTGTCCTGCGGATTCTTGGCCAGGATGCCCTCGGCGGCGGTGGCGGCCGCGGCGTAGTTCTCGCCTTCCATGTAGCTGGCCAGCAGCATCTGGTTCCAGGCGTCGTTGGGCTTGGCCGAGAGCTGGTTCGCGCGCTCGATCGCCTGCGCGGCCTCGGCGAACTTGTCGAGCCGGTACAGGGCATTGCCCTTGAGGGCCCAGGCGTCGGCGGTCTCGCTGCCGGTCTGGGAGAACCACTGCTCGAGGGTCGCCAGCGACTCGGCGTACTTCTCGTCCATGAGGTACATCTGCGCGACCTGGTAGAGCGCGTTGAACTGGGCCTCGTTGGGCATCGCGTCGAGCGCGATCGCCTGCTGGTTGTAGTCCAGCGCCTTGGCCATGTCGTCCTCCTCCCACGCCACGTTGGCGAGGTAGGTCATGGCCATCGCGCGCTCGTAGGGGCTCGCGCGCTTGTTGTCGAGGATCGACTGCAGGTTTTCCTTGGCCTTGGCGTAGTCGGCCTCGTCCATGGCCTCCTGCGAGGCGTTGAATTTCTTGGCCGAGGCCTCCGACATCGCCGTGCGCGGATCCTCGCGCTTCGCGTTCGGGTACGGGTTGTCCTTCTTCTGCGCCACCGCCACGCCGGCGCCGAGCGCGAACACGCCCGTCACCAGCACCAGGACGAACTTCGACAGCAGGGCACGTGCGGTAGCCATGGGATTCCTCGTGTAGATCGTCTGCCGCGGGGAGGCCGGCGGCGCGGGGGGGCGACAAGCGTAGCGCAGCGCGGCCCGGCCTGGCACGACGCGATCCTGCGCTGCGCTGCGTCAATCGATCCTGAATCGCGCGGGCGCGGCTGCAACGAATGGTGCCGCGCCCGGACCGCCTCAGGTGGTGGCGAAATGGGCCTTGGCGTACGCGACGCGCGCCTCCGGATCGCTGGCCAGGGTGCCGGCGGCCTCGAGCGCCTGGATCCGCTGCAGCCGGTTCAGCAGGCCATTGCCGTTGGCGATCTGGATCGCGAGCCCGGGGCGCGCGTTGAGCTCCAGGATCAGCGGGCCCTTGTCCTTGTCGAGCACGATGTCGACGCCGACGTAGCCCAGGCCCGACAACTCGTAGGCCCGCGCCGCGATCAGCAACAGCTCGTCCCAGCGCGGGATCTTCAGCCCCACGATCGAGTGCTCGGTGTCGGGGTGTTCCTTGACCGGCTCGTTGCCGAACACGCCGCGCCGGGTGGTGCCGGTGGGAATGTCGATGCCGACCCCGATCGCGCCCTGGTGCAGGTTGGCCTTGCCGTCGGACAGGCGCGTGGGCAGCCGGATCATGCCCATCACCGGATAACCCAGGAACACGATGATGCGGATGTCCGGCACGCCCTTGTAGCTGACGTTGTCGAAGATCGGGTCGAACTGCACGCAGTACTCGACCAGCACGTGGTCGGGCTGGCCGCCGAGGCTGAACAGGCCCGAGAGCATGTTCGACAGGTGGTGGTCGAACTCGTCGCGGTCGAGGAAGCTGCCGTTGGAGCGGCGGTACTTGCCGCCGCGGCGCCCGGTGATGACCAGGATGCCGTCGCCACCCGAGCCGTGCGCGGGCTTGACCACGAACTGCTCGCGGTGGGCGATCTTCTGGTGCAGCTCGGCGATCTCGTGCTCCTCGCGCACCACCGCGTAGAGCTCGGGCACCGGCAGGCCGGCGGCCAGCGCAAGGTTCTTGGTGATGAGCTTGTCGTCCACGCGCGGGTAGAACTTGCGCGGGTTGTACATCAGCACGTAGTCGGCGTTGCGCCGGCCGATTCCCATCAGCCCCTTCTCGCGCAGGCGCCGGGCGACGCCGATCAGGCCGAGCATGGCGCGCCTACTCCGCCGGCTTCGGCTCGGCCGGCCGCGCATCGGCCGCCGTCGCCGCGGCCGCTGGCGGCGGCGCGGCCGGGCCCTCGCCCTCGCGCGCCAGGGCGCGGAAGCGGAACAGCTCGGTCAGGCGATAGCCGGAGTAGCGACCCAGCACCAGGGTCAGCGCGAACAGCACCAGCAGCAGTTCCGGGAAGACGAAGATCAGGTGTTGCAGGTGCGCTTCCTTCATCACCAGGTAGGCGAGGCTCGCGATCACCAGCGAGCCCAGCGCCATGCGGATCGCGTAGCCGGGCCCGCGCTCCTCCCACGACACGCTCACGCGCTCGATGGTCATGGTCATGATGATCATCGGGAACAGCGCCACGTTGAGCCCGACCTCGAAGCCGAGCTTGTTCGAGACCACGCTCACCAGCGCCATCAGCAGCACCACCACGATCAGCACCGCGGTCAGGCGCGGCACCAGCAGCAGTTTCAGCCGCTCCATGTAGAAGCGCACCAGCAGGCCGAGGCTGATCACGGTGGCGAAGAGCACGAAGCCGGCGACGATGCCGGTCCAGTTGAAGGCCAGCGCGATCAGCACCGGCATGAAGGTGCCGAAGGTCCGGATCCCGACCAGGTTGCGCAGGATCAGCATGATGAAGGCGCCGATCGGCACCAGCAGCAGGATGCGGTAGACCTCCTGCGCCTGCAGCGGCAGGTCGAGCAGCGAGTAGGCGATGAAGTTGCGGTCCTGGGCCTCGAGCCGCTGCTTGGCGGTCTCGAGCGCGTCGGCGAGGCTCTTCTGCACGCTGAACTCGACCAGCGCGCGCGGGTTGTTGTCGACCTCCAGCACCGGCTTGGGCCCGATGCTCCACAGCATGGTGTCGTCGGGCCAGCCGATGCTGCCGGTGCGGTCGGCGATCGTGATCCACTGCCCGGTGTCGCGGTCGAAGACCTGCAGCAGCGGGCGCAGGGCCACGCTGGAGCTCGATTCGGCCAGCGGCAGGCCCCAAGCCAGGCGCGCGGCGATGAGCCGGTCGGCCAGCAGCGAGAGCGCGAGTTCGGCGCGCTGCTCGATGGTGTCGCGGCCCTCGAGCAGCAATTGCGCCTCCTGCGAGGGCGGCGTGGCGGCAAGCCGCCGCACCAGCGCCCCGGCGAAGGTCGCGCTGTCGACCGACTCGCCGTGGACCTGCTCGAGCAGCGCGCTGCGCGCGGTCGCGAAGGGCTCTTCCCAGGTGCCGGGCTTGGGCGGCGGCGGCGCCTTGGGCGCGGCGGCCTCGCGATGCTCGTCGCGATAGACGGTGGCGCGGTAGTAGAGCGCCTGGGTGCCGCTGGCGCGACGGATCGCCCACTGCACTTCGCGCGCGCCCTTGGCGCGCTCGATGGTCATGCCGTAATTGCGCGCGACGAAGCGCTCGCCCAGGATCGCGAAGCCGGGCGGTTCGAAGGGCAGCTGCAGCGTGACCTTGTTCGGCCCGCGCCGCGGCTGGAACTCGACCCGCGCCTGCAGCTCGTAGACCTCGGT
>Ga0209476_10001489_pt1 | contig 15763 bp, 11 predicted proteins | sample KloWWTrecipitate_FD_187179 | JGI IMG/M metagenome (GOLD analysis project Ga0209476, IMG submission 187179) | Active sludge microbial communities from Klosterneuburg, Austria, studying microevolution and ecology of nitrifiers - Klosterneuburg... | ecosystem: Engineered > WWTP > Aerobic digester... | reverse complement strand
TGATGATTTCGGAGATAATCAGGTGACGCCGGGGAGCAGCCTGCATGTTGCTGCGTAGGGTCATCGAGCACGTCCGTGAGCAGAACTGGATCGCGATCGGCATCGACTTCGCGATCGTCGTGGTCGGCGTGTACCTCGGTATCCAGGTCAGCAATTGGAATGCCGAGCGCGAGAACCGGCAGCGGGGGGTAGAGTTCGGCGCGCGACTGCGGGCCGACCTGCGGGAAGAGAGCTGGCTGCACCAGTTCATGTACGAGTACTACCGCGACGTGCTGGCGTCCGCCGAGCGAACGGTCGATGCGTTGGCTGGCAAGGCGCCGCTGTCCAACCACGACTTCCTGGTCAATGCCTACCGCGCCACCCAGTACCGCTCGGGCGCGCGCACCCGGTCTACCTACGATGAGCTGATCTCGACCGGCAGCCTGGGCCTGATCAAGGATCAGAAGCTGCTCGACATCGCCGCGCGGACCTATCGGATTTCGACCCTCGAAAACCTCGTGCGCGAGAGCGTGGAATCGCCCTACCGCCAGGCGTTCCGGATGGGCATTCCCAATGACGTGCAGCGCGAACTGGTGCGGCGCTGCGGTGACCGCTACATCAAGCCCGGCGACTACCAGGGAATCGCCGAGGTACAGGGCTATCCGTGCACGCTCGAGTTGCCGATCGACGTCATCGACGCCGCCGCGACCTCGTTGCGCTCGGATGCCATGATGATCCGGATGCTGCGCCTGCGGATCGCCGACCTCGAAACCCGTCTCGGCGACCTGACCGAGCGCAACCGCGATGTGTTCAGGGGTCTCCAGGACATCGCCACGGAGGATCGATGAGCCAGCGCGTCGCCCACGGCGGCTGGCCACACGGGAGCAGCGCGCATGTTGCTGCGTAGGGTCATCGAGCACGTCCGCGCGCAGAACTGGACCGCGGTCGCGATCGACTTCGTGATCGTCGTGGTCGGCATCCTGCTCGCCCTGCAGATTTCGGAGTGGAGCCAGGCGCGGCAGGACCGGGTGCGCGAGCGGGCCTACCTCGCCCGAATGGCCGCCGAGCTCCAGCAGAGCTTCCAGGACATCGAGGCAAGCATCGAAATCGCCCAGGAACGCGAGGCGCTAGGCCGCCTGCTGGTTGGTTCGGTGGACGACGAGGAACCGGTTCGTGCAGATCCGGGCCGGTACCTCCTCGCGCTCCTGAAGGGCGGGTATACCTATTCCCCGGAGATCCGCTCGCATGCCTTCGACGAGCTCCGGTCGAGCGGCGATCTCGGGCTCATCAAGGACAAGGCGCTGCTGGTCGCGATCACGGAGTTCTACACCGAGGTCCGTGAAGCGGCGCAGTGGAGCTACATCCGCGAGGCGCGGCAGACGGAGTACATGAAGCGGGCAGCCGGCATCCTGCACTACGACCAGATGAAGCGGGCTTCCGCCGCGGAGGAATTTCTCGAGGCGTCCGTGGACGAAGCGCTGGCGGCGCGGTCGCGCATGCTCGAACGCCCGGCCTTCATCGATTGGCTCCCCGCCATGGTCGATCGCACCGACGACGTCTATTCCTATCGCCAGTGGCTGCATGAGGCGCAGGCCCTGCGCGACCGCATCCAGCAACACCCGGTCATGGCGGGCGAGCAGCGATGAGCCTCTGGGCCGAACTGCGCCGCCGCAATGTCATCCGCATGGCGGGGCTGTACCTCGTGGTCGCGTGGCTGGTGGTGCAGGTGGTGGACACGCTGCTGCCGATCTTCGACGCGCCGGGTTGGGTATCCAAGGTGCTGGTGGCGCTGCTGGCGATCGGCTTCTTGCCGGCGCTGGTGTTCGCCTGGGTGTTCGAACTGACCCCGGAGGGCGTCAAGCGCGATGCCGAGGTCTCGCGCGAGCAGTCACTGGTCGCGCGCACCGGCCAGCGCATGGACCGGCTGATCGTCGCCGGCCTGCTGGCGGTGGCGGCGGTGATCGCCGCCGGCCACTACTGGCCGGGCGCGGAGCAAGCAGCGCAAACGCTGCCTGCGACAGGTTCCGGCCCGGGTGCATCCGTCGTATCGGCGATGCCGGTGAAGGAAGGCCGCCCCGACACTGTTTCTGCAGGGCCCGGCATCGCGGTATTGCCCTTCGACAATCTCAGCCCGGATCCCGACAACGCGTACTTTGCCGGTGGCATCCACGAGGAGGTGCTGACCAAGCTGTCGAAGCTGGCCGAGTTGCGGGTCATCTCGCGCACGTCCATGGAACGGATCGCCGAGGAGAAGCTCGACGTGGCCGCGATCGGCCAACGCCTGGGCGTTAGCCACGTGCTGGAGGGCAGCGTGCGCCGCGCGGGCGAGCAGGTCCGGGTCACGGTGCAGTTGATCGAGGCCGCGACCGACCGCCACGTCTGGGCGGAGAACTACGACCGCAAGCTCGATGACGTGTTCGCGATCCAGTCGGAGATCGCGCTGGCGATCGCCGATCAGCTCAAGATCAGCCTCGCCCCGCAAATCGAGGCCAACCTCAGCGAGCGCCCGACCAGCAGCAACGCCGCGTACGAACTGTACCTGCGCGCGCTCGCGATCGGACGCAGCTGGGGCGGCCCGCCGGGCTTCCGCTCGACCATCGAACTGCTGGAGCCCGCGATCCAGCTCGACCCGCAGTTCCTCGTCGCGCATGTCCTGCTGTCGGAGGCCCACGGACGCATGCACTGGCTGCGAGCGGACCCCGATGGCTACCACCTGACACGGGCCAGGCAGCTGGTGGCGGACATCGCCGCACGTTGGCCGGGCCGACTGGAAGCCGAGCTGGCCCAGGCGCAACTCACCTACAACGTCGACCAGGACTACGCACGTGCCCTGCAGGCGTTCGAGGCGCTGCGGGCTCGGGCGCCCAACCACCCGGTAATCCTGTCCTTCATCTCGGCCTGCCTCAAGCGCGAGGGCCATTACGAGGCGTTCCTGCGGGCATCCCGGGCTGCGCTCGCCGTGGATCCCGAATCGCCCGGCCGGCTCGGCGACACGGCGAATGCGCTCCTGGCAAACCTCCGCTACGACGAGGCGCTGGCCCTGGCCCGGCAAGCCAGGGTCCGGTTTCCCGAGGATCGGCCCCTCGAGTTCCAGTTGGCGTTGACAACGCTGTTGCACCGCGGTGATCTCGACCCGATGCTGGACTACGGCCTGCGCATGGTGGGAACCTCGGACGTCCTTACGAACGACGACGAACCCGTGATGATCGCCCGTTTCATCCGTGGCGACGTCGACGGCGCCCTGGCGGTGCTTGAGCAGCAGCCGTGGCCGACGCCGCGCGCGGAGGCCTGGGGTGCCGCGCAGCGTGCCGAGCTGCTGCGCCTGGCGGGCCGTAACGCCGAGGCCGATGCGCTCGCGCGCGAGGCCTACGAGATTGCGCTCCAGACCACGGACCGGCAACCGCCACGCGCCGACCTCGGCGCCGGCTTCTGGTACGCCACCGCGGCGCAGATCGCGGCGCAGGCGGGGGAGCGCGAGGCCGCGCTGGCCTGGCAGCAAAAGGCCATGGCGAGCCCGGCGCCGTCGAAAGACGCCGCGGAGGACGTCGCCAGGGCGCTGTCGGCGACGCAGCGCGGGCTGGGTGACGCCGAAGCAGCCTGGAACTTCGTCGCGACCTACGCCGGCGATGTCTTGCGCCTGTCCGACGATGAGCTCCGGGCCTTCAAGCCGTGGTACGACCGGCTCTACGGCGAGTCGCCGTCCTACCGCGCCTACATGGCCGAGCTTGCCCCACAGCCATGAGCCTGCTGGCCGAACTCCAGCGCCACAGTCATCCGCGTGGCGGGCCGGTACCTCGTCGGCGCGTGGCTGGAGGTGCAGGTCGCGAGCATCGTGCTCCGTGTTGTCGTTTGCTTGACGTCCCGGGCAGTGGAATCCAGACTGCCCGCCATGAAAACGCGTGTCCCTGCCAGGCGTCCGAGCGCCAGCACCGACGGCATCCCGCCGGGTAGCGCAACAACCGCGCGCGAGCGCGTGCTGCGCGCGCTCGAACTGGGACGCCGTGGCCAGATGCTGCGCAAGCTCGGCGAACATGCTCGATCCGGCCGCATCGCTCGCGCTCGCTGAGCAGGTCGCCGAGGCTGCGAAGCGGCTCGGTTTCGACTCGGCGTTGATCGGCGCAGCCGCACTTGCGGTGCACCGCTACACCCGCGGTACAGAGGACATCGACCTGGCGGTGGTGGTCGACCCCCATGTTCAGCTGGGCGCCCTCGAACGGGCGTTGACGTCGGCCGGCCTGCGAACCCGACTGCGTTTGCCCGACGACCAGGATCCGCTCGGCGGCGTGCTGGTCGTCTGGGCATCGGAAAGTGCGGACGGCGAGCCAGCGGAGCTGGTCGAGGTGGTCAACTTCCTCAATCCGGGACGGATCATCGACACTCCCGCGAGGGGGGCCATCGCGCGCGCCCAACCCCTACCGGGCAGCGTCCTGCGCTGCGTGACGATCGAGGATCTGGTGGCGCTCAAGCTGTACGCCGGCGGCCTCGCCGATCACGCCGACATCGTGCAGGTGCTGGCGCGCAATCCGGAGGTCGATCTCGCGGCCGTTCGCGCGGTCGCCGCGCCCTTCGACGCCGGTGGGCAACTCGAAGGACTGATCGAGCAGGCGGCAACGCTCGGGCCGCGCCGCCGATGATGCTCGACGAGCGACCGTGAGCCTACTGGCCGAACTCCGAGCTACACTGATCCTGTGTTACACGGAGGCCGCCCATGGCGAACCTGACCCTGACGCTGGACGACGACCTGCTGCAGCAGGCACGCGAAGCGGCATTGCGCGACCGCACCTCGGTCAACGCGCTGGTGCGCGAGTACCTTACCCGATACGTCGACGCGAAATCCCGCCGCCTCGCGGCGCTGGACACGCTCGACGCGCTGGCCGCGCGCACCGCCTCGCGCAGCGCGCGGCGCTGGACCCGCGAATCCCTGCACCGGCGTTGACGTGCGCGCCTTCGTCGACACCAAGCTGTGGGTCTATCGCCTCGACCGCCGCGAGGCGGCGAAGTCGCGGCGCATCGGCGTTTGGCTGAAAGAGCTCGCGCGCGACCACGAAATCGTGGTCAGCACGCAGGTCCTGATTGAACTGCGGACGGTAGCGAGCACGAAACTGAAGCCGGCGCTCTCCGCGAACGACACGGGTGTCGCGCTGGCGGCGCTGTCGGCATTCGAAGTCGTTGCGACCGACACGAACCTGGTACTCGACGCGCACGAACTCGCCGTTGCCGAGCAGCTTTCCTGGTTCGATGCGCTGATTGTCGAAGCGGCGATCCGCAGCCGCTGCGACGTGCTCTACAGTGAGGATCTCGCGCATGGGCGGCGCTTCGGTGATTTGACCGTGTGCAATCCGCTGGCCGAAGCACAGGGCGCCCGATCGTGAGCCTGCTGGCCGAACTCAAGCGCCGCAACGTCATCCGCATGGCGGGGCTGTACCTGATCACGGCCTGGCTGCTGGTCCAGGTCGCCGAGACCCTGCTGCCGATCTTCGCGACGCCCGGTTGGGTGCTGCAGGCGCTGGTGGTGCTGGTGGCGCTGGGATTCGTGCCGACGCTGATCTTCAGCTGGGTCTTCGAGCTGACGCCGGAGGGCCTCAAGCGCGACGCCGAGGTCGACCCGGAAAGCTCGATCGCACCGCGCACCGCGCGGCGCATGGACCGTTTGATCCTGGCCGGGCTGGCGGCGGTCGTCGTGGTCGTCGCGGCGGATCGCTACTGGCCGAGTACGTCTGCGCCGGAGCAGGCGCCAGCCGTGGCCAGCACGGCGTCGCCGACCGCGGGAACTGCCGCGCAGGGGCCCTCCGGCGTCGAGGCCCGTTCGATCGCCGTGCTGCCCTTCGTCAACATGAGCGCCGATCCGGAGCAGGAGTTCTTCTCCGACGGCCTGTCGGAAGAGATCCTCAACCTGCTGGCGCAGATCCGCGACCTCAAGGTGATCGGCCGCACGTCCTCGTTCGCCTTCAAGGGTCGCAACGAGGATCTACGCACGATCGGCCACACGCTGGGCGTGGCGCATCTGCTGGAGGGCAGCGTGCGCAAGGCGGGCAACGACTTGCGCATCACTGCGCAGCTGATCGAAGTCGAGGGCGGCTCGCACCTGTGGTCGCAAACCTACGACCGCAAGCTGGAGAACGTGTTCGCCATCCAGAGCGAGATCGCCGGCGCCATTGCCGAGGCCCTGAAGCTGAATCTCGTGGGTCCGGGCCAGGCCACGCCGGTGGCGCAGCCGGCCGCCTCGCTGCCGGCCTACGAATTGTTCCTGCACGCACGCCGGCTGATTCATGGCCGCACGCGCAGCGGAATCGAAGCCGCGCGCCAGTTGCTCGACGAGGCGCTCGCGCTGGACCCTGACTACGCGCCGGCGCTGGCGGCGTCGGCGCAAGCCGTGCTGCTCCTGAACAACCGGATCAGCGGCTATGGAGACATCCCCGTCGACCAGGCAGCGGCGATGGCGCAACCGCTGCTCGATCGTGCGCTGGCGCTGGACCCCAATCTCGCCGAGGCCCATGCCGCGCAGGGCATGCTATTCGACCAGCAAGGGGATTCCGCGCGTGCCGAGGCGGCGCTGGCCAGGGCACTGGCGCTGAATCCCAATCTGGCGGATGCATTGCACTGGCAGGCGGGCCTGCTCGGCGACGCCGGGCGCCTGCGCGACCAGTTGGCCGTCCGGCAGCGGCTTGCCGAGTTCGATCCGCTCAACGTGGCCAATCTGCTCAACTTGAACTTCGCGCTCCGGGATAGCGGCAAGCGGACCGAAGCGGAGGCCGTGGCGACGCGCTTGCTGCGCGCCTTTCCGGACAATCCGCAGGGGTACGGGGCACGAGCGCTCGATCTGCTCGACGCCGGCCGTCTGGCCGAAGCGCAAGGGCCGGCGGCGCGGATGCTTGCGCTCGAAGCAGGAGGCTGGTCGCCGTTGCTGAACGCATTGGTCTACTACGGCCTCGGCGACTTCGACCGGGTGCTGTCGCTGCAAGGGCCCCTGAGGTTTATTGCGCTGATCGAGCTGGGTCGCGTCGACGAGGCCGTGGCCGCGGCCCACGAGCGCTTCGCGAAGGAACCGGAGCAGCGCGAAGCCGCCCAGGAATTGCTGAGCACCCTGGTATGGGCTGGCCGCCATGACGAGCTGCTGGCACTGTACCGCGAGCACTGGCGTGACGTTGAGGGGCTCGACGCGTCGTTCGGCTATGGCGGATCGGAACGGTTCGCCAATCGAAGATCGCGACTGCTCGAGTCGATCGCCACCGCGCAGCGGGCGACGGGCCAGCAACAGGCCTTGGCCCGGACCCTGGCGCAATGGCGCGAGGTCCTCGACTTCCGGCGCGAGCAGGGCTGGGCAGGCGGCGGGTTCCAGATGACCGAAGCCCGCTACCTGGCGCTGGCCGGCGAGCGCGCCGCTGCGCTGTCAGCGCTGACCCAGGCCATCGACCTCGGCATGCGCGACCCGTTGCTGGGCCGCGATCCGGCCTTGGCCGACCTGCGCGACGATGCCGCCTTCCAGGCCCAGGTCACCCGCATGATCGAGTTGATCAACGCCGAGCGTGCCAAGCTCGACATGGCGCCGCTGCAATGAGCCTCATCAAGGAGCTCAAGCGCCGCAACGTCATCCGCATGGCGGGGCTGTACCTCGTCGGCGCGTGGATCGTCGTGCAAGTGGCCGAAACCCTGCTGCCGATCTTCGGCACGCCGGATTGGGTGTTGAAGACCCTGGTGGCGCTGCTGGCCCTGGGCTTCGTGCCGGCGCTGGTGTTCTCGTGGCTCTACGAGCTGACGCCGGGTGGATTGAAACGCGATGCGGAGGTGACGCCGGAACAGTCGATCTCGGCGCAGACCGGCCGGCGCATGGACCGATTGATCGTGGTCGGACTGGTGGCAGTGGTTGCACTGGTCGCCGCGGATCGTTTCTGGCCAGGCGCCAGGACTGTACCGGGCGCGGTTCCCGGCGCGAGCAGCGGAGCCGCCGCCGACGCCGAGCGACCGGCAAGCGGCGCTGACGCCGCTTCGCAGCCGGGGCCTTCTGCGGACGGCCAGAAGTCGATCGCCGTACTCCCGTTCGTCAACATGAGCGCCGACAAGGAGAACGAGTATTTCTCCGACGGCATCTCCGAGGAACTGCTGAACGTGCTGGTCAGGGTGGAGGGCATCGGCGTGGCCTCGCGGACCTCGTCGTTCGCCTACAAGGGCCGCGAGCTCGGCGCCGCCGCGATCGCGAAGGAACTCCAGGTCGACCACATCCTCGAAGGCAGCGTGCGCAAGTCGGGCAACCGCGTGCGCATCACCGCGCAGCTGATCGACGCCACCAACGACCGCCACCTCTGGTCGGAAACCTACGACCGCGAGCTGACCGACATCTTCACCATCCAGGACGAGATCGCCAATGCGATCGTCACCGCCCTGCGCGGCAAGCTCGCTGGCCAGGTCGATGGTGCGCCGGCGGTGCTGGTCAAGGCCGACACCGAGGATCTCCAGGCCTATGAGCTCTACCTCAAGGCCCGCCAGATGTTCGTCGCGCGACGGGAGCTGGGCGAGGCGGCGCGCCTGGCCGAGCGCGCCGTCGAGCTGGACCCGAAGTTCGCCCGTGGCTGGGAAGTGCTGGCCGCGATCGCCTGCGTCGCGGAGGACTGGGGCGTGCGCGATCGCGACTACACGGCGATCAGCCTGGCGGCCGCGCAGCGCGCGCTCGACCTGGACCCCGCCTTGTCCATGCCGTGGGCAGCGCGGGCCATCAGCGAGAGCATCGACCTACCGATCGACTGGGACCGCTATCTCGAGACCCTCGGCCGGGCGATCGATGCCGATCCGCGCAACGAAACCGCGCACCTCTGGCGTGCCCTGGGCTGGGCCAACCTGGGCTGGTTCGATCGCGCGATCGCCGACATCGACCAGTGCCTGGTGCTGGATCCGGCCTATCCGAACTGCACGCGCTTCAAGGCCCTGATGTTCCTGTTCCAGGGCAGGACCGAAGCGGCACTTGAACTGTTCCAGCAGGGCGTGGCGGTCGGCTTCGTGCGCAACCGGGCCGAGAGCTTCGTGCTGCCGTTGTGGCAGCGCGACCAGCAGCTGGCCGCGCAACTGCTGCTCGACGCGCGCGAGGTGCCGGTCGAGCTGCGCAAGCCGGTGCTGGACGCCCTCATCGGGGCGTCCCCGGCGGATGCCGCCGTGAGAGCCGAGGTGGAGCGCAGGCTGGCCGATCGCCTCGATCCGCTCACCAATTCGCTCGGCTTCGTCGCCTTGCTCTGGATGCGCGAGTTCGATCGCGCCGCCGAGTCGCCCGAGCTGGACACCAGCTCGCTCTCGCATTGGGAGACCGTTCCGGGCCTGCGCAATTCCCCTGCATTCAAGCGCCTCATCGAACGCCTGGGCGTCGCCGCGCACTGGCGCAAGCACGGCTTCCCGCCGCAATGCCGGCCGCTGGGCGACAGCGACTTCGAGTGCGATCCGGTGCCATGAGCCTGCTGGCCGAGCTCAAGCGCCGCAACGTGCTCCGCATGGCGGGGCTGTACCTGGTCGGCGCGTGGCTGGTGGTACAGGTGGCGGCCACCGTGCTGCCGCTCTTCGGCGCGCCGGAATGGCTGGCCCGCAGCGTCGTCGTGCTCCTGGCCATCGGGTTCCTGCCCGCGTTGGCATTCGCCTGGGTGTTCGAATGGACGCCGGAGGGACTCAAGCGCGACGCGGAACTCGGCCCGGCCGGATCAACCGCGCCGCGGACGGCACGGCGGATGGACCGCATGATCCTCGTGGTGCTGGCCCTGGCGCTGGCCGCGTTCGCGGCCGCTCGCCTCCTGCCCTCGTCGCGCGATGCCGCGACGCCGGAAGGCGGGCCGGCAACGGCTGCCGTGGCGGCGAAGGCCGCGCACCCCAAGTCGATCGCGGTCCTGCCCTTCGCCAACCTTTCCGACGACAAGGCCAACGAGTATTTCGTCAGCGGCATGCAGGACATGATCCTGACCAAGCTGTCGGAGGTCCGCGAGCTGCGGGTCGCGTCGCGCACCTCGACCGAACGCTACGCGGACCATCGCGGCAGCGTGCGCGACATCGCCGCCGAACTCGGCGTGGCCCATGTGCTCGAGGGCAGCGTGCAGAAGGCCGGCAACCGGGTGCTGATCAACCTGCAGCTGATCGACGGCCGCAACGACGAGCACCTGTGGGCAAGGGCGTACGAGCGCACGCTGGACGACATCTTCGGCGTCGAGGGCGAGGTCGCGAAGCTGGTGGCCGAAGCGCTGCACGCGGAGCTGTCGGTGGCGGAGGCGGCCGCGGTGGCGAGCGTCACCACGCACGACAAGGAAGCCTACGACCGCCTGCTGCGCAGCCGCTTCTTCCTCAACCAGTCCAACCGCAGTTTCGACCCGGCCGATCTCGACCGTTCCATCGAGTTGGCCCGGGAAGCGGTGGCCCTGGATCCCGGCTACGTCGATGCCTGGGCGACGTTGTCGCTGGCGCAGGTGAAGCGCCGCGGGCCCGGTGCGGCGGAGGAGGCGGAGGCCAGCGCGCGCCGGGTCCTCGCCCTGGATCCGGACCATGCCGCGGGGCATGTGCACCTGGGCCTTGCCCTGGCCATGCGTGGCCGCCACGAGGAAGCGATCGCCGAGGCACGCGAAGCCGCGCGCCTGCGCCCGGACAAGAGCAACATCCAGGCCGGACTGGCCATCACGCTCGCCGGGGCCGGTCGCTACGAGGAGGCCAAGGCGCCGATGGCCGCCGCCGCGGCGCTCGCGCCCGAGGGCAACTTTGCGCGCAACTGGCAGGCCAACCTGCACCTGGCCCTGCGCGAGTACGCGGCGGCCCGCGACCTCGCTCGCGGCGCGCTGCAGCGCGATCCCGCGGACCTGTTCGCCGCGTCGGTACTGGTCGACGCGCAACTCCTGGGCTTCGGCGACATCGACGGCGCGCGCAAGACCCTGCAGGCGCTGCCATTGCAGACCACGGAGTCGGCCACCATCGCCCTGCTCGCGGCCAGGGTGGAGTCCTGGGCCCGCGACTTCGCGGCTGCCCGCATCCTGGTCGAACAGGCGACGGCGGGCAGCGTGATGTTCGGCGAGGACTATTCGCGCGGACTCGCGCTCGCGCCGATCCTGCAGGCACTGGGCGATACCGGCGCGGCGCACGCCGCCTACGCGCAGGCACGGGCTGAATTGCAGGCGCGGATCCCGACCGGCCCGGACGACGCGCTGCTGCATGCCGCGCTCGCCCGCGCCCTGTCCGGCCTGGGCGAGCATGCCGAGGCGACGCGCATCGCCGAAGCGGCGGCCGCGATGCCCACGCAGTCTGTCCTCGACCAGGAACAGGCCCGGCTGTCGCTGGCCGAGGTCCGCATGCGCGCCGGCCGCGCGGACGATGCCGTTGCCGGCCTGCGCGGGCTGATGCGTGCGTCGGCCGGCGGCCTGCTGTCCGTGCATGCATTGCGCCTGGATCCGACCTGGGACGCCTTGCGCGGAACGCCCGCGTTCGCGGCGTTGCTGCAGGAACTGGAGTAGCGGCACGGTCCTGCGCCGCGTCATGGTTCGCCTTCGCAAGCAGGAAGGGGCCGCGACGGGCCCCGGCGTCGCGGCCTTGGTTCTTGTGTTTACTCAATCTATTGAGTAAAAATACTCAGTACGATGAGTACGCCATCGAGGCAGGATTTCCGCCGCGACCAGGCCGCAGTGCTGGCGAGCCGCCTGCGCGAGCCGCGGCGGCACCTGCAAGTGGTGGCCGGCCCGCGCCAGGTGGGCAAGACCACGCTCGTCGGCCAGGTGCTGGGCGACTTCCCCGGACGCACCGTGCAGGCCTCCGCCGACGAGCCCGCCTTGCGCGACAGCGCGTGGATCGCGGCGCAGTGGGAGCAGGCGCGGATCCTGGCCCGCGAGGGCGGCAAGGTCGGCGCGGTACTGGCGCTGGACGAGGTGCAGAAGGTCCCGGGCTGGTCGGAAGCGGTCAAGCGCCTGTGGGACGAGGACACGCGGGCGCGGACGCCCTTGCGCGTGGTGCTGCTCGGTTCCGCGCCGCTGCTGGTGCAGCGCGGGCTGGCGGAAAGCCTTGCCGGTCGCTTCGAGATCCTGAACCTGCCGCACTGGTCCTACGCCGAGATGCGCGCAGCCTTCGGCTACTCGCTGGAGCAGTACCTGTACTTCGGCGGCTATCCCGGCGCCGCGGCCTTCGTGGACGATCCGCCGCGCTGGCGCCGCTACTTGCTCGACGCACTGGTCGAGACCACCATTGCGCGTGACGTGCTGCTGCTCACCCGGGTCGACAAGCCCGCGTTGCTGCGGCGCCTGTTCGAGCTCGGCTGCCGCTACTCCGGGCAGGTACTCTCGTACACCAAGATGCTGGGCCAGTTGCACGACGCCGGCAACACCACGACGCTGGCGCACTATCTGGAACTGCTGGCCGGGGCAGGCATGCTGACGGGACTCCCCAAGTTTGCAGGAGCCGCATTGCGCGTTCGTGGATCGAGCCCCAAGCTGCAGGTCTACAACACGGCGCTGCTGACCGCACAGTCGGGCCTGACGCCGACCGAAGCCAGCGCCGACCGGGAGTTCCGCGGGCGCCTGGTTGAATCGGCGGTCGGCGCCCACCTGGTCAACGCGGCTGCCGTGGGCGAGTGCGAGTTGAGCTACTGGCGCGAGGGCAATCTCGAAGTCGACTTCGTGCTGCGGGCCGGGCGCAGCTTGCTGGCGATCGAAGTGAAAAGCGGGCGCGCCGCGCTCGCGCATTCCGGTCTCGCGGCCTTCGCCAGCGCCCACCCTTCGGCGCGCGTGCTGCTCGTGGGCGGCGATGGCGTTGCGCTCGACGAGTTCCTTTCGCGGCCGGTATCGGACTGGCTACGGCGTTGAGACCCTCGGCATGACACTCCTGGCGGAACTGCAACGCCGCAACGTCATCCGCATGGCGGGGCTGTACCTCGTCGGCGCCTGGCTAGTGGTGCAGGTAGCCAGCACGGTGCTGCCGCTGGTCGGCACGCCGGCATGGGTGCCGCGTGCGCTGGTGGTGCTGCTGGGGATCGGCTTCGTGCCGGCGCTGGTGTTCGCTTGGGTCTACGAGCTGACGCCGGAAGGTATCAAGCGCGACGCCGAGGTACCGCCGGAGCGTTCGATCGCGCCGCAAACCGGGCGGCGGATGGACCGCCTGATCGTGGTGGGGCTGGTGGCGGTGATCGCGTTGATGGCGCTGGAGCGGATGTGGTTCGCGAAAGGCGCCGGGTCCGAATCAGTGCCCGGAACGGTGTCGGGGCCGCCTTCCGGCGCGACGGCTCCCGCAGGCGCGCGAGCGGATCGCGCGGAGGCCGCCTCCGACGCCGAGGCCGCTTCGGATGCCGACGCGCGCCGCATCGCGGTACTGCCCTTCGTGAACCTCTCCACCGACCCGGAGCAGGAATACTTCTCCGACGGCATGACCGAGGAGATCCTCAACAGCCTGGCGCGGATCGAGGCCTTCACCGTCACCTCGCGCACCTCGAGCTTCCATTTCAAGGGCAAGGACCAACCGCTGCCGCAGATCGCCAAGGCGCTGGGCGTGGACTACGTGCTGGAAGGCAGCGTGCGCAAGGCGGGCGCGCAGGTGCGCATCACCGCGCAGCTGATCCGCGTTGCCGGCGATGCGCACCTGTGGTCGGAATCGTGGACGCGCGACCTGGCCGACGTGTTCGTGGTGCAGGAGGACATCGCGCGCCAGGTCGCGCGCGAACTCCAGGCGCGGCTCACGCCCGACGACGAGGCGCGGCTCGCCCGCGTCGGCACGCGCGATCCCGCGGCGTACCAGGACTTCCTGCGCGCCCGGCAACTTTGGAGCCAGCGCAGCGTCGAGACCCTCAATGCGGCGGTCGATGCCTTCCAGTCGGCCCTCGCCAGGGATCCCGGGTTTGCCGATGCCTGGGCGGGACTGGCGCAGACCTGGGCCCTGCTGCCGGAGTACACCGGGATCACCGCCGATAACCAGGACTGGGTCGTCGCGACCTATGCGCAGGCACTCGATGCCGCGGGCCGCGCGCTGGCGCTGGATCCGGCCTCGTCGCGGGCACTTGCCGCGCGCGCCTACGTGCTCGTGGCGCACGAGTTCGACTGGGTCCAGGCCGAGGCGGACTTTCGCGCCGCAATCGCGGCGGATCCGCGCGACGCCGGCGCACGCCAGTGGTATGGCGAACTGCTGGCCTACCAGCGTCGCTGGGGCGAGGCGCATGCGCAGTACAAAATCGCACTCGCATTGGACCCGCTGGCGCCGATCCTGCACGTGTCCCACGGCAACACGCTGGACGCCGAGGGCCGGTCGGCGGACGCGATCCCGCCTTTCGAGCAGGCACTGCGGCTGGCGCCAGCGTTCGGCGCCGGGCTACCCATCCATATCCACGCCCTGGCGGAAGCCGGCCAGTTCGATCGCGCCGGCGAGCTCGCGGCGGGGATGCCGGTTGAGTATCGCCTCTACGTCGAGGCCAAGCGAGATCCGTCGCGCACGGAGGACGCCGTGCAGTCGATTCTTGCGCAGGGTCTCGACACGCTGATCGGCAAACCCCTGCTGTTGGCGTCGCTGGGGCGGCACGATCTTGCGCTGGTCGAGATCGAGCGCCTGTTCGCGCTGGGCGATCCCAATCGCGTGCAACTCTATTTCAGGACGGCATTCGACCCGCTGCATGCCGACCCGCGCTTCCAGGCCGTGCTGGCGCAGATCGGGCTGCCGCGTCCGCCTGGGCAGACGGTGGCGGACGCGGACGGGGAGTCGTGACGTGAGCCTGTACGCAGAACTCAAGCGTCGCAACGTGTTCCGGGTCGCGCTGGCGTACCTGGTGCTGGCGTGGTTGCTGGTCCAGGTCGCCTCCGTGCTGCTGCCGACCTTCGACGCGCCGGCCTGGGTGATGCGCGTGCTGGTGCTGGCGCTGGCGGCGGGCTTCGTGGTCGCGCTCGTGTTCAGCTGGGTCTACGAGCTGACGCCGCAGGGGCTCAAGCGCGACCACGAGGTCGCCCCCGACGCCTCGATCGCGCACCAGACCGCGAAGAAGCTCGATGTCGCCGTGATCGTGCTACTGGTCCTGGCGATCGGCGTGGCCACGTACACGCACTTCCGCGCGGCGCCGGTAGCGCCAGGGACGCGCCCGACCGCGGACGCCACCGACGCGCGCCCCTCGCTCGCCGTGCTGCCCTTCGTCAACATGTCGGCGGTGGCCGAGAACGAGTACTTCTCCGACGGCCTGACCGAGACCCTGCTCAACATGCTGGCCAAGGTCGAGGGCCTCAAGGTCACCGCGCGCACCTCGGCCTTCGCCTTCAAGGGCACCAACAAGGACATCCGCGAGATCGCGACCACGCTCAACGTCAACGCCGTGCTCGAAGGCTCGGTGCAGCGCGCCGGCCAGCGCGTGCGCATCACCGCGCAGCTGATCGACGCGCGCGACGGCAACCACCTGTGGTCGCAGAGCTACGACCGTACGCTCGATGACCTCTTCACGATCCAGGACGAGATCGCCGCGGCGGTGGCGAAGGAACTGACGCGCTCGCTGCTGGGCGCCGGCAGCGCATTGCCGACCGTGGGCGAAGTCGGCACCCATGACAGCGAAGCCTACGATCTCTACCTGCGCGGCATGGAGCAGATCAACCTCAGCAGCTATGCCGCGCTGCCCGAGGCCGAGCGACGCCTCAAGCAGGCCGTGGCGCGCGATCCCGGCTTCGCCGACGCGCGCATTGCGTTGGGCCGCACCTACCTCCAGATGGCGAACACGGGTGTGATCGGGAACCAGGAGGCCGCGGAGCGCGGCTTGCCGATCCTGGCGCCGCTGCTCGATGGCAAGGATGCCGACCCTCGCGCGCTGGCGTATGAGGCGGTGCTGCGG
>Ga0209476_10001484_pt1 | contig 15786 bp, 14 predicted proteins | sample KloWWTrecipitate_FD_187179 | JGI IMG/M metagenome (GOLD analysis project Ga0209476, IMG submission 187179) | Active sludge microbial communities from Klosterneuburg, Austria, studying microevolution and ecology of nitrifiers - Klosterneuburg... | ecosystem: Engineered > WWTP > Aerobic digester... | reverse complement strand
GCAGTTGCGGGTGCTTCGTCTTCGCGTATTCCATCAGGCCGGGGTCGGCCAGGATGATGGCGTCCACGCCGAAGTCGGCGGCCTTGTCGACGGCGGCGGTCCAGCGCCCCCAGGTCGACGTCTGCGGATAGGTGTTGAGTGCAATGAACACTTTCGCGCCGCGGGCATGGGCGTAACGAACGCCTTCGCGCAATTGCGCGTCGTCGAAATTCAGTCCGGTGAAATTGCGCGCGTTGGTGTTGTCCTTGAAGCCGGTGTAGACGCAGTCGGCGCCGTTGTCCACGGCAGCCTTCAGTGACGGCAGGGCGCCGGCAGGGCAGACGAGTTCGAAGGGTTTGCCGGTGAGCATGGGTATGGCGAATTTCGGAGAGGTTGCAGTCTAGGCGGCGAGGCTCCGGGCCGGATTGACGTGGATCAAAGCTAAGGTACTGACGACAAAAACAAACCCCTTCCGGCCGGAGGGCCGGAAGGGGTGTGTGGAAAAGTCAGTCTCCCGAATACGGCGATTACTTGCCGTCGACGGCGTCCTTCACCATCTGGATGCCGACCGGGTCGTCCAGCGTGGTCAGGTCGCCGGGGTCGCGGCCTTCGGCGACGGCCTGGATGGAGCGGCGCAGCACCTTTCCGGAGCGGGTCTTCGGCAACTGGGTGATGAAGTACACGCGCTTGGGCCGGCCGATGGCGCCGAGCAGGCTGTCCACCTTGGCCATGACCTCCTTTTCCAGCGCGGCGCGCAGTTCCGGCGTGGCGGCGCTGGCCGCATCCTTGACGACGGCGAAGGCGAGCGGCATCTGGCCCTTCAACGGGTCGGCGACGCCGACCACGGCCACTTCGGCGATGGCCGGGTGGGCGCTCACCGCCTCCTCGATCTCGCGCGTGCCGAGGCGGTGGCCGGCGACGTTGATGACGTCGTCAGTGCGGCCGAGGATGAAGTAATAGTTGTCCTCGTCGCGGATGCCCCAGTCGAAGGTGGTGTAGACCATCTTGTTTTTGAAGCTGGTGAAGTAGGTCTGCACGAAGCGCTCGTCCTGGCCCCACACCGTGGTCATGCAGCCCGGCGGCAGCGGTGGCACGACGGCAACGACGCCCTTCTCGTTGGCCGGCACTTCTTCGGCCGTTTCCTCGTGCAGCAGGCGCACGTCGTAGCCGTAGGCGGGGAAGGAGGGGCTGCCGAACTTGGTCGCATGCGCCTCCACGCCGGGCAGGCCGGTGAGCAGCGCCCAGCCGGTTTCGGTCTGCCAGTAGTGGTCGTAGATCGGTTTGTCGAGCGCTTCGGCGATCCATTGCGCCGTCGTCTCGTCGAGCGGCTCGCCGGCGAGGAAGACATGGCGCAGCGAGGAAAGATCGTATTTCCTGAGGAAGGCCGGGTCCTGCTTCTTCAGCACGCGGATGGCGGTCGGCGCGGAGAACATCACCGTCACCTTGTAGTCCTGCACGATCTTCCACCAGATGCCGGCGTCGGGGCGCAGCGGCGTGCCTTCGTACACCACGGTGGCCATGCCGTTGATGAGCGGGCCGTAGACGATGTAGGAGTGGCCCACCACCCAGCCGATGTCGGAGGTGGCGAAGTAGGTCTCGCCGGGGTTGGCCTGATAGACGTGGCGCATCGAGGCGGCCAGCGCCACGGCGTAGCCGCCGGTGTCGCGCTGCACGCCCTTCGGCTTGCCCGTCGTGCCGGAGGTGTACAGGATGTAGGACGGATGGCTCGACTCGACCCAGGTGCAGGGCACCTGCGTGTTCATGTGCTGCGCGCGCAACGTGGCGTAGTCGAGGTCGCGGCCGGCGACGAGTGGCATGTCCTTGTCGAGTCCGCGGTTGACGATCAGCACCTTCCCGGCCGGCGTCTCGGCCAGGCGCAGGGATTCGTCGACCAGGTGCTTGTAGGGCACGGCCTTGCCGCCGCGCATGCCGGCGTCGGCCGTGATCATGACTTTCGGCCGGGCGTCGTCGATGCGCGTGGCGAGCGAGTTGGCGGCAAAGCCGCCGAACACCACCGAGTGGATGGCGCCGATGCGCACGGTGGCGAGCATGGCGAAGATGGCTTCGGCGATCATCGGCATGTAGATCAGCACGCGGTCGCCGCGGCCGACGCCGAGACTGACGAGCACCGCCGCCATGCGCTGCACTTCGGCATGCAACTCGGCGTAGGTGTAGGTCTTCTCCTCGCCGGTCTCGGTCGAGATGTAGATCAGCGCAGCTTGATTGGCGCGATCCTTCAGGTGGCGGTCCACCGCGTTGTGGCAGAGATTGGTCTCGCCGCCGACGAACCACTTGGCGAAGGGCGGCTTGGCATAGTCGAGCACCTGGCCGAACGGCTTGTGCCAGTCGATCATTCTCGATTGTTCGGTCCAGAATGCGTCGCGGTCTTCGATCGAGCGGCGGTGAAACTCCCGGTATTTCGCACCCATGATCCCCTCCTGTCACTGGCTGTCGGCGGCCCGCCTGACGGGCTGATAGCGAAGGATTATAGAACTTCCGCTGTTCGGGGATTGGCGTCAGGGCGACAAGGCCGGCGTGGCGTGGATTTCAGAGGAATTTCATCGGATCGATCTGCCATTTCTCCGGCAGCTCGTGGCTGACGATTTTATCGGCGCCGCCCTTGCCCATGGGCCGGGAGAGATCCACGTCCTCGGGTTTCAGGTGGTAGTTGCGCCGGGTATCGAAGATCACGCGCACCAGCGGCTGCAGCATGCTGGCCTCGCGCTGCTCGACCACCACGGCGAGGCGCTGGCTTTCCAGCCTGACCAGCACGCCGACGGGGTAGATGCCGATGACACGCGTGAAGGCCTGCACCAGTTCCGGATTGAAATGGAACTTGCTCCACTCGAACATTTTGCGCAGCGCGTCGGTCGGCGCCATGCCCTTGTGATAAACGCGGTCGGAGGTGATCGCGTCATAGACGTCCACGATGGCCGCCATCTGCCCCATGCGCGATATCTCGTCGCCTTTCATCCGGTTCGGGTAGCCGCTGCCGTCATGGCGCTCGTGGTGCTGCGCCGCGACCTGCAGGGCGGTCTGCGAAATGTTGGGCGTGATTTCGAGGATTTCCCGGCTGGCGACGACATGGTGGCGCATCACGGTGAATTCTTCATCCGTCAGCTTGCCCGGCTTGTTGAGGACCTTGTCCGGCGTCTGCATCTTGCCGACGTCGTGCACCATGCCGCCGATGCCCGCCTGGCGGATGGTTTCGTCGTCCAGGCCCATGCCGCGGCTGAACGCCACCAGCAGGGCGCAGACGCCGACCGAGTGCTGGAAGGTGTAATCGTCCTTGTTCTTGATGCGTGTCAGCGAAAGCATGGCGCCGCTGTTGCGCAAGATGGAAGTCGTGATTTTTTCGACCACCGGCTCCATCAGCTCGATCTGTACCTGGTGGCCCAGGCGCGCATCGCGCATGACGCTGCGAACGATCAGGTTGGCTTCCGCATGGACCTTGTGCGCCCGCGCCAGTTCTTCCCGGGTGGAGACGCCGCCAACGGCGGCCGGTTCGCGCTCGGCCGCCCTGGTCATTTCTTCCTCCAGCTCGCGCCGCACCTCCTGCTCGGTTGGCGCATCGCCGACGTCCATTCCCCTGCCAGTGTCGATATAGACCTCGTGGATGCCGGCATCGCCAATCCTCGCGATGTCCTTGCCGGATTCGATGGGGAACTGCTTGCGCAGGAAGGGGTGGTCCATCCAGCCGCAATTGAGGTCGTGGATGAACATGCCGGGCTTGAGCTGGCTTGATGGAATTTTTTTGATCATGTCGGGGCAGGGCGAGGCTGCTCAGACATTAACGGCCCGCGGCTGGGGAACTTTAGATGGTCTCCGGCTCGGTCTTGATCGCGCCGCAGGGGCACTCGGCGACACAGATGCCGCAGCCCTTGCAGTAGTCGTAGTTGAAGCGGAAGCGCTTGCCCGGCCCGAGCTTGATGACGGCGTTGTCGGGGCAGACGCCGTAGCAGTTGTCGCACTCGAAGCAGTTGCCGCAGGACAGGCAGCGGCGCGCCTCGAACTGGGCGTTGCCCTCGTCGAGCCCACCCAGCACCTCCTCGAAGGTGCCCTGGCGGCGGATGATGTCGAGCACCGGCTGCACGGTCTTCGGCGCGTCCGCGTAGTACCAGGTGTTGAGCTTGTCGAAGGTGGCGACCTCGTGCTTTGGCGGTGGCGCGAAGGCCTCGCCGCGCAGCCTGGCGTCGATGTGGCGCGCGGCCTTCTTGCCGTGGCCGATGGCGACCGTGACGGTGCGCTCGCCCGGCACCATGTCGCCGCCGGCGAAGATGCCCGCGTGGCCGGTCATCATGCCGGCGTCGACCACCACCGAACCGTTGTCGAAAGTCAGTCCCGGTACCACGGCGAGGAGCCCCAGGTCGACATCCTGGCCCAGCGCCAGCACCAGCGAGTCGGCCTCGATGGTCTCGAACTCGCCGGTCGGCTGCGGAAAGCCGTTCTCGTCGAGCGCCATCTTCTCCACCCTCAATGTCGCCTCGCCGGCTTCCTTGACGGTGGTCAGCCACTTCATCCGCACGCCTTCCTGCAGCGCCTCCTCGATCTCGAAGTCGTGCGCCGGCATCTTCTCGCGCGTGCGGCGGTAGACGATGATCGATTCCTCGGCGCCGAGCCGCTTGGCGGTGCGGGCGACGTCGATGGCGGTGTTGCCGCCGCCATAGACCACGACGCGGCGGCCGAGCAGCGGTTTCTCCTCCTTCTCCATGCCGCGCAGCACCGAGACGGCATCGAGGATCTTGCCGGCGTCGCCGGCCGGGATGTAGGCGCGCTTGGCGATGTGGGCGCCGACGGAGAGGAAGCAGGCATCGAATTTACCCGTTTTCATGGTTGCCAGCAGGTCGTCCACGCGGCTGTCGAGCTTCAGCTCGACGCCCATGTCCAGGATGCGCCGCACTTCCGCGTCGAGCACCTCGCGCGGCAGGCGGTACTTGGGGATGCCGAAGCGCATCATGCCGCCGCTCTGGGCGTTGGCCTCGAAGATCGTTACGGCGTGGCCGGCCAGGCGCAGGTGCCAGGCGGCGGACAGCCCCGCCGGGCCGGAACCGACCACCAGCACGCGCTTGCCGCTGTCGGGGCCGGGCGCGACGCGCCAGCCGCGCTTCAGCGCCTCGTCGCCGAGAAAGCGCTCGACGGCGTGAATGCTCACCGATTCATCGAGGCTGCCACGGTTGCAGGCGCTCTCGCAGGGGTGGTAGCAGACGCGCCCCATGATCGCCGGCATCGGGTTGTTCCTGACCAGTTCGCGCCAGGCCTTCTCGTAGTCGCCGGACTCGGCGTGGAACAGCCAGCCCTGGATGTTCTCGCCGGCCGGGCAGGCGTGGTTGCAGGGCGGCAGGCGGTCGACGTAGACCGGCCGCGTCGTGCGCCAGGAGCCGGTGCGGTTGGCCAGCGAGGAGCCGGGGTCGAGGGTGATGGCGAAGGGCTTATCCATACGGTCTCCTGAACCGCTTTCAACACAGAGGACACAGAGATACGGAGGTCACAGAGAAAGACAGGAAATTCTCTGTGTTCTCTGTGTCTCTGCGCACTCTGTGTCGAGAGAGGTTGATCATATTCTTTCCAACAGCCCGTACTTGCGGATGTTGTGGTCGGCCATCGCCTGGATGCGTGCGATGGTGTCGACGGCCGGCGTCTTGCCGAAGAGATGGGCGAAGCGCTTCTGCGGCTTGAGGTATTCCTCGACCGGCACGCGGTGGCGGATCTGCGTCGTGCGCACCACCTCGCAGTGCTCGGCCTCGAAGAGCGGGAAGAGGCCGGTTTCCACGGCGAGGCGCGCCAGCTTGATGGTGTCGTGCGGCTGGGCGCCCCAGCCGAGCGGGCAGGGCACCAGGATGTGGATGTAGCGCGCCCCCCTCACCGTCATGGCGCGACTGACTTTCTCCTCGAGGTCGCGCAGGTAGGCGACCGAGGCGGTGGCGACGTAGGGGATGCCGTGCGCCATGGCGATCAGCGGCACGTTCTTGCCCTGGCCGAAGGCGTTGCCCGGCGTCGCGCCGACCGCCATCGTGGTGGCGGTGCGCGCTGCCGCTGGCGTGGCCGAGGAGCGCTGCACGCCGGTGTTCATGTAGGCCTCGTTGTCGTAGCAGATGTAGAGCACGTCGTCGTTGCGCTCGAACATGCCGGAGAGGCAGCCGAAGCCGATGTCGGTGGTGCCGCCGTCGCCGCCCTGGGCGATGACGCGCACATCATGGCGGCCCTTCACCTTCATCGCCGCCATGACGCCGGTGGCCACCGCCGCGGCGTTGCCGAAGAGCGAATGGATCCAGGGGATCTGCCAGGAGGTTTCCGGGTAGGGCGTCGAGAACACTTCGAGGCAGCCGGTGGCGTTGCAGGCGATGACCTGGTTGTTCGCCGCGCGCATCGCCGCATCGATGGCGTAGCGCGCGCCGAGCGCTTCGCCGCAGCCCTGGCAGGCGCGGTGGCCGGAGTTGAGCGAGTTGGTCCGCTGCATGTTGGCCTGCACGCTGCGCTGCTGCTCGTCGAGCAGGCGGTTGCCGACGGTGAAGGTGCCGGTCTGGTAGAACTTGATCTGCTGCATTTCCATAGGCATGTCCCTGTTTCCGTAGGTCGGCCTTCAGGCCGACTTTGGCTGCCGATGTCGGGCTGAAGCCCGACCTACAAGCCGCCTTTCCGTCACATTCTCCTTAACGCACCCCGAGGTCGCGCAGGATGTTCTCCGCCGACGGGCCGGAGCGGCGCTGCGCCTGCTCGCGCGCCAGCTCGCGGTCGATCGCCGCCTGGTTCAGGTCGAGGAAGGTGAGCGGCTCCAGGTCGTCGCGCAGGGCACGCTCGAACAGGCTGCGCAGGCTGGCCTTGGTGATGGCCCGCCCGCCCAGCCCGGCCACCACGGTGTAGGCATGCAGCGAAATGCCGGACAGCGCCATGCGCAGGTTGTGCGAGACGATGCCGCCGATGCCCACCGCCAGCGACTTCTCGATCACCACCAGGCGCTTGGCGTGCGACAGGATCTCGTGCAGTTCGTCGCTCGGGAAAGGCCGGAAAGAGCAGATCGATGCCGCGCCGATGGCGTGGCCTTCCTCGCGCAGCTCGTCGATGACGTCCTTGATGGTGCCGTTCACCGAGCCGAGGGCGACGACGATGGTCTTCGCGTCCTCGGCGCGGTAGCTGCGGATCAGCCCGCCCGAATCGCGGCCGAACACCTGCTTGAATTCCTGCGACAGCTGCGGAATCAGTTCGAGCGCGCGCATCTGCTTGTGGTGAGCGAGGTAGCGCACCTCCATGAAGGCCTCCGGGCCGACCATGGCGCCGATGGAGACGGGTTCGCGCGTATCGAGCACCTGGCGCGGCTCGAAGGGCGGCAGGTAGGCGTCCACCTGTTCCTGCGTCGGGATGTCGAGGCGCTCGTAGGCGTGGGTCAGGATGAAGCCGTCCACGCACACCATCACCGGCATCGACAGCTCCTCGGCAAGGCGGAAGGCCTGGATGTGCAGGTCGGCCGCCTCCTGGTTGGTCTCGGCGTAGAGCTGGATCCAGCCGGCGTCGCGCATCGACATGGAATCCGTGTGGTCGTTCCAGATGTTGATCGGCGCGCCGATGGCGCGGTTGCCGATGGTCATGACGATGGGCAGGCCCAGGCCCGCCGCGTTGTACACCGCCTCGGCCATGAACAGCAGGCCCTGGCTGGCGGTGGCGGTGTAGGTGCGCGCGCCCGCCGCCGAGGCGCCGATGGCCACCGACAGCGCGGCGAATTCGGATTCGACGTTGATGAACTCGCAGTTAGCCAACTCGCCCGTCTTCACCAGCTCGCCGAGGCCCTCGACGATGTGCGTCTGCGGCGTGATCGGGTAGGCGCAGATCACCTCCGGCCGGCACAGGGCGACCGACTCGGCGATGGCATGCGAGCCTTCCGTTTGTTTAAGCATGGTTCGCCTCCTCGCGCTCCTTCATGACGATCTCGAAGGCCTCGCGCGCGGCGGCGACATTGCCCTCCGCCACCTTGCCGGAAAACTTCTCGCGGATGGCGGCGAACACCGATTCGAGCCGGACCTGGCCGCATATTGCGGCGAAGCCGCCGAGCAGGGCGGCGTTCGGCAGCGGCCGGCCGACGTGCTTCAGCGCCAGCTCGGTGGCCGGCACGGTGCACAGCAGGTCGGGATGGAAGCCGGCGACGAACTCGCCGATGCCCAGCTCGCCGAAGCCGCGCGTCGAGTTGATGAGGATCAGCCCTTCGGTGGTGACGCCGCTGAAGAGGTCGACCTGGTGCAGCAGGGTCGGGTCCTGGATGATCAGCGCATCGGGATTCATCACCGGCTCGCGCAGGCGGATTTCGCGGTCGGCGATGCGGCAGAAGGCCATCACCGGCGCACCCATGCGCTCCGAGCCGAAGCTGGGAAAGGCCTGGGCGTGCTTGCCTTCGAGGAAGGCCGCGACCGAGAGCATTTCCGCGGCGGAGACGACGCCCTGGCCGCCGCGGCCGTGAATGCGAACCTGAAACATGCTGCCCCCTTGCCCGGTAGATGGGGCAATTATGGGCGGTGAGACGCAGGCCAGCAATCGCGGATATCCGCAATCCGGTACGCAGAATGGACAAGGGGCTGGATGAACACATCCAACCCCTTGAATTTCGTGGTAGGCCGTACTGGATTTGAACCAGTGACCAACGGATTAAAAGTCCGCTGCTCTACCAACTGAGCTAACGACCCCCGAAAGAGCCGCGCATTATAGAAGTCGGCCAGGAACCTGTCAATTTATCTGGTCGATTTATTCTTCCTGCATCATCCGCCAGTACTGGAACTTCATGGTCGCAGCGGCGCCGGCGACGATGGCGAAGAAGGTCAGGAAGGAGCCCATGGCCAGGGTCGACACGCCGGTGATGGCCTGGCCGACGGTGCAGCCCATCGCCAGCACGCCGCCGATGCCCATCAGCACGCCGCCGATGGCGTGGTTCGCGAAGTCGCCGCCGGAGACGAACCACTCGATGCGGAAGCCGCCGGAGAGCAGTGCGTAGAGAAAGGAGCCGCCGATGACCCCCGCCAGCGCCGTGACGCCGAAGTTGATGTAGGCGAAATTGGCCGGGCTCATCAGGTAGCGGACGCTGTCGCCCATCGGGCTGATGAAGGTAAACGACTGCACTTCGACGCGGCTCGGCACGGTCTCGGCGAGTTCCGCCCATTCCTTCCAGGCGGCGCCCATCGGGCCGGCGGTGAGGTACCAGCCGATCACCACGGCCAGGCCGATGACCAGGCCGCCGAGGATATTGTCGAAGTTGCCGCGGAAGTCCTTCGAAGCGAAGACAAAGCCGGCGAGGATCAGACCGAGCACGGCGCCGGTGGCGACCTGCGGGGTCGTGCCGGCGCCGAAGAACTCGCTCACCGCCTGGCTCTGGAAGCCCGACTTGCCGAGATCGACCGTCGTGGCGACGACCCAGGAATTGAAGACCTGGCCGTAGAACTCGGTCCACAGCATCAGGTAGGCGCAGAGCGAGGCGATGATCAGCACGACGAGCGACTTGATGTTGCCGCCGCCGATGCGCACCAGCGTTTTGTTGCCGCAGCCCGAGGCGAGCGTCATGCCGATGCCGAACATCAGGCCGCCGAGCAGGTAGCGCAGCCAGGCGAAGTTCGGCGTGCGGTAGGGCGGGAAGGTGCTGTTGCCGATGCTGGCAAGGCCCATGCCCGTCATCAAGGCCACGCCGAGGATGGCCACGGCCATGGCCAGCAGCCAGGCGCGCAGACGGCCGCTGTCGCCCATGTTTATCCAGTCGGAGACGGCGCCCATGGTGCAGAAGTTGGTCTTGTTCGCCACTACGCCCATGACGAGGGCGATGACGAAGACGGCCGTCAGCACCTGATGGTGAATCGTGAATTCCATGCGAATCCCCCGGCGGTTGTTACGTTATTGATATCCCTGCCGGATTCTAAAGAAACCGGGAGCGTCGTGGATTAGTCTTGTTTGGTGTCGTATAACCGCACTGAATTTAAAGTTTCAAGCAGTCAGGTAGTGCGTCGGGTCGGGCAGGTTGGCGGCCTTGAAACCGGCGCGGCGAAGGCGGCAGGAATCGCACAGGCCGCAGGCGGCGCCCGACTCGTCAGCCTGGTAGCAGGAGACGGTGAGGCCGTAGTCCACGCCGAAGGCGCTGCCGCGGCGGACGATGTCGGCTTTGGAGAGAGCGATGAGCGGGGCGTGGATGCGCAGGCGCGCGCCTTCGACGGCGGCCTTGGTGGCGAGATTGGCCATCGCCTCGAAGGCGGCGATGTATTCCGGCCGACAGTCCGGGTAGCCGGAGTAGTCGACCGCATTCACACCGACGAAAATGTCGTGGGCGCCGAGCACTTCGGCCCAGGCCAGCGCCAGCGACAGCATGACGGTGTTGCGCGCCGGCACGTAGGTGGCCGGGATGCCCGGCTGCACGCCGCGCATCGGCACGTCGATGGCGGTGTCGGTGAGCGCCGAGCCGCCGAACTGGCCGAGGTCGACATCGACGACGCGGTGCTCGCAGGCGCCCAGCGCCATGGCGACGCGGGCGGCGGCTTCGAGTTCGGCCGAATGGCGTTGGCCATAATCGACGGACAGGGCATGGCAGGCATAGCCCTCGCCGCGCGCAATGGCCAGAGTGGTGGCGGAATCGAGGCCGCCGGAGAGCAGCACGACGGCGCGTTTGGTCTTGTCGGTCATCCGCTTATCGTCCTCGCTCCGCGCCCCAGATGATTTTGTGCAGTTGCAGCTGCACGCGCACCGGCAGCTTGTCGCGCAACACCCATTCGGCCAATCGTTTCGCATCGAGCTTTCCCGCCACCGGCGAGAGCAGCACCGGGCAGATCGCATCCAGTCGCCGTGCCGCGAGGACTGACTTTGCCCATGCGTAATCCGCCTCGTCGGCCAGCACGATCTTGATCTCGTCGTGGGCGTTGAGGTGGGCGAGGTTGTCCCACAGGTTCTTGTCCGCCTCGCCGGAGGCCGGCGCCTTGAGGTCCACGATGCGCGACACGCGCGGGTCGACGCTGGAGATGTCCAGCGCGCCGCTGGTCTCCAGCGATACCGAGTAGCCGGCGTCGCACAGCGTGGCGAGCAGCGGCAGGCAGGCCTTCTGCGCCAGCGGCTCGCCGCCGGTGACGCAGACCTGCCCTGCGCCATGCCTGGCCACCTCGATCAGCACGTCGCCGAGGGTCCGGGTCTCGCCGCCGGAAAAGGCGTATTCCGTGTCGCACCAGGTGCAGCGCAGCGGGCAGCCGGTCAGCCGCACGAACACCGTCGGCAGGCCGGCGCGGGTGCTTTCGCCCTGCAGGGAATGGAAGATTTCGCTGACGCGCAGCGTGGCGGAAGGGTCGGTCATGCTGCGGACTTCAAGACGTGGGAGCGGCGTCCACGCCGCGATTGGCTTGCCCTAGCGCTTTTTCGCCAGGCGCTGTTTGGCGACTGCGGCGGCGGCGCTGGCGGGGTATTTGGCGACGAGGGTTTCCAGCGTCTTTCGCGCCCCCTTGGCGTCGCCGGATTCCTGCTGGCAGTTCGCCTGGCCGAGCAGCGCATCCGGCGCCTTGGCGTCGTCCGGCCAGGTGGCGGCCAGCTTGCCGAAGAGTTCCACGGCCTTCTTGTACTCGCCGAGCTGGTAATGCGCGCTGCCGGCCCAGTAGTGCGCCGAGGGCAGGAAGGGGCTGGCCGGATAGGTCTTGACGAAGTTCAGGAAGGCGTTGAGCGCGTCCTTGTGCTTGCCGGCCTTGAAGAGATTCAGCGCCGCCTCGTAGTCGCGCGTTTCGACGGCGGGGTCGACCGCCGGTTTGGCGTCGGCGGGCCTGGCTTCCGCGCCGGCCTGCGGCTCCAGCTTGCGCAGCCGGTTGTCGAGGTCGACGTAGAAATCCTTCTGGCGCTTCTGCGTCGACTCGATCTCGTTGGTCAGCACTTCGATCTGCCCGCGCAGCTTGGCCACCTCGGCCTTGAGCGCCTCGATCTGGTTGGCCAGCTCGATCTGCCCGCGCGAGGCGGCTTCCAGCTTGTCCATCCTGGCGTTGACTTCCACGCGCAGCGCCTCGACGCGCTTGCGCGCCTCCTCGTCGTCGAAGAGGGCGCCGCGCGCGGGCAGGATTGCCGCGAAGAACAGCAGGGGCAGGAGGCGACGGACGCGCATCTCAGCGCCCGCCCGGCCGCCCGAAGGGCGCTGAGCGCCCCCTCGGGGGGCAGCGAACGAAGTGAGCGTGGGGGCCGTTCATCTCAGAACTCGCCGGTGTAGAGCATGTCGTCGCGGCGGTTCTGCGACCAGCAGCCCTCGTTGCCCTCGCTGCAGCGCGGCTTCTCCTCGCCCAGGCTGACGGCCTCGATCTGCTCCTCGCGGGCGCCGAGCAGGGCGAGCATCTTGCGCAGCGCTTCGGCCCGCTTCTGGCCCAGCGCCAGGTTGTATTCGCGGCTGCCGCGCTCGTCGGCATTGCCCTGGATGAGCATCTTCACTTTCGGGTTGGCGACGAGAAACTTGGCGTGCGCCTCGACCAGCGACTTGAACTCGTCCTTGATGACATAGCTGTCATAGTCGAAGAAGACGCTGCGCTTGGCCAGCACGCCCTGCTTGACGGCGGCCAGTACCGCGCCCATCTGATCGTCCGCCGTCACCGGCTTGACCTGGGTGCCGTCGATTCGTTTCGCGTCGCGGTCTTCCACCGGCGCACCGGATTGTTCCGGTTCCCCGGTAGTGCCGCAGCCGGCGATCAGGGCCGCGCCCAGAATAATCATCAGTTTTTTGCGCATGGTCTCATCTCCACTTGTAAATCATTGCTTCAAAAAAGGGCCCCACGCCGGCTCGCGCACGTCGCCCGCCTGAACCGAGAGCTTTTGCTTGACGCGGCCGTCGCTGGAAACGGCAGCCAGCACGCCGCGTCCGCCGATCTCGGAGGCGTAGAGGATCATGCGGCCGTTGGGGGCGAAGCTCGGCGATTCGTCCTTGTCCGAGTCAGTGAGTATCTGCGTCTGGCGCGTGGCGAGGTCCATCAGGGCGAGCTGGAAGCGTCCGCCGTTGCGCGTGACGAAGGCCATGCCCTTGCCGTCGGGCGACAGGCGCGGCGTGACGTTGTAGCTGCCCTCGAAGGTGATGCGCTGGGCGCTGCCGCCGCTGGCCGGCACGCGGTAGGCCTGCGGGCTGCCGCCGCGGTCGGAGGTGAAATAAATGAACTGGCCGTCGGGCGAGAAGAAGGGTTCGGTGTCGATGCCGGCGGAGGAGGCCAGGCGCACGACGCCGCTGCCGTCGGCGTTGAGCGAATAGAGCTGCGAGGCGCCGTCCTTGGTCAGCACCACCGCCAGCTTGCGGCCGTCGGGCGCCCAGGCCGGGGCCGAGTTGGAGCCCTTGAAGTTGGCGGCGACATGGCGGCTGCCGGTGGCGAGGGAATGCACATAGACCACCGGCTTCTTCGATTCGAAGGAGACATAGGCGAGGCGGGTGCCGTCGGGCGACCAGGCCGGCGAGATGATCGGCTCGCGCGAAGCCAGCGCGGTCTGCGCATTCATGCCGTCGGCGTCGGCGATCTGTAGCTCGAAGCGGCCAGCGCTCTTGACGACATAGGCGATGCGGGTCGAGAAGATGCCCGGCTCACCGAGCAGTTTTTCATAGACGTAATCGGCGATGCGGTGCCCCGTGGTCCGTCCCTGCTGGGCCGTCATGACGTAGGCGAGGCCGCCCAGGGAAGCCTGTTTCTGCACGTCGTGCAGGCGGAAGCGCACCTCGTAGCGGCCGTTGGCGGTCGGGGCGACGCTGCCGACGACAAGGGCGTCGGCGCCGCGCGATTTCCAGTCGGCGAAATTCACCGGGGCGTTCTCGGCCAGCGGCGCGCCCGCCTCGATCAGCTTGAACAGGCCGCTGCGCTCGAGGTCGGCGCGCACCACCGTGGCGACGGCGCGCGCAATGCCCGGCTCGCCGGCGAAGTCGGCGATGACGATGGGGATGCGGTTGGCGCCGGCGCCGGTGATCTCGATGCTGAGCTGGGCGCTGGCGGCGAAGGACAGCGCGAATGCGACGAGGGCGAAGGCGGTGCGGGCGAGGGCAGTCATCATCGTTGGGCTGAATGGTTGATTCCGAAATTATACATTCCCGTTATTCCTCCAGCGGCCGGAAGTGCAAATCCAGGCTGCGGCTGAACAGATCGCCCTGCTCCGGCTTCGGCAGCGGGCTCGATTTGAGGATGGCGCGCTCGACGGCATTGTCATAAGCAGCGTGGCCGCTGGATTTTTTCAGCTTGACGCTGAGGATTTCACCGCTGGGGAGCTGTACGACATCGAAGATCGCCTCGGGGTTCCCCCTGATGTCGGGCGGCAGCACGATGTTGCCCTTGATCTTGCCCTTGATCTTGCCGATGTAGTCCGCCGTCGCTTTGCTGCGCGCGGAGGCCGCCTGGGTCGCCTTGAGTTGCGCCTGCTCGCGCGCAGCCATCTCCTGTGTGCGACGAGCTTCGAGTTCCTTGAAATCCTTGTCTATCAGCTTGCGGTCGATTGCGCTGGGTTCCGGCTTCGCCTTCGGCTCGACCTTCGGCACCGGCTTCGGCTTGGGCTTGTCCTTTTCCTTGAGGGCGATGTCCGGCTTGGCCGGCGGCGCAGGCCTCGGTTCGGGCTTCGGCTCCGGTTTGGGCTCGACCTTCGGCGGCGGCGCCGGCTCGGGTTCCGGCGGCGAGACGACGGCGGGCGCCGGCGCGGGAACGGCGCGCACCAGTTCCACTTCGACCGCCTCGGGCGAGCGCGTCTGCCAGCGGACGCCGTAGACCAGCAGGACGACCAGCGCGACATGCACGGCGGCGGCCAGCGCGGCGGAGGCCTTCTTGCCGGGGTCTTCCTTGTCTTCGAAAAAGACGGCGCTCATTGACCCTGCTGCACCAGCAGACCGACGCGAGCGACCTGCTGCTTCTGCAGGTCGTCCATCACCTTCATCACCGCCTCGTAGCGCACGCTCTTGTCGCCGGCGACGACCACCGGCTGTTGCGGGTTCTTCTTCTGCGCCTCGGCCACCAGGCGCAGCAGCTCGTCGCGCGAGACGTCGCGCGGCGTGGCGTTCGGCGTGGCGCGGAAGGCCAGCGTCTGGTCGGCCTTGACGATCACCTGCAGCGGGTCGATCGGCGCCTGGGCGGCCTTGCCCACCGTGGGCACGTCGACCGACGCCACCTGGATCAGCGGTGCGGTGACCATGAAGATGACGAGCAGCACCAGCATGACGTCGATATAAGGCACGACGTTGATCTGGTTCATGAGCCTGCGCTGTCTCATTGCGCCCAACCTCTTTCAACACAGGGGACACGGAGGGCACGGAGGACACAGAGAAAACACACAGGCCTTCCTCTGTGTTCTCTGTGTCTCTGTGCTCCCTGTGTCGAGAGGGGTTTCATCGCAGCTGTCTCTGCAGGATGTTCGAGAACTCTTCGGTGAAGCTCTCGAAGCGGATGGCGATGCGGTCGATGTCGTGGGCGAAGCGGTTGTAGGCGACCACGGCGGGGATGGCGGCGAAGAGGCCGATGGCGGTGGCGACCAGCGCCTCGGCGATGCCCGGCGCGACGTGCGCCAGCGTGGCCTGACCGACGTTGGCGAGGCCACGGAAGGCGTTCATGATGCCCCACACCGTGCCGAACAGGCCGACGTAGGGACTGACCGAACCGACCGAGGCGAGGAAGGCCAGGTGGGCTTCGAGGTGGTCCATCTCGCGCTGGTAGGTGGCGCGCATGGCGCGGCGGGAGCCGTCCACGATGCTGGCCGGATCGAGCGACTTTTGGCCGCGCAGCTTGGTGAACTCGCGGTAGCCGGCCTCGAAGATGCGCTCCAGCGCGCCGGCGCTGTGGCGGTCGTTCGCCGCGCTCTGGAACAGCGCGTTGAGGTCGCCGCCGC
>Ga0209476_10001483_pt1 | contig 15789 bp, 14 predicted proteins | sample KloWWTrecipitate_FD_187179 | JGI IMG/M metagenome (GOLD analysis project Ga0209476, IMG submission 187179) | Active sludge microbial communities from Klosterneuburg, Austria, studying microevolution and ecology of nitrifiers - Klosterneuburg... | ecosystem: Engineered > WWTP > Aerobic digester... | reverse complement strand
CGACCCGGTCGGTGTTCAACCGGCCGTCGATGATCTGCACCGTGCGGTCTGCATACTCGGTCATGCGCATGTCGTGCGTGACGATGACGGCGGCAGTGTCGCGCGCCTTCATCTCGGTGTGGATCAGTTCCATCACCTGCGCCCCGATCTTCGAGTCGAGTGCCGATGTCGGCTCGTCGAACAGGACCAGCTTGGGGTTGTTGAACAACGCGCGGCCGATGGCCACCCGTTGGCGCTCACCACCACTGAGCTGTGCCGGCAGGTTGCGCAGACGGTTTCCTAGACCCAGCTCCTCGAGCAACTGCGAAGCCCGGTTCTTTGCCGCCTTGCCGCCCTTGCCGCCGCCCAACTCGTCGACCACCAGCAGGTTCTCCTCGGCGGTCAGGAACGGCACGAGGTTGACCGATTGGAAGACGAAGCCGACGTTCTCGCGGCGGAACTGGGTGAGCTGCTTGGCGTTGTAGTCCGAGATGTCCTGTCCACCAACGACCACGGCACCCTCGGTCGGCGCCAACAGTCCACCGGCGATGGACAGCAGCGTGGTCTTGCCCGAACCCGATGGCCCGAGCAGGGCAACGATCTCGCCGTGCTCGACCTGCAGGGTTGCGTGTGCGAGCGCAACGACGTCTACGTCGCCGGTGCGATACACCTTGCGCACATCGCGCATGTCCAAGACGCTCATTGCGGTGTCTCCTTCGAGTGAGTCATGACGCGTTGCCGATGGCAGCGGCGGGGTCGACGCGAGTGACGCGTCGCAACGAGATTGCGCTCCCGAGCACGGCGGCCAGCAACAGACCGGCGAACGTGAAGATGAAGCGGCTGGGGATCAGCTGCAACGGCACCCTCGCCGGCAGGGCAGCGGCGGCACCGAGGGCCAGCAGTGACCCGATGACGAACGAGATGATGGCAACGATCACGGCCTGCATGACGACGCCGGCGAACAGTCGCGCGGTGCTGGCCCCGATGGCTTTGAGGACGCCGTAGAGACCAATTCGTTCGATGGTCAACAGGCTGAAGAACAAGCCGACCACCGCGAGCACGACCACGAAGGTGGAGTAGATGATCTGGTCGAAGGTGTCGCCCTGCTGCTTGACACCCGGCAAGGCCAGCACCGTCTCGGCGACCGTCAACGTGCTGGTGGCGCCACCCGTGGCAGTGTCGATCACCTCGGAAAGGCTGCCACCTTCGGACCCAGCTCCCTTCACGACGCTCCCCTTCACCACCAGCGCTTGCACGACATCGTCGCCAACCGCTGCGTCGGGCCGGTTGGCGTTCTGTACTGCTCGCCAGGTGGGCAGGTTGACCCACACCGCACCCTGCTGCAAGAAACTGGTGTCGTCCACGAACCCGATGATCGTGATGGGCGATTCGGCAGGCCCGACGAGGATCGTGTCGCCAAGGCCGACCCCCTGGTCCTGCAGGGTGCTGTCGGCGGTGCCCTGGTTGTCCATCGGCGGCAGCGGCACGCCCTTGGGGGGCAGCTCGTAGCCGGCGATGGTCACGTCGGCCAGTTCGCTCTGGCCCGGTACTTGCGCGCCCAACAGCACGAACCCGATGCCCCCGACCTGAGTGACGCCATCCGCGGACTCGACGCCGGCGCGCACCTCGCCTGTGATGCGACTCCGCAGGAACGAATCACGCGCACCATTGGAGAACACGATCACGTCGCCGCGCTGCGCTCGAATCGCACCGGTGGAACCGAGGTACAGACCGTCGAGCAGACCCCCGAGGAACAGCAGCAGCGTGGCGAGGAACGACAACACGACGGTGGCCACGATGAACCGGCTCGGCCGTCGGCGCAACTCGCGCAATGGGAGCATCGGCACCCTCACAACGCGACCCCCGCCCCGGTGGTGGCGAGCAACGGGTCGAGTCGCAGCACGCGGCGGACCGCCACCAACGAGGTCACCAGTGCGAGCGCCAATACGACGAGCGAGGTCACCACCGCGGGCATCACCTCCACGCGGACACCGAGGTTGGAGACGCCCTGCAACGCAGCGGCATAGAGGCCGAATGCGATCACCGAACCGATGGTCATCACGACGACAACTTGCACGAGCAGTGACCAGACCAGCGAGCGTGCCGGCGCGCCGATGGCGCGCAGCAGTGTGAGTGCCGAGGCCTTCTGGAACGTCACGATGAGGAAGAACAGCCCGGTCACCAAGGGCACGACGAGGTAGAAGAGACCGAGGATGACGGTGAAGCTGGTGCGCACGCTGCTAACTCCCGGCGAGTCGTCGACGGCCTGCTGACGAGTGAGCGCCTGCACTCCATCGACCTGGTCGTTGATGCGTTGGGCGACGTCGGCGGCCGAACTTCCGGCGGCCACCTTGACCGCGATCACCGAGGGCAGGATCGCTTCGGCATCGGGATTGCGGGTGCGCTTCGCCGCCTCGAAGGTGTCGAAGTCGACAAACAACACAGGCTGCACGGAGTAGTTGATGTCGCGGGCGATGCCAACGATCGTGATCGGCGCGCCATCTGGTTGCACCGTCACGACATCGCCGATGTCAAAGCCGGCATCGCGGTCCTTCTCGCTGGCCACCGCCTCGTCGGCGACCGACGCGAGGCGACCCTCGATCAGTGATGTCGGCGCACCCGGCTGACCCACGACATAGCCGAAGAGCACAGCGTCGGTCTCCTCGCCGTTGGCGGTGACGGTGAACGTCGCCTCACCCAGCGGGGAGGACGATTCCACGCCTGCGACCGCTGCGATCGCGGTTTGCTGCGCGGGCAGGATGATGGAGCCCTCCAGGTTCTGACGAGCCTGCTCGTTGAAAACCAGTACCTCTCCGGACTGGTTCTTGATGGCTCCGATGAATTGGTTGATCAACCCACTGAGCAACGCCTGCTGGAACAGGATCAGGAAGACCAGCAACCCCACAGCGCCCGCGAGCAGACCGAACCGCACCTTTGCTCTGCGCATCTCCTTGAGGGCTAGAAACATCGGGTCCAGTCAAGCCGCAGCCGAAGTGCTGGTCCAACTGTGCGCGTAGATTGCCAACCCGTCAACGGCCCGGATTGGCGGCGAGGTGGTCGAAGCGTCCGGCGGGACGGATGGCGCGATACGCCGCCACCATCGGCGCCAACTCTGCGGGAGCAGCCCCATGGATGATCACGCTGTCAGCACCGAGTTCCATCTGATGCAACACTGCGGTCGCGCACTCCTGGGCGCTACCCAGACCCGCTGCCGCCAACCACTCCGTTGGGATCAACGTTGCCACGTGCTCCAGTTCGGCACTGGTCGCGGTGTTGTCGATCGCGCCACGAAAGCCGGCGACGAACGGGTCGGCACGGAAGCGTTCCAAGACCGCTGGGTCCCATTCGTTGGTTCGAACCATCAGGTCGCCGTAGGCCTGCAGATACGTGGCCATTCGCCCAACGGTCTTCTTCAGCCGCACATCCTCGGGTAACCAGTCACCCACGACTGCGAAGCAACTCCAGATGCGAATGCTCGAAGGGTCGCGGCCGATGCGCTCTGCCTCGTCGCGCACCGTGCGAACCACACGCTGCAACGTCTCGTCGGTGAAGAACGTGTGCAGCAACACCGAGTCGAACGCACGCCCCGCCAACCGCAGGCTCTCCGGGCCGAACGCACTGAGCATCAGCGGAATCTGCTCGTCGAACTCGGGGTCGAGCGCCAGCACCGGCCATGCACCGGCCGGGCCATCGTGACCGAGCACCACTTCGCCACGCCACAACCGGCGCATCAGACCGGCGAAGTCCTCCATCTGCGCCGTCGTGATCGGCGGTAGGCCGTACGCCTTCATGGCCCGGTCGATGCCACGGCCCAGGCCCAGCGCGAAGCGGCCGCCGGTGAGCCGGTGCATCGTGGTCGCGAAGCTGGCGGTGACCATCGGGTGACGGGTGTTGTGGTTGGTCACACCGGTGGCGATGCCCAGTGTCTGTGACACGGCTCCGGCAGCACCTGCCAGCGTGACGACCTCCTTGATGTTGAAGCGCTCGCTGAGGAAGACCGAGCCGAGGCCCAGGGCCTCGCCGTCACGACACTGTGGCAGCAGGTCGGCCGGCGATGTCGGAGCGCCTGGCAGGCCGTAGAAGGCAAGTTCGTTCAGTTGTTCCACAGCCCGAAACTAGAGCACTGCGTCTGTCGGGCATAGCCTGGACGGTATGGACTACACCGTCACCGCACTCGACGAGATCGCACCCAAGGTCACCAGCGCGCGTGCCGCGTACGGCACCGGGGTGACCAAGCCGATCGAATGGCGTCGCGCCACTCTCACCCGCATGCGCGACCTGCTCGAGGAACGCGAGGCTCAGCTGCTGGAAGCGTTGGCCGCCGACTTCGGTAAGCCGCCGTTCGAGGCCTGGACCACCGAACTCGGCTTCACCGTCAGCGACATCAACCACACGCTGGCGCACCTCAGTTCGTGGATGCGGCCGGCCAAGGTCGGTACGCCATTGGCCTTCCAGCCCGGCTCGTCGTACGTGGTCGCAGAGCCCGTCGGCGTCGTGTGCGTGATCGCCCCGTGGAACTACCCGGTGCAGTTGCTGCTGTTGCCGATGGTCGCCGCCATCAGCGCTGGCAACGCAGTGGTCGCGAAGCCCAGCGAACTGGCGCCGCACACGGCGGCCGAACTGATCTCGCTGATCGAGGCCATCGGCGACCCTGCGGTCGTCGCCGTGCAGGGTGGCGTCGCCGAGACAACCGAGCTCCTGGCCCAGCGGTTCGACCACATCATCTACACCGGCAACAGCCGCGTCGCTCGCATCGTCATGCGCGCCGCCGCCGAAAACCTCACCCCGGTGACGCTCGAGTTGGGCGGCAAGAGCCCCGCCATCGTCAGTCGCCACGCCAACGTCGACATCGCTGCCCGACGCATCGCGTGGGGCAAGTTCATCAACGCCGGCCAGACGTGCATCGCGCCGGACTACGTGTTGGTGGAGCAGCCGGTGCACGACAAGTTCGTCGCCGCGCTGGGCACGCACATCGCCGCGTTCTACGGCGACGACCCGCAGGCCAGCCCCGACTTCGCACGTATCGTCAACTCCCCGCACTTCCACCGGTTGGAGAAGTTGCTCGACAGCGGCACGGTTGCATTCGGGGGCGTCACCGACGCCGACACGCGGTACATCGCCCCCACCGTGCTCACCGGCGTGACCGCGGCCGACTCGGTGATGGACGAGGAAATCTTCGGGCCGATCCTGCCCGTCATCGCCGTCGACTCCATCGACGAGGCCATCACCTTCGTCAACGAGCGCTCCGCCGATGGCGACAAGCCACTCGCGCTGTACACGTTCAGCGAGAGCGACGACGAGAACGACAAGGTGATCGCCGAGGCCACCAGCGGCGGCGCGTGTGTCAACGGCACGCTGCTGCACATCAGCAATCCCAACCTGCCGTTCGGCGGTGTCGGTGAAAGTGGAATGGGCGCGTACCACGGCAAGTTCGGGTTCGACACCTTCAGCCACCAGCGCGGCGTGCACTCACGCAGCACCAAAATGGACCCGTCGATGATGTACCCGCCGTACACCGCCAAGAAGCAGAAGCTGATCCGCAAGGGCATGGCAATGTCCGACCCGCGCGACCTGTTCGCCAAGCTTCGCGGCGCCCTCCACCGCAGCTGATCGGTCCCCGAGATCGGGTGCAGAATGGCCACTGCGCGCACTGGAACGAACGCTCACCGAGTCATTCGCTGGTGACATGGCCCGCTTCATCCGATAGTTTCAGGCCCGTTGATCTGGATGGATGGTGATGGGCAGACTTCCGCAGTGGTATTTGGCCACCGGCCTGGCGGCGTGCATCGTGTACTTCTGTGTGCCGTCATCACTCGGTGGACAAGCGTTGTACACGGCAATTGCACTGTCGGTACCCGCCGTTGGCTTCTTCGCCCTGCGACATGACCGGCCGCAGCCACATCTGGGCTGGCTGACCCTCACACTCGGCTTCGGCCTCATCGGCCTGGCTGAACTGTTGTGCCTGGTGCTGGTCGACTTCGCTGTCCGACCCCAGTGGGTCGACACGGTCAACCTCGTCTTCCTCGGTGGCTACCTCATGCAGCTGACCGGTCTCTTGATGATCATCCACGCGCGAACGACAGGGCGTAGTCAAGCAAGTTGGCTGGACGCGATCGCTGTCGGTGTGGCGACCTTCACCATCGTCTGGAGCACCCTCTACGCGAAAATGCTCGATGACACAGACGGTTCGAGGGTGGAGTGGCTGACGAGACTGGCCGAACCGGTTCTGGGTGTGGCCTTGGTCGCGATGGCGCTTCGGCTCGTTCTCGGTGAGCGTCGCGGGTACGTCGTGTTTGGGCTGCTCGGCATCGGCTACGTGCTGCAGGCCAGCGGAGACCTCGCCAGCAACCTGACATCCACTCATTCACGAGGGGACATCATCGATGTGGCGTGGGCCGCGGGTTACGTACTGTTCGGCGTCAGCCTCGTCCACCCGGGTCGGCTGCTGCCGCCTCGTCAGGCCCCCATCGCGCTGGCAAAACGCGAAACCGCACAGGCCCTCGCACTCCAGGGGACTGTCATCGTCGGGGTGATCGTGGCCATCGTCGTGCGAGCCGCCCCGCTGGTACCGGTTTCCATTCTCGTGGTCTGGGTCGTCGCGGCCGCGATCCTGCTGGTCGTCAACCGGCTGCGCGTGTTCTCACTCGTTCGCCTCATCGGCCATGCCTCCGAGACCGAGAACGGTCGTCGATTGACTGCGCTGGTCAACCACTCACACGAGGCGATCGCACTCACCGACGCTGACGGCGTGCTGCGCTATCTCTCCTCCTCGGTCGAAGCACTCAGTGAGTACGCCCCGGGTCAGTGGGTTGGCTCGTCGCTGAGGGACCTGGTCGCGGAACGAATGCCGGAGATCACGGACTTCGGCGCGGTGCTCGACCGCCTCGGCGACGGTGAGCACGCCAGTTGGCAGGCTTCCATGCAACCGCTCGGAAACAGCTCGCCGCGCATCATCAACCTGACGGTGGCCAACCACCTCAACACCCCAGAGGTCGGCGGCTGGGTGGTCACCGCACGCGACGTGACCGACGAGGCGCGCCTGACAGCAGAACTGCGACATCAAGCGCTACACGACACGCTCACCGGGTTACCGAACCGGGCGTTGCTGTTCGACCGCATCACCCACGCGCTCGAACGCTCGCTGCGGTCCACCAACGACCAATTGGCTGTGGCGCTCGTGGACCTCGACGAGTTCAAATCCGTCAACGACAGCCTCGGCCACGACATCGGCGACGTGCTGTTGCAGGCCGTCGCTGCTCGGCTGCAGAGCGCCTTGCGGCCTGGTGACACTGTTGCTCGACTCGGTGGCGACGAGTTCGCCCTGCTGATCGAGGAGACCTCGGAGGCCGAGGTGCTCATGGTGACGCAGCGTGCGCTCGACAGCTTGCGACTTCCGATTCAGCTCGGAGATGTCGAGTTCACTGCGAGCGCCAGCATCGGCGTGGTGTGTCACCGCGGCGCGGCGGATCCGCTGGAACTGCTGCGCTGCGCGGACATTGCCATGTACGAGGCGAAACACGAGGGCAAGGCGCGCGTGAAGCTGTTTCGCGAGCACATGCACCATGCGGCACGCAACCAGTTGGAACTTCGCATCAGTCTCGCCGCTGCCCTTGCTCGTGACGAGTTCTCACTGCTCTATCAGCCGATCGTCGACACGAACAGGTTCGCCATCCGCGGTGTCGAGGCACTGTTGCGCTGGGCGCACCCGACTCGCGGCCAGGTACCACCCTCGGAGTTCATCCCCGTGGCGGAGCACAGCGGGCTGCTCGCACCGATCGGAGAATGGGTGTTGCGCAAGGCCTGCGCCGATGCAACCCACTGGCCCGACGACGGCTCCATGTATCTCAGTGTCAATGTGTCGGCCGCGCAGATCAGTGATCGCGGATTTGTCGCCACGGTCAAGCGGGCGTTGCGCGACACGGGTTTCCCGCCGACGCGTCTGCTCCTGGAAGTCACCGAGACGATGCTGCTCGACGACGATGCGCTTGCCCTCGACGTGCTGGCCCAGTTGCGCGAGATCGGTATCCGTATCGCGATCGACGACTTCGGCACCGGCTACTCGTCGCTCGCGTACCTGCGTCAGCTCGCCGTCGACGTGGTCAAGATCGACCAGTCGTTCATCCGCGATCTCGACAGCAACTCCGACCATCAGGCACTCGCTCGCACACTCCTCGCGCTCGCCGATGGATTGTCGATGGTCGCCGTCGCCGAAGGTGTGGAGACCGACGCCGAACTGGCGGTGCTGCAACGGCTGGGCTATCGCTTTGCGCAGGGCTACCTCTTCTCGTATCCGGTGACCAGCGACGAGATCGTCGGTTTACTGCTCACCAGCGGGCACACTGCCGACCATGGCATTCGGTCAGCAATCAGGTCCCCCGGCAACGGCAAAGCAAGTGCAGGAACTGCTGTCATTGCTGCACGAGGCCGGTCACACTGACTTTCGCGACGCTCGCGGCCCGATGGGGTTCACCCAGCGCCAAGCCGGCGGCAAGTTCAGCCGCGACGAGGCCGATGCGTTCATCGAGCAACTGCAGAACGAAGCCGAGCAGGCCGAGGGGCCCACCGTCGAGGCACCCGCACCAGCGGTACGACCAGCACCGAAGGCACGGGCAACGGCAACCAGCACAGCACTGGCCAAGATCCCCACACCCCAACTGGCCGCCGAGCTGCAACGACGCGGCTGGATAGTTGTCGAGCCCTGACCCGCGTCAGGGCGTGAGTAGCGAGGCGACGTGGCTCTGCAGTTGTTCGATGCCGGTGCCCTTGGAGGCGCTGACCCACATGATGTCGCCCTGCTCGAGCTCGCAGGCCTTCGCCAGCTCCTTCTTGCGGGTGGCAAGTTTGGAGGGGCGTACCTTGTCGATCTTGGTGGCCACGACGGTGTGCGGAACCCCGCTGGCCCGCAACCAGTCGAGCATCTGGGTGTCGAGCTTGGTCGGGCCGATCTCGCCGTCGACCAGCACGAAGACCAACTCCAATCCCTCCCGCTCGAGTAGGTAGCCCTCGATCATCGCCTGCCATGTGGCGCGCTCGCGACCGGGCACCTTGGCGTAGCCGTAGCCGGGCAGGTCGACGACGGTGCCACCCGTGGGCAGCACGAACATGTTGAGCAACTGCGTACGCCCCGGCGTGTTGGAGACACGGGCCAGCTGACGACGGTTGGCCATGGCGTTGATCAGCGACGACTTACCCACGTTGCTGCGGCCCACGAACGCGGCCTCGCACGGGGTGGGCGGCAGATCTGAGTAGCGCTTCGCCGAGGTGACGAACGTGAACTGGAGGGGCACCGGGACCACGGTAGCGGTCGCTATCGTCAGCCCGTGCCGTTTCTGCCGCCGCACACCCACCGCGATGCTGGGGTGTTGCTCACCACCCGAGGCATTCGCGGCTTCGTCGATGGCCTCGTCAGCCTGGCCATCACCGCGCTGCTACCGCTGTTCGGGTTCAGTGCGCTGAAGGTGGGCATCGTCGTCACCGGCATGATGCTGGGGTCCGCGGCGCTGACATTGTTGGTCGGCACCAGGGGGCATGGGCTCCCCCGACGTTCGCTGCTCGTCGCGGGCTCGGTGCTGATGGTGATCAGCGGCGCGTTGTTCGGAACTGCCACGTCGTTCGCAGCGCTGTTGGTCGTCGGGGTGATCGGCACGATGAATCCGACGTCGGGCGACGTCAGCGTGTTCCTTCCACTGGAGCAGTCGATGCTGGCGGGCACCACCCCCGCCGTCTCGCGAACCGCCCTCTACGCGCGCTACACGTTCATCGGGGGCATCGCCGGCGCCTTCGGAACGCTGGCGATCCGGATACCGGAAGCAATTGCGCGCAACACATCCGTGTCGGAGCAGACCGCGCTGCGCTGGTGCTTCGGCGTCTACGTGCTCGCCGGGCTCGTCGTGATGTTGTTGTATCGCACCCTGTCGGTGGCCTCGAGCGGCCCCGACACCGTGGTGGCCGAACCCCTCGGTCGCTCGCGAACCATCGTGTACAAGTTGGCTGCGCTGTTCTCGCTCGACGCGTTCGGGGGCGGGTTCGTGGTCCAGTCGATGCTCGCCCTGTGGCTGTTCCAACGATTCGACCTGTCGATCGGCGCTGCGGGCACCCTGTTGTTCGTGACCGGCACACTCAGCGCGGCGTCAGGTTTCGTTGCCGCGTGGTTGGCGAAGCGCATCGGGCTGGTGCGCACGATGGTGTTCAGTCACCTACCCGCCAACTGCTTCCTGATCGCTGCTGCCTTCATGCCCAACGTGCAGCTCGCCGTCGTGATGCTGATCCTGCGCAGCCTGCTGAGCTCGATGGATGTTCCGGCGCGCACGTCGTACGTGATGGCGGTCGTCTCACCGGCGGAGCGAGCCGCTGCGGCCAGCGTGACCAACGTGCCGCGCAGCTTGGCCGCCGCGCTGCCGCCCACTGCAGCCGGCTGGATGCTGGACCACAGCACGTTCGGATGGCCGCTGATCATTGCGGGCAGCGCCAAGATCATCTACGACCTACTCCTCCTGCGTCAGTTCCGCCACCTGCGCCCCGAAGAGGAGCAGCAGGGTCACCCCGCCCGATAGGCGTTGAACGCGTCGGCAGCGATCAACTGCCCGTCGCGGGTGATCACGGCGCCGGTGTAACCATGTTGCTCAGCGAGCCAGTACAGGCCGTCGGCGCCCATGAGATACAACACGGTGGCGTAGGCGTCGGCCTCGGCCAGGTCGGGCCCTACAACCGTCGCGCTGGCCAGTTCCGTGCATTCTCGACCGGATCGAGGATCGACGATGTGTCCGCCGCGCTCGTAGGACGCGCTGGTCGCGACGGCCAACGGGCCGATGCCTTCGAGCACGAATGCGACCGCCTGCGGGTCTGTCGGATGACGCACGCCAACTCGCCACGGTGCGCCGTCATGGTTGCAGCCTCCGAGCGCCACGTCGCCGCCGGCGTTGAGGCAGAAATCAACAACTCCGTGGTCAGCCAACAGAGTTGCTGCGCGTTGCACCGACCAACCCTTCACGTACCCGCAGGGGTCGAAGCTGGTTCCGTTGGGCGACGGAAGCGACCACACGTCGAACAGCCCGTCGGTTGCCTCACAGAGTTCGCCACATCGCTGCAGCACCTCACGCACATCGTCGCCCACGACAGCGTCCGTCGGTGCCAGCGTCCCGTAACCCAATCGGCTGATGATGCTGTCGTCCTTGTAGGGGCTGAACACTTCATCCACTTCATGGAGCCACGCGACCAACTCGTCGACGAGCGAACGATCGTGCGAGTCGACGATGTCGATGCTGACCGTTGTTCCCATCACCTCCTCGACGTGGTGCAGGCTCATATCAGTTGCTGACACCCGATGCCGACCGTGCGGCGTCGATGGCCGACTGCAGCGAGATTTTGTAGCTCTTCGACGTGTAGGTGGCGCCGGAAACGGTGTTGACGTCGGCCGACTGTGCGCGCAGTGCCTCACTCACCAGTCGGGGCAAGGCGGACTGATTGATTCGTACGCTCTTGCGTTCTCCGTCCGGGTACTGGAGGATCTGGACGTCACTGACCTGGCCACCGGCGTACACGACCTGAACCTGGACCGTTCCCCAGCGGTTCTGGTCACCGATGCCGGCATAGGTGCCGTCGAGAACCCCAGCCGCAGTTGCCGGCGTGGTGGTGGCCGCTGGCGTGGTGGTGGCAGGCGTGGTGGTGGCAGGCGTGGTGGTGGCAGGCGTGGTGGCCAAGGTGAGGGGAGCGATGGTTTGTGTCGCCCCGTCATCGTGAGCGAAGGCCATCGTCAGGCCCAGCGTGGTGGTCGCGCTGATCGCCAACGCTGACAACTTCGCCATCCGGGCCGGCTTCGCCCGACGAACTGACCTGTTGCTCACGGGAGTCGTTGCAACGGTGGGCGGTGGCAGCGGCGTTCCTGGACGGCGACCACTCAGCTGTGCGAGACGCTGTTGGAGAAGTGGATCGATTGGTGCGGTCATGTCAGCGACCTTCCTGCGGTGGACCGGCGATGCTGTTCAATGCCGAGCAGACGAATGGTGATGGGGTACACGGACATGCCGATGAGCACGGCGAGCCCTACGGTGAAGTACTTCGACGCCGAGTCGCTACCCGATTGGTAGGCGTGCACACCGGTGAGCACGATGGCGGGAATCGCCAGCAGATGGACCGCGTGCCATGCCCTGCGTGGGAGTCGACGACGGATACGGGCGACGGACGGCAGGACCACGATGGCGAACGACCAGAAGGCGAGCACGCCCCATCCGATGTCCCAGCCCACATCGCCGCTCGGGATGAGGAGGTCGAGGAAGTGGAGACCGGAATTGGTGTCCAGGAACGAGACGAGCATGTGAAGGCCGATGAACGCAAGGGTGAGGCCGCCGAGATAGTTGTGCAGTGCCAACCACCAGTTGGGTCGCAGGCGGTTGCCCGTGTTGCGGGCCGAGAAGAAGAGGCCCCACACCAACGCGGCCACCGCCAGCACCGCCGCCACGATGCCGGTGGCCCGGGTGAGGTACCACATCAACGATTCCATGTGTGCAGTCTCGGCGAGAAGTGTGAACGGACAGTGGCGTAAGGGTGAGAATTCCGTGAGAGCTATTCGTGCAGCCCGAGCAGCCGGTCGACGGCCGCCTCGATCTCGGGCTCGCTGAGCAGCATCAGCTTGGCCGCCTCGCCGAGCGGGATAAAGCTGTCCTTGCTCGTCACACGCGCCATCCGGCCGCTGAAATCACCATCGATCAAGGCAGCCAGCACACCCTCGGCGACACCACCCGAGCGACGTGTCTCGTCGACGACCAGGACGGCTCCCGTTGCGTTGGCTTCACGAACGATGTCGTCCACCGGCAACGGTGCGATCCACCGCATGTCGACAACACGCGCGTAGGTGCCGCGAGCCTGTAGTCGTCGGGCCACGCGCAACGACATGAACAGCCCATTGCCGAACGTGATGATGGTGATGTCCTTGCCATCGCCATAGGTGCGCGCGCTGCCGATGGGGACGTGGGCTTGTGCATCGGGGGTGGCCAGCCACAGCCGATCCCCCGGCTCCATCAGATCGGCGGTGTGATAGCGGGCGATGGGCTCCACGATCACGCCCACTGTCCCGTCGACCTCGGCCGCCGCGACCAACGTGCGCAAGATTGCGGCGCCGTCGTCGGGTCTGGCGGGCACGGCCACCACCACGCCGGGCAGATCACGCAGCACGGTCACCGAATCGTCATTGTGGAAGTGGCCACCGAAGCCCTCCTGGTAGCCGAGCCCGGCGATGCGTACCACCATCCCGTTGCGGTACTTGCCGTTGGAGAAGAACTGCAGCGTTGCGGCCTCACCGCGCAGCTGGTCCTCCGCGTTGTGCAGGTATGCCAGATACTGGATCTCCGCGATCGGCAGAAAGCCACTGATGGCGGTGCCGAGCGCCAGCCCCAGGATGCTGGTCTCATCGAGCAGCGTGTCGAAGACGCGGGCGCCGCCGGTGAGGGCCAGCAAGCCTTTGGTGACGCCGTAGACACCCCCCTTGGCAGCCACGTCCTCACCGAAGAGCAGCATGTTGCTGTGTTCCTTCAGCAGCTCACCCAGGGTCGCGTTGATCGACTGCGCCAGTGTCACCGGCGCGCCGCCTGCGGACACCGGAGCATCTCGAACCGCGGCGGCGACCGCAGCCGGAGTGCGCGGCGCCAGCGGAACCAGCACCTCAGCAGCGGTTGCCAACTGCGGCCATTCGGCAACGGTGGCGGCGACCTCGAACACTCGGGCGCGGATGACGTCGTGACGTGCTGCAAGGCTGGCCGCGGAGTGCTGCCCGCTGGCAATCAGTCGACGAGCCGTCGCCAAGATGGGGTCGCGTTCGGCGTCGGCGCGCAGTTCGGCCGGCGTGCGGTACGCACTCTCCACATCGGTGCCTGCGTGGCCGCCGAAGCGGACCGTGCGCAGGTGTAGAAAGCCTGGGCGACGACGGCTACGCACCCAGTCGCCCAGCTCGGCGGTGGCCGCGAGCACAGCCTCTGGGTCGGAGCCATCGACGCTGACGTAGCGCAAATGGGTCCGATTCCCGTACGCGCTCTCGATCCAGCCGGCGGGCGTGCGCACACTGATCCCCAACCCGTTGTCCTCGCAGACGAACAGCAGCGGCAACGCCAGGCGCTGATGCGCGCAGTTCAACGCAGTGTTGATGGCGCCGGCAGCGACGGAATGGTTGGCAGACGCGTCGCCGAACGAGCACACGGCCAGCGCATCACGAGGCCACGGCGAGTCGACGCCCAGGCGTGCGGCCCTACCAATGGCGAACGCAACGCCCACCGCACGCGGGAGGTGCGAGGCGATGGTGGACGTCTGGGGGATGATGGCCAGGTCGTGGCGGCCGAAGACCTTGTGGCGTCCACCCGCAATTGGTTCGTCGACGGCTGCGACCATCCCGGCGAGGATGTCGTGCACACCACCCAACCCGGCGCGGGCGAGGTAGAAGCCGCCGCTGCGGTAGTGCAGCAGCGCAGGATCCGTCGGATGCAGGGCCATCGCCACTGCAGCGTTGCTCTCGTGCCCGGCCGACCCGATGGTGTAGTAACCCTTCGCCTTGCCGCGCAGCCAGCGGGCAGCAAGGTCACAGTGGCGGCTGGCCAACTGCACGTCGAAGAGCCGCTCGAGTTCGGCCAGCGATGCGTGCTTCGGCGCATCTGCCACCATTGGTGGCGAATCCAACGCGCACAGTGAATCGAAGAGTTGTGCTTCCAGCGCGCTGCGCTCAACGGTGCCCACACCGTCAGCTTGTCAGACGTCGATGCGATACCGCACGATCACGGGATCGCCACTCGCTTGTACGACCGAGCGATAGCGGTTGATCAGCGCTCGCATGGCCGTGTTCTCCCGGAGGACATCGGCCACGATGCGGCGCACGCCGCGCTTGCGGGCCAGCACCAGCAGGCCGTCCATCAACCGCGAGCCGACGCCCAAGCCCTGATACTCATCGATGACCGTGATCGAGAGCTCTGGCGGACCGGTTGGATTGCTCATCCAACGAGCCACGCCGATCGGCTTGCCCTCGGGGTGGTCGGGCAGATCAGCAGCTGCATCGAAGGCGATGATTGCGGCGTTGATGACACCGTCGGCATGTGAGAGCCGTTCCAACACGTTGGCCGGTAGCTCGCGCACCGCAGTGAAGAAGCGGAGATGGCGCGACTCTGCACTCAGCTCGTCGAACGCTTCAGCAAAGTACCGGTCGAAGTCTTCCGGAACCGCCTCGCGAATGGTGATCAATGGCGCGTGATGGATACCCCTAATACTGCCTGAACTACGCGGCACTGTCGCTGCGACAGTTGACACGTCGCCTTCACGAGTCGACAGCGCCGCGCGTTCCGGCAGTGGGTCACATGCCTTCGACGACGTTCTTTGCCTTCTCGGCTGCCATCTCGACCTTGCTGTCGATGGAATCCGGCGTCTTGCTCTCCACGAAATCGGCTGCCTTGTCGATGCCGCCCGTGACAGCCTTCTTGTTGCCGCCGAGCATGCCCTTGATCTTGTCCATCAAGCCCATAGTTGTGAACCTCCATGTATTCCGCACACGTTCCGTGTGCAGATCGGCGCGCAGGCTCGCACAGTGCCGGACCAGAGTCCAGCAACTTGCCGATTCCGCGCGAAAAACAAACTCGCCGTAGGCCCGAAGACCCACGGCGAACCTGTGGTGGTCGAGACCGGCGTCGATCCGGTGACCCTACGCTTTTCAGGCGTATGCTCTGCCGACTGAGCTACTCGACCGATGTGTGCGTCGCTTTGATGTTGACTCTCAAAGTGACACCCGTTCAGGCTTGCGCCCGAGCGGTCCCGACGGGGTTCGAACCCGCGACCTCCGGC
>Ga0209476_10001482_pt1 | contig 15790 bp, 12 predicted proteins | sample KloWWTrecipitate_FD_187179 | JGI IMG/M metagenome (GOLD analysis project Ga0209476, IMG submission 187179) | Active sludge microbial communities from Klosterneuburg, Austria, studying microevolution and ecology of nitrifiers - Klosterneuburg... | ecosystem: Engineered > WWTP > Aerobic digester... | reverse complement strand
TTGTACTCGCCGATGGCGTGGCCGCCCGGCAACAGCGCTGCGGCGTCAGCCCAGGACAGCGGCGCGAGCTTGAGGAAGCCCTCCACATCGGCGGCCAGCTTCGGCAGCACCGGCTTGAGATAGATCGTCAGCAGTCGGAACAGGTTGAGCGCTTCCGAGCAGACGCGGTGCAGCTCGGCGTCCATACCCTCCTTCTTCGCCAGTTCCCAGGGCGCGTGGTCGTTCACGAACTGGTTGGCGCGGTCGGCGAGCGCCATGATTTCGCGCATCGCCTTGCCGTATTCCCGTGCCTCGTAGTGAGCGGCGATCGTATCGCCGGCGACCTGGACCTCCGCGAGGAGGTCGCCGGACACGGTCGCCAGGGCGCTGCCGAAGCGCTTGTGGATGAAACCGGCGCAGCGGGAGGCGATGTTGACGTACTTGCCGACCAGATCGGAATTGACGCGGGCGATGAAATCGTCGAGGTTGAGGTCGATGTCCTCCATCGATGCATTCAGCTTGGCAGCGTAGTAGTAGCGCAGCCACTCGGGGTTCAGGCCCTGCTTGAGGTAGCTCTCGGCAGTGATGAAGGTGCCGCGGGACTTCGACATTTTCTGGCCGTCGACGGTGAGGAAGCCGTGGGCGAACACCGCCGTCGGGATGCGGTAGCCGGCATGCGCCAGCTCGGCCGGCCAGAACAGGGCGTGGAAGTAGAGGATGTCCTTGCCGACGAAATGGTACATCTCCGTGCCGCCGTCGGGGCGGGTGAAGGCCGCCACGTCGATCTCCGGCCGGCGCGCGGCGAGGTGCCTGAGGCTGCCGAAGTAACCGATCGGCGCATCGAGCCAGACATAGAAATACTTCCCCGGCGCATCCGGAATCTCGAAGCCGAAGTAGGGCGCGTCGCGCGAGATGTCCCAGTCGGTGAGCCTGTTCTCGCCTTCCTCGCCCAGCCATTCCTGCAATTTGTTCACCGCCTCGGGCTGGGTTTTGCAGACTGCGCGCGTTGCCCGGCGCAGGAACGCCTGGCAGCGCGGATCGGAGAGCTTGAAGAAATAATGGTCGGAGGATTTGCGCACCGGCACCGCGCCGGAGACGGCGGAGACCGGGTTCTTCAGGTCGGTCGGGGCGTAGGCGGCGCCGCAAGCCTCGCAGGAATCGCCGTACTGGTCTGCCGCGCCGCACTTCGGGCATTCGCCCTTGATGTAACGGTCGGGCAGGAACATCCCCCTGACCGGGTCGAAGAACTGCTCGATGGCGCGCACCTCGATCAGGCCTGCCGCCTTCAGCTTGGCGTAGATGTCGTTGGCGAAGAAGCGCGTCTCTTCCGAGTGCGTCGAATGGTAGTTGTCGAAGGCGACGTGGAAGCCGGCGAAGTCGCGCGTGTGCTCGCTGTACACCCGCGCGATGAGTTCCTCCGGCGTGATGCCTTCCTTGTCCGCGCGCAGCATGACCGGGGTGCCGTGGGTGTCGTCGGCGCAGACGTACCAGCATTCGTGGCCGCGCATCTTCTGGAAGCGCACCCAGATGTCGGTCTGGATGTACTCGACGAGGTGGCCAAGGTGGATGGCGCCGTTGGCGTAGGGCAGGGCGCTGGTGACGAGGATCTGGCGCGGCACGGACATTGCGGAATTTGCCTGAAAAAACAGCAAGTTTAGCAGTTGGCGACGGCAAACTGTAATCTGCTGGCTGTAGCAGCTTAATCCTGAGTATAATTGTCAGGTATTGAAACCCTGATGGAGCATCCCATGAGCATATCCGAACTGCAGGTGCAGACGGCGCTGAAGGAAATCACCGATCCGAACACCGGCAAGGATTTCGTCAGTTCGCGTTCCGCCAAGAACATCAAGATCGAAGGCGCGGCAATCGCCGTCGACATCGAGCTGGGCTACCCGGCGAAGAGCCAGATCGACGGCATCCGCCGCGCGGTGATCGAAAAGCTCAGAGCCATTCCCGGCGCGGGCAATGTCTCCGCCAATGTGTATAGCAAGATCGTTTCGCACAGCGTGCAGCGCGGCGTGAAGCTGATTCCGCAGGTGAAGAACATCATTGCCGTCGCCTCCGGCAAGGGCGGCGTCGGCAAGTCCACCACCGCCGTGAACCTCGCCCTGGCGCTGGCCGCCGAGGGCGCCAATGTCGGCCTGCTGGATGCGGACATCTACGGCCCGTCCCAGCCGCAGATGCTGGGCATCGCTGACAAGCCCGAATCGCGCGACGGCAAGACGCTGGAGCCGATGCAGGCCTACGGCCTGCAGGCGATGTCGATCGGCTTCCTCATCGATCCCGAAACGCCGATGGTCTGGCGCGGCCCGATGGTGACCCAGGCGCTGCAGCAGTTGCTCGGCGACACGCAATGGCACGACGTCGACTACCTTGTGATCGACCTGCCGCCGGGCACCGGCGACATCCAGCTGACCCTGGCGCAGCAGGTGCCGGTGACCGGCGCGGTGATCGTCACAACGCCGCAGGACATCGCCCTGCTGGATGCGCGCAAGGGCCTCAAGATGTTCGAAAAGGTCGGCATCCCGATCCTCGGCATCGTCGAGAACATGAGCATCCATATCTGCTCGAAGTGCGGCCATGAAGAACACATCTTCGGCTCCGGCGGCGGCGAGAGGATGTGCCAGGACTACGAGGTCGAATTCCTCGGCGCACTGCCGCTCGACATCGCCATCCGCGAACAGACCGATTCCGGCAAGCCGACGGTGGCGGCCGACCCCGACGGCCGCATTGCCGAGATCTACCGCGGCATCGCGCGGCGCGTCGCCGTGAAGATCGCCGAGCAGGCCAAGGACATGACGGCGAAGTTCCCGAACATCGTCATCCAGAACACCTGAGGCAAAAGTCAGTCCCCGCGGCACGGCGCCTCGCGCCGCGTCGTGTTGACCCACCCCCGAAAGAGCGGATAATCCGCTCTTTCCTTTTTCGGTGGCGCAATGAGCATCAAGTCCGACAAGTGGATCCGCCGCATGGCGGCGGAGCACAACATGATCGATCCCTTCGAGCCCGGCCAGGTGCGCGAGGTCGACGGCCGCAAGATCGTCTCCTACGGCACCTCCAGCTACGGTTACGACATTCGCTGCTCGAACGAATTCAAGCTGTTCACCGACATCAACTGCACCATCGTCGATCCGAAGAACTTCGACCCGAACTCCTTCGTCGAGATCAAGAACGACTTCTGCATCATTCCGCCGAATTCCTTCGCCCTGGCGCGCACCGTCGAGTATTTCCGCATTCCACGCAACGTGCTCACCGTCTGCTTGGGGAAGAGCACCTACGCGCGCTGCGGCATCATCGTGAACGTCACGCCCTTCGAGCCGGAATGGGAAGGCTACGTGACGCTGGAGTTTTCCAATACCACGCCGCTGCCGGCGAAGATCTACGCCAACGAAGGCGTGGCGCAGGTGCTGTTCTTCGAGTCGGACGAGGTCTGCGAGACTTCCTACAAGGATCGCGGCGGCAAATATCAGGGGCAGGTCGGCGTCACCCTGCCGAAGATCTAGCAACTAGCGGGTAAGATTCCCCATATTATTTCGACCCGCCCAGCGCGGGTCGTCGCATTTCAGGAGCCCCCATGCGCTTCCATTTCCCCATCATCATCATCGACGAGGATTTCCGCTCGGAGAACGCTTCCGGACTGGGCATTCGCAGATTGGCCGAAGCCATCGAGGCGGAGGGCATGGAGGTGCTCGGCGTCACCAGCTACGGCGATCTCTCTTCCTTTGCCCAGCAGCAGAGCCGCGCCTCGGCCTTCATCCTCTCCATCGACGACGAGGAGCTGGCCAACGAGGAAGAGGAGACCATCGCCGACCTGCGTGCCTTCGTCGGCGGGATACGCACCCGCAATGCCGAGATCCCGATCTTTCTGCATGGGGAGACGCGCACCTCGCGCCACATTCCGAATGACATCCTGCGCGAGCTGCACGGCTTCATCCACATGTTCGAGGACACGCCGGAGTTCATCGCCCGCAACGTGGTGCGCGAGGCGAAATCCTACCTGGACAGCCTGCCGCCGCCCTTCTTCCGCGCCCTGACGCACTATGCCGCCGACGGCTCCTATTCCTGGCATTGCCCGGGCCACTCCGGCGGCGTGGCCTTCCTCAAGTCGCCGGTGGGCCAGATGTTCCACCAGTTCTTCGGCGAGAACATGCTGCGCGCCGACGTCTGCAATGCCGTCGAGGAGCTCGGCCAGCTGCTCGACCATACCGGCCCGGTGGCGGCTTCCGAGCGCAACGCTGCGCGCATCTTCAACGCCGACCACCTGTTCTTCGTCACCAACGGCACGTCGACCTCGAACAAGATCGTCTGGCACTCGACCGTGGCGCCGGGCGACATCGTCGTCGTCGACCGCAACTGCCACAAGTCGGTGCTGCACTCGATCATCATGACGGGGGCGATCCCGGTGTTTCTCATGCCGACGCGCAACAACTACGGCATCATCGGGCCGATCCCGAAGTCGGAATTCTCCTGGAAGAACATCCAGAAGAAGATTGCCGCGCACCCGTTCGCCTCGAAAGTGAAGGGCAAGCCGCGGGTGCTGACCATCACCCAGTCCACCTACGACGGCATCCTCTATAACGTCGAGGAGATCAAGGAAATGCTCGACGGCAAGATCGACACCCTGCATTTCGATGAAGCCTGGCTGCCGCACGCCGCTTTCCACGATTTTTATGGCGATTACCATGCCATCGGCGCCGACCGGCCGCGCTGCAAGGAGTCGATGGTGTTCTCGACGCAGTCTACGCACAAGCTGCTTGCCGGTTTGAGCCAGGCCTCGCAGATCCTCGTGCAGGATTCGGAGAACCGCAGGCTCGACCGCGACGTCTTCAACGAAGCCTATCTGATGCACACCTCGACCTCGCCGCAATACGCCATCATCGCTTCGTGCGATGTGGCGGCGGCGATGATGGAGGAGCCGGGCGGCACCGCGCTGGTCGAGGAATCGATTGCCGAAGCGCTGGATTTCCGTCGCGCCATGCGCAAGGTCGACGAGGAGTGGGGCGCCGACTGGTGGTTCAAGGTGTGGGGGCCGGACGACCTCTCCGAAGAAGGCATCGAGGAGCGCGAGGCCTGGATGCTGAAGCCGGGCGAACGCTGGCACGGCTTCGGCCAGCTGGCCGACGGCTTCAACATGCTCGACCCGATCAAGGCCACGGTCATCACGCCGGGGCTGGATGTCGACGGCGACTTCGCCGACTGGGGCATTCCCGCTGCCATCGTCACCAAGTACCTGGCCGAACACGGCGTCATTGTCGAGAAGTGCGGCCTCTATTCCTTCTTCATCATGTTCACCATCGGCATCACCAAGGGCCGCTGGAACACCATGGTGACCGAATTGCAGCAGTTCAAGGACGACTACGACAAGAACCACCCGTTGTGGAAAGTGTTGCCCGAATTCGTCGCCAAGCACCCGCGCTATGAGCGCGTTGGCCTGCGCGACCTGTGCCAGCAGATTCACGGCGTCTACAAAGCCAACGACGTGGCGCGCATCACGACCGAGATGTACCTGTCCGACATGGTGCCGGCGATGCGCCCGGCAGACGCCTTCGCCAAGATGGCGCACCGCGAAATCGAGCGCGTCGAGATCGACCAGCTGGAGGACCGGATCACCAGCGTCCTTCTCACTCCCTATCCGCCGGGCATTCCATTGCTGATCCCCGGCGAGCGCTTCAACCGCACCATCGTCAGCTACTTGCAATACGCGCGCGATTTCAATGAGCGCTTTCCGGGGTTCGAGACGGACATCCACGGGCTGGTCAAGGATGAGACCAACGGAAAGGTGCGCTATTTCGTGGATTGTGTCAGATGACCCGAACAAGGCCGAGCCACTTCCGATAAAGTTAATGTCACATGTGCGAAAAACTTTATAACCTATTGACATTTATTGAATAATATATAAGCTGTCAAACAATAGTCGTTGCAAGGTGAGGGTATGCGCCTGCTTTTGTTTTTTGGGTTTCTTTTGCTATCCGTGCTGGTTCCGGTAGGTCTGGCTCAGGCGCAACCCCTGGATCATCCGGATTTGAAGCGTGCAGAGACCTTCTTGATTTGATCGAATGCTTCGAATCGATTAGTCTTTGCACTTCAGGGTAAATGGATTTTCCCGGTTGCGGACATGCCGGGCAGGGGGCTCGATGAAGAAGAATAGAAGCAGCATCCGCTTTGCCATGCTGGTCGCCGGTTTGATGATCGCGGGACTGGCGCGGGCCGATGCCGTGACCGACAACGCCAAGGCGCTGCTCGACAAGGGCGAGGCGAAGGCGGCCTATGCCCTGCTGGAACCGCTCGAGCCGCAGCGCGCCGGCGATCCCGAATACGATTTCCTGCTTGGCCTCGCAGCGCTGGAAATCGGCAAGAACACCAATGCCGTGTTCGCGCTCGAGCGCGTGCTCGCCGTCGATCCGAACCATGCCCGGGCCCGCGCCGAGATTGCGCGCGCCTATGCCGCCCTGGGTGAACTGGCGACCGCCAAGCAGGAATTCGAAGCCGCCAAGCGCCAGGGAGTTCCTCCCGAGGTGGCCAATACCATCGACCGCCTGGTTGCAGCCATCGAGCCCGTCGAGGACAAAGGGCGCACGACGCTGCGCGGCTTCGTCGAGGGCACCGTCGGTCACGACTCCAACGTCAACGCCGCCACCTCGGACCGCAGCGTGTCCGTGCCAGCCTTTGGCGGCTTCGTTTTTCCGCTGGCGCCGGGCGCCTACAGCCGCAGCGATACCTTTACGACGGTCGCCGGGGGGTTTGGCTTGCGCCATCCCTTCAGCCAGGAATGGTCACTGACGGCGGGTGCCAGCGCCAGCAAGCGCATGAACACCGACATTGACAAGTTCGATACCGGATCCGCCGACGCCTACCTTGGCATGGTGCGTACCTACGGCAAGAACGTCTTCAGCGCGACCCTGCAATACAACCAGTTCTGGGTGGACAACGACCGTTATCGCGAAGCGGCCGGGTTCACCACGCAGTGGCAGCACAACTACAGTGCGAACACCCAGACCAGCCTTTACATCCAATATGCGGGCTTGCACTACATGACGCAGGAGGTACGCAACACCGACCGCTTCGTCATCGGCGCCAATTTCGCCCATGCCCTTCCGGGTTTCAAGACAGTGACCTACGGCGGCGCCTATATCGGCGAGGAGGTCGAAACCAATGGCCGCTTCCCCCAATTCGGCCATCGGCTCGTCGGGGCACGCATCGGCGCGCAGCATGAATTCCGCCAGAACATGACGTTCTTTGCCAACTTGGCCTACGAGCATCGCAATTATGGCGCGAACGACCCCCTGTTCCTGAAAACACGAAACGACAACCAGTGGTATGCCGGCTTGGGCATGGCCTGGAAGCCTGCCAGGGATTGGGTCGTCACGCCGCAATACCAATATACCCGCACCGACTCGAACCTCCCCTTGAACGAATACAGTCGCGAGGTGGTTTCCGTGACCGTGCGCCGGAACTTCTGATCAGGAGGCACCATGCCGAAAGAATTCAACTGGAAGCTGCTCGGCGCGACCACGCTGTTGTCGCTTGCAGCCGTTACACCGCTCACGTCCCAGGCCGCCGGAGCCGCCCGCGTGATCTTTGCCGCGGGCGACGTCAAGGCCTTGGGCGCAGATGGCCAGAGCCGCCCCCTTGCCAGGGGCGCCGAGGTCGCCAGCGGCGAGACCATCGACACCGGCAACGGCCGTGCCCAGGTGCATTTCACCGATGGCGCGCAGGTCTCGCTGCAGCCGCAGACCCAGTTCCGCATCGACGACTATCGCTTCAGCGGCAAGGCCGACGGCAGCGAGAAGGGCTTCTTCAGCCTGCTCAAGGGCGGGCTGCGCACCATCACCGGGCTGGTCGGCCGCAGCAACCGCGAGAATTACAAGGTCACCACGACGGTGGCCACCATCGGCATCCGCGGCACGGAGTATTCGGTCGCTTATGGCAACAGCATCAACGTTTCGACTGGTTTTGGCACCACCGTGGTATGCAATGCCGTCGACTGCATCGATGTAAATAGTGGTGAAACCGCCTATGTGAAGGACGGCAATACCAAGCCGGTGCTGGTAAGCCGGACCGCCGGACTATCCCCGCCGCCGTGGCCGGAGTTTCCGCAGTTGCCGGGATTCATCGGCGGCGACGATGTGGATAGCGACGGCATGCCCTCAGGACTGATGTTTCCCTACTGGTGGTATGACGAAGAGTTCTACTACTTGATCGGCCCCTCTATGAGAATGAGAGGGCTATGACCACTTCTTCCTCGGCCGCTCTGCTGACTATGGCAGCCAAGCCTTCTGATCCAGCTTGAGTTTTTCCGGTATGGCATTTTCTCGCTCAGCCAGAGCCTGAAGCCGGGATTTCTTGATGTTCGGTTTCAGAGTGCGGATTTTCTTTCGCAAAATCCAGCTGGCTACACATGACCCGATGAAAAATACCGCGTTGCTGCAGGTCGCCGGGGCACTCCTCCTGAGTTTGTGCCTGTCCCCGGCAACGCTGATGGCGGCTGATGCCGCCAAGGTGGATTTCGTTGTTGGCGAAGTGGTTGCCATCCAGGCGGACGGCACGCGGCGTCAGCTTGCGCGAGGCGCGGGAGTCGGTGTCGCTGAAACGGTGGATACCGGTTCCGGCCGTGCGCAGTTGCGCTTTACCGACGGCGCCATGGTTTCGCTGCAGCCGCAGACGCAGTTCCGCGTCGATGCCTACGAATTCAAGGGCGGGGCGGACGACAGCGAAAAGGGATTCTTCAGCCTGCTCAAGGGCGCCATGCGCACGATCACCGGCGCCATCGGCAAGGCGAACCGCAAGGCCTACCGGCTGGACACCGCCGTGGCGACGATCGGCATTCGCGGCACCGAATACGCGGTGGCCTACGGCAGGAGCATCACGGTCACGACGAATTCCGGCCTGGTCGAGGTCTGCAACAATGCCGGCTGCCTGCTGGTGGAAGCCGGCCAATCGGCCTACGTGCCGGATGCCAACACCGCGCCGGCTTTCACGAAAGGCAGCGCGCTCGATCCGCTCAAGCTGCCGACAGGCCCGTCCATGCCGGAGTTCACCGCAGGCGACAGCCCGGGCAAGATTGCGCCGCCGCCACAGCGCCTGCCCAGCAACTGGTAGGCGGCTGCCCAGTCACGCCAGTCTCACGCCCGGTCATAGACGGCAAACCCGTATTCCAGCCCGTCTTCGGTGCGGTGCGCTTCCCGGGCGACTTCCTTCCAGGCGGTCCGGGCCCAATCCGGAAAGCGGGCGTCGCCCTCGAAGGCGCGCCGGATCTCCGTGAGGTAAAGGCGCTGCGCCAGCGGCAATGCCTCGGCGTAGATCTGCGCGCCGCCGATGACGAAAATCTCATCGCTTCCGCCCTGGCATGCCGCAAGCGCGGCAGCGAGCGAGGCGACCACCTCGCAGCCATCGGTCTGGTAGGCTGCATTGCGCGTGACGACGATGTTGCGCCGGCCGGGCAACGGGCGGCCGATCGACTCGTATGTCTTGCGGCCCATGATCACAGGGTGGCCCAGCGTCAGCGCCTTGAAGCGCTTCAGGTCCTCGGGCAGGCGCCATGGAAGGGCATTGTCGCTGCCGATGACGCCGTTTGCCGCCACGGCGGCAATCAGCGATAGGCGGGGCTTGCGGGCGGATTGCATCGATGTGCTATCGTAAAAAAACAGAATGCGGAAGCCGCGAGATTATACCGAGTGAGCCGTCTCTATCCTAAATCCTTCCTGCGCCTTATCCTGATCGGCTTTGGCCTTGTCTCGCTGCCGCTCATTTTCGCGCTCGGCAACGCTGCATTCAACGTACAGCAACTGGCCGAACAGAGCGAGCAGGCAGTGCGCGAGGCGGCCGTGGCGACGCGTGCCAGCCGCGAGATGCTGGAAACCCTGACCGGCATGGAGCGCGCCCTGCGCCAGTACCTGGTGCTGCGTGAGAACAGCCTGCTCGAGGATTACCGTCGGCAACACGGCGAGTTCTTGCAGGCAACGCGGGAATATGCGCGCCTGCCACTCGACGAGGCCGGGCGTTCCCGGCTTGTTGCGGTACTGGCGCGCGAGCAGAAATTGCTGAGCGCCCTGAATGACGGGTCGGCCGTGTCCGGTGACGAGTTCTCGGCCATCGTCGAGCAGGTGCGCGGCGTGCTCGCGGCCAGCGGTCGGCTGGTCGATCTCGAGATTGACCGCTTGCGCACCACGGCACTCGACGCCCGCAGTACCCTGACATGGCAGCTGCTTGCGGCGATTCCGGTGGCGCTGGGAATCGCCCTTTGGTTCCGCACCATCATTTCCAGCCAGCTGCAACAGGTCGACCGCGCCATCCGAACCATCGGCCGCGCCGAATACTCGGACGGGATCACGGTTGCCGGTCCGCAGGACCTCGCCTACCTCGGCCGGCGGCTCGACTGGCTGCGAAGACGGCTGGCGGAACTGGAGGAGCAGAAAAACCGCTTTCTGCGCCATGTCTCGCACGATCTCAAAACGCCGCTGACCTCCATCCGCGAAGGCGCGCAGTTGCTTGGAGAAGGCGTGCCGGGGCCGCTGAACGAGCAGCAGAAAACCATCATTTCAATCATCGACCAGAACAGCCGCCGCTTGCAGCAGCTCATCGAGGAACTGATCAATTACCAGCAGGCGGGCTTTGCCGCGAGCAGCATTGACCCGCAACCGGTCGCGCTCGACGTGGTGTGCACCCAGGTACTGCGCACGCATCGCCTGGTGGCTGCCGCGCGCGCCATTCGCTTCGAGCGCAAGCTGACGCCCCTGCTGGTAGAAGGAGACGCCGACAAGCTGCGGGTAGTGGTTGACAATCTGATCACCAATGCCATCAAGTTTTCCCCGCGCGAGGGCAGCATTCACGTCGAACTGACGAAACGCGAAGGACTTGCCGTGCTGGACGTCGTCGACCAAGGCGCCGGCGTTGCCGCCGAGGAGCGCGAACGCGTCTTCGAGCCGTTTTTCCGCGGCACGCGGGCGCGGCGCGGTACCGTCAAGGGCAGTGGTCTTGGCCTGGCCATCGCCAAGGAGTACGTCCTGGCGCATCGTGGCAAAATCGAAGTTGTCGAGGAAGGCAGCGGCGGACACTTTCGCGTCAAATTGCCGCTCAATTGGGAAAAGAAGGATTGATGTGAACCTGTTGTGGGGGATTGCCTTGGCGACAGCCGTGGGAGGCTGTGCGCTGGTTCCAGCAGCCGCACCCGAGCCGGCGGGTCCGCCACCGGCGCCCGTCACGGAACACATGAGGGAAAATGCGGAAGTGGCGGCGTTGCTGGCATACTATCAGGGCCTGCTGGCCATGACGGCGGAAGAATTGAAGAGCGAATATCAGGGCATCAGCCAGACCTATGCCCGCGACCGCAGTGAGTTGGGGCGCTTGCGCCTGGCCTTGCTGATGTGCGTGCCGGGCACAGAGTGGCGCGACGATGCCAGGCTGCTGACACTGCTCGATGGCGCTGTCAGCCGCAAGACGCCGCCCGATTCGCCGCGGAGGCGGTTTGCCATTCTGCTGCAAAAACTGGTGATGGAGCGGCAGCGGGAACAAAAGCGTGCCGATGAACTGCAACAGAAACTGGATTCCATGCTGGCTATCGAACGCAGCCTGCGCGGACGGCAACTACAGAAAAAATGACTGAATCGAAAGCTTCCATCCTGCTTGTCGACGACGATCGGGATATCCTCAAACTGGTGTCCCTGCGCCTGAGTGCCGCCGGCTACTCCGTACTGACCGCCGAGAGCGGTGCCCAGGCGCTGGCCCAGCTGGCCGTGGCGAGGCCGCGGCTCGTCATCACCGACCTGCGCATGGAGGGCATGGACGGCATGGCGCTGTTCGAACGCATTCATGGAGCCATGCCGACGCTGCCGGTGATCATCCTGACAGCGCATGGCACCATCCCCGACGCCGTTGCGGCCACCCAGCGCGGTGTCTTCAGCTTCCTTACCAAGCCCTTCGACGGCAAGGACCTGCTGGCACAGGTGGAGCAGGCACTCAAGCTCTCCGGCGGTACCGACACAGGCGCCGCGCCGGAAGCCTGGCACGCCGCAATCGTCACCCGCAGCCAGCGCATGGAAGAGGTGCTGCGCCAGGCGAAGCTGGTTGCCGGCTCCGATGCCAGCGTGCTGATCTTCGGCGATTCCGGCAGCGGCAAGGAACTGCTCGCCCAGGCCATTCACCTCGCCAGCCCGCGGGCCAAGGGGCCCTTCATGGCAGTCAACTGCGCGGCGATTCCCGAGCACCTGCTCGAAAGCGAATTGTTCGGTCACGCCAAGGGCGCCTTTTCCGGGGCCATCTATGCGCACCGCGGCCTTTTCCAGGCGGCTCAGGGCGGCACCCTGTTCCTTGACGAGATCGGCGACATGCCGCTCGCGCTGCAGGCCAAGCTGCTGCGGGCCTTGCAGGACCGCAGCGTGCGGCCGGTCGGCTCGACCGAAATGGTGCCGATCAACGTGCGCATCATTTCGGCAACCCACCGTGACCTGTCGGAAAGCATCCGCAGCGGCGCCTTCCGCCCCGATCTCTACTACCGGCTCAACGTCGTGTCGCTGGCGCTGCCGCCCCTGTCCGAGCGGCGCGAGGATATTCCCCTGCTGTGCGCGCATTTCGTCGAACAGCTGGCGGCGCGCTACAGCAAGCCGGCGCGCACTTTTGCGCCCGATGCAATGGAATTGCTGGTGAACGCTTCCTGGCCGGGCAATGTGCGCCAGTTGCTGAATGTGATCGAGCAGACCGTTGCGCTCTCCACGTCACCTGTCGTGCCCGCATCCCTCGTGCAGCAGGCCCTGCGCGACGACAACACGGTGATGGTATCCCTCGACGAGGCGCGGCGCGCCTTCGAGCACGACTACCTGGTGCGTCTGCTGCGTGCTACCGAGGGCAATGTCACCCAGGCGGCACGCATGGCACAGCGCAATCGCACCGAGTTCTACAAGCTGCTGCAGCGGCACAATCTCACCCCGGCGCTCTTCAAGGCAGAGAAAGAGAAGGCATAGCCTTCGGAGCCTGTCTCCAGGTGACGACAGGCAACAACTCCTGCAACTCAAGCACTTAGTCTAACCACAGCGAAGTTCTGTCGTCGACACCCGACGATTGATCTTGCCCGGAACGCCGTCCGGCAGCGGCTGACTTTTGCTATCCCGATGATATAGAAGAAAAAGTCCAAGCTGGCACGTGGCTTGCGTAGATCCATGCGAGCTTGGTGGAATTGCAAGCAAACGATTTGAGTTTCGGCATGGCGCCCGCAAGAGCGGGCAGGAGTCAGCGCCGAAACTGCGTTTTACGAATGCCGGCCGCCCGTAAGACAGGAATGCTCTCCTTCGGGGATCGATCCTGAGCCAATCGATCGCGTCCTGTCTGCGCCGGCTTCTTTTTACACCAGTGCCAGCTTCAGTGGCACAAGCTGCCCGATTTCGGGTTTGGAGAGGGGATGACATGGAACGCCTGATGCACGAAACCCGGGAAACCTTCTCGACCCTGACGATCTTCCTCTGCCTGGCTGCCGGAATCAGCGGAGCAGTTTTCTACACGATGGGACCCGACGGCTGGCTGGTCGAGCGGATTCGGGCGGTGTTGCTCGATCCGAACATGTCCACGCTGGCCGCCTTGACCTTGGCAATCGGCCTGCTGGCGCTGGCCAAGCGCCTGCTCGATCGCAGCATCAATTCCCCCCTGAACAGCCTCCTCGTCGGTGCAATCGGCCTGGGTGGATTCGTCCTCCTCCTCCAGGGCGTCCGTACCGTTCTTAGCTAGCGGCGGGACCTTTGCGGTCCTTGCCGCGGCTTATTTCCAAGCCATGGCCGTTGGCTTAACCTGCGCGCGCAGGTTTGCCTTCAATGTCGATTCGTTTTGATTTTTTGCGGCTGACCGATAATCCGGCATAGACGCTCCTGTAGGCCGCTGCCGCCTTTGACCAGCCGAAATCCAGCGCCATTCCGTTCCGCTGCAGCTTGTGCCAGATCAGCTTGTCGTGCCAGGCAGAAACGGCACGGCGGATGGCCTGGAGCAGCGCTTCCGGCGTGGCCTCGCCGAAGACGAAGCCGTTCGCGGTGCCGCTGGCAAGCGTGGCCTCGCTGCAATCCACCACCGTATCCGCCAGGCCACCCGTCTCCCGCACGATCGGCGGCGTGCCATAGCGCAGGCTGTACATCTGGTTCAGCCCGCAGGGTTCGAAACGCGAAGGCATGAGAAAGATGTCCGCGCCCGCCTCGACCAGATGCGCCAGGCTGTCGTCGAATCCGACGAGTACCGCGAATTGCCCGGGATGGCGCGCCGCCAGGTTCGAGAGTGCCGCCTCGAGCCCCCTGTCGCCCGTGCCGAGGAGGACAAGCTGTGCCGGGAGTTGCGCGATGTCGTCGCCGATCTCGAGCAGCAGGTCGAGCCCCTTCTGATGCGTGATCCGGCAGACTGCGCCGAGCAGGGGTGTCGAGGCGTCTGCCGAGAGGCCGAAACGCTGGCGCAAAGCCGCCTTGTTAATTTCCTTTCCTTTCAGGTGGGCGAACTCGAAGCGGCGCGGCAGATGGACATCCGTGGCCGGATCCCAGACCGCCGTGTCGATGCCGTTGAGGATGCCGGCAAGGTCGGCGCGCCGCCAGCGCAGCAGGCCGGCGAAGCCGTAGCCGAAGGCTTCCGTCTGGATTTCCTCGGCGTAGCGCGGACTGACGGTGGTGATACGGTCGGCGTAGTGCAGGCCGGCTTTCATGAAGGAGAGCTTGCCCCAGTACTCGATGCCATCCATCGCATAGGCTTCGGGCGGCAGTCCGAGCGGGATCAGCGTGTCGGCCGGAAAGATGCCCTGGAAGGCCAGGTTGTGGATCGACATCACCGTCGCCGCTTTGGCGCCGTCCATGAAATGCAGATAGGCCGGTGCCATGCCGCAAGGCCAGTCGTTGCAATGCAGGACGTCGGGACGCCAGCGCAGCGGACTGGCGGCGCAGCTCAACAGCGCGGCCGTCTTCGAGAGCAGGCCGAAGCGCAGGTGGTTGTCGGTGAAATCGATGCCGTCGGCGTCGAGATAGGCCGTGCCGGTTCGCTGGAAAAAGGCCGGGCAGTCGAGCAGCAGCAAGGTGACGCCACTGTCGGTTTTCGCCTCCAGCAATCGGGACGCAGGCAGCTCGCCGCCGGCTGGCGCCAGATCGGCCACGAGCCTTGCCTTCGGGAACGCAGCCAGAAGGGGCGTATAGGCCGGCACGAGGATGCGCGCGTCCACGCCGGCTGCCAGGAGCGCGGCGGGCAGGGACCAGGAGATTTCCCCGAGGCCGCCGCTTTTCATCCAGGGCGCGAGCTCGGGTGTGGCGAAAAGAACCTTCATGCGGATATTCGAGTGGCCGGCAGAAATCGGATTGCGGCAACCGGCTAAAGCCAGATCATCATGCCCATTTCAAAGGGGTGCGTCAGCATCTCGTGGTGGGGATAGACGCGTATGCGGTATTCGATCTTGCCGCAGTATTCCGGCGTCAGATCGAGGGCGTAGATCTGCTCGCCGGTTTCCAGCTGGCGCTCGTGCCGGAAACGGTGGCTGCGGGCCTTTTTCGGCATGTTGCCGCCGGCGGGGCGGCCGAACAGCAATTCCACCACCACGTCGTCGGGTTGCAGGCCGTTTAGGTTCACCGAAACCTCGAAGCGCAGGCTTTCGCCGAAGCCGATGCGGCGTTTCGGCGCATCCACCCGGCGCAGCGCAATTTGCGGCCAGGCCGCGCGCACGCGCGACTTCCATTGCGCCACGGCTTTGGCGCCGGCGTAGTTGTCCTGTGAATAGCGCCGGTACTGATGCGAGGCCGGCACGTAAAAGCGGGAAAGATAGTCCGAGAGCATGCGCGTCGTGTTGAAACGCGGCAGCAGGGTGGCGATC
>Ga0209476_10001477_pt1 | contig 15817 bp, 18 predicted proteins | sample KloWWTrecipitate_FD_187179 | JGI IMG/M metagenome (GOLD analysis project Ga0209476, IMG submission 187179) | Active sludge microbial communities from Klosterneuburg, Austria, studying microevolution and ecology of nitrifiers - Klosterneuburg... | ecosystem: Engineered > WWTP > Aerobic digester... | reverse complement strand
CAGCAGGCCCTTGTTGCCGGCCTGTCGTCGTTCCCACCAGGCGGCGACGCTGGCCCGTTCCATCTGGTTGAGCGTGCCGGAGTGAAGTCGGCCGTGGGCTTCGTAAACCTCGGCCACGGTGACGTCGCCACGGCGCAGGCGCAGGCTGGAGTCGCGTTCCCATTCGTTGTCGAAGCGGTGGACGCGGTCGAGTTCGATCGCGCCGAAGGTGTCGACGAGGAGCCCGAACATGCCGCCACGGCCGACGGCGGCGAACTGCAACGGGTCGCCGACCAGCGCGATCCGCCAGCCCTTCAGGTCTGCCAAGTCGGCGAGTTCGGCGAGCTTGGTGGTTGGCAACATGCCGGCTTCGTCGACGATGACAGTGGCGCCGACGGGGAGGTCGTAGCGGTGATCGGGCGGGCGGTTGAGGCGGTGCTCGATGAGCAGCTTGTCGAGCGTGTCAGCGACCAGCCCAGTCTCGTCGGACAGCACTTCGGCCGCGGTCGCCGAGGGAGCGACACCGAACACAGCGCGTCCGTCGGTGCGCAGCTGGGCGACCGCCGGGGCGAGGGCGGTGGTCTTGCCAGTACCGGCAGGGCCGACGACGAGCACGATGTCCGCCGTGCCGGCGACGGCTGCCGCGCCTTGGGCTTGGGTGGGGTTCAGGTCGAGTCCGCTTCGGGTCACGGCGTCGGGTTGGTCGATGCCGTCGTAGGCGAGTCGGCGGTCGACCCAGTCGATGAGGGCTGCTTCTTGGTCAAGGATTGCTTGCGTGGTGAGTGCACGGTCGACGACTGATTCGGAGACTGGTCGGCCGTCCTTGCGTAGCAGGGCGTCAGGTTCGATCGGCTTGGAGACATCGACGCAGTAGCTGTCGACGACATGATCGGTGAGCTTGTTCAACCATTCGACAAGACGGTTCGTCGGTATGACCGTGTCGGTCGGGACGAGCGCGGCCAGTTCGCGCAGCAGCTCGGTTGGCCGCCAACTCGACTGCTTCTCGGAGATCGTCGCCATCGCCGTGTCGATCATCGACATCGTCGTCGCCGGGTCCACAACATCCCGCCCGGCGACCTGATCGATCGCCTGCTCGACGACGGCGGCGGGTTCGAGACCGAGACCACGGGTCTGCGCGGCCCATCCATCGTGGAGGGTCTGGGCGTCTGCGGCGTGGGCCTTTGCTGGCCGGCTGTCGGTGGCGGCTTCGCGTTCCAAACGCCAACGCTCACGGGGTGTCGGCTCACGGCCCATTGTCTCGATGAATCGGTCGAGCTTGTCGTCGATCCGGCGGGCCACAGCCGCTGTGCGGGTCGAGAACTCGGCCAGCAACGCCTCGGGAACATCCGCGATCTCACAGATGCCGTGCTCGGGCTCGTGCCAGCGGACACCGAGGCGGGCTGTGAGCTCTGCCCGCAATGACGCGTGGTACAGCGCGGACAGGGTCTGCTGATCGCGTTTGATGAGACGGGCGTCGAGCGCCAACCAACGACCGTCCGGCGACTTGACCCGATTCGCGATCACCAGATGCGTATGCAACTGCGGATCGAGCGCCCGGCTGGTGTGCTGCCGGAACGCCGCCGCCACGATCCCCTCAGCATCAACGACCGCAACCTCACCACCGATCCGGTAGCGAGTGTGGGCGTGGGCCTCGATCCACCCGGCCAGCTCCCGCACCGCCGTGTCGTGCGAGTCGAGGACAGCGCGCCGCACACCTTCGTCACCCAGGGCCCACAGCACTGAGACGGACTTCGGTGCCGACGCGGTCACGTCGAACCCGCGTACCGACTTGTCGTCGTAGCGGCGGCCAAGATGACGATCGGGTCGACGGGGGTCCATGGCGGCCATCACCGCCAGGAACGCCTCGTCGCCGACTTCGCCGCTGACATCGAGCTGCTGGGCGCCGTCGCCGAGCCAGATGCCACGCGGTTCGCCGGAGTCGAGGTAGTAGTTCGGCAGCTGCTCGACGTAGTACGCCCCGGCCTCGGAGCCTTTCAGGGTGGTCACCCGCACGGTCATTCCCGATCACCCCATCGGGAACACACTCGCGTCGCTGTGCACTCGTCTGTCATTGCAATGTCGTGGGTTCGGGGAGGGTGAAGTTCGGTCATGGTGGTCACGCGGAGAACGGCAGGGCGTCTTGATCGGGCGGCCGGGAAGCGCGACGGGTAGTGCGCTGTGCTGACGGTGTGGGCGTGATCGACGCGACCGCAGACGCGACTGGTGTCTCGTCGGTGAAGATCGGCCACGTGATCGGTCCACCCAGGCGCTGCTCGAGGTGGCAGCGCGGGATACGGATCTGCTTGCCGAAACGATCGGCACACAACCCCTCGGAACCGTTGGTGGCGATGAACTTGCGGGCCTGGCGGTACGCGGACGTGCGCCCGATACGAAGCACGGCGGCCGCTTCCTCGACAGTGAGGAAGTCGGGCGGGTCCGTCCGGTTGCTTTCAGGCTTGTTCGTCATAGCACCCTCACCAACACACGGCTCTCGAAACGCGGTTTCGTGACAACCCCACCCCGTCCATACGGGAAGCGAGACAACGAAACGGGGAATCTTCCTGATGGATACAGAGCACGTTCTGGCCAAAGCGCAGCACCAAAGCCCGAGAAATACGCGCTTGCGCATGGGGCGTACACTCACGACATGGCGCCGGCCACAATGCCCGCTGCCACCTGGGCGCTCGACGAAACAGTCGATGAACAGGTGGCCGAAATCCGCCACTCGTGCTCAGCCCCCAAGGCGCACCAACTGACACCAACCCGTCACCAACCACCGGAGGGCGACACCATGAGCACGCAGGGTTCGATTCGCAGGGACGGTTCCGGCGCATGGTTCTTCGTCATCGACGTCGCCGCACCGGACGGTGGGCGCAAGCAGCTGAAGCGCCGAGGATTCGACACCAAGAGGGCGGCGCAGGCTGCTCTCACCGAACTGCAGGCCGATAAGCAGCGCGGCGTGTTCGTCGCTCCCATGCGTGCGACGCTTGGTCAATTCCTGCTCGATGAGTGGCTGCCGGCTCGACGAGTCGCTCTGCGCCCGTCGACTGCGGCGAGCTACGAGCAACTGATTCGCAACTACGTACTGCCGTCGATCGGCGGCGTACGGCTGCAGGCCGTCGATGGCTCGGCGTTGAACCGGCTCTATGCGGAATTGCTCACGAACGGTCGAACCGCAAGACGTCAGAACACTGGATCCGGATTGTCGGTCAAGACGGTCCGAAACCTCCATGGCGTCCTGGCCCGTGCATTTCGAGATGGGGTCCGGTGGGGGCACCTGCAGCGAAACCCATGCGATGCCGCAGATCCACCCAAGGGCGGAAGTCCCGAGATGAAGGTGTGGTCCGCCGACGAATTGCGCGTGTTCTCGTCATCTGTCGCATCTCATCGCTGGGCCGGCGTCTGGTCGCTCCTGGCCACAACGGGAATGCGTCGTGGCGAGGTGCTCGGTCTGCGATGGTCAGACGTCGATGTCGACGCTGGCACAGTCACGATTCGCTCCACCCGAGTTCGCTTCGGGACGACCATCACAACTTCAACGCCGAAGACAGCCCGCGGCAACCGAACTATCGCGATCGGCCCAGCGACCGCTGCGGCGCTTCGTGCATGGAAGCGCCAACAGAGCGCCGATCGTCTCCTCGCCGGCGCGTTGTGGGCAGACAGCAGCGGGCTCGTCGTGACGAACGTCAACGGCTCGGCGCCGAATCCGGAGGCCTTCTCCAACCTCTTCGTCGACCTCGCCAAACGTGCCGGCCTGAGGCAGATCCGACTCCACGATTTGCGTCACAGCTACGCAACCGCAGCGCTCGCCAGCGGCGTCCCTGTCAAGGTCGTGTCGCAGCGAATCGGCCACGCCGATGTCGGCGTCACCCTGAAGGTCTACGCGCACGTCCTGCCCGGCGACGACGAGGACGCCGCATTGCGAGCCGACTCGCTGCTGGCGACCTGACGTCGGACGCTGGAACCTGCGCAGTCGGCCAACCGGAACACTTCAAGAGCGGCTGACACTAGTAAGCATCGGCACCAACGGCTGCCGCCTCAGCTAGGAGTGCAACATGAAACAAGCAGGCTTGCGAGCAGTTGGACAACGCCGGTTGGGGTTGGCGGCCGTCGGCTTGATTGTCATTGCGTCGCCAATGCTCCCCGTGTCGACTGCGCTGGCGACCAATGTCAACGGATCATGCGAATCTGGCGAGGTCTGTGCTTACCGGGACTCTGGACTCACCAACTCAGTCTTTGACCACTCAGCAGCGGTCTCGCAATACTCGTCCTTCAACTACTTCAACACGAGCGTCTCACCCGCTGGCCGAACCTCATCGATTTGGTCGAGGGGGACAAGCAGTTGGCGGGTTCGTGTGTACGAGAACATCAACGGAACAGGAAAGGTGGCCTGCTATGACCCAGGCGAGAGCTCCTCAAACCTGCCGGACAGCACGAAGGGCACACTGGGCAACGATTCCGCCGATTCGCACTACTGGTCGACCACCGCCTGCACCTGATGCTTCGAATCTGGGTGATCGCGGTCGCAATGACAGTCGCTTCGGGCTGCGGCTCTGACTCAAAGGCCAGTCCCTCGGTTTCCATAGACCTAGCGGACCTGCGGGCCGCATCGTTGACTGACGATGCGGCCCGCACAGTCTTCCTCGCGGAGGATCTGCTGATACGGCGCTGCATGACGGAGCGCGGATTCATCTACCCGGTAGTCGCATACGTGAGCCCACCGCGATCAATGCAGGACTCGCTGAAGCGATGGGGCGCCTATGACGCGGGGATCGCCTCGGTCAACGGATATCACGATCCCGAGTTGACCGCATTCTCAATCGAGTCTGACGCGGAGAAGTCGAAGGAAACCGACGTGCTGGCTGGCATGACGGCATCTGAGCGCGAGGGGTATCTCGTGGCGCTCGTCGGCACCGATTCAAACAAGCCGCCGGTGGCGGTCGCCGTTGAGATTCCTGACGCTGACATCCGTGTCAAAATCGCCAATTCAGTATTGGACGAAAGCTGCACCGGGCTTGCGCAGATTGAGCTGGGAGGGGACCGACTGGTACACCAGGCCCTGCGAGAAGTAATCGGCCGAATCTCGTCGGAGGCCGATGTCGAAGCTGAAGCCTCCTCTGCCTTTCAGACGACTCTCAACAAGTGGCGGGACTGTTTCGTGGCTTCGGGCTTCGACGCGACAGACCCATTGGACGCCCTCGCCAAGTACACCGCACCCGGAAACAACCCCGGTGCAGAAGAAGTCAAGGCGGCTGTCGCTGACGTCACCTGCAAAACAGCTGTCGCCTTTGATGGTGCGTGGGCTAGGGCACTCCAAACGGCGCTCGACGACTCGACCGAGAGCGAAGCTGCCGTCCTGCTCACATGGTCGACTGTAAGGCAGCAACTGATCGAGTCTTCCAAGGTCGTCATCGCACAGATCTGAGCTTGAGCTCAAACAGGGAGCCAAGCAGGAGTGAAAACCATCAAGAGAACTACTAGTGAGATGGCTGGCGGCCAGCGGCCGACACACGTCGATCAGCATCACCACTTGCCGAGTTCGCCCAACTCACACCAAGGACAGTTGCCTGCGGTTCCGATGGAGACTCGGCTGCGCACGCGGCGCGGCTTTGCCAGCCTCGTCGCGTGTGCTGCCATCTGTATGGCCCTTGCGGCGTGTAGTTCTGGGCACCCCAACGAGGCCTCGTCACCCAGCACGGGCAACTCCTCCGCGAACGACTCTGATAAGGCCTCGCTCCTGGCAGAGGCTCTTCCACTTGAGCTCCTACTTATGCCATCGGAGGCCGACTATCCACTTCTCGACGATGCTGTCGACCTTCTAACGAAGGAGTGTCTTGCTGCGCTCGGGTTCAGCTACGAGCCATATCCACCGCGACCACCACGGCGTCTACTTGATCTGCGCTCGCGATACGGATTCCTCACCGTCGAAGATGCTGCGTCGTCCGGATATCGCACAACGGTTCCGATGGGTGATCCAGCCGAGTACATGACTGAGGTCGGCCGAATCGATTCGGAGCGAGAGGCGCAGGGCGAGCCGTACCTGCTCGCGCTATACGGCCCGAACGGCGATGGAGGGTGCAGGGCTGACGCGTCGATGGAGATCTGGGGCGGACCGACCGGACTCATTTCAGTGCCAGGTTTCGAGGACATCGTTCAACTCTCCGTTCAGTCACGCGACGTACTTCTCCACGACGAGAAGGCGTTGACCGCTGACAACGAATGGTCGAGTTGCATGGCTACGCATGGCTACCAGTACGACAGCTGGGTGGATGCACCAGCGAAATTCTTGCTTCCGGGCAGCGAAGTGTCGACACGAGAAATCGAGCAAGCAACGGTCGATGCCCAATGTCGTGACACGAACGATTTCGAGCGACTGCTATTCGACGCTGAAACAGTGATCCAAGACCAGTTGATCGCCGGCTCGCCGCTCGTACAAGGGTTTCGAGAACGAATCCGAGACGCAGTCGAACGGGCCAAAAGCTACAACTCTCCGGACTGACGGGCTCCTCGCATCCCCGGAGGTCGCACCAGTCCGGGATTCCAGCGGTGGCGTATGCCACCAATGGACATCGGTGTCGGCAGTGGCCACGTAGAATCGCAGGCCAAGGAGGTGAAGAGATGTCCGATGTCGAGAAGCCGTCGTGGTGGCGATCCGTAACGCCGCCTTCGAACTGGAAGGCCGCTGGAGGGAAATGGCACGGGCGTGTCACCTTGCCCGAGCATCTCTCATGGTCCGGTCCGAGTTCGACCTTCAATCTCGATGACCCTGCCGAACTGCGCGTCGTGTACGCGACTGTGCTGCGCGAGGGTTCACAGGACGATGTCCGCACGTGGATCCATCAGCCCACGCTGCTTGCCATCTGGGACTCGCTATGGCTGCCATCTGCGGTACACGAGGCGTGGGACGGGTGGATTCGAGAACACCGGGTGCATGTCGCTGTCTGAGTTCCAGCAACGTGTCGCATCACTGGTGTTCTCGCTGGCCGAAGCAGAAGGCTTCGCCCTGGCTGGCGGCGGCGCGCTGATCGCACACGATGTGGTGGATCGCACCACGCGCGACCTCGACTGCTTTGGTCCAAGCCGCGTCGCTGTGGATCGGCTCTGGCCGGCGATCCGTAGTCGCCTCCTCAGCGAAGGGCTCGTAGTCGACGTTCACCAATCGGACCACGGGTTCGCCAAGATGTCGGTGACGGACCCTGCCACGGGAGAGTCCACCCAAGTCGACGTCGGCTTCGATCCAGCCACGCACGCAGCGATCACCATGCCCATCGGCTCAGTGCGGGCTCTGGACGACCTGGCTGGCGACAAGCTCCTCGCCTTGTTCGGTAGAGCCGCACCAAGGGACTTCGTCGACGTGCACGCGCTGCGCGACTACTTCACCCGGCGCACGCTCGAGGCGCTCGCAGCAGCAAAGGATCTCGGCTTCAATCTCGCCGTGTTGCGCGATGCGTTCGGTGTGCTCGACGACCTGCCGCGCAACGCATTCGAGGTGGACGACGCGACCTTCGCCCTTCTCCGAACGGAGTTCCACAACTGGCGCGATGAAATCGGGCCCGACTGATTGGCTCGGCGATGGGCATTGACGCCCTCGATGTCAAGGATCGCGAGAAGCCTCTTGGCGCTCATCTGAGGATCTGTGTGAAAGGCGTGGAGGTACCGCGCCGAGGAGTCGACCCAATTGCGGAGCTCCGACCCAAGATCTCATGGTCACCCACTAGCACTCGGCTGACGCCAGGCCTCAGGACGCAGTCTCGTACGCCTGCCGCGCTTCAGCCTGCAATGCGTCTCGGCGCTGTCGCGCTTCCTCAAGCGCGGTCGACTGCGCGTCAAGCGCTTCTTTCTGATACTCGCCTTCGACCGCGACGATGGTTGCGATGAAGCCGACGTCGTCACGGCACCGCGCGTCAGCCACGGCGGTCTGGCGTTCGGCTTCACCCGGTCGTGGTTCCGGCCATTCCGCGCCGATCGCATCTACAGGTTTTTCAAACGAGAGGCCGGCCCTCGCCATGCAGGCGCTCCACTTGCTGATCATGTCGAGGTAGGCGGGGTCGGTGCCCGTCTTCGTCGCAGCTTCACCCGCAACTTGCTGCAACCACAAGTCGTCTCCTACGTAGGTGACGTAGTTGTTGAATGATCCGTACAGTTGGGCAATCGCCTCAGCAGAACAACCGCCGGGCACCGATTGGCTACCGAACGAGTCGCCTCGGTGGTCCACGAGTGGCACCGTGGTCGTCAGATCCTCCGCACCCTGGAGCGCGATCAGATACCGAGTCCGTTCGGCTGGATCAGAGGGGAACTCGGCCTCGGTGCCCTCCGGCCCGGAACGAGGTTGCTCGACAGTAAACCCGAGCGCCGCGGCTTCCTCCGGAGTACGGAACCGGTACCTGCGATACAGCGAGAACGGCGGGACCTCCTGTGCCAGCCCGACCTCGTAGTCGAAGCCAGCGTCGTTCATGCACGGCTTGATCAGCGCACGAAGCCCACGCCTCATGTCCAAGCTGACACTGGAGTATTCGGCAGTGATCCAGTCGAGTGGCAATGCTTCATTTTTCGGCAACCCGGAGTCAGTCGATTCAGCCGGCCCTGAGACCACGACATTCGAGATGCTCGGCGCGGAGGACGAAGCCTCCTGGCTCCCCACGCACCCTGAAAGAATCGTGGCGGACGTGACGTAGAGCCATCCGAGCATCAGTTGGCGGCTCAGCAACCGACCAACGCCCCCCAGCCGACGCTAGACATCCCGCTCGTGGAGCTGTACGAGCCGCTCGAGAGAATGGTGTACGGCCCGACATTCGAGCCAGGCGTGACGCAGTAGCCAGGACTTTGGTTGGTGTAACCGTGTCCATGGTATGCCCGAGCGGAAGGCCCGCCAGCAGCGAACTTGTTCTGCCAAGACCCGACGCCCTCATCCAACACCCGGTTGACGGTGCCGTTCGAATTGCGAAGGTTGTTGTTGGAAAAGTCGGAGTCACCATCCGACGAACCACCGCTGATCGCCGCCACCGGATAGTTCCCAATGGTCGTCGAGCCCCAGAAACACAAGCGACCCGAGGAACACGAGTTCCACCACGACGCCGCCGACGCCTTCTGGCCACCAACGGACAGGGTGAACATCGTGGCGAGGCAGAGGACGGCGACAAGTCGCGACATCCTTTCGCGTCTCGCCAAACTTCTTCTGGTCTCAAAATTCTGCATCTGCCTGTCCCCTCTCGACGCCCGTTGATGGGCTTCCTTGCGTTGGTAGTCGTCCAGCTCACAGGTCGTCCGGACTAAAGCGGAACGTCCAGCACACCAGGATGTACAAGGGCTGCTTCCCGACCATTCAGTGTCGTCTCATGAGCAGAGTGTTCCTTGATTTCCGCACACAGAACTCCGCTTGCTGCTTCGGCGCTTCATCGGGTTCATCGACGGGACACGAACCTGGACCCACCGCCCACGTCGCCGCACCCGTCGACAAAGTCGGCCCGTTCCCGGCCCCTTAACACCCACCGGGAGAGCGCAAATTGCGGACTCTCCACAATTGCAGCAGTCGGCTGTCAAGTTCCGGTAGCCGTGACCATTCTGTGACCAATCAACGGATTTCTCCGACCGAAACAGCATCTGACCTGGGGGTTATTGGCGGAGGTGGACGGGAATCGAACCCGCCGGACGAGGATCGCTCGTCCCAACCGCTTTGAAGGCGGCGGAGCCCACCAGGTACCCGGACACCTCCGCCAGCGAATCTACTCGCAACGAGACGTCGACGCGCACGGAGGGCCATTCACAATCGCACGTGTCACGCCGTGACCTCGGTGTGACCCGGTCGGGCGGGGACACGGGGGATTGGGGGCGGGACGGGATGAGTACGCTGCGGCCATGAAGCGCCTGATCCTCCTCGTAGCCGTCATCGCCATGGTCGTCGTTGCCGCAAAGAAAATGCAGTCGTCCTGACCACGTCGCTGCTCTGCTCGCAGGCTGCGCTGCAGGAGTACGGCGCCGTCTGGAGCGCCATCGCTCCCGACATCGAGTACGTGGTGCTTCCCGACGAAGGCCGCCTCACCGAGGACGAGATGGCGCGCATCGACCTCGCCGTGTTCACCGCCGACCTGTGGAACGGCAACCGCGGCCCCAGCTTCTTCAAGGTGCTGCTGAGCGCGCCGAACGCCAAGTGGCTGCACATGTTTTCGGCTGGCACCGACAATCCTGTCTTCGCCGAGATTCGCCGCCGCGGCATGCGTCTCACGCACTCGGCCGGCTCGTCGGCCACGCCGATCGCCCACACCGTCATCATGCACGCTCTTGCGCTCTGTCGCGAGGCGAGGCCGTGGGCCATTGCGCAGTCCGAGCACGTCTGGGCCGAACGCGACGTCGCAGATGTCGAGGGTCGCACGATGGGCATCATCGGGCTCGGCAGCATCGGCAGCGAAGTCGCCCGTCTGGCGCAACAGTTCGGAATGCGTGTGATCGGAATGCGGCGCAGCCCCCGCGGCGACGAGCCGTGTGAGACCTGGGCGACGACTCGGCTGCACGAGCTGCTACCGCTCATCGACGATCTGGTGCTGACCGCTCCCCTCACCGACGAGACCCGCGACATCATCGGTGCCGCCGAGCTCGCGCTGCTACCGCGGGGCGCACACGTCATCAATGTCGGCCGCGGACAACTGATCGACGAAGCGGCACTGATCGAGGCGCTGCAATCAGGTCAGGTCGGCGGCGCGGCACTCGACGTGTTCGTCGTCGAGCCGCTACCCGTCGACAATCCGCTGTGGGACATGCCCAACGTGATCGTCACCCCGCACAGCGCGGGTGGCACGCCATTGGCGACGCAGCGGGCAGCAGACAGGTTCGCCGACAACCTCGGCCGCTACCTGCGCAGAGAGCCGATGATCAACGAAGTGACCTGACCCGGCTCGATCTCGGCTCACTCGTGAATTCAATGAACCGTACGTCGCGACCATTGAATTCAAAGTTCGCCGCTCGACGGCGCGCAGGTTGGTGGTTGGCCACGACGTCGATATGTTCCGAATTGTTCGGCTTCCCCCAGTCGTAGGTTTTCCACTCCTGGGAGTAGTCCATGTTTCTCTGCTGGTCCGCGAAAGGCGGTAGCGGCACCACTGTCGTGGCCGCCGCACTCGCTCTCGTCCTGTCGCAGCGCCAACCGGCGCTGCTCATCGATCTCGGTGGCGACTCGCCGGCAGCGCTCGGCATCGCCGAGCCGCACGGCCCCGGCATCACCGAGTGGTTGGCGTCACCGACAGCCGACAGCGCTGCACTCCGTCGCCTGGCTGTCGACGCGACCGACGCGCTGCAACTGATTCCGCTCGGCTTGGCGCAACTGCTATCGCCGGACGACCCAATGTGGTCCCGGCTGGTCACTGCCCTCGGCACGCTCGACGCCACCGTCGTCATCGACGCCGGCACCGGCGCCCCTCCGACAGCGTTGGCCGCTGCTGCGACCCACAACCTGCTGGTCACTCGGCCGTGTTACCTCGCGCTGCGGCGGGCAGTCGCGACGGGGCTGCAACCCACCGGCATCGTGCTGATCAACGAGCCAGGCAGGGCGCTGTCCGCCCGTGACGTCGAACGGTCGCTCAATACCCCGGTCATCGCCGAGCTGCAGTACGACCCAGCAGTCGCCCGGGCAGTCGACGCCGGTCTGCTCGCGTCGCGGCTACCACGCTCATTGGCGCACTCACTGAAGATCGCCGCATGATCGACCTTGTCGCAGAGCAGTCACCGCTGGGCGGGTTGGAGCGCTGGCTGCACGACCCCACCGTCACCGAGGTCATGGTCAACGGCGGCAGCGAGGTCTGGATCGAACGCGGCGGCCGATTGGAGCATGTCGGCAGCATTCGTGCCACCACGTTGCTGGGTGCCATCGAACACATCCTCGCTCCGATCGGTCGACGACTCGACCGCACCCATCCGACGGTGGACGCACGGCTGGCCGATGGCTCCCGTCTGTGTGCAGTGGTCGAGCCGGTCGCCGTCGACGGACCGTGTCTCGCCATCCGCCGCTTCAGCACGCGCCCCATTCCGCTCGATGCGTTCGCTGCCACGCCAGTTGCAGAGTTGTTGCGCGAGCTGGTGGACCGGCGCTGCAACCTGCTCGTCAGCGGGGCGACGAGTTCCGGCAAGACCACCCTGCTCAACGCACTCGCCAGCGAGGTCGAGCACCAGGCGCGCCTGATCACGCTGGAAGACGTGGCCGAACTTCGCCTGCCTCACCCCCACGTCGTGAGGTTGGAGACTCGCGAGGCAACGCCCGATGGCGTCGGGGAAGTCACGCTCGCTCATCTCCTGCGCACCGCCCTACGCATGCGCCCCGATCGTTTGGTGGTCGGCGAGATCCGCGGGAGCGAGGCGGTGCACCTGCTGCAGGCGCTCAACACGGGCCACGACGGCTCGCTGGCCACTGTGCATGCGAACAGCGCTCTCGATGCATTGGAACGGCTGGCTTCGCTGGTGTTGCACGAGGTCGGCAATTGGCCGCTGGCAGCCGTCCACCAGCATGTCGGGCGCGCCATCGATGTCGTCGTGCATGTCGTGCGCGGTGACGACGGGGCTCGTCGTGTCGCGGAGGTTGCCGAGGTCGTCAGTGGCTCAGCACTCTGGGTGCGCCCGCTGACCTGTGGCGACGCGGTCATCGACTCAGTTGGTCGCGGGCGCCGATGAGCGCTTTCGCCGCAGTGGCATTGTTGCTCGTCGTCGCTGCATGGGCTCGGCCACAGCCGGCCGCTCGCCAGCAGCACCGCGCCCGACGGCTCGTTCGTCGTCGCCGGCACACGCCACCGCCACCAACCATCGACGAATGGGCCGCGCTGGTGGACGCGATGTCATCGGAGGTCCGCGCCGGTAGGTCGTTGGCCGCGGCCATCAGCCACGCCATCAGTCACTGTCACCCGCACGGCAAGGTGTTGACGCCCACCGCCACGCTGGCTTCGATCGACGCGGTCGGGACGACACCCGATGCCAACGAGGGAGTCGTGCTGCAGACACTTCGAGCAGCGCATGCACTCGGCGGGCCAACAGCGGCCACGCTGGATGCTGCGTCCGCACTGCTGCGCGAACGCGCACTCATTCGCGGTGAGGCGGCGGCCCACAGTGCTCAGGCACGACTCAGCGCTCGTGTGCTCACGGCCGTACCGATCGTGTTCGCCGGGTGGAGTGCGTTGTCGAGCCGAACGTTCCGAGCGGCCGCACTCAGCCCCCTCGGCCTGGCCAGCACACTGGCGGGCGGGGCATGCAATCTGCTCGGCTGGTGGTGGATGCGCCGCATCGTGGCGAAGGCCGTCGCATGATCACCGCGTTCTTGGCTGTGCTCGGGGTCGTCTTGGCGGCCCAGGCGCTGCGGCCGCATCACCCGCGCAGCTCTGCCATCGAGCCGCCTGCTCGTCGTGCGCTGTTGCCGGGGCGCGCAGCACGTCGCGCTCGACGGGCCGCCGAACGCGCATATCCCGACGCCATCGAAATGATCGTGCTTGCCGTTCGAGCCGGTTACCTCCCCGCGGCAGCGATGGAAGTGACGGCACCCCACCTCGTGCCAGAGATGCGGCTCGCATTCGCAGCAGTGACTTCCCGCACTGCGAACGGCGAGCGATTCGCGGATGCGCTCGCTGCGTTGCCGTCGATGCTCGGGCCGATGGCCGCCCCACTTGCCGACTCATTTGCCGCCGCAGATCGATACGGCCAGCCGATTGCACCCGTGCTGGAACGACTGGCCACCGAGGCTCGCCAACACCGTCGACGGCACGCGGACACGTTGGCCCGCCAGCTACCGGTGCGCATGTCGGTGCCACTCGTGCTGTGCACCTTGCCGTCGTTCGTCCTACTGGCCGTTGTGCCCTTGCTGCTCGCAGCCCTCTCGTCGCTTCACCGCTGACCACCGTTACTCAACGCTTCGGAGACAACACCATGAACGAACTGATGGCACGCGTACACGCCTGGGTCCTGTGGCACGACGAGGAGGGCCAGGCCACCACCGAATATGCGTTGGTGCTGCTCGGCGCGGCACTCGTCGCACTACTCGTCGTCGGTTGGGCGACCACCGGCGGAGGCGCAGGGAAGGTCGGGCGTCTCTTCGATCGAGTCATCGATTCGGTCATCGACAAGCTGTGACCACGACACGTGACCGCGACGGTGGGCAGGCCACCGTCGAGCTTGCGCTCACCTTGCCACTGGTCTGCCTCCTCCTGTTCGGCATCGTCCAGGTGGCCGTACTGGGTCGCGACCAGTTGGCGGTGCAGTTGGCGGCACGCGAAGCAGCGCGTGCCGCCGCGGTGGCGGGCGACCCGGTGGCGGCGGGCAACACCGCCGCACACCGCGCCGTCGACCTGCGCCCGCTCGTGGTCGAGATCAGCGAAGCCGCAGGGGCCGTCACAGCAACCGTGCGCTACACCGACCGCACCGACATACCCCTGATCGGCGCGCTGCTTCCCGACGTCGTCATCTCCGCCACCGTCACCATGGCCGTCGAGCCCCCGTAGCCGTCCAGCGCGCGGACCACAGCCGATAGCCTCGGCGGGCCATGGAACTCGTCTGCTCACTCGCACTCATCGGCACCACGCCGGTGCTGCAGGTCAGCGGTGAGGTCGACCTCGCCACGCTGCCGTACTTTCGCGATCAGCTGTTGCGCGCAGTGTCACTGCACGATGGCGCAACCGTGGTCGTCGACCTCGACGGCGTGACCGCGCTGGACGACACCGGCCTCGGAATATTGCTGGGCACCGCCGGCCGAGCAAGAGAGCGGGGCGGTGACCTCGTCATCGTGAGCAGCAACGAACGGCTGCTGGCGCGCTTCGAACTGACCCGCCTGAACCGGGCGCTGGAAGTCCGCCAGAACATCTTCTAGAAAAGCGCGAGAGCCGCACCGACGGCTGCTCTGGACAGACAGAACGCACCATTCCGGTGCGGCGCTGATCCAGGAGCCCACAATGAACACGACCTTCGTTCGCAGCCTCATCGCCGGCTCGATCTCGGCAGTTGCTGCACTGACACTCATCGTCGGCGGCAGTGTCGCCCAGGCATCCGGTGGCGAGTGCGCCCCGATCTACACCGTGAACGGTGACGGCACCGCCAGCATCGCCTACCCCGACTTCTGCGACGACAGCACCGTCACCCCGCACTTCCCGATCAACCTGATCCCGAAGCCCGCCAGCTTGGACCTGATGCCGACGCTGTGCGCTCCGCTCGATCTCGACAACCTGGAAGTCCGCGCCGCGCAGACCAGCCCGGACAACTGGCAGTGGCGCTACGAGATCAACGGCGACACCAGCTACCTGTGCAACGACTCCCTGGCTGCCGAGGTGTGGTACCCCGAGGTCGGCATGGCGATCGTGCAGACGTTCTACGTGCAGGACATCATCGATGCCAACGACGCCGGCGGTGACTACATCGCCGAATTCGACCTGCCATGCACCTACGACACCAGCACCTCCTTCGGGACCGACGCCATCTTGCTCGACGCCTACCTCGACCAGGTGAAGGCCAGCCCCGATTGCGCTGTGCTGGGCGAACCGGTGATGGCCGAAGAAACGACACCCGACACGACACCCGATACGACACCGGGCACGACACCTGTCTCGGATACGCCCGTCCTCGTCAACACAGCCGAAGTCCAAGACGAGCCCGTCTTCGTCGACACCGCCACGGTGCCCACCGAGATCCCCGACGTGCCGAACATCCCCGAGACGCCCCGCACACCCAACGAGCCCGAACTGCCCCACACCGGTAGCGACAGCACCCCGCTGGTCATCGGTGCCGGCATGGTCGTACTCGGTCTCGGCCTCGGCTTCACCTCCGTCAGCATGACCCGCAAGCGTCGCCCCGCCTAACCAACAAGATCCCCCAACAGACAGTG
>Ga0209476_10001476_pt1 | contig 15818 bp, 15 predicted proteins | sample KloWWTrecipitate_FD_187179 | JGI IMG/M metagenome (GOLD analysis project Ga0209476, IMG submission 187179) | Active sludge microbial communities from Klosterneuburg, Austria, studying microevolution and ecology of nitrifiers - Klosterneuburg... | ecosystem: Engineered > WWTP > Aerobic digester... | reverse complement strand
TCGCGGACGAGCTGCAGCAGGGCGGGCGCCCGCGCACGGCCTTCTCGCCCGGCGAGGGCTTCCACGTCTTCCTGCTCGACGGGCGCCTCATGTGGATGAAGCGCGAGGTGCAGGTGGGGATGGCGGTCGTGGAGAAGATCACGCTCTCCACGCTCGGGCGCGACAAGGCGCCGCTGGAGGCGCTGGTGCAGGCCGCGATGGACCACCGCATCGCCCGCGAGCTCAACCGCATCGCGATCTACGTCCCCAGCACCTACGGCAACGACTGGACGCGCGCGCGCCTGGGCAACAACCGCAAGCTCGACTCCGTCGTGCTCAAGGCCGGGCAGAAGGAGGCGATCCTCGCCGACCTCACGCGCTTCTTCGCCAGCCGCGCCCGCTACGAGTCGCTCGGCATCCCGTGGCGCCGCGGCTACCTGCTCTATGGCCCGCCCGGCACGGGCAAGACCTCGCTCGTCACCGCGCTCGCCTCCGAGCTCGCGCTCAATGTCTGCGTGCTCTCGCTCGCCTCGCCCAGCGTCACGGACGAGAAGATCGGCAACCTGCTCGCCAGCGTGCCGGCGCGCTCGGTGATCCTCATCGAGGACGTGGACGCCTTCTTCCAGGCGCGCACGAAGGCCGACGCCCAGGTGCGCGTGTCGTACTCGGGCTTCATCAACGCGCTGGACGGCGTGGCCGCGCACGAGGGCTCGGTGGTCTTCCTCACCACGAACCACCCGCAGCTCATCGACGAGGCCGCCATCCGCTCGGGCCGGGTCGACTTCCGCCTCGAGCTGGGCCCCTGCGACCGCGACCAGCTCGAGCGCATGTTCGTGAAGTTCATCGACGACCCGGCGGCGGCCGCCCGCTTCGCCGGCGCGCTCGAGCCCGGCCGCTGGTCGCCGGCGCAGGTGCAGGAGCGCCTGCTCAAGGCCGCCACGCCCGAGGAGGCGCTGGCGCTCTTCGCGCAGGCCCCGGCGGGCGAGGTCGCGGTGCTGCGCGCGGCTTGATATCCCGGGGCGGTTCGCGCGAGACTGCCGGCGGCCATCGTCTTCCGGAGGACCCATGCACGCCCCAGCCGCCGCGCGCCTCCTCGCTTTCCTGACCGCCGTCGCCCCGGCCGCGACCCTCGCCGGACCCTGCCCGTGGCTTTCCGCGGAGACCGCCGCGCAGGTGATCCTCGCCAGGCCGGCCGAGGCCACGGTGGAAAAGAACCCGGTGTTCGCCAACGCCAAGGCGATGACCGCCTCCACGACCTGCCGCTTCAAGGCGGCCGGGGAACTCGTGGGGCAGCTCGCCGTGGTGGTGATGGAGTTCGCCTCCTACGAGGCGGCCACGGCCGCGTACCGGGGGGAACTGAAATCGCAGGGCTCGCGCGCGAAGCCGGCCAAGATCGGCGCGAGCCCGGCGTTCTTCACGCACAACCCGGGCTTCTCGGCGGCGAGCTACGCCGTCAAGGACAAGCGCCTCGTGTTCGTGAACCACGCCTTCAGCAAGGGCGTGAAGGAGGCCATGGCGAAGGACCCCGACGGCGCCGTGCTCTCCACGCACGAGGTGGCGCGGCAGGTGCTCGGCCGCCTCTAGACCTGCCCGGCGCTTTTGACCGCCGCGCAGGCGCGGGCGCAAGATGCCGCGCATGACGCTTCACGCCCGCCTCGCCCGCCTGGCGCTCCTCGCCGCCGCCCTTGCCTCGGCAACCATCCTTCCCGCCCTCGCCGAGAAGAAGATCGCGCTCGTGATCGGCAACGCCGCATACCCCGCGGCGCCGCTTCGCAACCCCGTCAACGACGCCCGGGCCATGGCGGAGCGCCTCAAGGCCATCGGCTACGACGTGGCGCTGCACACCGACGTGGCGCAGCGCGACTTCACGCGCGCCGTGAGCCAGTTCGGGCAGCGCCTCGCGCCGGGCAGCGTCGCGCTCTTCTACTACGCCGGCCACGGCATGCAGGTGCGCGGGCGCAATTTTCTCGTGCCGGTGGACGCCGACATCCAGAGCGAAGCGTCGGCCCGGAGCGAGGCCGTCGACCTCGATCTTGTCCTGGAGCAGCTGGGCCCCTCGCGGCTGGCGATGGTGATCCTCGACGCCTGCCGCAACAACCCGTTCGAGGGCCGCTTCCGTTCCGCGGGCGGCAGCGGCCTTGCGCAGGTGGACGCGCCGAAGGGAACGCTCCTCGCCTACGCCACCGCGCCCGGCAAGGTGGCCTCCGACGGCGAGGGCTCGCACGGGCTCTACACGGCGGAGCTCATGAAGGCCATGGACCTCCCGGGCGCCAAGGTCGAGGAGGTGTTCAAGGCCGTGCGCGTGAACGTGATCAAGGCGACCGCCGGCGCGCAGGTGCCGTGGGAGTCGTCCTCGCTCACCGGCGACTACTTCTTCCGGCCGGCCGTCGCAGCCAGGCCCGTCGCGGAGCCGAAGCAGGCCGACCTGCAGGCGAAGCTCGAGGCGGAGCGCCGGCAGCGCGAGAAGGATGCCGCCGCCCTCAAGGCCGAGATGGAGAAGCTGCGCGAAGAGGTTCGCCGGCTCGGCGTCGCCGCCGCGCCGGCGCCCGCGCCGGAGCCCGCTCCGGCCAAGCCGGCCACGGGGAAGCCGGCCACGGCGAAGCCGGCGCCGGCCAAGGCGGCCGAGCCGAAGCCGGTGGCCGGAGGCGCGCTGCGTGACGCGGGCGCGCGCGAGTGGGCGCGCCGCATCGCCTCGCTGGAGGAGTTGCGCGGCCAGCTTTCCTTCTCGAAGGCCGCGGCGATCCTGCTGGGCCCGTTCACGGACGAGCAGCTCCTGGTCCTCGTGGGCAAGGAGCGCGCGCTGAAGGACCTGCCCTACTCGAGCGCCTTCGCGCTCGGCGTGACCGCCAAGGGCACGCTCGCCGCCGGCCGCTCCTGGGGCGCGCGCTCGCCGCAGGTGGCCGAGGAGATCGCGCTCGAGAACTGCGCCCGCCACGCGGCCAGGCGCTGCCAGGTGATCGTGGTGAACGGCGAGTTCCGCGAGGCCGGCTTCGTCGCCTGGGCGGGCTCGTCCACCGGGAAGAGCCTGCTGCAGTTGCGCCTGGACCTGCTGCGCCTTCGCGCCGAGGCGCGTTAGCGGCCGGCGCGGCCCTCGCGAACGGCCGCCACGCATTCGCGCACGACCTGCGCGAGGCGCAGCACCCCCGGCCCGGCCGACTCGCGGTCGCGGTAGGCGAGGTGGACCTCGACCCGCCGCTCCCCGCCCTCGGCCAGCGGCAGCGGCGCCAACAGCCCCGCGGCGATCTCGCCCGCCACCTTCTCCACGGGAAACCACGCGAAGCCGTGCCCGGCGGCCACGGCGGAGACCGAGGTGGCGAAGTGCCCGACCGTCCAGCGTTGCTCGGCCTGGATGAAGACGGCCTTCTTGTCGCGCTTCGCCCCGGTGTCGCGCACCACCACCTGCCGGTGCTTGCGCAGGTCGCGCATCGTGAGCGGCCGGCCGAGCCGGTGCAGCGCGTGCCGCGGGTGCGCCAGCGGCAGGAAGCGCATCATCATGAGCGGCGAGGACTCGAACCCCTGCGGGACGTGCGGCGTGAGCGCGAGGTCCACGCGCCCGTCGGCCAGCATCTCCTGCGTGCCGCCGATCACCGACTCGTAGACCTCCACGTGCGTGTGCGGGCTCTCCTCGCCGAAGCGCGCGAGCGCCGCGAGCAGCAGGCTCGTGGGGAAGAGCATCTCCACCGCGAGGGAGATCTCCGGCTCCCACCCCGCGGATAGCCGGGTCGCGGAGCGCTCCAGCCCCTCGGCGTCCTCGAGGATCGCCTTCGCGCGCTGGTAGAGGAGCTGGCCCGTGGCCGTGGGCACCGCACGGCGCCCGCGTGTCTCGAAGGCCTGCACGCCGAGGAGCGCCTGCAGCTGCTTCACGGCGTACGTGACGGTCGACTGGCTCTTGTGCAGGCGCGCGGCGGCGGCGGCCTGGCCGCCCGACTCCACCACGGCGACGAAGGTGCGCCACTGTTCGAGGGAGATCCGGGGGGCCGATGCCATTTATTTATCGATGAAATCGATCATAAGTGCCGATATTTTGCGCTTTTTTATCGATTTTATGGAATTGATAATGGACTCGACCCAATCGACCCGAAAGCGATGCCATGACGACCCTGCTGAACCTCAACGCGAGCCTCTTCTCCCGCGACGGGCAATCGAGCCGGCTTGCCCGCGACTACATCGAGGCGCTGCGCCGCGACGAGCCCGGGCTGCGCGTGATCGAGCGCGACCTCGCGGCCGACCCCGTGCCGCACCTCACCGCCGAGCGCTTCGGTGCCTTCCTCGCGAAACCGGAGGAGCGCACGCCGGCGCAGCAGGTGGTGGTGGCGGAGTCCGACGCGCTCATCGACGAGCTGCGCGCCGCGCGCACGATCGTGATCGGGCTGCCCATGTACAACTTCGGCATTCCCTCCACGCTCAAGGCGTACTTCGACCACGTCGCGCGCGCCGGCGTCACCTTCAAGTACACGGAGAAGGGGCCGGTGGGCCTGCTCGGCGGCAAGCGGGCGGTGATCCTCGCCGCGCGCGGCGGCCTCTACGCCGGGACGCCCATGGACACGCAGAGCGCCTACGTGCGCGACTTCCTGCGCTTCGTAGGCATCGACGACGTGCGCTTCGTCTACGCCGAGGGGCTCGCGATGGGGGAAGGGCCGCGCGCCGAGGCGCTGGCGAAGGCGGGAGACGAGATCGCGCGCCTGGCGACCGCGCCCGCGTCGAACGACGCGCTCGCCGCCGCGGCCTGAGCGCCTACTCGACGACGGTCTGGGACTGCTCGCGCAGGTACTGCGGGACGTACCAGAAGGAGCCGATCGCCTTGCCCGTCGTCCCCGAGCCCTTCCAGCCGCCGAAGGGCTGGTAGCCGGGCCAGGCGCCGGTGGTGGCGCCCTGCGGGCGGTTCACGTAGACCACGCCCGCCTCGATGCGGTCGAGGAACGCGGGCACCTCTTCCGGCGCGCCGTAGAAACCGGCCGTGAGGCCGTACTCGGTGTCGTTGGCGCGCGCGAGCGCCTCGTCCAGCGATTCGACGGCCCCCACCATCACGAAGGGAAGGAAATGCTCGTCGCGCCACAGGCGCGAGCTCCACGGCGCCGTGGCCACGGTGGGCGCGACGAAGTAGCCGCGCGCGAGGTCGCCTGCGACGAGCTCGCGCCCGCCCGAGAACACGGTCCCGCTGGCGGCCGCCTCCGCCGCGGCCTTGCGGTAGCGCTCGCGCGCCGCCGCGTTGATCACGGGTCCCATCCAGTTCTCGCGCCGCGTGGGGTCGCCCACCGCCGCGCCGTCGGCCAGCTTCGAAAGGCGCGCGACCAGTTCGTCCATCACCGGCCGCTCCACCAGCACGCGCGAGGCCGCGGAGCACTTCTGCCCCTGCAGCCCGAAGGCCGAGCGGTAGATGCCCGTCGCGGCACGATCGAGATCCGCGTGACGCGTCACGACGACCGGGTTCTTGCCGCCCATCTCCGCGATGCACGGGCGCGGCCAGCGCCCCGCGGCGAAGGTGCGCACGATCCCCATGCCCACCTCGCCCGAGCCGGTGAAGGTGATGCCGGCCACGTCCGGGTGGTGCACCAGCGCATCGCCCACCTCGGCGCCGCTGCCGGCCACGTAGTTCACGACGCCGTCGGGCACGCCCGCCTCGCGGAAGGCCTGCATGAGGAGCGCCCCGCTCCACGCCGTGTCCGAGGCCACCTTGAAGACGACGGTGTTGCCGGCGGCGAGCGCCGCGCCGACGGGGCCGCCCGCGAGCGCCAGCGGGAAGTTGAACGGCGCGATGACGGCCCACACGCCGTGCGGCCGCAGCACCGTGCGGTTGTGGCTGGCAAGCCCCGGGATGGGGTCGTCGGGCAGGAAGCGCACGAAGCCGCCGTTCTCCTCCATCTCCGCGCAGTACCAGGCGACGAGGTCGGCGGTCTCCTGCGCCTCGCCCAGCGATTCCATGCGGTTCTTGCCGATCTCGAGCGCCATCGCGGCGGCGAGGTCGTAGACGCGCTCCTCGATCCGCCGGGCCACGCGCCGCAGGATCTCCACGCGCTCGGGCCACGGCGTGCGCGACCACGGCCCGAAGGCCGCGCGCGCGGCCGCGACCGCGTCGGCCACGTCGCGCGCCGTGCCGCGCGGCAGCCTCGCGAGGAGGCGGTCGCGGTCGATGGGCGAGCGCGACTCGGACTCGCCGGCGCCGGCGCGGTCCTCGCCGCCGATGCGCATCGGGTGGAAGGCGCCGAGCCCCGCCGTCACGCGGGCGAGCGCCTCCTCGAAGCGCCGGTGGAGGTCCTCCGGCGGGTCGAACATCGTCGAGTAGGTGAGCTTGAAGGCCTGGTCCTGCATGGCACGCTCCTCGGCGGGGAGGTCAGGTGAGCGCGATGAACTCGGGGTCGCCCTGCTGCTCGCGCTCGAAGCGCAGGAAATCGTAGTAGCCGCAGCGACGGCTGTCGGGGTAGTGGCGGCAGACGCCGGGACGCGCGTCGTACACCGTGCACCGGCGCTTCTCGCGGTCGAGGAACATGCAGGCGGACTCGAACACCTTGTCGCTGCGGTGGCGCAGCAGCCGCACCTTCTCCTTCGGGTCCTCGCGCGTGAAGCGGGCCTCGGCCGTCGCGTAGTCCACCCCGAAGTGCTTCGCGAGCCTTGCGATGTCGCGCTTGCCCACCTCGATGTCGGAGTAGGTGCAGCAGTAGGCGGGGCACTTATCGCAGGAATAGAGGACGCGGACGGGAACGGGGACGGGCTTCTGCTTCTGGCTCATTGCGTGCGACGCTTCGGTGTGTGCGGAAAGGGCGGCATTGTACCGCGCTCCCGGCGGCGCGCCGCGCCCGCGGCCTTGATTCGGGTCAACGCAAGCGCCCCGTTCCGTTATAGCCTGAAGGTCCGGCCCCGCGGAAGGACACGATGACCGCCTCTATCCCCCGAGCCCGCCCGGCTTCGCGCGCGCTGGCCTGCCTTGCGGCGGGCCTCGTCGCGGCCGGCTGCGCGCAGCTGCTGCCGCGGGCGCGCGTCGAGGTCGAGAGCCCGTGGAAGACCTTCGACGACGCCCGCGCCGCCGTGGAGCGGATCGAGCCCTACCGCACCACGACCGCGCAGCTGAAGGCCCTGGGCATCGACCCCTACGCGACGGCCAACGTGCAGCTGCTCACGTACTCCGACATCGTCCTGCGCTTCCCCATCAGCGCCACCTTCCCCATGGAGAAGCTCGACCGCGGCCTGCGCGAGTGCCTAGAGGCGGGAAAGGAGTGCTCGGGCTACGCGGTCGCCGTGCGCGAGACGAAGCGCGACCGCGTCGGCAACTTCTGGGCGGACGCGCTCAACTTCCACCGCGTGACCGACGTCACCGGCTGGTCGTTCAACGCGCTGGTGCTCGTGGTGGGCGGCCGCGCCGTCTACGTGACCTGGGGCGGCCAGCCGATGATCCGCGAGCAGGAGACGACGCGGCAGCCGCTCGGCCCCCTGCAAGGCTGGGGCGAGGCGCTGCCGGGCATCGTGCGCTGAGGGCGGCCTAGAACTCCAGCCGGTCGCCGGGCTGGATGGCGTGCACCTTGGTGGCGGTGCTGCCCAGCGCCTGCACGAATTCCTCGGGCGTCCCCTTGAGCACCGGGATCGTGCCGTAGTGCATCGGCACGGCGTGCTTCGGCCGGATCCAGTTGTTCACGGCGAAGGCGGCGTCCTTCGGGTCCATCACGAAGTGCCCCCCGATCGGGATGAGCACCACGTCCGGCTTGTAGTAGTCGCCCACGAGCTTCATGTCGCCGAAGAGGCCCGTGTCGCCCATGTGCCAGATCTTCAGGCCGTTCTCGAGCTCGATCAGGAATCCCACCGGCTCGCCGCCGACGTGCACGTGGTCCTTGCCCGCGGCGTCCTTCCACACGAACTCGGAGGAGTGCTCGGCGCGCGTCATCGTGATCTTCACGCCCTGATCGTCGAAGGGGCGGATGGTGCCGCTCTTGTTCATGCGCGGCACGAGGTCGCCGGGGAGGATCCCCAGCGCGAGGAAGGTCTGGTTGAGGCCGGCGGGCGCCCAGAGCTTCGCGCCGTGCTTCTTCGCCAGCGCCGGCGCGTCGCCCACGTGGTCGCCGTGGCCGTGCGTGACGAGGATGAGGTCCACCTTGCCCAGCTCGTCCAGGTTCTTCCACTTGGCCGGCGTCTTCGGGTTGGTGGTTAGCCAGGGGTCGATCAGGATCACCTTCCCCGTGGGCGTGGTGAGGCGGAAGGCGGCCTGGCCGAGCCACAGCAGTTCCGCCTTGCCGGCGGCCTGCGCGAGCGCGGGCACGGCCGCGACGATCATGGCGATGGCGGCGGCGAGCCGCGTCATGGTCTTCATGGTGGTGCCCTCCCGGGGTGGTCTGCGCGACCGGCGCAGTCTGCACGGTTCCAGGTAGCCCGTAAACGGCCGCCGCAACCGTGACGCCCGCGCCAGGGCCGCCCGGGCCATCCACACCCCGGGGAGTTGGGCACGCCCCGGGCGGTTCGCTATGATGGGTCGCAGAGAGCGACGCCCAACGCCGACGGAAGCCCCCATGAGCCGCGCACCGGCGCCGGACCCCGGCCCCGACGAATCCCTCGCGAAGCCGTTCCGGCTGATCCTCCTCACGATCGGCACGACGCTCGCGGTGGTGGGCATCATCTACTTGCTCGCGGGGAAGCCGCGCACCGGCTCCGTCGGCGCCTCCCTCGCCGCGACCACCGTTGTCGCCTGGGGGCTGCTCGAGCGCGGCAAGTTCGCCATCGCCTCCAGCGTCTTCTTCTACGCCCTCGCGCTGGGCCTGCTCGCCTTCCTGTGGACGGGCTACGGGGTGCGCGACTACGGGATCCTGGGCTACGCCTCGCTCCTCTTCGCGGGATGCGTCTTCCTCAGCGCGCCGGCCTACTGGGGCCTCGCCGCCCTGGTGATCGCCGGCGTCGGCGCCTTCGGCGTCGCCGAGTGGATGGGCGCGGTAAGGAATTCCTTCTCCCCGCACGTGACCGGGCTCAGCCTGGCGAGCCTGCTGCTCATCCTCGTGGCGAGCGCGGTGGGCGGACGGGTGCTCATGCACGCCATGCGCTCGTCGGTCGCGCGCGAGCGCGAGCTCTCCGGCGCACTCGGCGACTCCGAGGCGGCGCTGCAGCGCGTGTTCCGCTCCAGCCAGAACGCGCTCTCGGTGAGCCGTCTCGCCGACGGCCTCTACCTCGACGTGAACGACGCCTTCCTCGGCATGTTCGGGCTGAGGCGCGAGCAGGTCATCGGCAGGACCTCCACCGATATCGGCATCTGGGGGGACCCGCGCGACCGCGAGCGCTTCGTGCAGGTGCTGCGCGAGCGGCGGGTGGTGCGCGACCTCGACCTGCGGCTGCACCGCAGCTCCGGCGAGGCGATGGAGTGCCAGCTCTCGGGCGAGGTCCTCGAGGTGGGCGGCGAGCCCTGCGTCCTTTCCTCCGTCGCGGACGTGACCGCGCGGCGCGCGGCGGAGCGGCGCGCCCGCTTCCTCTCCACGCGCGACCCGCTGACGGGGCTGCCCAACCGCGTCCTCGCGCTCGACCGCCTGCAGCAGGCCGTCGAGCGCGCGCGCCGCATGGGCGCCTGCGTGGCGCTCGTGCACGTGGGCATCGACCGCTTCAAGGCCGTGAACGAGTCGCTCGGCCACGACGCGGGCGACGCCGTGCTGCGCGAGGCCGTCGCGCGCATCGGGCACGCCATCGGCGAGGGCGACACGCTCGCGCGCGTGGCCGGCGACGAGTTCCTGGTCATCGCCCAGTCGGTGCGCGACGCGGCGGACGCCGACCGCCTGGCGCACGCGGTGATGGCGACCTTCGACACGCCCTTCACCGTCGAGGGGCGGACGGCGCGCGTAGCCTGCACCGCCGGCGTGGCGCTCTGCCCCGACGATTCCACGGAGGCGCAGGCGCTGCTGCGCCAGGCCGAGTCGGCCATGCACTTCGGCAAGGCCGCCGCGCCGGGCACTTGCCGCCGCTTCGAGCCGGCCATGGCCGAGCGCATCCGCGACCAGCTCTTCGTCGAGACGAGCCTGCGCCAGGGCCTCGCCGCGGGCGAGCTGCGCCTGCTCTACCAGCCGAAGTTCGACCTGAAGACCGGGCGCGTGGCCGGGCTCGAGGCCCTGTGCCGGTGGACGCATCCCGAGCTGGGCGAGGTGCACCCGGCGCGCTTCGTCGCCATCGCCGAGCAGTCCGACCTCATCCGCGAGCTGGGCCGGTGGGTGCTCGACGAGTGCTGCGCGCAGGTGGCGCGGTGGCGCCGCGAGGGTCGCGCCGTCGTCCCCGTCGCCGTGAACCTCTCCGCCCGGCAGCTCGCGCCGGACCTGCCCGGCATCATCGCCGACTGCGTCCGGGCGGCGGCGATCGAGCCGGCCGACCTGGAGATCGAGGTCACGGAGGGCATGCTCATCGCCAACCCCGAGGCCACGCGCCGCGTGCTGGAGGACGTCGCGCGCGCCGGCACGCGCATCGTCCTGGACGACTTCGGCGTCGGCTACTCCTCGCTGGGCTACGTGAAGCACCTGCCCCTGCAGGGCCTCAAGATCGACCGCACCTTCGTGCGCGACATCGCCGAGGGCGGCAACGACGGGGCGATCGTGACGGCCATCGTGACGCTCGCGCACGGCCTGGGCCTGCGCGTGGTGGCCGAGGGCGTCGAGACCGCCGCGCAGCGCGAGGCCATCGCACGGCTGGGTTGCGACGAGGGCCAGGGCTACCACTTCTCCCACCCGGTGGAGGGCGCCGAGGTCGCCGCGCGCTTCCTCTCCCCCTAGCCCGAGGAAGGCCATGCCCTACCCGAAGCCGCGCCCCCCGAAGTACAAGCTGCAGGTGCAGGAGGACGAGACCGACCACCGCCTGTGGCACGATGTGCGCGCGCCGGACGGCACGCTGCTCGTCTTCGACGACGAGGGCGAGGCGCGCGCGCGGCTGGAGGCGCTCTACCCCGTGCTCGTGGGGCTCGAGCGCTACGCCGCCGGCCCGAAGCGCACGCGCGTCATCGTCATGGCCCGCGACGACGAGGACGAATCGCAGGACTGAGAAACCCAACCGAGGAGAGACGCAGCATGGAAGCAACGCCCAAGGTCGCCGTCGTCACCGGCGCCGGCACCGGCATCGGCAAGGCATCGGCCCTCGCGCTGGCCGGCGCCGGCTACCAGGTGGCCTTCGCCGGCCGCCGCCAGGAACCGCTCGACCGCGCGCTGGCGGAAGCCGGCGGGCGCGGCATCGCCGTGGCCACCGACGTCACCGAGCCCGCGAGCGTGAAGGCGCTCTTCGCCGCCGTGGAGGCGGAATGGGGGCGCGTGGACGTGCTCTTCAACAACGCGGGCACCGGCGCCCCCGCCGTGCCCATGGACGAGCTGCCGTGGGAGAAGTGGAAGGCCGTGGTGGACGCGAACCTCAACGGCTCGTTCCTCTGCGCGCAGGCGGCGATGGCGCTCATGAAGCGGCAGGCGCCCCGCGGCGGCAGGATCATCAACAACGGCTCGATCTCGGCGCACGCCCCGCGCCCCAACACCGCCGCCTACACCTCCACCAAGCACGCCATCACCGGGCTCACCAAGTGCATCTCGCTCGATGGGCGGCCCTTCGACATCGCCTGCGGCCAGATCGACATCGGCAACGCCGCCACCGAGATGACCGAGCGCATGGCCAACGGGATCGTGCAGGCGAACGGCCAGGTGATGGTCGAGCCGCGCATGGACGTGCAGGACGTCGCGCGCGCGATCGTCTTCATGGCCGGGCTCTCGCTCGACTCGAACGTGCAGTTCATGACGATCATGGCGACGAAGATGCCCTTCGTCGGGCGGGGGTAGCGGGCAGGATCGGGCCGGCCGGGGGGCCTCAGGAGGCGGGGAGCGTGGCGCGCAGCGCGGCGACGCCCTCGATGGCGCACTCCACCGCGTCGCCGGCGCCGGCCCGGAAGGCCGGCGCCGCCTCGAGCGGAACCAGCGGCAAGGTGACCGCGAAGAGGTCGCCCGGTTCCGCGCATCCCGTGCGGGCGAACTGCTCGAGGATCTCCGGGAAGCGGTCGAACGACGCCGCCGCGCTGGACCGCGCGCGCACGGTTCCGTTGAGCGACCAGGCGACCACGAGGTCGCCGGGGTCGCCTATCTCGTCGGCCGTGACGATCTCGGGCCCCACCACGGGGCCGCCGGGGAGGTCGAGCAGGAGCGTGATGCCGGCCACGTGATCCAGGGCATCGTCGCTCGCGATGCCCCGCGCCTGGCGGCCGACGACGAAGACGATCGCGGCACCGCCATGGGGCGCCGCCGGCGCGTCGCGCACGACAGCGGCATCCGGCACCGGGGCGAGCAATCTCACGGCCCGCTCCTCGTGCATCGCGTGGGAGAAGCTCCCCGTCTCGGTGACCGCGGCCTTCGCCAGCGCCCGCACGCGCGAGAGCGCGCCGCGCCCGGCGGCAAGCAGCCCGCGGACGGAAGAGGGCAGCGGCTCGCCCTTCACGCGGGAAGCCGCCTCGATGTCGAGCACGCGGTGCCCGACACGGACGCCGGCGCGCGCGTCGCCGGCCGGGCCGGCGCTGAACGTGACGAGCCTCATTGGGATGCCCTGCGGGCGGATTCGGGATGGTGCATGGCGCCTCGAGCTTGCCATTGTCTCTCCCGCGCGGGGCGGGGGCAAGGGACGGCGCGGGGACGCCGCGGGCCCTCCTGCGGCAGAATACGGGCTTCCCGAACGAGACCCCGGTGACCGCCATGACGCTCCTATCCGACCAGATGAACCTCCACCCGGACCAGCTGGGTGCCTACTGGATGCCGTTCACCGCCAACCGCCAGTTCAAGGCGGCCCCGCGCATGGTGGCGAGGGCCGAGGGCATGCACTACTGGACGCCGGAGGGGCGGCGCATCCTCGACGGCTTCTCGGGGCTGTGGTGCTGCAACGCCGGCCACAACCGCAAGCCCATCGTCGAGGCGATCCAGAAGCAGGCGGCCACGATGGACTACGCGCCGGCCTTCCAGATGGGCCAGCCGCTCGCCTTCGAGCTCGCCAACCGCATCGTCGACATCGCCCCGGAGGGGATGGGCCACGTCTTCTTCTGCAACTCCGGCTCCGAGGCCGTCGACACCGCGCTCAAGATCGCGCTCGCCTGGCACCGCGTGCGCGGCGAGGGCCACCGCACGCGCCTCATCGGCCGCGAGCGCGGCTACCACGGCGTGGGCTTCGGCGGCATCTCCGTGGGCGGCATGGTCGCCAACCGCAAGATGTTCGGCGCGATGCTCGCGGGCGTGGACCACCTGCCCACGACCCACGACCTCGCGCACAACGCCTTCACGCGCGGCGACCCCGAGTGGGGCGCGCACCTCGCCGACGAGCTGGAGCGCCTCGTGCAGCTGCACGACGCCTCCACCATCGCGGCGGTGATCGTGGAGCCGATGGCGGGCTCCACGGGCGTGCTCTTCCCGCCCAAGGGGTACCTCCAGCGCCTGCGCGAGATCACCCGGAAGCACGGCATCCTCCTCATCTTCGACGAGGTGATCACCGCGTTCGGCCGCATGGGCGCGGCCTTCGCCTCGCAGGTCTACGGCGTGGTCCCCGACATGATCACCTTCGCCAAGGGCGTCACCTCGGGCTCCGTGCCGATGGGCGGCGTCATCGCCTCCTCGGCCATCCACGACGCCTTCATGGCCGGCCCGCCCGGCGCGATCGAGCTCTTCCACGGCTACACTTACTCGGCGCACGTGCTCGCCTGCGCGGCCGGCGTGGCCACGCTGCAGCTCTACGAGGACGAGGGGCTCTTCGAGCGCGCGAAGGCGATGGCGCCGGTCCTGGAGGACGCGCTGCACTCGCTGAAGGGCGCGCGCCACGTGATCGACATCCGGAACGGCGGCCTCGCCGGCGCGGTCGAGCTGGAGCCGCGCCCCGGCGCGCCCGGCGCGCGCACCTTCGAGACCTACCTCGGCTGCTGGGAGAAGGGCGTGCTGGTGCGCCAGGCCGGCGAGATCGTCTGCTTCGCCCCCGCGCTCATCGTCGAGGAGTCGCAGATCGCGGAGATGACCGACACCCTGCGCGACGTGCTCGCGCGCGTGGCGTGACGGCCGTGGCGGGCGCCGCGCTCTTCCGCGACGCGGGCGAGACGCGGTCCTTCGCGCCAGGCGAGACGATCTTCGTCGAAGGCGAGGAGGGCCGGCAGATGTTCGTGGTGCTCGAGGGCTCCGTGCGGCTTTCCGTGACCGGGCGCACGCTCGAGAAGGTCGGCAAGGGCGGCGTCTTCGGCGAGATGGCGCTCATCGACGCCGCTCCCCGCAGCGCCACCGCCACGGCGCTCACCGCCTGCACGCTCGCCCCGGTGGCCGCCGACCGCTTCAAGACGCTGGTGCGGGAGAGCCCGGAGTTCGCCCTCGAGATCATGCAGGTGATGGCCACGCGGCTTCGCAGCATGTCCCGCCGCCTCTAGCATGGGCTGGGGGCGGGGCGCTTCGCCCGACTTCGTCGACCTGCTGAAGATCGTCGACATCCGCACCAAGATCGTGAGCGTCTCCTCGCTTCTGGTGGGCAGCGGCTGGGCGCTCGCGACCGCCCCGGATCGCTTCTCGTGGGGGCTCTTCGGCCTCATGGCGGTCGCCGCCATCCTCGTCGACATGGGCACCACGGGCTTCAACAGCTACTTCGACTTCAAGGGCGGCGTGGACACGCGCGAATCCGACCAGGAGCGCTTCAAGGCGCTGGTGCAGAAGGACATCGACCCTACGGTGGCGCTGCAGCTCTCGCTCGCGCTCTACGCCGTCGCGATGCCGGTGGGCATCGCCATCGGCGCGCGCGCCGGTTGGGGCGTGGTGGCCACGGGCGCGGCCTGCATGGTCTTCGCGTGGTTCTATTCCGGCGGCCCGCTCCCGATCTCGAGCACGCCCGTGGGCGAGTTCTTCGCCGGCGGCCTGCTGGGCGGCGTGCTCGTGGCCGTCGCCGCCTTCGTGCACACGCAGCGCCTGGACGCCGCCACGTTGCTCGTGGGCCTGCCATCCTCGCTCATCATCGCGGGAATCCTCTCCACCAACAACGCCTGCGACATCGCGGGCGACGCCCTCGCGGGGCGGCGCACGCTCGCGATCGTGCTGGGCGCGGCGCGCGCGCACCTGCCCGTCTTCTGGCTCGTGGGCGGCGCCTACGGCGCGGTCGCGCTCCTCGCGGCGTTGCGGGTGCTTCCGCCGTGGGCGTTCCTGCCGATGGCGGCCTCGGCCGCGCACGCGTGGAAGACGCTCGGCGCCATGAAGGCGCGCGGCTGGTCGCACGCCACCAAGGGGCCCAACATGGGCGCCATCTCGCTCGTGTTCCTGGGCTTCACGGCCTGCCTGCTGGCGAGCTTCGCGCTCGCGGCGCTCAGCGCAGCACGATGACCGCGGCCACGATCGTCGCCGCGACGTAGCTCGCCACCACCAGCAGGAAGGGGAAGTCCAGCCGCGGGCGCGCGCGCCGAGGGCGCAGCCCCGGCGGGACGGTGAAGCCCGCGCGCGAGCGCGTCCCGTCGGCGTCCACCGGCAGCACCGCCAGGCGCGCGAGCCCTTCGAGGTTGTCGAAGCGCGGCGAGGGGCGCATCTCCACCACCTCGTCGCCGCGGTCGAGCGCCGGCGCGCCCCCGGCGACGGGATGCGCGTCCACGAGGCCGAGCGTGCGCGAGATCGTCCCCGTGTCCACGCCCGCGGCCTCGGCGCGCGCGCGCACCGCGGCCTCCGCCTCGAGGGCGTCGGGGATCGCGTCCCGCAGGTCGGCCGCGAATTCGGAGGCGGTCGCGTAGCGCTCCTCCGGCTTCTTCTTCAGTGCGCGCGCGACGATGTAGTCGAGCACGGGCGGCAGCGTCCGGTTCACGTGGCTCGGGGGCACGGCGGCCGCGTTCACGACCTGGTACATGAGCTGGGTCATGTCCTCCCCCGAGAACGGCG
>Ga0209476_10001475_pt1 | contig 15821 bp, 11 predicted proteins | sample KloWWTrecipitate_FD_187179 | JGI IMG/M metagenome (GOLD analysis project Ga0209476, IMG submission 187179) | Active sludge microbial communities from Klosterneuburg, Austria, studying microevolution and ecology of nitrifiers - Klosterneuburg... | ecosystem: Engineered > WWTP > Aerobic digester... | reverse complement strand
TACTTTCCAGGTGAAGTAATATTTCATTGGCTCTTTCAATTAACGAAGGTGGCATGCCAGCCATTTTTGCCACATGAATACCAAAGCTATGTGTGCTGCCACCTCTTGCCAGTTTGCGTAGGAAGATTATTTTATTGCCGACTTCTTTATTCGTTACATGAAAGTTCTTTGCACGGGGAAACTTTTCTTCCAGTTCGTTCAGCTCATGATAGTGTGTGGCAAACAATGTTTTTGGTTGATGTGGCGATTGGTGCAAATGTTCTGCAATACTCCAGGCGATAGAAATACCATCGTAGGTAGATGTGCCACGGCCAATCTCATCCAGTAATATCAAACTTCTGTCGGTAATATTATTAATGATAGAAGCTGTTTCATTCATCTCCACCATAAAAGTAGATTCGCCGCCACTTAAATTATCTGATGCGCCAACTCTAGTGAATATTTTATCCGTCAATGAAATTCTTGCTTCTGCAGCTGGCACAAACGAACCAGTGTGAGCCATTAATGTAATCAATGCAGTTTGACGAAGCAAGGCCGACTTACCACTCATATTTGGCCCGGTAAGAATAATAAGTTGTTGTTCTGATTTATTTAATTCTAGATCATTACCGATATACGATTCTCCAACGGGTAAATTTCTTTCTATCACCGGATGACGGCCATCTTTGATAATGAGCTCTTCACCTTTATGCAATTGCGGTTTTTTATATTGAAATTGAATAGCATTATTGGCAAAGCAACAAAGACAATCCTGTATGGCTAATAAATTACCATTGGTTTGCACAGGTGCTAAATAATCTGATAACTCATTCAGCAAAGCTTCAAATAATTCCATTTCAATCTTCAGCATCTTTTCTTCAGCACCGGTTATTTTTTCTTCGTATTCTTTGAGTTCAGCAGTGATGTAGCGTTCCGCATTGGTTAATGTCTGTTTCCGCATCCACTCAGCAGGCACTTTATTTTTATGCGAATTGGTTACTTCTAAATAATAGCCAAACACATTATTAAAACCAATCTTTAATGAACTGATGCCGGTTTTTTCGGCTTCTTTTTGTTGTAGTTCGGTTAGGTATTCTTTTCCGCTGGAAGATATTTTTCTAAGATCATCCAAATCATTACTTACACCACTGTTCATCATGCCGCCTTTGGCTGCAATGGCTGGTGGATTATCAACAATCTCTTTAAAAATTTTATCAGCAATGTATGGACAAGGGTTTAATGCATCGCCCAATCTTTTTAAATATTCGTTAGAAGATGCAAGGCAAAGTTCTTTTATGGCAGCTACTTGTTTTAATCCTCTTGCTAATTGTAAAACTTCTCTTGGATTAATTTTCTTCAAGGGGATTTTAGAAACCAATCTTTCAATATCACCACATTGTTTCAGGTGTTGTGATATTTTATTTCTAAACTCTGTTTCTTTTATCAGGTATTCAACAGTGTCTAACCGTTCGTTTATTTTCTGAATATCTTTTAGTGGAAAAACAATCCAGCGTTTTAATAATCTTGCTCCCATTGGAGAAACGGTATTATCTAATACACTTAGTAGAGTGTGATTGCCATCGGAATTGCCATATACCAATTCAAGATTCCGGATGGTGAACCGATCCATCCATAAAAAATCATCCCGATCCATCCGTTGTAACGAAGTGATATGTTGCAGGTTTGGGTGCTCGGTATCTTTTAAATAATGAATGATGGCACCAGCAGCAGTCAATCCATTCTTCATTTCGTCCACACCAAATCCTTTTAAAGAATGTGTCTGAAAATGTTTTAGTAATAAGTCTTCTGCATAAGCATTATCAAATATCCATTCATCCAAAGTGTACGTATACATTTTACTGTTAAAGTATTCTTTGAACTTTTTTTGCTGATGTCGCTGAAAAACTACTTCAGCCGGTTTAAAGCTTTGCAATAATTTATCAGCATATTCTCGGTCGCCTTCGGCAATAAAAAATTCGCCGGTGGAAATATCAAGGAAGGCAAGACCATATTGTTCATTTGCTGCAAAATGAATGGCCGCTAAGAAATTATTGCTATGGTGTTCGAGTAATTTATCGTTGACAGTTGTACCTGGTGTTACCATATCTGTAACGCCTCTTTTTACAATGCCTTTGGCTTGCTTAGGATCTTCCAATTGATCGCAGATGGCAACACGATGACCAGCTTTTACTAATTTATGTAAATACGTATCAAGAGCATGGTGCGGAAAACCTGCCAGTTCTGATGAAGAAGCGGCGCTACTATTTCTTTTTGTCAGCGTAATGCCCAATATACTAGAAGCCAGCACAGCATCTTGTCCGAATGTTTCATAAAAATCGCCGACACGAAACAGCAAAATAGCATCAGGGTATTTCTGCTTGATAGCCCGGTGCTGCTGCATCAATGGTGTATCGGATGATTTTGTTGTTGACATTGGGGCAAAAATAAGGAAGTGTTTATGTAACCTTCCTTTATTGTGCATCTGTTAGGAAAATAAAATAGCCATGATTAAAAAATGCCTGATTGCCGGGATAATAATCCTTTGTGCCCAATTCAATATAAATGCTCAAAATACAGCAAGAGATAAGGCTGATACGGTAAAAGCCGATGCCACTATTCCCAATGCTACAGTATATTTTGGCTATGGTGCCGAGTTAACGCATCAATCGAAAGTAAAAGTAGATGCGACAACAAAGACAATTGTTATCAGCCAGCTAAGCACCAATATTGACATAAATAGTTTGCAGATAAGTGTGCCGGAAGATGTGGCATTGATGTCGCATAAATTTAAAGTTTTTTATCCTGTGGCACCGATAATGGTGAAGTCGAAAGAAGTAGAAAAGCTAGAAGACAGTGTTAAGCTTGTTCAAAAAGAAATTGGCCGCATTAATAACCTCATCGCCATTGATCAGGAAATACTTACAAAAACAGGTTTGCTAATAGAGGAGACTGTCAAATCTAATAGTATCAAAGAAATATTAAGTGCTGAATTACTGAAGCTACTTGATTATTATAATACGAAGATTTCAATATTAAAAACCAGTATTTATAATCATAACCAGAATATCAGTTTACAGAATGAAAAGATTACGGCTTACCGCAAAAAAATTACGGAGCTTACCATTAAAGCACCTGTAAAAGAAAAGCCTTATGGTCAGGTCATTCTGCAGGTAATTTGTAAGAAGGCTGGTGAAATTCCGGTGGAGCTTTCTTATTATACAGCCCATGCAGGCTGGACGGCTATTTATGATATCCGGGTGAATACGAAAACAAATAAAGTGAAAATGGTCTATAAGGCTTCGCTTACACAAACAACTGGTATTGATTGGAAGAATACCAAGCTGACGTTAAGTACTGGCACTCCCAATTTCGGTGTAAATGCTCCAGTTTTGACTCCTTGGTATTTGCAATTATATGTTCCGGGTTTATACACCGATCTGCAAAAAAGAGCAGCTCAAGGAAATGCAACAAGGAATATGATTCAGTCTTATGAAGATGATAAGTCATTGGCAGAAGTGGTAACAGGAGCCGCTGATGGATCTTACCAGTTGAAAAGCGTAAAAGACAAAACGATTGATCCAAGTACGTTGCAACAATACACTACATTAAATGAAGGACAACTTAATACCAATTTTGAAATAGATCTCCCTTACGATATTGAAAGCGATGGGCAATTACACAGTGTAACAATCAAAGATCAAGAGATTGCTTGCACACTGAAAAACTATGCTGTGCCAAGAATTGATAAAGAAGCTTATTTATTAGCAGAAGTGGCCGACTGGCAGAATCTTGATTTGCTTCCCGGAGATGCAAATATAATAATGGATGATACCTATGTTGGTAAATCAGTGATTGATCCGAATACAACAGCTGACACTTTGAACCTTTCATTAGGAAGAGATAAGCGTATTGCAATTAAACGTTCGCTGGTTAAGGAATTAAGCAGCATCAAAACATCCGGTAAAGAAAGCAAACAAGTGTTTACCTATGAGATTATTGTAAAAAATAATAAGCTTACGGATGTAAACCTATTATTGAAAGACCAGTTCCCTTTAAGTACAATTAAAGAAGTGGAAATAAAATTAGATGAAGAAGGTGGTGCCATGGTGAATGCAGAAACAGGTGTGCTTACCTGGAAATTGGATTTGAAACCCGGCGAAAGTAAAAAAGTTCGGTTCAGTTATACGGTACGATATCCGAAGGATAAGAAGATTGTGAATTTGAAATAGAAGAATTAGTTTATTGGTTAAATAGTTAATTGGTTGATTGGGGTTGTACTGCACCTTATCAACCAATTAACTTATAAACTAATACCTATTTTTGCCCGATGCGAAAACTGAGCATGGACGAATTGGGCCGGAAATCGGTAGAAGAGGTGAAGCAATCAGAAAAAACTCCGGTTATTGTTGTACTAGAGAATATCCGCAGTGCTTATAACATCGGCAGTGTTTTTAGAACTGCTGATGCTTTTCTGGTAGAAGCCATTTATATAATCGGCTATTCTGCTATTCCACCGCATAAAGAAATAAAAAAAACAGCCTTGGGTGCCGAAGAATCTGTTGCCTGGAAACATTTTGCTACTTCAGCAGAGGCAATTACAGAGTTAAGAGCAAATGGATATAATGTGTATGCTGTTGAGCAGGCAGAAGGAAGTTATAAGTTAAATGCTATTGGTTTTGATGACAATGAAAAAATAGCAGTGATATTTGGTAACGAAGTAACGGGAGTGGAGCAATCAACCATACAATTAACGGATGGCTGTTTAGAAATTCCACAATTAGGAATGAAGCATTCGTTGAATATTGCGACAGCGGCGGGGGTGGTGTTGTGGGAGTTGGTAAGAGGGAGAATGCCCCTGTCCCTTCCTACGCCGATAACATCGGGGCTAAAAGGGGAACTTGGAACATAGATTCTTTTAACTATCTAAAATGTTTAAAGTAAAATTCTTTTTCCCTCTTTGTATTTTCTTTGCGGCTTTGCGTGAAATAAAATTGAAATGAGTAAAGTAAAAAGTTATTTAAGTCTTATAAAATTTTCGCATACCATTTTTGCAATGCCTTTTGCGTTGATTGGATTTGCATTGGCTTTGTTTTCTGTTACGTCAATTGTTCCTGGTTGGCATAAAAAAATTTTTCCTCCACAATTTCCGTGGGAGTTATTAATTACTCGATTTATTTTAGTCATCCTCTGTATGATCTTTGCCCGCAGTGCTGCCATGGCATTTAATCGTTATCTCGACAGAAATATTGATGCAAAAAACCCAAGAACGGCGATAAGAGAAATTCCAAAAGGTATTATTACAGCAAAAAATGCACTGACTTTCACCATTGTCAATTGCCTATTGTTTATTGCCTGTTGTTTCTTCATTAACAAACTTTGCTTTTACTTATCACCGGTTGCATTGGCTGTTGTACTCGGTTATAGTTATACCAAACGATTTACACCTCTTTGTCATTTAATACTAGGATTAGGATTGTCATTGGCTCCAATTGGAGCATATCTCGCCGTAACAGGTCAGTTTGCTTTCTTACCAATCTTGTTTTCGATCGCTGTTATCTTTTGGGTAAGCGGTTTCGATATTATTTATGCCTTGCAGGATGAAGAGTTTGATAAATCGCAACATTTGTATTCTATACCTGCCTGGCTTGGCAAAGCAAAAGCGTTACATATATCAGAATTATTTCACGGATTAAGTGCGGCTGCTGTTTTTATTGCAGGAAGATATGGTGGTTTCGGCTGGTTATACTGGATTGGCGTAGCTGTATTTATTGGTATGTTGGTGTATCAGCATTCTGTTGTAAAGCCAAATGATTTACGCAGAGTAAATCTTGCATTCATGACAGCCAATGGTATCGCCTCAGTTGTTTTCGCCATCTTTGTTATTCTAGATCTGTTTATAAATATATAATGCAAATGAAAAACATGTTTCCTATTCACCATTCACTATTCACTATTCACTGCTAATGGCCAGAATACTTTGTATAGACTATGGATTAAAAAGAACTGGCATTGCTGTTACTGATCCGCTGCAGATTATAGCAACAGGATTAACAACTTTGCATTCAAAAGAATTAATTCCTTTTTTAAAAGATTATTTTATAAAAGAACAAGTAGAGTTAGTTCTCATCGGTTGGCCCACCAATTGGGACGATAGCAGCACACATGCCACACCATTGGTTGAGAAATGTATTAAGGATTTGCAAAAGAATTTTCCAGCAATGCCTGTTATAAAAGTAGATGAACGTTATACATCCAAGATGGCAAAAGCTGCAATGCTCGAAATGGGCATGAAGAAAAAAGACCGCCGTAATAAAGCATTTGTAGACGAAATAGCCGCTACCATCATGTTACAGGAATATTTGAGGGCAATTGGTTAACTGGTTTATTGGTTAATTGGGCATCTCACGGTAAATTTGCCAAAATTTATTGTAATCGTAAATCTAAAATCCCAAATCTAAAATTAAAATGATTCTTCCGATTGTTGCATATGGTAATCCAGTACTTAGAAAAGTTGCTGATTCGATTTCTGCTGATTATCCCAAGTTAGAAAAACTACTGGAAGATATGTGGGAAACCATGTATGAAAGCAGTGGAGTAGGCCTTGCAGCTCCTCAAATAAATAAACCAATTCGTTTGTTTATTATTGATACAGCCCAAATGTTTGAGAATATGAATGAGGATGAAAGAAAAGAATTTGATGATTCCCCTGGCGATAAATTGGTTTTCATCAATGCACAGATTGATGAGCTGGCTGGTGATGAATGGGCTTATAATGAAGGCTGTTTAAGTATTCCCAAGATCAGAGAAGATATTTATAGACAAGAGAGTGTCACTATAACTTTTGATGATGAAAATTTTCAATCACATACCCGAACCTTTACCGGTCTTACTGCAAGAGTAATCCTACATGAGTACGATCATATTGAAGGAAAACTATTCATTGATTACATTTCTTTGCTCAAAAGAAAATTAATGAAAGGCAAACTAAACGATATTACAAAAGGTAAAGTGTCTGTTGATTATAAAATGGCTTTTCCCGGTTAACCAGCATAGTTTGATGAATTAATTAATGTTTAAACTTTCTTATTTTGTTTTATCATCAGCAAAAAACCGCAGAATTCCCTAATACCCTTTATTCTAACCCGTTAGCTTTTTAAAGCTCTAATCATAATCTATATAGGTTTAGTTTTTTGTGATCTTATAGATTCAATATCTGCCATCTCATTTTCATATTAAAAAAAAATAATTTGTAGTAGTGTTTTGTTTTCTCTAAATTGCTTTCAATTACAAGTATTTAATACCACCTGGTTAATCTCTCTCTTTAGCAGCACCATTATCCTTACAACAGCCTTTCGTTAGTCTGCCCTACATTTTATAACCATAAACCCAAGCTTATGAGTAAAAGAATTACTCTGTCCTGCCTTGCCGTGATGCTTGCCATCTCGTTTTGTAAAGCACAGGTTCCTTCCCTTTCTCCCTTTAACGGTGTAGTGCCAGCGGTATTTAATTCTGCCGGTGGAACATATGACAATGCGTTGTCGTATTACCGTTATGAGTGGAGTTTTGGAGAGATGGTGCTGGTACAAGCCTTTGCGCCGCCGGACAGTTCTATCCTTGTCACCCAAGGAGTGTTACAACCTTGTACTGACAAACTCGGTGTATCACCCTACACCGTCTTGTTCGAAAAAGGCGATTACAAATTATTTCCCAACCCCACAGCCGGTCCTTTTGAAGTGGACTTCTTTGTGAAGACACCTGGCTTTATGAGTCTGCAACTAATTAACACGATGGGTCAGATACTGGAAACAAGAAGCTATCATTACGATGGCTGTTGCCGTATCGAACTGTTTGACCTTACCCGTTATCCCAACGGCTTATACTTTGTGGTGGCAGACTTAAAACCGGATACTAACCGGCCGGGAGATAATCTACAAGTAATTCGCCATAGCGGATTAAAGGTGATAAAACTGGATCAGAAATAAAAACCAACATCAAAACTCAAAAAAATAACCACATGAAAAAGATTTTATTATTAATGACGATGGTGCTGCTGCTAGCAGCCGAAGGCTTTAGCCAGGCACCGGGCATCTTAAACTATCAGGGTGTTGCCCGCAATAGTGTAGGCAATGTATTGGTAAATCAAAACATATCGTTGCGACTAACCATAAGAAACCTGACAGCAGCTGGAGCAGTAGTGTATCAGGAATCCAGAGCAGTAACGACCAATCCGTTTGGCTTGTTCAATGTACAGTTGGGCAGCCCTGGCGCCAGTGGAGTAACTGGTACCATACCGGGTGTAAACTGGGCAGTAGGAGCTAAGTTTATTCAGGTAGAAATAGATCCCAACGGCGGATCAAGTTTTATTAATATAGGTACAGCCCAATTAGCATCAGTACCATATTCATTGTTTGCCACAACAGCAGGCGATTTAATATTACCGTTTAATAAAACGCAGAATGATAATGGAACATTATTTAAAATAACCAATAGCGGAACCAATTCGGGCAGTACAGCACTGGAAGGCTTAACAAATTCTACGGCAGGAAATGCCAATGCAATTATTGGAACTGTAACAAGTACAGCACCGGGTGGTTTTTCTGCAGGTGTGCGGGGTATCAATAATGGAACAGGCGGATCAGGCATAGGTGTGTACGGTAGCCAAGCCGGCAGTGGCTGGGGAGTATATGGTACCACACCAAGTGGTATCGGTGTATATGGTAATACAACATCTGGTACTGGTGTAAGTGGTAATACAACATCTGGTACAGGTGTAAGTGGTAACTCTACTTCCGGTGCAGGTGTATTTGGACAAAGTAATACAGGTGTTGCTGGTATTTTCACCATTACCAATGCAGCCAGTACGGCAGACGCCTTACAAGCAAATACAACAGGTACGGGTTGGGCAGCTACAATAACCAGTAGCAATGCCACACCAAGAGCATTACGTACAACAGGTGGTTTACGTTTTACTGGTATTAATGAAGCTAACAACCGCATACTTACATCGGATGCATCTGGAAATGCAACATGGCAAAATCCGGCAGTAGTAGGTATTGTAACAGGAAGCGGAACTTTAGATAGAGTTCCAAAATGGACTCCAAACGGAACCAATCTTGGCGATTCAAGAATAGAAGACAGAGCAGGAACGCTGCCAATTGGTATTAACACACCTGGGGGTTATACGTACACATCTGTACAGCCAGGTTTGGAAATGACGAATAGTGCTGCCTTATTACAAACAAGAATAGTGCTTCGGGATCAAAGCGATGGTGGTGATGTACAGGGTTTCATAGATGCCCGTACCTCCCCGACAGCTACAGTATCTGCAATGCAGTTAGGCACATTAACTAATCACCCAATCACATTCTTTGGTAATGGTGTAAATATGGGTCGTTGGAGTGCTGCAGGTAATTTGGGAATAGGAACTACAGCAGGGGTAGATCCAACAGCAAAATTGCAAGTAAATAATGCTGGAACTAATATTACCGGATTATTTAGCAATACAAATGTAGCGAATGATGAAAATGTACTGCAGGTGTTATCAGATAACATAACTTCTACCGGCTTTACAAATTCTTTTGGAGTATATGGCAGAAGAGGGCCGGTTCCGGCGGTTAATGCTGCACCTACAGCTGCAACTACAGCTTTCTTTGTTAAGCAAGATGGTAATGCGTTAGCGGGATATTCTCAAACTGGCATTGGTACTTTTGGTATTACAAATACCGGCACCGCATTACAAGGTTTCGCATTAACTGCAGCCGCATACGCATTACAGACATTTGGCCGAGTACAGATAACTGGACAGGGAGCAGGTCTTAATAAAATCCTGACTTCAGATGCAACAGGTAATGCCACTTGGCAAACACTTGGTGGCGGTGTAGGTGTTGGTGGTGCTGGTACGTTGAACTTTGTATCAAAATGGACACCGGATGGTAGTAATCTTGGTAATTCTCAGATATTTGATGATGGTACCAATGTGGGATTAGGAACTATCACACCCACAGAGAAATTTGAAATTAATAGTCCAGGTGTTTCCATTGGTTTTAAAAATGAAGGTACTGATCCTGGAATCTTACTTAACTCAACTTTACCAACAGGTATTGAGAGAATTTATTTTGGTTCAGGTTCAAATGCCAGAATATTTTTCAATAATTCAGGCTTATTTACCAACCATTTATTGCTGACATCTAATTTCGCCGGTAACACTCCTGATATATCTATCAATAAAGCAAATACTAATGTGGGTATTGGCAGAGTAAATGCTGGTGCTAAACTACATGTGGATGGTTCCATTGATCTAAACCAAACAATTGGAGTAGGTAATTTTGGACATCAGGCATTTCTTGCACAAACAAGTAGTACTGCTACGGCTACAACCTCAAGATCGATAATTGGATATGCCGCTAATTCAACTTCAGAGAACCATAGTGTATTTGCTTATGCTAATGGTGGCGGTACTGCTTCTAATGCAGGTGTTTTTAGTTTAGCAATTGCAGCTACTACAGGTAACAATTTTGGGTATTATGCCAATGTGGCTAATAGTACAAATGCCAATATCGGAATTCAAGTCAATGTGCCAAATGGTCCGAACGACCGTGCTGGTGTATTTGTTGGTAAAGTACAGATAGCAGATGGCACACAAGCTGCAGGTAGAATTTTTACAAGCGATGCAAGTGGTACCGGTAGCTGGCAAACTGCTGCTGCAGCAGGAGTAGTAAGTGGTAGTGGTACATTGAACTATGTGCCAAAATGGACACCGGATGGAGTAACAGTTGGCAATTCAAGAATTTCTGATGACGGTTCCTTCTTTGGATTTAACTCAACTATTAACCGGGATGCTTTTGGAGAAAATGGAATTACACTTGAAAATACATCCTCTACCCGAAGTGCTTTAAGCCTTTATAATAATTTTAATGGAAATGCTGTTTCGGGATATTTCGACGTAAGAGATGGTGCTTATCAAGGCATTCAGTTTGGTACTCAAAGCAATCATCCTATTAAATTCTTTACCAATAATTTTGCAGGAAATACTGCTATATTAATGGGTACAGATGGGGCTCTTAAAATAGGTGCTACTGGCAACGCAGATTTTGCAACAGCAAAACTTGATGTAGCGGGAACTTTTAAACTCGCTGATGGTACAGAAGGTGCAGGCAAAGTACTTACAAGTGATGCAAGTGGTAATGCAAGCTGGCAGGGTCCGGTAAGCATCAGTGCAGAGTATTTACTTGCTGGTCTTAATGTACCAAGCGGAGCTAATGTAATAATTAATAACTGGTCAACAGTTACTAATGAAGATGGTGGAGCAAATTATAATCCTGTAACAGGTGAATACACAATTTCTGTTTCAGGATATTATGACATTAATGCTTCCGTTAATTGGCTTAATTTTTCTACCCCTGGTGCACGGGCAAGATTATATGTACAAGTAAATGGGTCAAGAATGACTTACGAAACACAAGAGCCTTCTTCAGGTAATGGTAACATAAGTGTACATTATGCCAGAAGATTAAATGCAGGGGATGTAGTGAGATTTGAAGTCAATCATACTACTGCTAATAATGAAGTTTTGGATCCAATTGGGTATGGTACAACTTTTGACATTCATTTGGTACATAGATAATGTGGTAAAAAAATATATAATTTTAAAAATATAATTATGAAAAAAACAATTTTAATAATAGCAGTTATTATGGTTTCTGCAATTTCGATTTCAGCTCAGGATTCAAACCCAAATGCAAATCGTAATACTCAGACTATGATCAACGGCAAACCGTACAGCCAATACAAAGCTGAGCAGGACGCTTTGAAACAAAAAAATGCAGCTAAGGCTGTTGCTCCACAAACCGCAAAAGCAAACAACAGTATGAATGATGGCTATGTTCCGCCAGCCAAAACAACAGAACCTGTTGTTACAAAAAAGGAAGCAGCAGTTGCTATGCCTGCTATTGATTTGTCAAGCAGTTCTGTTAGACAATTGCCAGCTAATGCAGGTTCTATTCCTTCGGCAGGAGATGCTGGTAAGAATGTTCTTCCCGGTATGGTTAATGGATCTATGCCTGTAGCTGAAAAAGCTAAACCAGCTTCAAATAAGCCAATGCAAACAAAAGCACAGACGCCTGCAAAAGAAGAGGCAGTAACAAGCAACCAGACAACATTGCCTGCTGGTGTCAAGGTTGAAGCTGCTCCTGTTAGTACAGAGGCTCAAAAAGCTGTAGAAAAACCTGCATCAACAGGGTCTTCTGACAGTAAACCAAAAACTGTAAAATCAGAACAGTAATAAGCTTTATAATTTGTTTTGAATGATAATAATTAAGAAGGTCATATTGGGCCTTCTTTTTTTATATAAATAGTCGCTATTAATGGTTATGCTGGGCTTGTTCCTGTTTTAAGAGTGGGCAGACTCTTGTATTATTCTTAAAAGTAAAATTTGCAGGCTGATAATAAAGATAAAAAAGACACCGACTCAAGGCCGGTGTAACATATAGATTTTATAATGGACTATTTTATTTCGGTTTAGCCGGGGTCTTAGCATCACCTTTCAAGCTCTTTTCACAAGCTTCCAAATTCTGCTTGGCGCCTGCAAATTCAGGAAATAATTTTAACGCTCCTTCGAAGCTTGTCTTGGCGGCCGCATAATTCTTCACATCCATTTGCAACACACCTATTAAGTTGGCAGCAGCTGCATTTACAGGTACAGCCTGTGTAGCACCGTTAGTAGAGGCGAAATTCACACCAATCCTTTTGCTACTGGTGTCGGCTAAAATAGCTTTTGCAGATTGCTCACACTCTCCGGTTCTTTTTAACTGGTATTGGCCTACAGCCATTTTGTAAATATGATAAGGGTTTTTAGTTTTCGGAACTACTTGTTCATAAAGAGTAACAGCTGTTTTAGGGTCACCCAGTTCATCATAGCATTCAGCACTGCGGGCCATTGCACTTACATTATCAGGCTGGGCTTTGTACACTTCTTCACCAAGTAGTAATGCACTGTAATAATTTTTTACAGAAAAATATAACATAGATAAAGTGTCTTTGTAATTAAGGCTGTTGTCTATAGCCAGATAACCATGTAGTGCATTGATGGCAGCACTCACATCATTATAGGCAAGCCCTTGATCGTAAATTTTCAGGTAATGCTTTTTTAGCCCTTCATTATCCTGGGCATTTGCCACATTAATAGCAAGTAATAATAAAAGGATTGGCAAAATTTTCTTCATTGTCTAAGTTTTAATGGAGAATAAAAATAAGGTTTCGCAACCGGATAGTAAAAAATTTAGCTATGAAAACAGGCTGTGTTTATTCCGACGATTAATTATCAGTTTTCGTTGGAATAATTATTAAAAAAATTGCAGAAAAGTAACTTTAAATATGTGATGATTACAGTTCAGCTTTCTGCTTCCCGTATTTTCTCCATTTTTCAATTACTTTTTCTATGTCTTCAGGTAAAGGTGCCTCAAAGAACATATCCTTGCCTGTTGTAGGGTGTATAAAGCCCAATGTTTTTGCATGTAGGGCCTGCCGCTGACAAATTTTAAAACAATTATCTACAAATTGCTTGTACTTAGTATAGACTGTTCCTTTTACGATTTTATCTCCACCATAAAAATCATCATTGAATAATGGATGGCCCATATGTTTCATATGCACTCTTATCTGGTGAGTTCTGCCGGTTTCTAACACACATTGTACTAAAGTAACATATCCGAAACGTTCCAACACATTGTAATGTGTAGTTGCTTCTTTACCATGTTCTCCATCTGGGTAGGCTTCAAATAATTTGCGGAAGCGTTGATTGCGTCCCACATGGGCAACAATAGTTCCTTCATCTTTTTCTACATCTCCCCAAACGAGAGCTATATATTTTCTGCTGATACTGTGATCGAAGAACTGTTTCGCTAAGTGCCGCATGGCAATATCTGTTTTTGCCAGTACCAGTAATCCGCTGGTGTTTTTATCAATCCGATGTACTAATCCAAATCTAGGCAACACATCATCTGTCAGTTCAGGATTTTTTTGTTTTAAATAATAAGCTACGCCGTTTAATAAAGTGCCATTGTGATTTCCACTTCCAGGATGCACTACCATGCCTGCTGGTTTATTAATAATCATCAGGTCATCATCTTCATACACAATGTTCAGCTCCATTTTTTCTGGCACCAAATCGGTTTGTTCAGGGCTCATATCTGAATAGATCACTATTGAATCCAGCGGCTTTATTTTATAGTTAGACTTTACTTCTTTGCCATTTACTTGCACCATACCCATAGCAATGGCCCGTTGCAATTTATTCCTCGTGGCGTTTTCAATGCGCTGCATCAGGAACTTATCAATTCTCAATGCATCTTGTCCTTTATCTATAGTGATGGCAAAGCGTTCAAAAAGTTCGTCGTTACTTTCTGTATTTTCGGATTCAATATCTTTCAAATCGTCGGTCATAGTGAGCAAAGGTAATGGTTGAAGTTTTGTTGGTAAATTTGCTTTTGAAATGGAAAAACAAACAGTCATATTCAGAGATCTCGGAAATGTGGACTACCAGGCAGCTTGGGATTATCAGGAAAAGCTATTGAAGGAAAATGTAAGGAAGAAATCTGAAGCCGGAGAAGTAAAGGATTGGAAGGATATTGCAGATGCTAGTACAAAGCATTATCTGTTGTTTGTAGAGCATCCGCCAGTTTATACGCTGGGAAAAAGTGGAAATAAAGAGAATGTTTTATTAAATGATGAGGAATTAAAAGAAAAAAATATTCAATTCTTTAGCACCAATCGAGGCGGAGATATTACTTTTCATGGCAATGACCAGATTGTTGGTTACCCGATTTTAGATTTGGAGAAGTTTTATACAGATATTGGCAGATACTTAAGAAATCTCGAAGAAGTAATTATTCTAACATTGGAAGAATATGGAATTAAAGGCGAACGATCTGCCGGTGAAACAGGTGTGTGGATAGATACTGCAACTCCAGGAAAGGAAAGAAAAATATGTGCAATTGGTGTTCGATGTAGCCGATGGATTACTATGCATGGCTTTGCTTTTAATGTAAATACAGAACTTTCTTATTTTAATCACATTATTCCTTGTGGAATTGTAAATAAGCAGGTAACATCTCTGGAAAAAGAATTGGGCTACAAAGCCGATATGGCTGAAGTAAAAAAAAAGGTGAAAAAAAATTTTGAAAAAGTGTTTGAGGCTAAATTAGTATCAGAAGTCCCTCTCTAAATAGAACTTGTGTTTTTCTATTATTTTTCCATCTTCCGATAATTCAAAGGTAAACCAGCCTGCATGAAAGAAGTTGGCTTTATCTATTTTGAAGTTTTTTTCTTTGATATCTTTTAGTTCAAATAAAAACTCTCCATCTTCATCAAAGAATTTAATTGAATATTTTTTGGGTTTCTCATCATCCGGAAGATTAATATTTACATTTCCGTCCCGGTAAGTATATACATGTAAAGATGGAATATATCCTGGCGGTTTGCTTTTTACAGTAACCGGATTTGGTGTTGCTACAGTGTCTGTACCTGGAAATTTTCCAAGATTAACTACAAATGGATTGGCAGGTTTTGAGGAATCGAGAGGAGATTGTGTAATAGTCTTTATTGTATCTTTTATCGGTCTTTTTGTATTACTGAACTGGTACATTCCTTTGTCTTGCTGAATGTATAAGCGGTAAAACATATGGTCATTAGTTGCAGTCATGTCAGCAAAACCATTTTGCGGCAAAGTGGGGTCTAATACTGTAAGGATTGTTTTGAAACCGCTAAGACTGTCAAACGAACGTTGAATACTTATTTGTTTTACATCGGGCAACGTATTTGTCCAACTCACAATGATGCGGTTATTG
>Ga0209476_10001472_pt1 | contig 15827 bp, 12 predicted proteins | sample KloWWTrecipitate_FD_187179 | JGI IMG/M metagenome (GOLD analysis project Ga0209476, IMG submission 187179) | Active sludge microbial communities from Klosterneuburg, Austria, studying microevolution and ecology of nitrifiers - Klosterneuburg... | ecosystem: Engineered > WWTP > Aerobic digester... | reverse complement strand
CCACCATGGGCATCAGCGCGTTGTTCATGCCGGCGCTGATGGGTGTCGTGGCCGACAAATGGATCAGTGCGCAAAAACTGTATGGCCTGCTGCATATCGGTGGCGCGCTGACACTCTTCTATGTGCCACAGGTCAACGACCCGCACACCATGTTCTGGGTGATGTTGGCGACGATGATTTGCTACATGCCCACCATCTCGCTGGCGATTGCCGTGGCCTACAACGCGATCAAGCGCGAAGGGCTGGATGTTGTGCGCGATTACCCGCCGATCCGGGTGTGGGGCACCGTTGGGTTCATTGCCGCATTGTGGACCACCAGTCTGCTGAAATTGGAAACCTCGCCGGGCCAGTTCTATATCGCATCGGCTGCATCGCTGGTGCTGGGCCTGTATGCCTTCACCCTGCCACCCTGCCCGCCCACACTGGGCCAAGGGGGCGGCAATCGCTCGCTGGTGGACGTGCTGGGGCTGTCCTCGTTCCGCCTGTTCAAGGATCGCAACATGGCGGTGTTCTTCGTGTTCGCGATGCTGCTGGGCGCGGCGCTGCAGCTCACCAACGCCTACGGCGACACCTTCCTGCACGACTTCGCGAACGTCGATGCCTACAAGGACACGCTGGCGGTGCGCTACCCCGCCATCATCATGTCCATCTCGCAGATCAGCGAAACCCTGTTCATCCTCACCATCCCGTTCTTCCTGCGCCGTTTCGGCATCAAGACGGTGATGACGATCAGCATGTTGGCGTGGTTCCTGCGCTTTGGCCTGTTCGCCTATGGCAACCCCGGCCCGGGCCTGTGGATGATCGTGATGAGTTGCATCGTCTACGGGATGGCCTTTGATTTCTTCAACATCTCCGGCTCGCTGTTCGTCGAACAGCAGGCCGACCCCAAAATCCGCGCCTCGGCACAGGGCTTGTACATGCTGATGACCAATGGCATCGGCGCGGTGCTGGGAAGTCTGGTGGCCGGGTTCGTGATTGATCACTGGTTTACCGATGCCAGCGGCGCAAAAGACTGGCACGGCATCTGGGTGACGTTTGCGCTGTATGCGCTGGCGATGGCGGCTGTCTTCGTGCCGCTGTTCAAGCACCGGCACACCCCCCACAAGGTCATTCCCGCGCATGGCGCGGCGGATGTCGGCAACCCCTGATGGCCCGCGTCTGTGTCATCGGCTCGTTCAACGTCGACCACGTCTGGCGCGTGTCTGCACTGCCGCAGGCAGGTGCAACCTTGGCCGGCAGGTATGCCACCGGCCCCGGCGGCAAGGGCTTCAATCAGGCGATGGCTGCGACGCGTGCAGGTGCCGATACGCGCTTTATCTGTGCGTTGGGTGATGACGCCGGCGCCCAGTTGGCACGCCAGCTATGCGCGGATGACAGGATCGAACTGCACGCAGCGGCCAGCACCGCACCCACCGGCACCGCCGGCATTTATGTGGATGCCGAAGGCCGCAATTGCATCGTGATTGGTGCTGGCGCCAATGCGGAGCTGGCACCGGCATGGGTCAGTGCACATCTGCCTGCACTGCTCGCTGACGATGTCGTGCTGGCCCAGTTGGAATCCCCGCTGGATGCGGTGGCGCAAGCCCTGGAGAGTGGCGCTGCGGCTGGGGCCATCGGCATCCTCAACCCGGCACCGGCCAATGTGGCGATCAGCCAAGCCCTGCTGGACCGCGTTGACATCCTGACCCCCAACGAAACCGAATTCGCAGCGCTGCTGGGACGCCATGTGGGTGAACGCGTCGACGCCGACGCGGTGGCCGGCCTCGATCAACCGCGCCTGCACGCACTCTGCCGCACACTGTTGCCGGATGGCAGCATCATCATCACGCTGGGCGCCAGCGGCTGTTTTGTGTCGCATGCCAGCAGCCATCTGCGTGGCGATGCGCACGCCTGCTACCGCATCCCTGCAGAACCCGCACACGTGGTCGATACCACCGGTGCCGGCGACGCCTTCAATGGCGCACTGGCGGCATCCCTGGCGCAACGCCCGCAGCTTGCGTTTGTCGAACACGTCCGTTTTGCGGGCCGCTATGCGGCGCGCTCCACCGAGCACGCGGGTGCGGCTTTGGCGATGCCGGAACTGCCGGTTCCTTGAACCGCTGCCGGTACACTACGCCGATGCGCATCGGCCCCTACACCATCGCCCCGAACGTGATTCTTGCGCCGATGGCGGGGGTCACCGACAAACCCTTCCGACTGCTGTGCAAGCGCATGGGGGCGGGGCTGGCGGTATCGGAGATGACGATTTCCGACCCGCGCTTCTGGAACACCACGAAATCGCGCACGCGGATGGATCATGCCGGCGAGCCGGATCCGGTCAGCGTGCAGATCGCCGGCACCGACCCTGCCGCGTTGGCCGATGCGGCGCGCTTCAATGTGGATCACGGCGCGCAAATCATCGACATCAACATGGGCTGTCCGGCCAAGAAAGTGTGCAATGTGCTGGCCGGCAGCGCGCTGATGCGTGACCCGCAATTGGTGGCGCGGATCGTGTCGGCGGTGGTTGCCGCGGCAAGCGTGCCGGTGACGCTGAAAATCCGTACCGGCTGGGATGCCGAGCATAAAAACGCGCTGCAGATTGCGCGCATTGCCGAAGACGCCGGCATTGCCGCGCTGGCCATCCACGGTCGCACCCGCGACCAGCACTACACCGGCAGCGCCGAGTACGCCACGATTGCACAAGTCAAAGCAGCACTGCGCATCCCGGTGATCGCCAATGGCGATATCGACTCCCCGCAGAAAGCCGCGTTCGTGTTGCAGCACACCGGGGCCGATGCAGTCATGGTGGGCCGTGCCGCGCAGGGACGGCCGTGGCTGCTGGGCCAGATCGCGCACTACCTGAAGACCGGCGAGGCCTTGCCGGACCCCGCGCTGCCCCGCGTGCGCGACACGCTCATCGCACACCTGCACGCGCTGCACGCCCACTACGGTGAAGAGATGGGCGTGCGCATTGCACGCAAGCATCTGGGTTGGTATGCCAAAGACCGGCCCGAAAATGCCGCATTCCGCGCCGTGGTCAACCGCGCGCAAACTGTCGATGCGCAATTGCAGCTGACCTGCGATTATTTCGATGCGCTGATTGCAGGCGTGTCACCCGAATTACCCGTTGCTGCCTGAGCCACGGGTGCGTTCCAGATCCGCTGCCATACGCTATCCCACATCGCGCCGGGAGCGATACGCAGGGTGTGCATCTGCGTCGGCGCAACTGCTTTCCAAGTTCCAGCGTCGTGCTGCGCCACCCGAAAGCTGAAGAAATAGTCCGGCGCACTGCCCATGCGCAGATCATCCAGCACCAGTGCACCATCAACCACCCGCGCGCCCACAAACCCGTTGGTGAACCACGTCAAACGCTGCACGGCGGGTACATTACCGGCGGCTTGCAGGGCAGCGGTATTCGACGGATGAAATGCAAACCGCATCGGCCCGCGATCGGCGGCCAGCGAACGGTAGCCTTCCAGATACCCATCCGGCACCATCACCACCTCACGCCATAGCAGGGTGTTGAGCGGCATTGGCACGGAAAACCGTGGCGCATCTGCATGGCCGAGTCCCGCCAACTCGCGGTCTGCGGCACGCGCCACCAGCGCCTTCGCCAACAGCGACCAGCCCAAATAGCCCACACCCAACACCAGCCCGGCCATCAGTGCGCGTTGCCCCAGCGGTCTTTTCCATGCAAACCACGCCACCACGCAGGCCAGCAGCCACGGCAGGGTGAATAGCGGATCGACGATGAACAGCGTGCCCCACATCAACGGCGGCAGCGGGATCGGCCAAAACAATTGCGTGCCATAGACGGTGAAGCTGTCCAGCAGCGGGTGCGCCATCAGGCATATGCAGATCGCCCACCACCAGCGCGTGGGCGCCGCGGCCACCCGCCCGCCACGGCGCTGGAAGAACCACCAGATTGCCCACGCGATCAGCGGCAGCACCAACCACGAATGGGTGGCGGCGCGATGGCAAGTCATCCGCAGCACCGGATTGTCGCTCAGCAGCAGCGGCAATACATCCAGATCCGGCACGGTATTGAGCGCGGCCCCCGCCAACAGCGCGGCGCGACGATCGGCTTTGGGGGCGATGGCGGCGGCAATCACGCCGCCATAAAACAAATGCGTAATGGAATCCATCCATCGATGCTAGCCGATGCGTCCTGGCCGATGCACAAATCCTGAACACAGGGCATCGACAATCGGCGCATGATGCACGACGGTCGGCATCGCGTTATCATGCGCACCCATCTTTCCATCCGAATACAAGGATATAAGCAATGTCCAGCTACCTGTTCACGTCTGAATCGGTCTCCGAAGGTCATCCGGACAAGATTGCCGACCAGATCTCCGATGCGGTGCTGGACGCGATCATCGCGCAGGACAAGCACGCCCGCGTGGCCTGCGAAACGCTGGTCAAGACCGGCGCCGCCATCGTGGCCGGCGAAGTGACCACCAGTGCCTGGGTGGATATCGAAGCGTTGGCGCGCAAGGTGATCAATGACATCGGCTACGACAATTCCAACGTCGGCTTCGATGGCCACACCTGCGCCATCATCAACATGCTCGGCAAGCAATCGCCCGACATCAACCAGGGCGTGGATCGCAAGAAGCCGGAAGATCAGGGCGCGGGCGACCAGGGCCTGATGTTCGGCTACGCCTGCAACGAAGCACCGGAGTTCATGCCGGCACCGCTGTACTACAGCCACCGTCTGGTGGAACAGCAAGCCAAGGTGCGCAAAGCCGGCAAGCTGAAGTGGCTGCGCCCGGACGCCAAGTCGCAGGTGACCCTGCGTTATGACGGTCATGAAGTGCTGGGCCTCGACGCCGTGGTGCTGTCCACCCAACATGACCCGGATATCAAGCAGAAGGATCTGATCGAGGCCGTGCGTGCGCACATCCTTGCGCCGGTGCTGCCCAAGAAGTGGCTGGACGCGCTGCCGAAGAACAAGGTGCACATCAACCCGACCGGCAAGTTCGTGATCGGTGGCCCGGTGGGCGACTGCGGCCTGACCGGACGCAAGATCATCGTCGACACCTACGGCGGCATGGCCCGTCACGGCGGCGGTGCGTTCTCCGGCAAGGATCCGTCGAAGGTCGACCGCTCGGCTGCCTACGCGGCGCGTTATGTGGCCAAGAACATTGTCGCCGCAGGCCTTGCCGACAAGTGCGAAGTGCAGGTCAGCTACGCCATCGGCGTGGCGCAACCGACCTCCATTTCCGTGACGACCTTCGGCACCGGCAAGATTGGCGATGACGTGATCGAGAAGCTGATCCGCGCCCACTTCGACCTGCGCCCGTATGCCATCACCCGCATGCTGGATCTGGAACACCCGATCTACCAGCCCACCGCCAGCTACGGCCACTTCGGCCGCAAGCCGAAAGAGATCAGCTACACCGACGGCGCCGGCAAGAAGCAAAAAGCCACCGCCTTCTCATGGGAGAAGACCGACAAGGCTGAAGCCCTGCGCAAAGCCGCAAAGCTGTAAGTGCGGGCCATGCCCGCGACCGGGCAACAGCACGAGCGATACAGCGAACGGGTCGCAGCAATGCGGCCCGTTCTTTTTTGCAGCGCGACCACGCGCTTGAATCACCACACATCGCAAGACCTACGTCATGACTGCCAACACCCCACTTCCCATCGCCGCCGACGCAGCTTCGGGCCAGTACCGGGCCCTCGAGCTGCTTGAAGCCATCGCCGCCGACCGCACCGTGCTGGATGCGTGGCCAAGCGAAGACCGCGCGCGTCTGCACCAGGCCATCGCCTCGATCTATCACCCGGAGCCCAAGCTGCGCCGCAAGCAGGCCAAGGTGCGCGAACGCGAGCGCAATGCCGAGGCCGTGCGCCGTGCCGAGGCCGTGCTCAATCAGACCGGCATCCGTGAGCTGCGCCGCAAGCCGGTATTCACCACGCCGAATTATTTCCCGCCCACCCTGCCCTCGCCGGAAGTCGCGCCGCAGGAATCCAGCGAGCTGTTGCACTGCTACGTCTGCAAGCAGAAATACACGCTGCTGCATCACTTCTACGATCAGATGTGTCCGGCCTGCGCCGACTTCAATTTCGCCAAGCGCACCGAACTTGCCGACCTGCGCGGACGCGTTGCCTTGCTGACCGGCGGACGGGTCAAGATCGGCTATCAGGCCGGCCTGAAATTGCTGCGCGCCGGTGCGCAACTGATCGTCACCACCCGCTTCCCGCGCGACTCCGCCGCACGTTACGCGCAGGAGCCGGACTTCGCCGAATGGGGCCATCGCCTGGAAGTGTTCGGTCTGGATCTGCGTCACACGCCCAGCGTCGAGGCGTTCTGTCATGAGCTGCTGGGCAAGCTGCCGCGGCTCGACTTCATCATCAACAATGCCTGCCAGACCGTGCGCCGCCCACCGGAGTTCTATGCGCACATGATGGAAGCGGAAACCGCCGCACTGCATGACATCCCGCAGCACGTGCGCAAGTTGCTGGGCAGTTACGAAGGCCTGCGCAGCTACCACATGTTGCCGGATGCAAATGCCGCAGCGATGCAGGTGGCGATCGGCGACAGCGGCGAAAACGCGGGGCTCACCCGCTCGGCAGAGCTCTCGCAGGTGCCGCTGTTGGCCGAAGAATTGCTGGGGCAGAAACACCTGTTCCCGCACGGCCGGCTGGACCAGGACCTGCAGCAAATCGACCTGCGCGGGCGCAACTCCTGGCGGCTGCTGATGCATGAAGTGCCCTCGGTGGAATTGCTGGAGACGCAACTGGTCAACGCCATTGCGCCGTTCATCATCAACGCGCGCCTCAAGCCCTTGCTGCTGCGCACGCCGGCCGGCACCGAACCCAGCCGCGACAAGCACATCGTCAATGTGTCGGCGATGGAGGGGCAGTTCTACCGCAACTTCAAGACCACCCGCCACCCGCACACCAACATGGCCAAGGCCGCGTTGAACATGATGACGCGCACCTCCGCCGCCGATTACCACGGTGACGGCATCCACATGAACAGCGTGGACACCGGCTGGATTACCGACGAGGATCCCGCCGAACTCGCCGCACGCAAGGTCGTGGAGGAACGCTTCCACCCGCCGCTGGACATCGTCGACGGGGCCGCCCGCATCGTCGATCCCATCATCCACGGCATCAAAACCGGCGAACACGTGTGGGGGCAATTCCTGAAGGACTACAAGCCCACCGACTGGTGATGGCCCGCTGCCCGCCAGTCTTTCCGGAGCAGGATGGAACGGGTGTCTGCGGGCATATCCACCTGCACCGGGAATTGGATTTGGCAGTCCTGCAGAAACGCTTCCATCATCACCACCTTGCCGCGCAATGCCGCCAACGTTACCCGCGGATCGCTGTTGAATCACTGCGCGGAGTGCAGTTCGGGGCCATTGCCACACCTCTATCGTCCTGCTCCCGTACAGCATCCGCCAAGGGATGGGGTGCCTTGCGCGGTAAACTAGGCGGATGCCTTTACTCCAACTCCAGAATGTCGACTACAGCGTCGGCGGCCCGCTCCTGCTTGAGCAGGTCAACCTGACCATCGAACCCGGCGAGCGCGTGTGCATCGTGGGCCGCAACGGCGCGGGCAAGTCCACCTTGATGCGCTTGATTTGCGGCGAGATCAAACCCGACGATGGCGAGATTCGCGTGCAGGGGGGCGTGGTGGTGGCGCGGATGGCGCAGGAAGTGCCGCAGGACACCCATGGCAGCGTGTTTGACGTGGTGGCACTGGGGCTGGGCGATTTGGGCGCGCTGCTGGCGCGTTATCACCACGCGGTGCACGACGGCGACATGGACGCGATGGCCGACGCGCAGACGCAAATCGAGGCGCAGCACGGCTGGGATCTGGACCGCCGCGTGTCGCAGGTGCTTGAGAAATTGGAATTGCCGGAAGACGTGGATTTTTCCTCGCTGTCCGGCGGCATGAAGCGGCGCGTGTTGCTGGCGCAAGCGCTGGTGCGCAACCCGGATGTGCTGTTGCTGGATGAGCCCACCAACCATCTGGACATCGAGGCCATCGACTGGCTGGAAGGCTTTCTCAAATCCTTCAATGGCAGCCTGATCTTCGTCACCCACGACCGTAGTTTTTTGCGTGCGCTGGCCACCCGCATTTTCGAAATCGATCGCGGCCAGGTGACCAGTTGGCCCGGCGACTACGACAATTATTTGCGTCGCCGCGAAGAACGCCTGCACGCACAGGCGCAAGAAAATGCCCGCTTCGACAAACTGCTGGCGCAAGAAGAAGTCTGGATCCGGCAGGGCATCAAGGCCCGCCGTACCCGCAACGAAGGCCGCGTGCGGGCGCTGAAAGCGATGCGCAACGAACGCGCCGAACGGCGCGAGCTGACCGGCAAGGTCCGCATGGAAAGCGCAGCCGCGCAGGCCTCCGGCAAGAAAGTCATCGAGCTCACCCAGGTGGCGCAGGCGTTTGGCAGCAAGCTCATTTTGCGCGATGCCAGCACGGTGATCCTGCGCGGCGACAAGATCGGCATCATCGGCCCGAATGGTTCCGGAAAATCCACCCTGCTGAAAATCCTGCTGGGTGAACTCACACCCGATGCCGGCACGGTGGAACAAGGCACGCAGTTGCAGATTGCCTATTTCGACCAGCATCGCAGCCAATTGGATGAGAGCCGCAACGCGATCGAGAACGTGGCCGGCGGCGCGGATTTCGTGGAGATCAACGGCAGCCGCAAACACATCATCGGTTACCTGCAGGATTTTCTGTTTTCGCCGGAACGTGCGCGTGCGCCGATCACCCGGCTGTCGGGTGGTGAGCGCAACCGTCTGCTGCTGGCACGGCTGTTTGCGCAGCCATCGAATTTGTTGGTGATGGACGAACCCACCAACGACCTCGACGTGGAAACGCTGGAGCTGCTGGAAGAATTGCTGCTGGACTACAAGGGCACCCTGCTGCTGGTCAGCCACGACCGTGACTTTCTCGACAACGTGGTCACCAGCACGCTGGCGCTGGAAGGTGATGGCAAGCTTGGCGAATACGTGGGCGGGTACAGCGATTGGTTGCGGCAGCGGCCTGTTGCAAGGACTGCTGCCGCTATCGAAAAGCCGACGGCAGCACCTGCAGCTCCGGCTGCGCCCACTCCCGCCGTCGCGAAGAAAAAACTCAGCTTCAAGGATCAGCGCGAACTGGAACTGTTGCCGGCCCGGATCGAGCAACTGGAAACCGATATCGCCAGCCGCAGCGCGGCGATGCAAGACGCTGCGTTCTACAAACAGGATGCCGCCAGCCAGCAACGCGCCAACACCGAACTGGCCGCGCAACAAGCTGAATTGGAGGCCGCGTTTGCGCGCTGGGAAGCGCTGGACGGATAAGCCACTGATATAATTCGACCCCGCCGAGGGGCGCTGCGATCGTGTCGCTGTCATTGACAGCCGCACGGCCAGGCTCGGCAACCGTCCTGCACAACGGCGCCCGTGACCGCATCCACCGCACTCACGGAGTTCTGCCATGACCACTGCTACCAAAACCTTCGCTGCCGAAGGTGATTACAAAGTTGCCGATATTTCGCTGGCCGACTGGGGCCGCAAGGAATTGGATATCGCCGAGCACGAAATGCCGGGCCTGATGTCGATTCGCCGCAAATACGCACCGCAAGCGCCGCTGCAAGGCGTGCGTGTCACCGGCAGCCTGCACATGACCATCCAGACCGCGGCGCTGATCGAAACCTTGAAGGACATCGGCGCCGATGTGCGCTGGGCCTCGTGCAATATTTTCAGCACGCAAGACCACGCCGCTGCCGCGATTGCCGCCACCGGCACGCCGGTGTTTGCGTGGAAAGGCGAGACCCTGGAGGAATATTGGGATTGCACGCTGGATGCGCTGAGTTTCCCCGACGGCAACGGCGGCTACCTTGGCCCGCAACTGGTCGTGGATGACGGCGGCGACGTCACCCTGCTGATCCACAAAGGCTATGATCTGGAACAGGGCGATAGCAGCTGGGTGAATGCCGCATCGGGCAGCCATGAAGAACAGGTGATCAAGAACCTGCTCAAGCGTGTGCACGCCGAGCGCCCCGGCTACTGGACCAAGGTCGTTGCCGACTGGAAGGGCGTGTCGGAAGAAACCACCACCGGCGTGCATCGCCTGTATCAACTGGCGGAAGTGGGCAAGCTGCTGGTGCCGGCGATCAACGTCAATGACTCGGTGACAAAATCCAAGTTCGACAACCTCTACGGCTGCCGCGAATCACTGGCCGATGGTCTGAAGCGGGCGATGGACGTGATGCTGGCCGGCAAAGTGGCGGTGGTGTGCGGCTATGGCGATGTGGGCAAGGGCAGCGCGCATTCGCTGCGTGCTTACGGCGCGCGCGTGGTGGTGACTGAAATCGACCCGATCTGCGCCTTGCAGGCGGCGATGGAAGGGTTCGAGGTGAACACCGTGGAATCCACCTTGGGCCGCGCCGACATCTACGTCACCACCACCGGCAACAAGGACATCATCCGCGTGGAGCACATGCAGGCGATGAAGGATCAAGCCATCGTCTGCAACATCGGGCACTTCGACAACGAAATCCAGGTGGACGCGCTGAAAGCCTTGCCGGGCCTGGTCCACACCAACATCAAGCCGCAGGTGGACAAGTACACGCTGGCCAATGGCAACAGCATCTTCCTGCTGGCCGAAGGCCGCTTGGTCAACCTTGGCTGCGCCACCGGCCACCCCAGCTTCGTGATGAGCAATTCATTCGCCAACCAGACACTGGCGCAGATCGACCTGTGGGCGAACAAGGATGTCTACGCATCCAAGGTCTATATCCTGCCGAAGAAACTGGACGAAGAAGTGGCCCGCCTGCATCTGGAAAAAATCGGCGTGAAGCTGACCACGCTGACCGCCGAGCAAGCCGACTACCTTGGCGTGGCGGTGACCGGGCCGTACAAGCCGGAGCATTACCGCTACTGATCGCAGTTGCGCAGGTTGCACACCCACGGGCACCGCAAGGTGCCCGTTTTGTTTGGCATCACCCCAATGCTGCCACCTGCTCGGCATATGCTTTGCGCGCTTGCACGAACACATCGAACGGGAACTTGATGGAGACGCCTTCCAGGGCGGCTGCCAGCATCTCCAGATGGGCATCGAAGCCGGCGCAGGCTTTGCCAAGGTCTTCGCTTTCCGGCACGCGCACCGACAACTGCAACTGCGTGCCCGCACCCACATCCTGCAATTCCCAGCGCAGCGGGCGCAGCGGTTGCTGGCCGCTGCTCCATGAATATTCCAGCAAACGGCCGGCCGCGAACGCGGACAGGTTGCTGTCGATGGTGATGCCGCTGTCGACAAAATCGATGCGTACCGCGCCGCCTAGCTGCTGCACGATGCTGCCGGGGGCCAACCACTGCGCCATCGCTGCCGAATCGGTGAGCATTGTCCATACGGCGGCGGTGCTGTGCGCAAACACGCGCTGCAAGCGGCCTTCAAGCCCGGCTTGGCCCCGCACGATACGGCCCAGTGATGCTAGTTGTGTTTCCACGCGGCAAACCTGTTGCGATGAGATAGCTGGATTTAGCCGCATCCGCACACGCGCCGCCTTGATGCACGTCAGTCGCGGCGCTTGCGTACCCGTGGGGCGCGACGTGACGTTGCCACCGCATCACTGGATACCGTGGCCGGAACCATGGGTTCCAGCGCCACCAATACCTCCAGATAGGTGAGCAGGCACTCCAGATACGCCGGGGATGCCGCCTGCATCGCATCCAACATGCGCAGCACCAGACGCCCGGAATTGAGCGGCCCGGCATGTTCTTGCGGCTGCGCGAGCGATTGCCGCAATTGGCTGCGGGCGCGTACCGTACGCCAGGTGCGGCGTGCATCTTCCAGCAGCGGAATCACTGGCGCAGCGTCCGTGTCCACGCGTTCAGCAGGCCATGTGTCACTGCGCGCACCGGCACCCGGCCACTGCTGCAGCAATATCGCCAATGGACGCATTACCGCCCCGCTCTGCTCTGCTGCAGGCCTGGCTTCGGGAAGCTGAGTGCAGGCTGCAAGCAGCGCATGCAGCCGTGATTCCAACAACCCGCGCACTGCGGCATCTTGCCCTTGCATGCGTTGCGCCAACGCCTGCGCGCGCAGCCGCAACAGGGCGGATTGCGCACACTCAGTCATGCGTGGCCTGCGGGCGCGGCATCGGTGCGATTTCCACCCGACGATTGCGGGTTCGCCCCGTTTCATCGGCATTCGATGCCACCGGCTGTTGCGCGCCAAAGGCTGCGGAGAAAATCGATTGCGCCGGCACACCTGCGGCAATCAGCGCGCGCGTGACGGTGAGTGACCGTTGCGCGGACAGTTCCCAGTTATCGGCAAAGTGCCGATTGTCGGCGTGCACCGGCTGGTCATCGGTGAAGCCGCTGACCATCAGGATTTCACTGCGCGCATGCAGGTAGTCGGTCAACGGCCCGGCCAAGCTGGTCAGAACGGCCTGCCCTTGCGGCTGCAGGGCATCGGAGTTGTGTGCAAACAGCACGCTGCCACGAATGCCGATGCGCCCATCCACCAGCGTGATGCGGCCTTCCGCCAGCGGTGCGGCCAATGCCTGCTCCAGCGCGCGGCGGCGTTGGTCGGCCAAGGTGCGCTGCTGGATTTCATCGCGCAGGCGGGTCTCCAAATGCAATTGCACGCCAATCACGCCGACCAGAATCAGCACGAACACGCCCAGCAACACCGCCATCAAATCACCGAAGGCCGCCCAGATCGGTGCGCCTTGCTCCAGTGCGTCGTCGCCCTCCAGTTCCATACTCATGCCACGCTCAACGCGCCGCGCTGCACTTCCAACTGGCGCAGATCGTCCACAATCTGGCGCTGCGCCAGCAGGCTTAAATCCACCACTTCGCGGGCTTGTGCCACGTAATAAGCCAGCTGCTCATCGCTGCGCAGCAGGGATTTTTCCAGCGCACCTTCAATCGCCTGCAAGCGCTCTGCCATCTGCGCATTGTTGGCACCAAACGCATCCACTGCCGCGGCAAACGCATCGCCAAGACTGGCAATTTCCAGTGCGCTGGCACTGGCGCGGGTGGCCGCTGCATCCAGTTTTTGTGCATCGGCTTCGACCCGTGCATCGAAGCGCGCACCTGCGGTTTCCAGCAATTGCGACGACGTGCCCACCAGGGTGTCGATGGCGCGTGCTTGCTCGCCGGAGGCGTGATTGACCGCGTCCAGCAAGGTGCCCAAGGTGCTCAGTAATTGATTGCGCTCGGCCAGCATCGCGGTATCGCGCTGCATGCTGTCGGTCAGCGATTGCCGCAGCGCACCGATGACCTCCGCGGCTACCCGCGGCGCTTCGGCGGCGGCCTGCAGCAGCGTGCCAATTTCGGTGAGGGTGGCGTTGACCTGCTGGCGGCCATTGGCGGCAATCGCCTCGGCACTGACTTGCAGGGCATCGCACATCTGCTGCTGGCGCTGCGCGCTGGACTCGCCCATCTGCGCCCACGCTGCGCGCAGCACATCGCCGTGTTCGACCATGGCCGCGCGCCATGCCTCCAGTCGCTGGCTGTCCTGCGTGGCCAGTGCGGTTTGCGCATCCCGCTGGGTGGCTGCAAGCTGCGCCAACAAGACTTCCGCCTGCTGCTGGAAGTGGCCGACCGTGTTCTGCAGCACCTGCTGTTGTGCCTCCACCAACGCCGCTTGCGCGGCTTGCTGCCGCACCATTGCGGCATCCCACGCCGTTGCCTGGGCCGCAGACTGCGCCTGCATGGCCTGCTGCCAATGCACGGCAATCTGGCCGGTAGCCGCCTGCAAACTGTCGTGACCGGCTTGCACTTGGGTTTGCATCGTCTGCGCCACACGTTCGTGCACGCTGTGTGCACTGCTGGCGATTTCGGCCATGGTGGCCTGCACGACCGGTTGCAAGGCGCGGCGGGCCGCATCGGCTCCCTTCGCCACGCCATCTTGCAATGACTGCTGCACACGTTCGGCCAATTGCAGATAGGCGGCTTCGTTGCGATCCAGGAACGCCTGCTGGCGTTCGGCCTGTTGCGCATGCGCAGCTGCGTCGCGGCGTTCAATCGCATCGGCCAATGTCTGCAAACGCTCCACCAAGGTGGGCAGCAATGCACTTTGATTGTGCAGCAACTGCCAAGTGCCTTCCTGCCGATGATCGCGGGTGAACACCTGCAACGGGCCGGCGATGGCGGTATCCAAAGCGCGTGCAGCGAACAAACGCTGGCGGCGGCACAGCGTCGTCAGCACGCCCAAGACTGCGGAGCTGGCAATCCCTGCGATCGAGGTGCCGAAGGCGTAGCCCAAACCCTTCACCGGCGCGGCCAGCGAATCGCGGATCGCCTGCAAATCGCTGGCGCTTTCCAACGCAATGCCGGTGCCGCGCAAGGTGACCATCATCCCCAACAGCGTGCCCAACATGCCCAGCAGTACCAACACCCCGGACAGATACGCCGGCAAGGTGGGGGCCGGCAACGCCACGCGCTCGCCGGCCACCCGCAGACGCACCGCAGCGCGCAGCGAGGCATCCAATGTGTGCAGCCAATGCGCAAGGTCTGCCGGGGTGTCCTGCAAGGCATCCAGTGCCGTCTGCAAGCTCACTGTGGCCTTGCGATAACGCTGCAACTCGGCGCCGCCAAGCAGGTACACCACGGCAATCAGCAGGCACACCCCCAGCACCATCGGATTATTGCTGGCATGCACTGCGGCCACCCAGGCCACCACCAGCAAGCCCAGTACAAACAACAGCAAGGGAAAATGTTTACGCATTGATCCATCCATCAAAGTGATTGCAACGCTGCAAGCAGCCCATCAATTGGCAAAAACCGTACTTCCAACTCGGCCAGCATCACGCCACGAAATTCACGTTGAAACCCCCACCAAGCCCGTTGCGCCACCCGTGCGGCATCAAACGGATCCTCTTGAGAAAACAACTGTGCAAAACGTGCCGCCAGCAGTTCGGGCACTGCGCCAAACAGCGCGACCTCACGAGGACTGAGGACCGCTTCCATCACCGCATCCAACTCCGCCAAGCGCACATTGGCGGCCGAGCCTTGTGCGAGCAGCTCGCGCAGTTGTCCGCGCAACTGCCCGGTACTGGCCTGTAATGCGCGCTGAAACCCAAGGTAGTGCTGCCGCAGCGGCGCAAAAGCGGCCCCAGCATCAGGCACCGCACTACCTGCCAATCCTGTCCAAGCCTCGTCTGCCGCAACATGGGCCTGCAATCGCAGCCGTGCACGCTCGCTTGCCGCCCGCAATTCCTCACCCCGCCAAGCCGCAACACCTGCCCCCGCTGCCACCTCGGCATCCAGCGCCCGCGACAAACGCACCGCGCGCGTCCAATCCAGCCACTGCTCCAGCGCCTGATAGAACGCACGCGGTGGCTGATGGGCTTGGGCGTCCAACACCTCGGCCAACAGGCGCACGAAGGTTGGCACCGGTGCGGGCGCCTGTGGGAGGGGTTGCATGCAGGGGGGTCTTGCGGAAAGCAGCCCATTTTACAGGGTTGCCGTCTTCAGATTGGCCGGCCTGGTGCGCGCACTTCCCGCGTGCTGCTTATATATCGCTTTATCGCGAACAAGCGATATATAATTGCCGCAACCTTGCACGTGGCCATCGCAATGCTGCCCATCAGCTTCGAGTTCTATCCCCCGAAGACCGACGACCAACGCGGACAACTGGATCGCAGCGTGCGCAAGCTCAAGGCGTATGCGCCGGAATTCATGTCCGTCACATTTGGTGCCGGTGGCTCAACCTTGAGCCACACACCGGAAACCGTGCAGCATTTGCGCGGGAGACACGGCGTGACGGGCGTGCCGCATCTGACCTGCATGGGCGGCAGTCGCGAGGAAATCCGGCATTTGCTCAAGCTCTATCGGGCCCTGGGCTGCCACCGCATCGTGGCCCTGCGTGGCGATTTGCC